>Ga0075028_100000763_pt1 | contig 11483 bp, 12 predicted proteins | sample LitLauG_LLR_2014_FD_71390 | JGI IMG/M metagenome (GOLD analysis project Ga0075028, IMG submission 71390) | Freshwater sediment microbial communities from Pennsylvania, USA - Little Laurel Run_MetaG_LLR_2014 | ecosystem: Environmental > Aquatic > Freshwater > Creek > Sediment | place: USA... | reverse complement strand
GGGTGAACAGGTCGCAAGTTTGCACGGGCCATTCGAGGATGACTCAATTTATCCGTTGCCGCTGCCTATTGCCGGTGCACTGGCATGGCCAGCACCATGGGCGGGCGCGGAAGACGTGCCGACCGTTTACCAAGCCCACGAAGACTATTTTCTCCAGCCCGTGGCACCGGCGACCGCGTTTATGTTCCAACCGCTGCCAATCTTTTACGATGAAACGCAAATCGTGCCGCAACCACTTTACGGCGGCAACGAAGACTATTGCTCACCGCTGCCGCAATCTGTGCCCGTGCTGCAAACGTTGCCCACGTGGCCGTGGGCATTCTCCGCTGGCTTGGATGATTTCGTTTTCGTAGTGGTCAACGGCAGAACGTGGATAAGTTTCATCAGATGATTCTGATTTTTATTCTCGCGGCTGGCTGGCTGCTGGTGGTCTCTGGCTTGGGCATCTGGATCGTGTCCGCGTTTGTCGCGTTGTTCGATTGAATTCGATTCATCATGAATCGAAATCAAAATGACCTACCTATTCGGCTTGAATAGGTAGCTCAGCATGGACCTACTGTCTCATGATGAGACAGTAGGACAATCATTCGATTCAACATGAATCGAATAAAGAAGATAACGACATAGTACAGTAGCAGACCCGGTATCCCCTCTAAATTACTGATTCCATGAGGCTTACGAGCCGCCGCTGGCTTTTTAAAACTCTGCCGAGTACGTTTTACTCCTACGTAACGTTGCGGTATACCCTGTAGAACCATGAGTCTACAGCACTTACGTCTATGTGAAATCCGTATCCGGGGGTGCAGGAAATGGGCCGTCCGAAAAAGTCTGCAAAGGAATTGGAGCAAGCTGGCGCACGTGCTGGAGTCATCCGCCAGCGCAAGATTGAGGAAGGTATAGCCATCGAAGCGGCACGGCCAAAGCCGCGACCGGAGTTATTAAACGACCTTCGCGCAGCACTGGCCGTGGAGCGGCAGACCTTTTCCACGCGGATTCTACCGGGCCAGACGGTCGCGACCGAACTGGGCAATGTTCGCTTCAATTGGCGATCAAATCACCCACTGGCAATCGTGCGGAAATTCGCGGAGCACGTCGCAAAGGCACCCACTGGCTACGGACAGGTGACGCGGAGATTTTGCCAGCGATTCCTTGCGGACCTAACGAGCGGTCACGAACGCGGATTCTATATCGATCCGGTGGCAGCGGAAAGTTTGCCGTTATGGCTGGCGCTGCGACGTTGGGACTGCGACACCCTTGCACCAATGCAGTTGCTGTGCCCGGTGCAAATCGTCGCATGGAAAAAAGCAACCGGCGAATACCGTTTCAATAATCTCTGGTGGGATTGTGCTGGCGAATTTGAACCGGCGATCCGCGGTGGAATGAAACTGTGAAATGTTTTCACGTGTGCCCACGCTGCCACCAAGATCACATGCATAAGGTGCCCGCCGAGTCAGCACTAGATGCATTCCGTTTGTACTGCGCGGCGTGCGCGTTCCTAGAATCACAAAAAAGTATTCAAGTGAGTGCACCAAATGAAAATGTCAGCCGCGATGTTAAAAGGGCGGAAACCGGGTGGCCAGAGGGGCGGGAAAGAATGCCAGCGCCGACACAAGAACTCCACAAAAATGAAAGCGGCGAACCGCCGTGGTGGATTGACGATGTCGAAGATGTACCCAGCGATGAAATTATTGAACGGTATCAAGGGTACCTGCGTTCGGTTTCATCAGAGAATGAATCGTTTTAATCCCACGTGTGAAATTTGCATAGCGCGAAAATCGAAAGGAACAAAATGCGACTCGGAAAATGTTCTGAAGACGGAAGCCCAGCATTCACTGGCAAAGGAATTTTGATTTTACCCAGTGTCCAAGATGGTCTGAACCACAGCGAAAAAATCCGTGCGGCACGGGACATCGCGCACAAGCGTAAGTATGGCTCTGGTGTAAAGCACCAGCTAAACCACAAGTCAACGAAGCGGGTCCCACGGCCACCGCAACCCAGCCCTGCCATGCACCGAATGTCTGTACCGAACAAAAACGAAAACGGAGGAAACGCAAAATGAAGATGCCAACAAACAACATGGAACAGTTTTTCAAAAAGATGATACCCGGCGAACCCGTCAAGCAAGGGCTATCAGACGGTGACGTGATCCGCGAAATGGTGGAGCGGGCCGCGCACAAAATGCCGACGGTAACGGGCATTGAGGATGACGCTGAGATGATCGAACGGGTAAAGCACACCATGCGCCCGAAAGAAACTCTTGGCGCTTGGTACAGCCGCACCGGGCTTTCTAAAACGCAAGCGGCGTTGATGAGTGAAGCGGAAATTCTGGCGTTCGTGTTGCGGGCCACGGCAAACGCAGCGGATGAAATTCCAGAACCAAAACGGAAATTGATTCGCGTTAGGCAATAACACACCGGCTGTCGTTCACCGGCTGTGCCAGCCGGTGAACGACAGCCGGTCTGAATCAGCACCAAAAATCAAACCGAGGTAAAAACAAATGAGTGTAGAACGCAGGTTTACCAATCACGTAGAAATCCGTTCGCAGGGCGACGAAGGAAGTTTAGTTGTGACCGGGTACGCGGCAAGGTTTGGAACGTTAAGCCAGAACATTGGCAACAGTCGCGGTGGCAGTTTCCGTGAAACTCTGAAGCCCGGATGTTTTGCGCGATCACTGGCCAGCAACCGTGACGTAAAGTTCCTAATAAACCACGACCCAAACCTAATCGTTGGCAGAAAAGCCAACGGCACTCTGGTAGTCAACGAAGACGAAAACGGTTTGAAGTTCCGATGCAACATGGCAAACACTTCCACCGGACGTGACATTTATTCTCTGGTGAAACGTGGCGATCTTTCGGACTGTAGCTTTGCATTCGAAATTTCGGGAGAAGACGGAGATAGCTGGGATGAATGCGACGATCCGCAGGCACCGGGCGAGAGAATCGCAAGGAGGACTATCAACTGTGCCAACTTGCTTGACTGTTCTATCGTTGGTAGCCCAGCGTATGATGAAACCAGTGTCACGATTGATGACAGCGATTATGACGAAGACGATATTGCGGAATTCAACCAAATGAATCGCAAGCCGCACGTGTTCCGTGATTTTTTCCCGTACGGCGATTTGCCCGCAAGCATGCCCATCGAAATTCGCTCCGCGTTGCTACTGGACCGCGATCCCAAGCGAGCACTGCGAATCCGCAATGCCCGCACCAAGCTCTTTAACATGCTTTTGAGTTAATGCTCGTTCATCAGGTGAACGATCATTAAACCGTAACAGGTCTCCCGCAAGGCGGTGAACCTGTTAGTTCATCAGGTGAACGACCATTAGCCCGCACACCTAGTTTGTCGCCCGCTGGGCGGGAAACTACGTTGCACCCGCACCCCGTAACGCAGGTGTAGGCAGTCTGGCTACACCTACCGCACCAGAATCAAAATCGCGCCACCGTAGTGCAAACAAAGGAAGAAAATAAAATGACAATCCAAGCCAAGAATCTGGCAATTGACGAACTCCAGAATGTGATTGTGGAACTCGAAACACTCACCAGCAAGCCCACGCAACTGACGGGCCGCGAATCGCAGCGGCATAGCTTTTTACTGGCGAAAATGGCAATGCTCAGAAGCGGCGGAGTATCCGTGAACGAATTGCGCCATGCTGAACACGAAAGAATGCTAAAAGAGGCGAACCTTCCGCCAGCGGCGATGCTGCGCGGAGACAAAAAAGCCAACGAAGAATTCCGGAATTTCATCTTGACCGGCGAATCCAGAGGCAGCGAATTCCCGCCGGAATTTCGTTCTGATAACATTGCTGGCGGTCAGAGTATTTCATATACACAGGGTACGGCGGGCAGTTACTATGTACCCATTGGTTATCATAGCGATGTGGTACTGCCCAGCTTGACGCAGCACGATCAAATTCTGGACCCGCGATACTCGAATCAATTCGATACTCTCACCGGCCAGCCACTATCGCAGCCGGTGGTAGACGATTTCGTTTCCACTACACCGAACAAGTCCGTTATCGTTGGCGAAACTGCGCAGTCTTCGCAAATCGATGCGGTGGCGGGCGTGGTGCAGTTTCCAACCGCTGCAACGTTTCGCAGTGGTCGCTTGTTCGTTTCCATGGAACTGGTGCAGGACTCTGGCCCAGTGCTATCGGATGCGCTGCTAACGATTATCAATCGTCGCCACGCCATTGGCGTTGGTGCGAAGTTTATCAACGGCAGCGGCAGCGGCGTGAACCCCGAGGGCTTGATAACGAATCTGCCTAGCGGCACGATCACCACAAGCGCGGCCACGTCGCTAACCTTGGCCGATTTCGAAGCGGTGTACACGTCCCTAGATTTGGCCTATTCGGATCGTGTCTGGTACATGAGTCAGAGCACGATGAATCTAGTTACAAAGTTACTGGAGACCAGCGGCAGGCCGATGATTGGCGACGTTCCGGAATTGCTCCGCGTGCCCATCGCAGTCTGCAATACCATGGCCACGGTCTCCGCTGGTACTGCCGCCGTCGCTGTTCTGGCCGACCGGCGATACATTTCCCAGCGATTCGTGCCACGTGCCACCGCTATCAAGCGTTTCGAACAAGCTTCCGGGTACATCGAAGCGGGCTTGATTGGCATTGAGGGTTACGTGCGGTGCAGCCAGCGCATTTTGTTGACTGATGCCGCCGTGCCGCCGGTCGCATCACTCACTGTTCACTCGTAAAATTCCCAGCCCGAAAATACCTAGCCTGCTCACCCGGTGAGCGGGCTAAGTTCCCAGCCCGAAAATGTTAGCTGCTCACCCAGTGAGCAGCTAACACGTCTTTGATCCATTTCAAAAATGAGCGGAGGAAAAGCCAAAATGAAATTGCAAAGGGAACAATTAAACGAAGTGGAGTGGTATTCCGGATTCGTAAACAAAATGACTCCCACGTTTGGATTCTTACGGATCGATAATGCGGACCCGGAGTTACACATTTTCTTCCGTCCCGATGACTGCGGCAGTGGCGCACCGTTCGATCAGATTCACCTAAACCAACGTTTCAAGTTTGGTGTAAAGCCATCGAAAACAGTTACGGGCGGACTCTGTGTAAGCGGAATGAAACGGGAGTTTCCGCCAGCGGGCAAGGGATAAACAAATTTCAACAGTCAAGCTTGGGCCGCTGCGCGGCCTACAAACCCGAAAACGACCGCGTGCATTCATCACGCGGAACCATCGTTCACTCCGGGCCGCGCAGCAATTTCAAAAACTAAAAACCAAAAAAGGAAATATATGCAGTCAGCAACCACTACCGCACCAAACGAAGGGAAAGTGCTTTCCGCTGCTGGTGAGCCATTGGAATTTCGCAACGAACCAAAACGCAAGCCCCTACGGGTGCGACGGCCACAGCGAAGAACTAATCCACCCCGAAGGCAACCGCGTATGTAATATCTTCAAACAGTAAAAGTGAAATGGGATAGACTTTATGCGGTCGAGCCAGTCCTCGGGAGTATCGACAATGTCGAAAAAGCCCAAAGCCACTAAGCCCGGAATCGTCAAAAAGATTGTTAAGCCGGTGCATCCTACAGTGCCGGAAAAGGCCGAGATCGCCGTTGAAGGGGCCGACGAACTTTATCGGGAGATTCGAATCGAAAACAAGTTGGAAGATAGTGAAGGCCATAAGGTGAAACTGAAGGAAGGTGCGCCCGTATCCGTCACAATCGAAGCGGACGAAGAGGCAACGGCCCCAAAAGACGACAGCTAGAGTTACTTCGTGCGTGGACTTCTGTCGATTTCCAAACCCTGCACCACACTGTCTGGACCGGAGTACCTTCCATCAAAGAGGCTTTCAATCGCACCCACTAGCGAATCAGCCGCCATCCGTTTTGTAATTACCGCATCCGCACCAACTTGCCGCGCTGTTAATTCCAGTTGCGGACTCTCATGCATCGTAAGAATAATGATCTTGGTGGGAGGGGCAAGGCTGCGAATCTCACGTGCGGCTAGTATCCCATTTAGTCGAGGCATGCTGATGTCGAGAATTACGAGATCGGGCTTTAACTCTTGGACCTTGTCAACGGCGTTTCTCCCGTCCTCCGCTTCGCCGCAGACTTGCCATCGACAATTTGTGGCCAAAATAGTGCGTATGCCTGCACGCATCAAAGCGTGGTCATCAGCGATTAATATACGAATTGCGGGCGAAACTTGAGACACACTTCCTCCGAATTCGCATCTTATACTTCGGAATGACTTCCGAAGCAATACAGCGATCCTGAGTACGATGACTTACTCCCGCTGGCGCGGGTTTGCGAGCATAAGGGTTATAACGTATCGCATTCGGAGAACCATTGGTGTACGGTCGATTTACTTCCCCCAGAGACCCACGATGGGCAACGCTCCGAGGAAGCAAGCGAGGTGCCTCCATGGCGCGATGGATGTTAAATTGTCCGAACTGCGGCGAGGGCTTTTTCCATAGTGAGGTTGCCGCCGACCGAGGGCTATTTGATTGGGTCACTCCGAAGCCGGAATTTCCAAAAGGTGGATTGTGGCTGGACTGCCCGAAGTGCAAATTTGCTTCTCTCTTTCAACGATATCAGCTCTTGTATAGCGCGGCCTGACCAGAGCCTCTGGCTGACCCTAGGGGCGCTCTCGTCTCCCATTTGATTTCGACTTTCGGATGTCGAGACCCACGAAGACTTGCTCCGCGTCGGATAAGTCACCAACGACTTTTCGAATGGGACCGGGCAAGCTCCGCACCAGTGTAGGAAGTGCCAAAATCTGGTGATCTCTTGCCAATGCAGGATTCTTCACCAAATCGATTATTTCGAGATCGTATGGGACGGGCAGGTTTTCGCAAATCTTTCTTAGGTTGGAAACTGCCATGAGGGATTTTGGAGTTACGCCTGCGACATACAGGCGTAGATTCAAAACAACCTTAGGTGACTTCTTGGTTTTGGTTTTCAAGAGCACCTGTGCCAGTCTCGAAACTCGCACATCATATACTTCGGAATGACTCCCTATCAACAAAGCAAAACCTAGCACGGTGGCGTACCGAGTGCACTGAAAAAGTGCAATCGGGCGCGAAGGCTGGGTCTACTACTACTAAAACGAAGACCGCAACTTCGTCTGGAGTAAGCTAGTCTCGCTGCGCCACAGTCACGACCACTCCGCTGGATTGGCTGGATTTGAAAATCGTGCTAACTTTCATCACATGCCAAGCTCGGAATTCACGCGCTTGATGTCCGAATGCGAACGACTGACAGCCGAATTGAAGAAGTGCACCGACCCTACCAAACGAAAAGAGCTTTTGAAGCAGATGAAGCTGACGCTGGATCAGGCCAGCAAGCTCGCTGACGGACCACCTGCGAAATAAGACACACCTGAATTCCTGCCATTAATACTACAGCCCTCGCGGTGAACCGGCGGCACCATGGCACGATCCCCCGAAAATAACAGCCCCTAGCGAGCCCGCAGAGCCACGATCCCCGATGCAGTGGGCTTGCGGTACATGGCCAGCGCAGCCCCGTGGCGCGATCTTAGGGCAATCCATGGCGTTGGGTGCGGCGTTAACTGGCCGTCGTGCCGTCGTGCCCATCGCTGATAGTGATTTTTCCTTTGTTTTTGCTTGGGCTTTCCACCTGTAAAATCTAAACAAAAAGCACAGCATGCGCTAGTGAAGCAGATTGTGCCATAAGCATAGTTTATGTAGTTTACAAGTATTATAAATTTGCCTCGCTCACAGTAGTGAGGTGAAATGCGTAGCGGAGAGTAAACATATGGACATTATACGCCTCTTCGATACCACGTTGAGGGACGGCGAACAGGCACCCGGATTTTCCATGTCCGCACCGGAAAAGGTATGCATTGCGCGGCAGCTGGAATCACTCGGCGTGGATATCATTGAGTCCGGCTTTCCTATCGCTTCGCATGGAGATTTGGAAGGCGTGCGTGCCGTAGCCCGTGAAATTCGTAATTGCACGGTAGCCGCGCTGGCACGCGCTAAGCGAGACGATATCGATATGGTTCTCGACGGACTTAAAGGGGCGGCCCACCCACGGGTGCACATAGTCCTAGCGACTTCTGATTTGCATCTACATTACAAACTCCGCATGACGCGGGAGCAGGTTCTCGAAGCCATCTCGACTAACGTGCGTTACGCCCGAGAGCATTGCGCGGAAGTTGAGTTTTCCGCCGAAGACGCGAGCCGCACCGACATGGAATATCTATGCGAGGCAGTCGGTACAGCCGTAAAAGCAGGTGCGACCATCATTAATCTGCCTGATACAGTTGGCTATGCCCTATCTGATGAATATGAGGCCATGTTCCGCCGGATCATCGATTTTCTAGACGGCGCACCCGGAATTATATTAAGTGCGCACTGCCACAACGATCTTGGTATGGGCGTGGCCAATTCACTGGCCGCTATTCGCGGCGGAGCACGCCAACTTGAGTTGACGATCAACGGAATTGGTGAACGGGCGGGCAATGCGGCGCTCGAAGAAGTTGCCGTAGCCCTGCGCGTACGGCAGGCGACCCTTGGCGTAACCACGAATCTCCGTCTCGACAAACTATATGCCACGAGCCAACTTCTGACCGAGATTACCGGTGTACCTGTAGCGCCCAATAAGGCAGTAGTAGGGTCAAACGCCTTCTCGCACGAGGCAGGTATCCATCAGGACGGCATTCTGAAGAATCCTCTCACGTACGAAATCATCTCTCCTGAAGCAGTCGGTGTTCCCAAGCGGCAATTGGTGCTGGGAAAACATTCGGGCCGCAATGCGCTGCGCACGGCGCTAGTCGAAATCGGGTACACACCCACGCCTGAAGAACTCGATGAGTGCTACAAGCGGGTTTCCGCGCTGGCAGATGAATCGAAAAATGTCCACGCTCGCGATCTACTCGCAATCGTCCGCGATGTGATACCCACGCGGGACACGGAAACAGCCATTCGCCAGCCGTACAGCCCGTGACGCACGCTATGGCGTGCCCGTGGCGAAGAGTTACGGCGATCCATGGCGTTGGGTGCGGTGCCTTGGTTTTGTCGGGCCGTGGTGCCATCTTCAAAGCAAAAGCCCGCCACTTGAACCCCTCAAAAAATGTCTACCAGAATGTCTACTGGCGGAATTTCCGTCAGGCCGTGGTGTCTTCCGAGGGATCGAAAAGTCTACCAGAACCCCAAAAATGTCTACCAGAATGTCTACTGGGCCGCGCCTAGCTTCGCCTACCCTTTCGCTTATTGCTTGCAAGTGCTTCATTTTATTGAATTAAGTGGTGCGCCCGCGGTGATTCGAACACCGGACCTTCTGGTTCGTAGCCAGACGCTCTATCCAGCTGAGCTACGGGCGCATATTGCTGATTACTGCGTCCCAACAGCTTACAGCACACTCCGCACTTTCATCAACCGCGACTTTCCGCGCGGCGAAAATAAATTTGGATGCGGTAGGGGCTTCCTGGCGGCAGGCGACGGTTAATTTCGATTTCGAAGCATGGCCGTGAGCCGCGCGAAGAGGCTTCCGGACTTGCTGGAACTTGCATCGCCGGAGTCCATAGCGGTGTCATTCACCTGGCGCAGGGCTCCGGGCGGCAACGGGATGCGGATCAGCTGGCCGGCTTCCAGGTGATTAGGATCCCGCAGGCCGGGATTGAGGCTGATGATTTGCTTTTCCAGATTGCCGTCAAATCGGCCCGCGTAACGCATGCTCAGATCTTTCAGGGACTGCTGCGCGCCGGCGGCGACCGTCAGCACCTGGCCGGTGCCGGTGTCTTGCGGGCTGGCGTCGTACAAAGAAGAAGTCGCATTCGTTGCGGCCACGGGCAGCGCATCACCGAGATCACTCGAGGTGTGATCGAACATGCCGCGCGTCAGCGCCTGGCGCGATTCCGCGCGGCCCAGGAGTATCGTCAGGAACAAGCTGCCGCTGATCAGTATTGCGGCGACAGCGGCGGAGCGGCCTGACCACTTCAGAAAATTGTTCGTCCTGTCCCCGGTGTACGTCAGCGAGGATTTCGAGTGCGGATCTTTCCGTACCGGAGCCGGCAGCACGGCGGCGACGCGTGGCGCGGGCGTTTTCGCGGCTGCCGCTGCGGCAGCGGCAGGAGCCGAGGACGAAATCACATGCCCGCCGGAAGCGGCTGAGCTGGCTTTAGGTGCGCTGGAATTTGGTGCTCCACCTTTGGAAGCGTCAGCTGCGATCGCGCCGGACGCGGAAGCAGTGGACGCAGAGGAGCCGTTACCAAACGTGCCAGCGGCTCCATTGCCGGATGCCGAAGCGCCCGTTACAGAAGCTCCCGCCGCCGATGCTCCGGAAACAGTCGCGTTAGGCGACACGCCCGATGGCGCAACAGCCGAACCTGCCACACCCGCCGAAGTTTCTCCCGCCGCCGCAGCCAGCGCCGAGGCCTGCGGAAAGAGCGCCTCCAGATCCAGCCCGTCAATCACCTCCTGCACGATTTCGGGAGTGATGATGCGGCGCCCGCGGCTGTAGGACAGGACCATGGAGTTGTAGCAAAGATTGTTGATGTTGCGCGGAATGCCCTTGCTCTGCCGCGCGATCAGGCGTATGGACGCGGGTTCGAACATGGACTCGCCCGTGAAGCCCGCCACACGCAAGCGGTGCTCGATGTACAGGCGCGTGTCCTCCGGAGTGAACGGCTGCAACGTGGCCAGCACGGAGACGCGCTGGCGCAACTGCGACATTTTCGGCTGCGCAAGTTTCGCGGCCAGCGCCGGCTGCCCTGCCAGCACGATCTGCAACAGCTTGGCATTGTGCGTTTCAAAATTGGAAAGCATGCGCACGGTTTCCAAAACGGAATCCGCAAGATTTTGCGCCTCGTCCACCACCAGCACGAACCGCTTCCCTTTCATCAACTCTTCAAACAGGATTTCGTTGAGCTTGCCGTGCATGGCCACCAGGCCCATGCCGCTGACGTCCACGCCGAGGTCATGCAGAATGTATTCGATAAATTCGCGGGGAGTACATTCGGACTGAAAGATCAGGACGGCGCGCGCCGAGTCCTGCAATTGCTCCAGCATCTGATAGAGAAGCGTGGTCTTGCCCATGCCCGGCTCGGCGATGAGCGTAAGAAATCCGCGCGTGTCGGTAACGCCCATGGCAAGCGAAGCGAGCGCATCCGAATGAGTTTTGCTGGAATAGAGGTAAGCCGGATCCGGGGTGACACCGAAAGGCTGTTCTCGCAGGCCGAAAAAATCAACAAGCATGGGTTTGCACCTGGGCTGCTGACCGTCGGGGGACGACGCCGGTGCAGGGCTTTTATTTATGCTAAGCGATAAAATTGCTTCTTGCTTCGACTGTGTTTCTAGTGCAACTGTTGCTTCCGACTCCACTGCCGCTTGTGCTTGGGCTTCCGCTTGCGCTTCGGCGATCAGTTCCCTTTCCGCTGCCAGCCAGTCTTGCAAGGGATCCTGGCTCACGGAGCCGCGCTCGACAAATCTCTGGTGGGCGCGCTCCTCGATCTGCTCCCTTGACGGCGGATTCCGATGCGTATCCGGCATACCTTACGGG
>Ga0075028_100000759_pt1 | contig 11493 bp, 9 predicted proteins | sample LitLauG_LLR_2014_FD_71390 | JGI IMG/M metagenome (GOLD analysis project Ga0075028, IMG submission 71390) | Freshwater sediment microbial communities from Pennsylvania, USA - Little Laurel Run_MetaG_LLR_2014 | ecosystem: Environmental > Aquatic > Freshwater > Creek > Sediment | place: USA... | reverse complement strand
CACGAAGACCGCGCCGGCTCGAAGATACAGGCAGCACGGCAGGGCTTCACTTGGGCAAAACGATACAAAAGCGCTACGGCCAGTCCACCGGCAACTGGCGCGATTTCACCACCACGTATTTGTTGCGGCGGGCGAATTCCACCAGATCGACCAGCAGCTTCACGTCATTCTCGCAATACTTGCAGACGTCTTCCTTGCGGCCGTCACGCCACCACTGGACAATTTCCAGCCCGTCGCCGGTTTTCTGGTTGCCCAGGGTTTCGCGCGCCAGATCGTCCAGTTTGATCCGGTGCCCCAGACGCTTATGCAAATCGACCAGCAAATCGAATGATTTTCCGGTGAGATGCTTTACCGGCTGGTAGGCGCTCAGCACCGTGAAATCGAATCGGTCGCCGTTGAAAGAAACGATGCGGTCGAACGTGCTCATTTCAGAAATGAGCGCCGCGGCGTCCGGCTCAAACCACCGGCGGAACGCGTTCTGCGAATCCCAGGTGACGGCCACCGCCAGGCCGAAGCGCGCGATGTTGGACCAGCCGCCCTCGACTTCGTGAGACAGTCGCAGAGTTTCAATGTCGAAGTAGATTTCGCGCGGAGCGGTGTCAAACAGGCTGGCTTGTGTCATCGGGTCACGATCTCAACGAACTCCACGAACCTGGTTGTCCGGGCCATGCACGCGAGCGGTCCTGCGAACAGAATGATCGAAGCGGCGGGGAGAAGAATCGAAGTCCACGAATAGTCAGTCAATCTCTATACCTGCGAAGCACAATTCAGAAAAATCACTCGAAGAGCCAGACGGGAGGATACCACGAGCGAGGAACGGAAGGAATGGCAGCGCGGGAAGCTAGCGGGCAGCCAGGCCGATTTCTTCTTCGATGGCCCTGACGGCCTCCGGAGCGATGGCCACGAACTCAACGCCCACGCCGACGCCGCGCAGGCAGTAGCGAACCTCGCAGCGCGTTTCCACCAGTACGCGGGAGCGGGACAGCCGGAAGCGCAATTTCAGGATGGCGCCCTGAGGATAATCCGTGCGCGTATTGATGAACATCCCGTGCGGGCTGAGATCCGGCGGCCGTACGGAAATATCTTCCTCAAAGCCCTCATAAATCATGGAGAGCTCGCACAACTGGGGATACCGGGGATCGCGCCGCGCGGGGCGGCTCGAGTTATCTTCGTTGTCGGACATTACTGCAAAACCTCTTCCTCCAGGGAACGGAGTCCTGTGGAGCGAGTGCCATCATTTGCCGTAGCGTTTTTGGTGCCGCAGTGCGGGCAGAACTTGAAGTTGGGAAGGATGCGTTCCGCGCACTTCGTGCATTCCGCCTGGGTGCCGGCGGTTTCCGTAGGCACCACGCGGAAAATCTCCTCCATCGTGGTCGTTCCAAGGCGAAGCTTGTCCAGGGCATCCTCCAGCATAAGGCGCAGACCATTGGTTCGAGCGATCGTGCGAACCTGATCGATATTTCCCGTGGTGCGAATTACGGTGCGGATGTTTTCGTCCAGATGCAGCAGTTCGTAGATGCCGACGCGGCCGCTGTAGCCCGTATGGTCGCAACGTTCGCAACCGATGGGAACCGCCATGGTCGCCGGGGGCTTCAACCCGCCGACCTGCGCGAACTGTGAACGAAACTCTTCCGTAGCCGGGCGAACCTTGTGGCAGCTGCAGAGCTTGCGGACCAGGCGCTGCGCCAGAATGCCGCTGACCGAGGAGCTGATCAGGTATCCGGGAATACCCAGATCGAGTAGCCGAACGATAGCCGAGACGCTGTCATTGGTGTGCAAAGTGGACAGCACCATGTGGCCGGTCTGCGCCGCCTTCATGGCGATTTCGGCGGTCTCGCGGTCGCGGATTTCACCGATCATGATGATGTTCGGATCCTGACGCAAGATCGAGCGCAGGCAACTGGCAAATGTCATACCGGCCTTGGTATTGACGTGCGCCTGGTTGATGCCCGGCAGCACATATTCGACGGGATCCTCGACCGTGACGATGTTCACCGACGGCTTCATCAGCTTGTTCAGGCACGAGTACAGCGTGGTGCTCTTGCCCGAACCGGTGGGGCCGGTGACCAGAATCAATCCCTGAGGCTGGTTGACCAGTTGCCACAGATTTTCCGAAACATCGGCGGGCATGCCCAGATCAAATAGAGAGGCCAGCGGCGCCGTCGCTTCCAGAAGCCGGATTACGACTTTCTCGCCGTACTGCGTTGGTAGCGCCGATACGCGCAAGTCCAGATGGCGCTCGCCGATGGTGACCATGAAGCGGCCGTCCTGGGGCGTTCGGCGTTCGGCGATGTCCATGTCCGAAAGAATCTTGATGCGCGAGATCAGCGAGGTCTGCAGCGCTCGCGGGACCGACTGCACGTCGCGCAACACGCCGTCCACCCGCACGCGCACGATGGTTTCCGCGGCTCGCGGCTCAATGTGGATGTCGCTGGCCTGCTTGTTGATGGCGATCTGAATGATTTCCGAAACCAGTTGCACGGCGGGTGTTTTTCGCTGGCGCAGGTCCGCCTGCATTTCCTGCATCGCTTCCTGGTTGGCCTGGCGGGAACTCGCGGAAATGAATTCGATTTCGTCGTGCATCGCGACTTTCCCGGGGGTGATGGAAACTGCCGCAGGCCTTTGTCCGCCGCCTGAATAATTCAGGGCGATCGCCGCCTGCAGTTCCGTGCGGAACGACTGGCGTGGAGAAATTTCCATGCCGGTCGTGAAACGCAACTCGCCAAGCGTGGCCAGATTCTGCGGGAAGGCCATGGCGATCACCAGCTTGCGGCCATCGCGTCGAATGGGCAGCACTGACAGACGCTCGGCCATCGCACGCGGAATCAGCTTCAGCACTTCCGATTCGGGAGTGACCGCGCTGCAGTCCACGTAGGCGACGCGCGACACTTCTTCGAGCGCGTCAGCCAAGTCTTCCTTGGAGACCACGCCGCGATCCAGCAGCAGTTCCCCCAGGTGCAGCAGGGAGCCGCGCTGCTTCTCAATAAATTTGTGCAGGTCTGCTTCTGAGATCTTGCCGCGCTCCTGCAGTGTCTCGCCCAGCCGTTTCTTTTTCATAGGACCCTCAGCACTTCAACGATTCAGCAGGTGGCGGACGGGAGGAGTCCGAAGATCGCCGCTTGCGAATGTGCCACTCCGACTCAATTAGACGGTAACAGCGTGTGTTCCAACGCGGTACAAGAAACGGGCGGGACTGTGCCTAAGAGGAATGGTCTTAACTAATTGCAGACAAGTAGTTTACCGGCTTGATTTTTCCGGCGTGCGCGGGATGGTCACAGCGTTGCGGTTGGAGCGCGGAACGGAGGCGAAATTGATTCGATATGAAACGCTTCGACAAACTGCTGAAGCGAGCGCTACAACGATGCGAATGCCTGGTCCAGAATCCGCACCGCCTCATCCACGTCCGCCTTGCCGATATTCAGCATGGGAGACAGCCGGATTACGTTGCCGTAGAGGCCGCCCTTGCCGATCAGCAAGCCCAGTTCGCGGGTTCGTTCGAGCAGTTGCGTGGTGGCTTCGGGCGCGGGGTCTTTGGTAACGCGATCCTTTACCAATTCCATTCCCAGCATCAGGCCTTTTCCGCGCACGTCGCCGATCAGCGCATATTTCTGCTGCAGCTCATCCAGCTTGCCGCGGAAATAGTTGCCGACCGTTTCGCAGTTCTGCAGCAGGTGCTCTTCTTCGATGAATTCAATGGTCGCCTTGGCGGCCACGGAGGTGACCGGATTGCCTCCAAACGTGGAAATCGTCAGGCCCTGGAAGGACACGGCCAGCTCCTTGGTGGTGATCGTGGCGCCAATCGGGGCGCCGTTGGCCATGCCTTTGGCGCAGGTCATGATGTCCGGCGTCACTTCCCAGTGTTCGATGCCAAACCAGTTTTTTCCGGTGCGTCCGAAGCCGGTCTGCACCTCGTCGGAGATAAAAAGGCCGCCATATTTTTTCACCGCGTTGAATACGATCTTGAAATATTCCTTGGGAGGAGTGATGAACCCGCCGACTCCCTGGATAGGCTCGGCGATGAACGCGGCGATGTGGCCGCTGGTGCCGGTCTGAATCAGGTTCTCGACGTCCTTGGCGCAGGCCACTTCGCAATCGGGGTACTTCAGCCCCAGCGGGCAGCGGTAGCAATAGGGATTGATCGCGTGCGAAATGCCCACGCTAATGATCCCGGATTTGCGCCAGGGAGCCTGCGCGGTGATGCTCTTCGTGAGTGATGATCCGCCGGAGTACGCGTGACGGAGAGCCACAATATCGAACGAATCCGTGGCCATGCGTGACAACAGAATGGCGGCTTCATTCGCTTCGGTGCCGGAGCTGGTAAAAAAACTGGATTTCAGAGCGCCGGGAGTGATCTGCGCGACTTTCTCGGCCAGCCCGACGATCGCTTCGTTCGGATACAGCGTGGAGAGATGCTGAAAGCGGTCGATCTGCTCCTTCACGGGCCCTGTAATCCTGGGATTGGCGTGGCCCACGGACACCGTGAGGATGCCGCCGAAGAAATCGAGATACTTGCGCCCCTCGACATCCCAGACGTGCTGCATGGAGCCATGGTCGGCGACCAGCGGTTCCTTGTAGAAATTGGTGACCGCGGGCCACAGATATTCCTTATGTTTGCGCACCACTTCTTCGCTGCGCGTCGTCTGCTTGGGTTGAGTTGTCATAAGAAGTCCTCTTTAGTGCGGTGCCCCGTGGCCCGTGATCCGTGGCCCGTGATTAATGGGTGAGGCCACGGGTCACGGATCACGAGTCACGAACCACGGCCTTTCAGTCCGCTGCTTGTGTGCCCCGCGAGGACAGCGTTCGTGTGATTTCGCCGTACGTTTCCGGGCGGCGATCGCGGTAAAACTGCCAGACGTCCCGCACTTCCTGGATTTCGTCGAGATTCAGATCGGCAACCAGCAACTCATCTTTGTTACGGCTGGCCTGGGCGATGATTTTGCCGCGCGGGTTGCAGAAGTAGCTTTTTCCGTAAAATTCGCCGATCTGCCAAGGTTTTTCAATGCCCACGCGATTGGACGCGGCCACGAAATAGCCGTTGGCGGCGGCGTGCGCCGGCTGCTCAAGCTCCCAGAGATATTCCGAGAGCCCGGCCACGGTCGCGGAGGGATTGAACACGATCTCCGCGCCATTCAGGCCGAGAATTCTCGCCCCCTCCGGGAAGTGGCGGTCGTAGCAGATGTACACGCCGACTTTTCCGAAGCGCGTCTCAAACACCGGATAGCCTGCGTTGCCCGGCGTGAAATAGAATTTCTCCCAGAATCCCGGATGGCAATGCGGAATATGGTGCTTGCGGTACTTCCCGAGATATTTTCCATCGGCGTCAAACACCGCGGCGGTATTGAAATACAGGCCGGTCATTTCCTTTTCGTATACCGGTACGACCATGGCCATGCCGTACTTTTTGGCCAGCTTCTGCATGCGCGTGGTGGTCGGGCCGTCCGGCACGGATTCCGTCAGCTCATACCATTTTTGATGCTGCTCGGCGCAGAAGTAGGGGCCGTAGAAAAGCTCCTGCAGGCCGAGGATCTGCACCTTCTTTTTCGCCGCGGCGGCAATCAGCTTTTCGTGCTTCTGGATCATGTTCTCTTTGATTTTGGGGAGCGCCAATTGCATGGGAGACCACTCGCAATGGGCCTGGATGAGTCCGCAACGCACGATTCGAGCCACGCCGCACCTCCGCGGAAATGAAGCTGCGAGTGTACTCTGCGGTGGGCGCGCGGGACAAGGGCGGTGGAGCGTGGTTGCGCGGGGAAGCAATGGGGGGACGTGAATCGTGATTCGTGACTCGGGTGACAGACTGTGTAAGGACACTTGCAACTCGACGCGAAACGTTTCTCGAATCACGAGTTACAAATCACAAATCACGAACCACATCTCTCCATCTCACGCCTTCTGCACTTTCCTCGCCCACAAGTCCCAGTCCTTCGGGAATTCCTGGTTGCCGGCTTCCGCCAGGCGGGCTTCTTCCGGCGTGAGGGTTTCAATTTTTCTGCTGCCCGCCTGCAGATGCATTTCCGCGTTGATCTTCAGATACACGCTGCGGCCGACCGAATGCATGATGCTGTTGCCCACGGTGATTCCGCCGTGTCCGCGCATCAGGGCTCCGGGCTTGTCGCCCAGAGACTGGGCCAGGGCCTTGCCCTTGGCCGCATCGTTGATCAGCATGTTGGTCATGCCGAAAGATTTGCGAATGTCAAACGTTGGCAACCCGGTGCCGATGAATCCGCCCATGTGATAGATCGGCAGAAGCGGTTCGGTGATGGTGCTCATCAGCACGACCGTCGGCGCGTGGGTGTGCACGATGGATTTTACGTCCGGGCGGGCGCGGTAAATTTCCGCATGAATCCAGCGCTCGCTGTACATTTTGCGCGTTTCGCCATTGGCCGGGACGCAGTCATAGTCCAGTTCCACAATGTCGTTCTTGGTGACCAGATCGGGCGCCAGCCAGCGCGAAATAAAAAAGTGGCCGGGGTTGGCGGGATTGCGTACGCTGACGTGCCCGTAGCCGTCTACCACGCCCTGATCCTGCAGAATATGATTCGCGGTCACCAGGTCTGCAAGCAAAGCATCCTTGTCTTTCTGGTCTTGCGGCACGGGCTCCGGAAGCGCGGGCGCAGGTTCGGCCTTAGCCGCGTCCGTGGCGCCCAACAGGGCGCTGGTCAACAGCAGGCTCGATCCTGAAAGAAATCCGCGCCGGCCGAATCCGGCTTTCAGCAGATGATTGATCTCCATTGAAGTCTCCTTGGAAAACGAATTAAGAGAGCCGCTCTTGCCAGCTTGCCGCGCGCAATCCACATTCGCAGCACGCGCATCATTGCCGAAAACTTCAACCAGTCGCTTAACTGGCGGCAAAACTAGTTACCGGATTAGAAATAACGGGTGTTTGGCGACTCATCGGATACACCGAGCAGCCGAGCAATGTCAATAACCGAATGTGCCGGCCGTGGATGGAGGCGCTTTAACACGCTCCAGAAACATCAAAAGATTGTCATTCTGAGCGGAGCGAAGAATCTCTCCGTGTTTGTTTGCTCGCACTCCGATCGAAGAGAGATTCTTCGCTCCGCTCAGAATGACAAGGAGAAATTTGGTTCCAACGCTTCACGAGCGGCGTAACGAGGCGGTCACTTTCCGAGATGCGCGATTCCCGCCGCCACGCTCCGGCCCCCAACTCGAGATCGCTGTGCTCAAACGCCCCAAAGTGCGTTATCCTGACGAAGTTTTACTTGGGAAAACTTTGAGCTCCGATACGTTCTCAGATTTTCTGCAGCGGTTCTATCGCGCTTCGCTTCGTGTCCTTCCAAGCTGCATCACGCTCTCACAGGCCGTCGCTTTCAACATGTTCCTCGCGTTTTCGCCCACCATTCTGGTGGTACTCGGAGCGGCGGCAGGCTCGGCCGCGTTCCGCCAGGCGCTGGAAGGGATCATCGACCGGTTGCGCATCGTGCTGCCTCCCGGCACGCTCAGTATTTTGAACAATTTTGTGGGCAAACATTCGCGGCAGCCTTGGGAGTGGGTGCTGCTCGGATTGGGCGGCACGCTGCTGGCAGGCACGCAGATGATGAAGCTGTTGATGGACGGTTTTCGAAAAGTTTACGGTGACCCGAACGAACTGAGCCCGGTGAGCCGGAACGTACGTGCGCTGCTGCTGCTGACAGCGACGATTTTTCCCTCCATCCTGATCGTAAACCTGGTGGTGTTCGGGCGCACGATTCGTAATCGCATGATGCACCTTTCCACGATGCCGGTGCTGGTCCGGCTGACGTGGAGCGGCCTGTATATCGTGATCTCGCTGCTGATCGCCCTGGCCGTGCTGACGGTAATTTATCGCGTGGGGCGTCCCGGGCATCACGGTTTGAAAAAACATCTTCCCGGCGCGGAGGTGGCCACTGTGCTGTGGTGGGTGGTCAGCATCGCGCTGGGATTCTATCTGCGCGGAATTCCGTACAACCTGATTTATGGAGGGCTGGCGGTAACCATCGGCCTGATGCTTTGGATGCAGTTGACGGCCACCATCCTGCTGATCGGCGCGGCCTACAATGCCGAACTGCTGAAGGAACCGGAGCGCTAGAGGCACGCAAGTTCCGCTGGCGCCTCTCTCCTGCAAATCGGAGTACAATCGCTCCCCCGGGGTTCGGTCAACGGGAGGTAGCGATGGGCGATATGCGCGTCGAATGCTATGCCGGTTATCGGGCTAACGAACGTCCCACCAGGTTTACTCTGCGCGGCCACACCTTTGAAGTCACGGAAGTGCAAGACCGCTGGTACTCGCCGGGTGCAATCTACTTTCGAGTGCGAACCGAAGACGGCGACTATTTTGTGCTCCGCCACGATGAGCCGCAGGACGTCTGGAGCGTGGACGCCTTTCGATCGGCCCGGGAGCGTGCGGATCTGCCCGAAGCTGGGCAGGTCGGTTGGAGTTGAGAGGTTGGGCTGCTGAAACAACGGTGCGCAAGCTAAAGCATGCGCCACAAGGTGGCACAGACTTTAGTCTGTGGAATTCCATCAGTCCTTGCAAGGTTCATTCCCAAGTCGATCGACCGCGGTGACCGAGAAGCGCGCCGAACGCAAGGCACCGACTGTAGACGGCGTCCCACGGGGTTTACGTCCGCGTCGCTTCCCGCATTCCACCGCAACTTTTTCGTTTCCGTGGGGTTAAACTAAATGCGTGCCTGGGTCCTTCCGCGCCCGGCACGCGGACTCCGCTGGTGGAGATGGGGACATGAAGCGAGCTTCTTCCCGGAAGACCGATCCGCACGTGCGCCGCAAATCTCCGCTCTCCGAGTTGGCTGCGATTTCACTTCTCAGCGTTGCTACATTCGCAGTCCCATACTTGCTGGCCTCCCCAGACAAGAAGGGCGATCGGGCATCCGCGGATTCGACCAAAGCCGCGAAGGGAATTGCCCACCCCGGACTGACCGACGACGAAGCAACTTTGCAGGCGCTGAACCGCCTGGGTTTTGGACCGCGCCCCGGCGATCTGGAGCGGCTAAAAGAATTGGGCCTGCAGAAGTGGATCGACCGGCAGCTGCATCCCGAGTCGATTGACGATTCGGCGCTCGATGCACGCCTGGAACGTTTCCCCACGTTGAAGATGTCCTCCGCAAAATTACTGGACGAATTTCCCGAACCAAAGGCGGCAGCGCGCCGCGAAGGCATTACGGTGGAGCAGTACCGCAAGGAGCAGCAGGAGCAGATGCGCGCGGCCATGCAGACCATGCCCGCGCAGGGTGACGCTGCTTCCGAGAAGAAGACGGACATGCAGATGGCCGACCCGCACGGCATGCCCAACTTCGAAGCCGATGAAGCCGACATGAACGCCAACCCCGGCAAAGCGAAAGGCGAAGGAAAAGGGCGGGCCGGCTTCGGTAACCAAATGTTCAACTACGAAAAAATTCGCGCGCCACAGCGCATCGTGGCCGAACTCTCCATGGCCAAGATGACGCGCGCGGTGTACAGCGAGCGGCAGTTGCAGGAAGTGATGGTCGACTTCTGGTACAACCACTTCAACGTTTACGCCTCCAAGGGCGCGGACCGCTGGCTGATCACCGAGTACGAGCGTGACGCGATTCGTCCGCACGCCATGGGAAAATTCCGCGATTTGCTGGGCGCCACGGCCAAGAGCCCGGCCATGCTGTTTTTCCTCGATAACTGGCTTTCCGCGGACCCGGTCGCATGGAAAAAGCTGCAACAGGAAATGGAAGACCGGCGGCAGAGCCGGGGCGGCGGATTCGGCGGGCAGCGACGGGTTCCGCCAGGCGATCCCGCGGCCGGAGGAAATCCAAACGACCCCAACGCGAAGAACAAGCAGAAGCAGGAACGCGGCCTGAATGAGAATTACGGTCGCGAGTTGATGGAGCTGCATACGCTCGGTGTCGACGGCGGCTACACGCAGGACGACGTAATCAACGTCGCCCGGGCGTTCACCGGTTGGAGCATCCGGCAGCCGCGCCGCGATCCTGAGTTTTTCTTCGAGGAGCGCCTGCACGACACCGGCGTGAAAACCGTGCTGGGGCATGAAATTCACTACGGCGGAATGAAAGACGGCGAAGCGGTACTCGATATCCTGGCGCGCGATCCGCACACGGCGCACCACATTTCTTACGAACTGGCGGAACGCTTTGTGTCGGACGCGCCTCCGGCGGCCTTGGTGGAACGCATGGCGCAGACGTTCCAGAAAACGGACGGCGACATTCGCGAAGTGCTGCGCACGATGATCGAGTCGCCGGAATTTTGGTCCAGGGAATCCTACCGCGCCAAGATCAAGACGCCTTTTGAACTAGTGGCTTCCGCCAGCCGCGCCGTGGGCGCCGACGTAGCCATTCCGTTGATGCTGGTGCAATGGACCAACCGCATCGGCCAGCCTCTTTATCAGTGTGAGCCTCCCACCGGGTATTCGGACAAGGCGGAGGCCTGGGTAAACACCGGAGCTTTGCTGACGCGCATGAACTTCGCCCTGGCGCTGACTTCCAACCGCATGCGCGGCACGACGGTGAATATCGAGCCGCTGTTCGGCAGCGAGACTGCCGCCAATCCGCATGCCACCATGCAGCGCGCGATTGAAGCGTTTCTCGGCGGGCAGGCATCGCAGGAAACGCGCGACACGCTTGAAAAGCAGATGGACGATCCGCAGATTTTGCAGGCCACGCTGGATGACAAGGTGAAGCAGGTGAACGCGCCGATGATTGCCGGCCTGGTGCTGGGCTCGCCGGAATTCCAAAGGCGGTAAGATTTTAAGTGGCACAGGCTTCAGCCTGTGGGGTTCCGCCGCGCTGGCAAAAAGCGAAACCACGAAGCGAATCGCGATCCCCGGGACGGGCAATGCCCGAAAACGAGCAGCTATCGCACGCGGCTCAGTCCGAGTACGCCACGAAGTGCCACAAGCTGAAGCATGTGCTACAGGAGAACACCATGAAAATCTCGCGACGAGTTTTCCTGAAAAGCGGCGGCGTTTCCATGATTGGCATGAGCACCATCCCCGCGTTCCTGCAGCGCGCGGTGGCCGCCACGCCCATGCCCAACAAGAAAAAACTGATCGTCGTGTTTCAGCGCGGCGCGGCGGACGGCTTAAACATCGTGGTCCCGTTCGGCGAGCCAAATTACTATCGCATCCGCCCCACCATCGCCATTCCGCAGCCGCGCGCCGGCGCAGAGGGCGCCGCCGTGGATCTCGACGGTTTTTTCGGCCTGCACCCGAGCCTGGCCTCGCTCAGTCCTCTCTTTCACAACGGCCAACTGGCCATCGTGCACGCTGCAGGCTCGCCGGACACTACGCGCTCTCACTTTGACGCCCAGGATTTCATGGAGTCCGGCACGCCCGGTGTGAAGTCCACGGAAGACGGCTGGCTGAATCGCACCGTAGGGACGATCACCGAGCAGGATGCGTCTCCATTCCGCGCGGTGGCCATGGGCCCGAATCTGCCGCTGACTCTGCGCGGCCCGGCGCCGGCCATCGCGCTTGCCGACGTAAAGCAATTTCGCGTGATGAGCCAGTCC
>Ga0075028_100000758_pt1 | contig 11493 bp, 12 predicted proteins | sample LitLauG_LLR_2014_FD_71390 | JGI IMG/M metagenome (GOLD analysis project Ga0075028, IMG submission 71390) | Freshwater sediment microbial communities from Pennsylvania, USA - Little Laurel Run_MetaG_LLR_2014 | ecosystem: Environmental > Aquatic > Freshwater > Creek > Sediment | place: USA... | reverse complement strand
TTTTCCACGCCCATGGGAGAAATCTTGGTGACCTTGCCGCTGAAGGTCTTGTCCTTGAACGATTCGACCTTGATGCGCGCGGTCTGGCCGAGATAGACCTTGCCGATATCGCTCTCATCCACTTTGCCCTTGACGTAGACTTCGCTCGTGTCGCCCAGCGTCATGACGAGGGTGGCGGTGGAGCCGAGCACGAGGATCGAGCTGACGGCGTCGCCGCGCTCCACGGGGCGTGAAAGCACGATGCCGTCAATGGGAGAAGTAATCGTGGTGTAGGCGAGCTGTTCCTGCAGCTGTTTGAGGTTGGCGCGATCCTGCTGCATCTGCGCTTCGGCCTGCCCAACTTTGGCGACCGCGACGATAAGTTGCGCCTTGGCCACATTCTGCTTGTTCAGCGCCATTTCATAGTTCTTCTGCGCATCATCGAGCGCCGAGGCCGAAACAACGCCGTCCTTGGCCATGCCGTTGGCGCGTTCGTAGGCGCGCTTCAGTAACGGAACATCCGGTCCTTGCGCATCCACCTTAGAACGCTCGTAGTCAGCTTCGGCGGCTTTCAGCGCGGCGGTCGAAGCCTGCAACTGTGCGCTCGCCTGAGCAACGCGCGCCTGGATCTCATCGCGGTCAAGCTCCGCCAGAACCTGGTCCTTCTTGACCCGGTCGCCCTCTTCCACATAGAGCTTCTTGATAATGCCGCTGGCCTTCGACTTGATGTCGACCTTGGTGATGGGCTCGACTTTGCCGGTCGCCACTACGCTCTTGGCCAGATCGCCCTTCTCGACTTTCGCCAGCTTCGAGGGATCAATCTTGGTGCCGCCCCGCGTTGCCGCAATCACGCCGATTACCAGCAGGAGGATCACGCCGCCGACGATGCCGCCGTAAATCAGCCGTTTGCGACGCTTCTTCTGTTTATTGCCGTTGCCGTTTCCATTGCCATTCAACACGGGAAGCCTCCTACCGGGAATACGGGTCGAGTGTTGTTGTCTCGTTAGCTAGTTACGGTGCCGGGCCTGGTTTTGTTCCCCGAATTGCTCATCCCGCGATGGGTTTCGGGACCAGCAATTGCAATGCATTAGACCCAGGGTCGGGAAAAAGGAAAGCGGGTGAAACCAGGGGGACTGATCTCTCCCACCCAGGCAGAGCTTGGGTGGGGCACCCCGGCAAGGTCCTTTGGAATGTTAGAATTAGCCCACTCATGATCACCTTTGCATTGCTCCGGGTGTTCCTGATCCTGTTCCTGGTAGCGGTGAACGCCTTTTTTGCCGCGGCCGAATTCTCGCTGGTGAGCCTGCGCGAAACGCGCATCATGCAGCTCATAGAGGAACGGCGAATCGGGGCCCGCATTGTCCTGAAGCTGCACCACAAACTGGACGAGGTGGTGAATGGCGTGCAGTTCGGCATTACGCTGACCAGCTTGACCCTGGGCTGGGTGGGCGAGCCGGTGCTGGCCCACATGATCGAGGGCGCTACCGGACGCATCCCGCATGTGTCGCTGTATGCCCATGCGGCAGCGATCGCAGTATCCTTCGCGCTCATCACGTATCTGCACGTGCTCCTCGGCGAACTCGTGCCGAAGACCGTGGCCCTGCACATGGCGGAGCGCGTGGCGCTGGCGGTGGCGGCACCAATGGAGGTTTTCCTGACTCTGGCCAAGCCGTTCCTCTTCTTCATGCAGCGCTCAGCCCGCGTTGTTCTGCGCGCCTTTGGTTCTCCCGGCGATCGCGACGGCCAGTTTCACTCTCCCGACGAGCTGAAGCTGATTGTTACCGCTAGCCGCAAGGTCGGCGAAATTCCCGCGTTCCAGGAGGAGATGATTCACAACGTCCTCGAACTCGAGACGCTGACCGCAAAGCAGGTGATGGTGGCGCGACCCGATATCTTCTCCCTGCCCGCCGACCTGACGCTGGACGAAGCGCTCAAGCGCGTTACCGAGAGCCAGCACTCACGCGTTCCCATCTACGATCCGCAGCGCGGGCCGGAACACATCGTCGGCGTGCTCTATGCCCGTGACCTGATGCGCTGGCTGCGTCTGCGCATGAGCCTGACCGCGGAGCATTCTGCCACAGAACGCCTGTCGCGCATGCAGATTTCGCGCGTCATGCGCAACGTCCTGGTGATTCCTGAGACCAAGGTGCTGACCGAACTGCTCGACGAGTTCCGCGAGCGCAAGCGTCACCTCGCCGTAGTCGTGGACGAGTTCGGCTCAACCGCCGGCGTGATCACGGTCGAGGACATCCTGGCGCAGCTGGCGGGCCACATTCAGGACGAATTCGACGCGGCCACCGAAGAGCCCGACCTGGAGGAAGGTGGCGCGCTGGTGCTCGACGGTTCCACCAGTCTGCGTGAGCTGGAATCGGAGTACGAACTGACCTTGCCGGGTGACGGCGGCTTCGAGACCCTGGCCGGATTCGTGCTGGCGCAGTTGCAGAAGATTCCGAACCGAGGCGATGGTTTCGACTTTGAAGGGCGGCGCTACTCGGTGGAGGAGATGGAAGGCCACCGCATTGCCAAGGTGAGAATCGAAAAGCTGGCGCCGGCCATGCAGGCAACGGGGGATTAGGGGGCTTCACGGAGGTTTGCTTGTTGTCCAACTTAACACCTGCTTTGGTTTCCTGTTTTGAAAGGGCACGGCTTCAGCCGTGCCGGAAGGGGGCGCAAGTAAAGCGGCTTTAGCCGCTGAGGGAATGCAGCCTCGGAGCCTAAAGGCCAATTTCTAAGGTTCGTCTACGGCGCGGCTGGCCGCGCCCTTTCGAGGCGAGTCCACAGAAGTCTGAAAAGCGCAGAGCCGAGAAGCTTCCGACAGAGCCATGATCCGCTACCTCCTCCAACGCGTCGCCTACACCCTGCCGGTGATCTGGCTGGTAGTTTCAGTCGTGTTCCTGCTGATCCACCTCGTCCCCGGCGACCCGATTCAGCAGATGCTCGGCGAGGGCGTGAGCGCCACCGACCTCGACGCCGCCCGCCACACCTACGGACTCGATGTACCCATCGGTCAGCAATACATCAATTACTGGAAAGGCGTGCTGCACGGCGATCTGGGCAAGTCCATCCGCTACAGCCAGGGCGTGGGCAGCCTGATCGTGGCGCGGTATCCCTACACGCTGCGGCTGACGGTTGCAGCGCTGCTTGTAGCGATTGTCCTTGCCGTTCCAGCCGGAGTGTTTTCCGCGCAACGCCGCAACCGCTGGCCGGACCGCACGATCAGCGTGGTCAGCCTGTTCGGGCTCTCGTTCCCGAACTTCGCGCTCGGCCCGATCCTGATCCTGCTGCTCTCGGTGAAGCTGGGCTGGCTTCCGGTGTCAGGCGCCGACTCCTTCGCGCACCACGTGCTGCCCGCGATCACCATGGGAGGAGCGCTGGCGGCCATCCTCACGCGCATGGTGCGCACCTCGATGCTCGAAGAACTCAGCCAGGACTACATTCGGACTGCCCGCGCCAAGGGTTTGCCCGAAAGCACGGTCGTATATCGCCACGCGCTGCGCAATGCCATGATCCCGGTGCTCACCGTGATCGGCCTGCAGTTCGGCGCACTGCTTGCCGGGGCGATTGTAACGGAGACCATTTTTTCCTGGCCCGGAATCGGGCGGCTCACGGTGCAAGCCATCTCGAACCGCGACTATTACCTGGTGCAGGGATGCATTCTGGCGATTGGGTTGACGTACGTAGCCGTGAATTTTCTGACGGACTTGCTGTATTCGGTGGTGAATCCGAGGATAAGACAGTGAGCTAGCGCGAGGTTGTCGAAATTGGACTACTGCAGGATCCGCCTGCCGTGAATCACCGCCGCAATGAGGATCTGGTCTGGCTGGACGCGATACACAACGCAATAGCTGTAAACCAGAAACTCGCGAATATCCTGGGTCGTCAAATTCCGGCACCCTGCGTCCCGCACGCGGAAACTCCGCCAGCGTCCTGGCCTGATGCACAATTTTCTTGATAACCACGGCGGCGTAGGCAGGAGAATCGGCGGCAATGTAGTTGGTGATGGCCTGCAGGTCGTGAACAGCTCGTTGCGACCAGGCTATTCGGTGAGCCATTTGCTAAAGCGCGCCTCTACCTCTTCCTGAGAGAGAGTTCCGTTTACGCGGGCATCCTCCAGGCCACGGCGCACCTTGTCGAGCACGTAGAGGTGGTACTGAATGTCCTCGACCGAACTACTGTCCGGAAGCCGCTGCAGCAGCAGTGCGACGTCTTGTTTGACAGTGCTCACGAAACACAGGATACCACTACCTGAGACGGACAAGAACCTCCGCTTCCCGGCAGAGACTTCTCTGCGGTGCACGCCCGAAACGTCTGTTATAAAGTCTTGACCAAGTGAAATTGAGCATCAAGTTTGGCCAACTCACCCGTCTTGCCCGCCACAACCCGCTGGCGGCGGTGGGAGTGACGTGCGTCGTTGTGTTTGTCTTGTCTGCGCTGCTCGCGCCGCTGCTCGCCCCGCAGGATCCCGCTTACATTGACTTGCCTCACCGCCTTGCGAACCCATCCTCCGCCCACTGGTTCGGCACCGACGAGCTGGGGCGCGACATTCTCTCGCGCATCATTTACGGCGCGCGCATTTCGCTGCTCGTGGGGAGTAGCGTGGTAGCGGTGTCACTGCTGCTCGGCTTGATCGTCGGAGCCATCTCCGGCTACTACGGCGGACGGCTCGACCGCTTCGTTAACGTGGTAGTGATGAACGCTTTTCTTTCTTTCCCGGGAATCCTGCTGGCGATTGCCTTCGTCGCCTTCCGCGGGCCGGGAATCTTCAATCTTGTGCTGGCTTTGTCCCTTGGCGGCTGGGTGGGCTACGCGCGCTTAGTACGCGCGCAGGTTCTCGCCACCAAAGAGCGTGAATTTGTGGAAGCAGCCCGCGCTCTGGGCGCGAGCGACGGACGCGTCATCGTGCGCCACATTCTCCCCAACATCATTCAGCCGGTGATCGTGCAAGCCGCCATCGGCATGGCGGGCGCGATCCTGGCCGAGGGAACGATGAGTTTCCTCGGCCTCGGCGTGGCGCCGCCGACGGCCAGCTGGGGTTCCATGCTGAACGACGCCCGCTCGCACCTGTTCGACGCCCCGCATCTAGTCCTCTTTCCCGCGCTCGCCGTCATGCTGGCCGTGCTGTCGTTCAACTTCATTGGGGATGCGCTGCGCGACCTGCTCGATCCGCGCTCGCGGATGGAAGTGGGATTGTAAGTCCACTTTGGATTGCAGATCTCAGAGTGCAGATTGCGCTCCACCGTTCAGTCAATTAGTGCTAAGGGCTTGTTTACAAGGACGGGCCCACTTCAGTAGTTGGACTTGCTTGTCTCCTATCTTACGATTACGTCTTTACTTCGAGCCACAGGAGAGCCGATTGAACAAAGGCGACGTCGTAGCGCTTTTGGAAGCAATTGCGCTAATGGGAACTTGGTATTGGGTGTTGCGCCGTCCTATCACGTTTGACGGGCGACGTCGAAAGTTCGCGATCTTCGGACTTGGGTTTGCAAGTCTCGCAGTCATTTCTGATCTTATCCTCACCGTAGTCATGCACTTTCACCAAAATCCAGACGACATTTTTGCGGCGAAAGCGTTTCTTGCCGGCTTCTTGGTCAGCATACCCAGTGCGCTCGCCGGGCTGATTTGCGGGATTGTTGGGAAGGGCACACCTCGCATCGCTGCCATCATATGGTCGACACTTATGCTCGCTCTTGCCACAGCTACGCTGTGTCAGACGTTGATGCAAGCTGAGTAAACCAGTTGCCCTCACGCCAGACCGCTGGCCGCCTTACTGCTGCGGCACTCGATGCCTCCCAATCTGATAATCTTCCCTGCCTGAATGAAAGAGAAACCAATTTCGGCCAGGGGGACACCATGGTGAGAGCAGTCTGGGTGGTAGTCATCGTAATAACGTTGCTCGCGTCCGCCTTGGGGCAGGGCACGCAGACCCCGGCGACGCCGCCACCTGCCACGGGTCCTGCCTTCGACGTGCAGGTCGCCGTCAATGCATATCTGGCCAAGGTTCCACCGGACGCCCGCACCCGCTCCGACGCTTACTTCGAAGGCGGCTACTGGCTGCAACTCTGGGACTTTCTGCTCACCGCCGTTATCATGCTTTTGCTGTTGCAGAAGGGAATCTCGCGCCGCATGCGCGAACTCGCCGAGCGCCTCACGCGCCTGCGTCCGTTGCAGACGTTCCTCTATTTCGTCCAGGTCCTGGTGCTCACGACGGTCATCGGATTTCCACTCACCGTGTACGAAGGCTACTTCCGCGAGCGCAAATACGACCTCATGAACCAGACGTTCGCAGGGTGGTTCGGTGACCAGGCGATTGGTTTCGCCCTGACCCTCGTCTTCGGCGGATTGCTGGTGATGGCGTTGTTCTGGATCGTCCGCAAGCTGGGGAAAAACTGGTGGATCTGGGGCGCTGCCGCGACGATAGTCTTCTTCATGATTGGCGCCATTGTGGCACCGGTCTACATCGCGCCTCTGTTCAACACCTACAAGAAGCTGGCCGACCCGAAGATCAAGGCCTCCATCCTCAGCCTGGCTCGCGCCAACGGCATCCCGGTCACCGAGGTCTACCAGGTGGATGCCTCACGGCAGTCCAACCGCATCAGCGCCAACGTCAGCGGATTTCTGGGAACGGAACGCATCACTCTGAATGACAACCTGCTGAATCGTTGCACGCCGGAGCAGATTCAGTCGGTCATGGGCCACGAAATGGGGCACTATGTGCTCAATCACGCGTCCAAGGGCGTGATGGAATTCGGCATCCTCATCGTGCTGGGATTCGCCTTCCTGAACTGGAGCCTGCACTGGTCGCTCGTGCGTTGGGGAGGACGCTGGGGCATCCGCGAGATCGTGGACCCGGCGGTCTTGCCGCTGGCGGTTCTCTTACTCTCGGTCTTCTTCTTCGTCCTCACCCCGCTGACCAACACGCTGATCCGTACCCAGGAATACGAAGCCGACATTTTTGGCATCAACGCCGCCGGCCAGCCCGACGGCGAAGCCGAGGTCGATCTCATGCTCGTCGAGTACCGCAAGCTCGATCCCTCGCCGGTCGAGGAGTTCCTTTTCTTCGATCATCCCAGCGGCCGCACGCGCATCACCGCCGCCATGCGCTGGAAGGCGGAGCATATGGGCAGCGCGCCGCGAACGAGCGACGCGCACCCGTAGAGGAGGATGGCATGATTGCTCGCATCTGGCGTGGATCCGTGCGCGAAGCCGACAAGCACGCCTACCTTGCCTATCTCGAGAAGACGGGATTGAAGGAATACGCCGACACGCCAGGGAATCGCGGAGTGTGGACGCTCTGCCGCGTTGCCGACGGCAAAGCCGAGTTCACGCTGATCTCGCTGTGGGATTCCTGGGACGCGATTCGCGCCTTCGCCGGCCCAGAGGTGGAGAAAGCAGTCTTCTACCCTGAGGACGACCGCTTCCTGGTAGAGAAAGAGCTCGTCGTTCGCCACTACGAAGTGCTTGGGAGCCCGGCGTGCTGAGGCAGAACGGGTCGCCCTAGCGCACCTCCTGCAAGAGGCCGCTCGGACTAGGGCCGTAAATCATTGAAAAATCGGCGATTACATTTCTTGACACGAATCGCAAATTGCAATAGTATGATTGCGATTTGCAATATGAAACTGGGCGAAAAAATCCGTTACCTGCGCGAGGTCGAAGGCTCCATGCGCGGCCTGAGTCGCGAGATGACGCAAGCCGAACTGGTCCGCGCCATCCGCCGCGAGCAGAAAAAGGCGATCAGCCAGTCGTACCTGTCGCAGATCGAAAGCGGCAAGCGTCCGCACATGACGCATTCGACGCGCGCCCTGCTGGCCAGGTTCTTCAAAGTGCACCCGGGCTTCCTGGTGGACGACCCGGAGGGCTACCACACGGAACTGACGTCAGACCTGCGCACCACGGAAGGGAAGCTGGATGTGTGGCTGCTGCAGGCGTCGGAGCAATTCGCGGGTGACGTCGAAGTGAGCGAGACCATGGTGAAACTGGCGCGAGAGAAAGATACGCGGTCGTGCTTCATCCTGATGGGCGCGATTCTCGATACACCGGGCCTGGCGGCGCGCTTGCTGGATGCGTTGCGTCCTGATCTGGCGCTCACGAAACCGCAGCGCCGCTCGCCCAACGGAGGAAGAAGGCAGCGATGACCTGGACTGATTTCTATCTGATCTGTTTTGTTGTGGGATTCGGGCTGAGCCTGCTTTCCTTCCTGGGCGTGCACTTGCACCTGCCGTTCCACTCCCATTTTCCGCACGGCTGGGGAGGCCACGCGCCCGTTCACGTCGGGCACGCTCCCGGGCACGCCGTGGGACATGCCCCGTCGCCAGCGGGACCGGGTGGAGAAGCCGGCGCGTCACCAGTTCCCGGGATTTCGCCGTTCAACTTTCTCACCCTGACGGCGTTCCTGGCCTGGTTCGGCGGAACCGGCTACCTGCTGACGCGCTATTCGTCGCTGTGGTCGGTGGTCGGGCTCGCACTGGCGGCCGCGGTCGGGTTGGTCGGAGCAGCCATCGTGTTTTTCTTCATGGCGAAGGTCTTGACCTCGCCCGACGAGAACCTCGATCCCGCGGACTTCCGCATGGAAGGCGTGCTCGGCCGCGTGATCGTTCCGCTTCGCGAACATGGTACGGGTGAGATCGTCTACTCACAGGCAGGAACGCGGCGCAATGCCAGCGCGCGCAGCGACGAAGGGCCCGCCATCGAAAAGGGCGCCGAGGTGATCGTTACGCGCTACGAGAATGGAATCGCGTACGTTCGCCGCTGGGAGGACCTGGCGGGCGAGGAGGCACCGGAAGACGGCGAGGGATCAAAAGCGTAAGGTCGCTCGGGGCGAACGGCAGAGTTTGACGGCCACCCAAGACGTGAGCCGCAGCAAGTGAAAGGGAGTTAACAGGAGGCGATATGTTTCAGGGTTATGGCGTGTATGTAATCGTCGGCGTGGCACTGGTGGGGCTGATGATGCTGCTCAGCTTTGTCGCCAGCTTGTACCGCAAGGTCGGTCCGAACGAAGCGCTTGTGGTGTACGGCTTCCGCGGCATGCGGGTGGTGAAGGGGCACGGCACGATCATCTTTCCGATGGCTGAGAACTGCCGCGGTCTGTCGCTCGAACTGATGTCGTTTGACGTGGCGCCGCAGCAGGACTTGTACACCAAACAAGGTGTGGCTGTGACCGTTGAAGCCGTCGCGCAGATCAAGGTGAAATCGGACACCGAGTCGATCCTGACCGCGTCCGAACAATTCCTCACGAAATCACCCGATCAGCGCGAAGGCCTGATCCGCCTGGTGATGGAGGGCCACCTGCGCGGCATTATCGGCCAGCTCACGGTGGAAGAAATCGTAAAGCAGCCGGAGATGGTGGGCGATCGAATGCGCTCGACCTGCGCCGACGACATGAGCAAGATGGGGCTTGAGGTCATTTCCTTCACCATCAAGGAAGTGCGCGACAAGAATGAGTACATCGTGAACATGGGCAAGCCGGATGTGGCGCGCATCAAGCGAGACGCCGACGTTGCCACTGCCGAAGCGGACCGCGACACGGCCATCCGCCGGGCAGTAGCCATGCGAGAGTCGGCCGTGGCCAAGGCGCTGGCCGATCAGGAACGCGTGCAGGCTGAAACTGCTTCGCTGGCGAAGCAGGCGGAAGCGCAGCGCGATCTGGAAGTGAAACGCGCGCAATATCAGGAAGTGACGAAGAAGCAGCAGGCGCAGGCCGACAAGGCCTACGATATCCAGACCAACATCATGCAGCAGCAGGTCATCGCCGAGCAGGTGCGGGTGCAGCAGGTAGAGAAAGAGGGCCAGGTCAAGGTGCAGGAAGCCGAGATCGCGCGCCGCGAGAAAGAACTGATTGCCACCGTGCTGAAGCAGGCGGAAGTCGAGCGGCAGCGCATCGAGACTCTGGCGTCGGCCGAGCGGCAGCGTCTCATGTCCGAAGCCGAGGGCCACGCCGCTTCCATTCGCCAGCAAGGCGAGGCCGAAGCCGAGATCATCTTCAAGAAGGGCGAGGCGGAAGCCAAGGCCATGAACGTGAAGGCCGAGGCCTACCAGGAGTACAACCAGGCCGCGGTCATCGACAAGCTGTTCACCGGCTTGCCGGAAGTGGTGAGGGCGCTGGCGGCGCCGCTGGCGAATGTCGACAAGATCACGGTGATCTCGACCGACGGCGCGGCGGCGGGCCTCAACAAGGTAACCGGCGACATCACCAAGATAGCGGCGCAGGTGCCGGCGTTGTTCGAAACCCTCTCCGGCATGAACCTGACCGAGTTGCTCAGCAAAGTACGGCAGATCGGCGACAAGCCGGCGAAGCCCGACAACGGCCAGAAGAAATAAACGTGTGGGACGGGCTTCGGCCCGTCCCGCGCTGTAACTGTGTGAAGCGAAGGAGCGACGATGTCTGCAGGAATGAATCGCGGTTTGGGAATAGCGCTGGGTGTGGGCGTCGGAGTGGCCCTGGGAGTCGCCCTGCACAGCGTAGCCATCTGGATAGCAATCGGCGCCGGCATCGGTTTCGTCCTCGGACCAGCCGCCGCCGCGCCAAGAATTAAAGAGCTAAAGGCTAAGAGCTAACAGCTAAAAGCTGAGTTAAGGAGTCCGCCATGGCATTACTAGAGAGAGTTTCCACCTTAGTCCGGGCCAACCTCAACGACCTGATCGATAAGGCCGAAGACCCGGAGAAGATGCTGAAGCAGGTGATCACCGACATGCAGAACCAGCTCCTGCAAGTGAAGACGCAGGTAGCGCTGGCGCTGGCCGATCAGCACCTGCTGGAGAAGAAACAGAAAGAGCACGAAGAAAAGTCTGCCGACTGGATGCGCCGCGCCGAACTCGCCGTCGCCAAAGGCCAGGAAGATCTGGCGCGCGCCGCCATCGAGCGCTCCATGGGCTTCGGCGAAATGGGCGCAAACTTTGCCGAACAGGTTGCCGACCAGCGGATGCAGGTCGAGAACCTCAAAACCGCCCTGCGCAAGCTGGAACACAAACTGGCGGAGGCGCAAGCCAAGTGCGACCTGCTGCTCGCGCAGCACCGCCGCTCACGCGCCATCAGCAAGGCAGCCGACGCCCAGACGACCGCCGCCGACGGATCGAAAGCAGCCGCCTTCGACCGCATGAAGCACAAGGTTGCGCGCAACGAGGCCGTCGGCCAGGCGAAAGCGGAACTCACCGGCACGGACAACGTCGAAGATCGTCTGGAGGAGCTCGAGAAGCAGGAGAAAGTCGACCAGATACTGGCTGAGATCAAAGCGAAGCGGGAAGCGGTGCAGTGAGGGCGGTGTGGGAAGGTGTGGGGACGGGCGTCCTCGCCCGTCCCTAGGCGCGTGAGTATAGGCTACCGCCTTCATGGAGGGAACGGTGTTAGAGTGAGAATCGTTCTGTGGAGGTGAAAGCGGTGGGACGTACGCATCCCCCTATCAGCCTGTGGTGCAAGTCTGGATTCCGGAGCGAAAAAGATTGTGTGATGCACAGGGATGATTCGTAGAATGCGGGCATGGCGATGGGCACGCGCAAGCAGCGGGAGAAACAAGAAGAGAT
>Ga0075028_100000757_pt1 | contig 11507 bp, 23 predicted proteins | sample LitLauG_LLR_2014_FD_71390 | JGI IMG/M metagenome (GOLD analysis project Ga0075028, IMG submission 71390) | Freshwater sediment microbial communities from Pennsylvania, USA - Little Laurel Run_MetaG_LLR_2014 | ecosystem: Environmental > Aquatic > Freshwater > Creek > Sediment | place: USA... | reverse complement strand
GCCTATATGAAGAAGGACATGAAGCCGATGGTGGAGGTAGCCTTCACCAAGACCAGCAGTGCGCAAGCAACGCTGGTCGACGTGCGGGTCTGGCTCTTGAGCCACTGCACCAACGCAGGCTCCGAGTAGAGCACGCCGCGACCGGCCTTAACGAAAGGCGGCCCATCGCCGGTCATGCGCTTCTTGGCCAGGAAGGAGACGCTCCGGTGGAGCTTCTGCGCAGCCTCCTTGGGGCTCAGGAGAACCGGGATGGCGCTCAAGGATTTGTCCGACATTTTATGATCTCCTTGGTAAGGCGTTGCGCAACCGGGCTGTGCGCAATCGTTCCCACGCAAGGGACCATGATTTTGGTGGTGGCTGACCTACCCCTGGGATAGCCCGAGGTGCAGCGGATGCTGCCGCGCCCCAGAAACCGCGATAAATCTCGCTGAGGTGCCTGCCGGCGCCGCGTTGTCCGAACAGAATCCCGCGTGGACTTTTGCGGCAAAACCGGCGTCAGCCTCACGGCCGCCGCGCGCGGGCGATTCGCCGAAGCCCGACTTCGCCCGTTTCTCGGTGCATTTGATCGACCAGACGCGCGAGGGTATCAGGGCTCGGAATTCCGGAGCGGCCGGAGGCAACGAGCAGGCGATGCAGCGCCGCGATGCCAGCTTCGCCATTCCATTCAAGATCACGCACCAACCTCAAAACCGCGTTTCTGAGAGCCCCGGTCTGCTTGGTCGGCCGACCTTCCGGCTTCTTTGTTCTGCGCCGCTGCGACGCCCATTTGCCCTTGTTGCGCTCCGACCGATACCAAACTTCAAACTCGCGCATGCGGACGACAAGAAGCCCGGTTTTCAGCAGGACATACATTTTTTCATCGCCAAGGATTGTCCTAAGCGAGGGTCGGATCGCATGATCGGACAGGCCACCGCGCGTGGTCATGAGCCGCCTCAGAACGCCCACCGGCACCACCACGGGCTCAATCTCTGCCATCGGGCGGCCAATCAGCTTGGGTTTTTTGGATCTGACATGCGGATTGGCGCACACGTAGACCGCCAAGTCCCCTTTGGTGGCCGCAGCCGTGAGGCAAAGCGCCGATTGCTCCCGCCACGGGCCCCATCCGACCGATAGCTTCTTCTGACTCTGCTTGAGGCTCGCCACCGGCTCAGGACGTGGCAGACCACCCCACATGCCGTCGGCCAGCAGGTTTGTCGCACAGGATAAACTTAGATAACCGTCGGGCATGAGATTCATAATTTGCTTGACCGGTTTAGTCGGCAAGGACCGTGTTAGCGGTACGGCCAATTACAATGCGGGACTTAATCTCGCGTCTTCTCCTCGAAAAGGCAACCAATCTCGGTCCATGGGGCGCCTGAGCACATGCCACAATGTGATGCGGCCGCCGAGTTCGCGGGAAGGCCTGTCCGACTGTGCTGACGTGAGCGTGGCCGACGATTGACATTCACCTCTCCGTTTCGTTGATGACATTTGCACAAGCGCCCGTTTTACGGGCCTTCGATTTCCGTGCAAATCTTTCAAGTGTTGCACAAGCTTGCCGCAGCAGGTCATCCCGGTGCTGATCGAGATAGACCCTGGCAACCCTCCCAAGCTCGCTGGGCTCGATGGTTTGAACCCGCAGACCTTGGGCGTGCCACCGAGTTTTGACCGCCTTCCGCGCTAGCCAACGGGCCAGTGTCATCTCACTTCCTTTCAATGTACCCTCGCTCATCCCGTTGTCTGCTGAGGCCCGGCAATGGCCAGCATCGTTTGGCTATTCAGCGCAATGATCATATCACGCTGCGCTCTCTGCTCATAACACAATCGATTTGTATATTTGATTGTTGTTTGATTGACATCATGTCAACTCACGCAACCCATTGATATGGTTGCGTACCGGGGCCACGAATTCCTATTCGACGCGAAGAGGGGGGTGGGTGGGCCAAAACGGGCTTTCGGAGCTCGGCCCCTACCACCCTCGCGCAAAAAATTTGTGAAGAGTGTGTGTTTCGCAGTGCGAAAATTAAAATGGCCCAAAACAGCGAACACTGCCACGTTCTATTCGCTAAATGCGTCTCCGATGGGCATGATTAGGTCACAGCGAAAATCGTCTGCGACTTTGCCACTAGGGTCTTCGACTTGGTGGTAACAAGCGTTATTGCCAAACTGCCGATTCTCGAATTTGCCGTTGCGGTCGAGAACGACTTCGGCCCGAATCTTCCCGCCGAGAAAATTGTACAGGGTCTTGGCTTTGGCCGCGGTGCATGAGAATATGAGCACGTTGCCATCGTGTTCCACGGAACTAGTGGCAGTCGCCTCTTTAATACAGTCGATCACTCCGGCTAGTACCATCGTTTGCGGATTTGTCTGGGCGTTAGCCGAAGCCGCGACAAAAGCAAAACATACTACTGCCAATCTACTCATTGTGGACCTCCAACCGCCAGATGGATTGTATTTGCGGCATCATCTTGGCGCCACGATGCGAGGGGGTATTCCTTTCCGGCCTCAACCGGAGTAATGTTTCTTGTGGAGGGGGGATTCGGCCAGCGCGTCGTAGGCAACGAAAACTCTGTAACTATCAGCAATGTGTGGAATGAGATGGATGCGCTTCCGCTAGCTGATCAGCATTGCAAAAAATGCGGACGATCAGCGCGCTTTCGATCAATTACTGGCGTGAAGGCAGCGTTCGATTGCCTCTCCTGACGCGCCTAGGACGTGTTAGCAAGCAGGGAGGTCGTCATTAGACTGGATGATATGACCCGAAAAAAGATCGCAAAGGCAAGCTCGAATGCTGCCGCCAGCGCAAAAATAGAAGCTGTGGCAAGAGCCTCCTATCAGGTGCGAAAGAGTGTAACTGAAGTAGTTCCTCCTGATGTGACTCGGGCAAAGGCCGGAGCGTGGTTGGACCTTGTTTCGCCGTTAACAGAATGGGCCGGGCTCAAAGGCGATCAGCTTCGGCACAAGCGGGAGCTGCTGAGATTACAACGCGAGGACACTCTGTCTGAAATAATCCAACGCGCAAGCGAACGTCTCCGAGCTCCGGCTGGAACAATAAGTCCAATACCGAATAAATTTATGGTGCAATTTCTTGAGCGTGCGTCACTTGAGGAGCCAAACAGTGACCTCGTTGATCTTTGGGCGAATTTGCTCGTAACGGCGTCGGAGCAGTACAGTTCGTATCACGTGCATTTTGTGAACATCATCTCGCAGATTTCACCCAAACAAGGAAAGATACTGCGGAGTATACTGGGCACGGAGAACGCGGAGACATTGGTTTTGGCGATGGACAACGTCAGCAGCTATTTTCAATCTTACTGCATCCAGTCTACTATTGAGCGCTCGTATGAGAAAAAATTTGGGCGGCATAATCGAGTGGATGATCGCGAATTTTGCGGCTTTGTAATTGAAGAAATGGGCCGTTGTGGAATTGCAATTGTACATGCTTCCGCCGAGCGCTTACAGACCGAAGCTTACTTTGACATAGACTTCGAAGGCAGTGCTTATACTGATGAATCTGAGGTAGATTTTTCGATACTGGAGGCGGTTGGGTTAATCCGGCGCGTTGAAACCGAGTTCTTTGAGTGCGGTCCTTATGTCATGGTTCTTACCTATTATCACCTAACGAATCTCGGATTTCATTTCGCTATGGCCTGTAAATTGGTGCATTGATCCAGAAGTAAATTCCGGGCCAGTTGAATCCCCCGGACGGGAGGGTCGTGCCGTTGAGAGACCGGCGAGGCCTTCCCCCTCATTAGGCCTTTTAGCTGCGCGCGTTATAGTGCCCTAGCAATGCCTAAGCGTCCGACCAAGCAACCTAACTACTCCTGGGCCGTCTACCACATTCGCGGGACGCCCGCCCAATTCATCGGCCTGGTCCATGATGCTCCGGATGAGCCGAGCGCGATCAAGAAGGCGATCGAGGAATACGGCGTGCCCGAGACTGAGCGTGTTCGACGGGCGGCTACGTCACAGAACGGCCAAGATCGCCGCGGCGATCTACGCAAGAGTTAGAAGGGAGGCAAGGTAAAGTGCGCGCCTCCGATTGTGGGCAAGCTCGATCCTCCTTGCTTTTTCATCGTTCTGGCTTATCCGGATTAAAAACTGATCACAAACAAATAAAAGACAATCCAGATTAGCGCTCCGATCCAAACGAGCGTGAGCAAACCGCCAAGCGTGAGCACGGCCGCCGGCCATTGACCGCCCAACCGCTTTAGTTTGTTCCAGATAGCGATTATTCGCACGCTTGGGCGCACCACGCGGTTCCAGTCCAACTGACGGCATGGATATACCGCCGCGCGAGCGACTAGAGGACGTAACGCGCGGATCAGTTGCTGATTAAGGTTGCGATTTAACGTTAAAGGGTTGGCGGCACTGGCGTGCGCGACGCCCCGTCACCACGCGATACGTCCCGGCCTTCTGACAACGCACGCCCTCAAGGGTGCCTTCATGAAGCTGCTCAGTCTCATTCTCCTGGCACTCGGGAGCCCGGCATTCGCCCAGCAGCCCGAATTGCCGCCCATCGACCGCGAGCTTTGGAGCGCGATGGCGCAAGCGCTCGGCAATGTTTCGATGCCGTTGCCCGCCCATAAGCAGGTGCAGCAGATCATGCAGAATGTCGAACAGGAAGCAGCACACCGCAAGGCTTCGAAGGATTCCGAGGCCGCGAAAGCCAAGCCGGCGGTCCAATAGCCGCACCCAGCGGCGGCATGGGCTTGCCGGCCGGCGCTGTCTTTCGGTGGCGTAAGGACTTCAATCCCGGGACCACAGTCCCCGGCTTCCGCGGGCTGAGGAATCTGCAGAAGTCCATTGTCCATAGGCCCTTTCGCGCAATCGCGCCGATCTATCAATCGATTCTCTCAGTACATCAGGTTGATTTACCCGAAGCATTCCAACCAACAAGATATGCGCGCACACCAGCAGGGTGTGAGCAGCAAACCACAGGAGACACGACAATGTTCACCAACACGAAGATTGCTCTCGCGGCAGCCCTCATCTTCGGCTCCGCCTCCGCGGCTCTGGCGAATGATTCCGGTGAAAACCACCAGGATAATGATCGATCCGCGGTCTCAGGCGCCGTGGTCAATCCGGGGTGGCTTGGCACATCCGCCAATGCCGGCAGCGCTTACGGCTCCGCCGCGTCCATCCAAAAGAACCGTTCTGGGCGGGAGCACGACTACTCGGATCGCATCGACGACAACCGCTAGGCTATCGTGTGCGGCTGTTTGTTAGCGAAAAGCCCCAGGCAAGTGCCTGGGGCTTTTTGCTGCCCGGCGGCGGTGTCGCTCGATGAGGCGAAGACAGGGTTCCGGGCGGAATATGAGGCGTGGAAGGGGAACCGAGCAGAGTGGCACCGGTTGAGTCTATGGACGGCGAAGCCCTGCTTCAGCTTCCCGTCTGGAGAAGCTCCGGTGCATCTCGTGGGAGAGGCCTGGGGCTTTTCCTTTGGGGCCGCTTCCGCCTTGCCGCGGCCGGTATCGTGGAACCGATTTGACCTTTCAGGCCTTTATATTCGGCGGCATGACCGCGGCAAGAGCAATTAGCCATGCGGTCCATCAAGGTCGCCGCCGGCATATGGGCCTGCCGTCCGGCGCGGCCCGCCGAGCGGGCTCGCTATTCCCCCTGGATAGGCGCACGGTCTTTACATCATCGGCAGCGGTCGTGTGCAAGGCGTCGGTGACTGAGAGTTCGGTAGCGCTCCCGCCTTGAAAAAGGGAGCGCGGTCATGCCGGAATATCGCATCTATATCGTTGGAAAAGACGGCCACATTTCCGGGCCTCCCGTCCTCGTTGACTGCCCAGACGATCAAGCGGCCGCTCATGAGGCAAGACGGATTCACAACGGACACGCTATTGAGGTCTGGAAAGGCGATTGCGTCGTCGTCCGCTTCGCTCCTGCTCACGACTAGGGCTGCAAACTCAGCGCCACTGGGCGCCGGTCATGCTCTCCGCAGGCGGTCGTTCACTCCAGTTCGGTCGCACGTCCGCTCCGACCATCCCACACGACCTGCAGACCATGCGCGGGCCGAAAGCCGGAACCGGCATCGCATCGCCGAACGCATCGACATTCATCAGGGCTTCGTGGTGGCAGAGCTCGCACGTCACGCAAAGCGAGCGGACGCCCTGCTCGCGCATGTTGGCGAGCGTCATCGGCGGCATGAGCTTGCCGGCGCGGCCACCACCGAAAGGTCAATACTTGGTCATGGCTCCGCGGCCCACATCCGGATCGAACTAACGAGCAGTACGGCGCTCAGTGCGCTGATGATGATCCAGCCATCGAACCAGCTGTTCAACTCGTGTCGGAACGCGGCAACGCCGCCGGGGACGACGACGATAACAAGAAACCAAACCAAGCCAATTTTAAACGCGCCGTCCATTTTTGACGCCTCTTCCGTTCACGCCCTTCACCTATGGTGCCGAATCTCCCGCGGATGCGAAAGACGCAGCGGGCAATATTCGTGCGCTCCCGTCAGATTCCACTGGCCGCCACACGGCGCACCCTGGAAGGATTGAGCGCAGCGCCTCGCCGCAGCGAACACGCGACCGTGAATGCGCGGGGCTGCCTTGCCCCAAGCTCGCCTTGATCGCGGCCGACGCTTTGGGTTTCTACCCCATGCCACCTCATCAGAGCCTCGCGTCAATGCGGGGCTTTTTTTGAGTCATTGCAACGGCCTACCAGGTGGCGGCCAGGTGGCGATCGCCATGGCGGTGCAAGGCTGCATGTTGGCGAGCGTCATCGGAGGGCCGCGGTAGCGGGTGTGGGGCATCAGTGGTCGTGAGTTAACGACGACAGTTGGGCACCACCTGCCAAGTGCCGTCCCGCGATCGGACAAAACCATATGATCGGGCGACAGTGGGGTTGCCAAAAATCTCGGGGTGGACTGCTGGATTAACTCCACTCAGGTTGCACCGCACCACCACAGACCCGCCGCCATCGCCGCGATCGCCGCGATCACCACCCCCGTGATCGCCACCACCGTCCATCGCGACCGCAGAAGCGCAGCTGAGAAAGCTCAGGGCGGTGGTGACTGCAAGCGCGACGAAAGCCATCTTTCCACTCATGGCTTCCTCCTGTTACCCCGACGCGACACGGATCTAGGGCCGGTTTCAACGCACGGCAAGAGCTTCGGCACCATTGTTGTGGGTCAGTTCAGCGCCACTGCGCGCCGGTCAGGCCGAGCGTAACCAGCGCGGACGGCTGATCGCTCGGCGGCGGGATTAGCGCCACTGCATGCCGGTCAGGGCTCTCTCGCGGTTCAAGTCAGCCCATTACCGACCATATGAGTATGGCGCAGGCGATGACCATCGCCACCACCATCCAAACAATAACAGCATTCAGAAGGGTCTCTTCAGTCTTTCGGGGCGGCTTCCTTGGGTCCGGGAGATTTGTCGGCATCCTCGAACCTTAGCATGTTGGCGAGCGTCATCGGCGAGATCGATCAAGCATCGGCGACGCGCTTGCCGAACTTCCATTCGCCATCGGTCCACTCTGCTTCAAACCGCGCCTGCTCCTCGCCGGCAAGGAATTGGGCGATGACGTCGGGCTCTTGATCGTAGACACCGCTGCGATCGGCGCGACTGGCTTTCACCAAAAAAGGCGCGTCGGGAATTATGCTCCCGGTCTTTGCGTCGATCGCCAGGCACACGATGACGATTTCTTTCACCGCTGTCGCCACTGTGCGCCGGACTTGCTCAGCGCATGGATGTGATGAGCAAAATTACAATGACGGCAGCACCCAAAACGATCCCCCAATTGGGAATTTGAATGCCCGCTATAGATGTTTTCCCGTTAAGCCAGTCCATCGCTTTTTCTCCCGGTTAAGGCCGCCTCAGTTGGCGGCCTCGTCCTCCTTGGGATGCGATAGCACAATGCTCGGGGGATTGCCGAGGCGGGGGCACGCCCGGTCAGGGCTCTCCCTCTCCGAGCGTGCCGCCGCGCTTGGTCGCTTCTTTTCTTTATTCGATGTGCTCTTGCCGTTCGCTGCGCTTGACGGCTTCGAGGGTCTTACCGACCGCGGCTTGCAGTAGCCGCAGGCGAGTGCGCGCAATCGTCTCGGCCTTTCGGTAGCATTGCTGCCGCTCGTAATCTAGTTTCTCAAGCCCCGCGGCGTCGGTATCGAGCAAGCTGTCTCCGACGCCATTGATTTTGAAATCACAGTGGGGTTCTGGTTGGGCTTCAAGCAGCGCCCGAGCCGGCAGTGGGATCGGGCTTCTCAAGTTCGGCCTGATAGAGGCGTTGGCATTAGAGTTGGGAGCACAGCCAGCAAGCGCCATGGCGCACAAGGCAGCGCCGAGCACGGCAGCCCACAACTGCGCATGCTTGAGCATGCGGAAAGCACCGAGCTTACACAATGCAACAACCCCCGATCAAACTGCGGGAGTAAACCAGAATTATCTTAAATGTTCGTTTGCCTACCCAGGCACAAGTCAGGAACGCATTGGGAACCGCTGCGCGAGCGCACGCCGTTCTCGCGCATGTTGGCGAGCAACGGTTGGCGGGCATGTCACTTGTCCCGGTCAAAGACAGGCGTTGCGCCGGGCTCTCCCGCTGGGAATGGACGAAGGGCGTTGTTGACCGATGCGAGGTGACCGCAGCTCTGGCAGGTAACCAGCGCGAAGTCTGTTGGGCGGTATCGGCTCGTGAAACTCTCGCCACCACACTTCGGGCACTCGCCGTTGCAGGTGAACGTGAAAGGCATGTGATCTCCTTGTTCCGGTCAAGGCGCGGGGTGGGCCACGCTTGCCCCGCGCTCTTACCAGATGCCGGATTACCTCTTCGAGCGAATCCGAATCGATTAGGCTCGCCTCTCAGTGAAGGGGGCGCACAATGTACGGATTGGGACTCTCGCTCATTCTTGTGGGCTTCGCGGTCGTGGGGGTGTTCATCTACATCCCCTTTGTCAGCGCCTACGCCTTTTGGATTGTGATCGCTGCCTATGTCATTCTCGCTGCCGGCCGAGGAGGCCGCGGCGACTGACATCAGAGTGGCGCTATTCCAGATCACCGCGCCATGCTCTCCGACCTGATATCATCATCGAGGCGCGGGGCTGATTCGATTCACAAGCATCGCCTCCCACTGGTGCCGGCCCCGCGCTCTCTGCCTTCCCCCGCAGCGGACTCCCTGGGCTCGTTATTTCCGATCGCCCGCCCGGCGCCCCCGCCACTCCCCACATTTTTATTTGTCGGCCGCGGGAATAAAGCTCGCGATACGCAGATATAGGTCTTGTACGCGAGTGCCTCTATCCAACCACACCCCCCCGCGTACCTGTCGGCGCGCTCTGGGCCACCGGAGGGCGCCGGCAGTCTCGCGGACTCGCCCAACGCGTCAATCCTCTACCATGGCCGCGCGCCGCGCCGGACTCGCCAGCGGGCTTTGTAGGGCTGCATATGGGAAGCGCCCCGGGGGTGCTAGCTCCCCGGGGCCCCAGCGACCCCTTGCCCGAAGATTGGGGGGGCAACTTTCACGGGGCCACCAGGTAGACAAGCCGAAGCGAGAAGCTCAGTTCCCCGTGACACCAGGCTGGCCGCCATGTCTAGGCCGATGGCGGGTATGCCGCGACTCTTCGCTCGAGCATTTCGAGCAGGCAGCTTGCGGCAGTGGCATACGTGCGGTTCTTCCCGAGCTTCTCTTTCAGGGCGTCCGAACCGAGGTGCATTTTAAGGCACAGGGCACGATAGAGATCGTCGGATATCCGATCATCGAAGCCGTCAACGAGGGCGCACACCTCTCTGATCGAGCGAAGCGTTCGGTCAATGGTTATCACCTTCTGGTCGGGGAGAGCCGGACTCCAGTCCGAGTTGAAATAAAGCACCGCCTCATCGAATGCTTTCCGGTAGTCCGACCTCTCGTCCATTGCAGCCTCCACAGCGGCAACGTCAATGCAGACATATTGCAGACACGGGCGGTTCTTGGTGAATTCTGTTTTTGCCCTAAGTATTTGAGTTTACTGGTGAGCCCGGCGGGATTCGAACCCACGACCCCATGATTAAAAGTCAAGTGCTCCTCGAATATTCCGAACAACCACCGAATGTGGCATGCGGTCGCGATTGCTCAGCGCGTACGAATTCAAGCTACTCTCCGGACAAGCAGTTTGGAAGCTCCGCCAGTAATCTCCGCCACATGTGCACCCCAAATCCTGAGCGCTTCCTTTCGCTCACTCAAAAAATCATGTCGTTGGTACACCGCCGCAACCCCCGAAATCGTGCCTCCTTGGTGGTTGAGAATCTTATCTGCGACATGCGGCGGCACACCCAGCCGCGCCATCCCCGATACGCAGGTCCGTCTCAGATCATGAAGGCGCCAGTCCTTCAAGCCGCAAATCTTGTTTAGTTCATGTTTGGCTTCGCTGAACCCCTGGAACGGCTTGGTTCCGTAAACGGAGAATACAAAAGGCGCTTTCTTCTCCTTCTTCACGCGCTTGAGGATAGCGACCGACTGATCCGATAAGTGGACCAAGTGCGCCTTATCGTTCTTGGTCCGAGACTGGGGCAGCGTCCAAATTTGACCGTCGAGGTCCAGTTCGTCCCATGGGCATTCCGCCACCTCTTCGCGGCGTTGGCCAGTCAGAGCGAGGATCTCGACGATTTCGCCGTATGGCCCCCCGATTTCGCGGGCTCCAACGATCACCCGGGCAAGCTCATCGTCACTAAGCACTCGAGCCCGGGCTGTTACCTTAGAGGGCAATGGGATTCCGTCTGCAGGGGATTGATCCAGTACCGCTCGACCCACGCACCACCGAAAGAATGTCTTGATCGTTTTCAGCGCCTTATTGGCGGCAACTGGCGCACCGCGGTCCTCGATGCCGGAAACTACGTCGATGACCTGCCGCTTTTTGATGTCATGAATGCTCCGGTTGCCCCAGGCAGAGCCAAACTCGCGCCGCAACAGTCGCGATATTTCACCTGCTGACCGATTTTGGGAGACATGCTGGGCGATGAAGGCTTCGAGGAGGTCACCTACGCCGTCCGCCACCGTCCGCCTACGAGCCTCGCGCTTCTCGACGGCCGGATCGCGACCCTCAAGTCGAGCGGCAAAGATCTTTTGCGCCGCTACCCGGGCCTGATGAAGCGTCACGCGACCATACGGGCCGATTGTAAACTTACGTAGTTGTGAGCCGGCGCCAGCGGTGCGGTAGAGCACCACAAACACCTTGCGTCCCTTCGGCGTGACCTTGACCCCAAAACCGGGGCATCCTTGATCCCAAAAGACGACATCCTTTGCAGGCGTCGCGAGGGCGTCAATGACACTCTTGGTAAGCTTTGTGCGGGGCATCTTGTCGGTCCCTTCCTTGCTACCTCAAGTCCGGATAGGTAGCATCGCGTGGGTTACCTCGGGACCAACCGTCATCCTCCATCCGCATCAAGGCAAGTGAAATCAAAGCCTTGTACACCTCCGGGAACGAACTTCCATTACCGGGAAACTCGTTCCCGATAACCAACGGTGAGAGGGAGTGAAACGCCGTGCCCGCTCCACGGTCAGATCAGCCTGGGTCCAGACTCAGCGGCAGCCCGCCAGCTTGCTGTCCTTGTTCT
>Ga0075028_100000756_pt1 | contig 11510 bp, 14 predicted proteins | sample LitLauG_LLR_2014_FD_71390 | JGI IMG/M metagenome (GOLD analysis project Ga0075028, IMG submission 71390) | Freshwater sediment microbial communities from Pennsylvania, USA - Little Laurel Run_MetaG_LLR_2014 | ecosystem: Environmental > Aquatic > Freshwater > Creek > Sediment | place: USA... | reverse complement strand
TGATCCATGACTTTCTCCTCCGGCGACGGGTGAAGGCGGATTTCCAACCCAACCTTACCCTTCGCCTGATCTGGCGCCTGTCCTCATTTTCGAGGACGGGTGGACGGCGATCCGGTGGCCGGGATCGCGGTCGAGCAGCGGAATATTAGCTGCTTGCTGGGGTAACAGGGGAGGCACTAGGATACTGCACGGGCGAGCAACCGCCAACGATCGATTAAAAAACAGGGAGGATGACGATGTCCGGCACGATGCAACGCATACTGGCGACGGCAGGCCTCCTTTCGATCGCCGCGATCTTGCCGGCCTCGGCCCAGGAAACCGTGCGTATCCGCGGCACCATCGAACGGATCGACGGCCCGGCTTACGTGGTGAAGACCCGGGACGGCACCGAAGTCAAACTGACCGTGACCGATAATCCGCTGTTTGTGGCGATCATTCCGTCCAAGATGACCGACATCAAGCAGGGAATGTTCGTCGGTTCGGCGGGAATGATGGTGTCCGACGGCGTCCAGAAAGCCATCGAGGTCCATATCTTCCCGGAATCGATGCGCGGTACCGGAGAAGGCCATTATGATTGGGACCTGTTGCCCAAGAGCAAGATGACCAACGCGAATGTCGAGCAGGCCGTGACCGGCGTCGATGGGCAGACCTTGTCGGTCAAATACAAGGACGGCGAGAAGAAACTGCTGGTCACCCCCGAGACCGTTGTGGTCACCTATGAAATCGGCAAGCGAGACGAAATCCAGCCCGGTACCAGGATCTTTGTGGCCGCCGCGAAAAAACAGCCGGACGGTACCCTGCAGGCGCCGCGCATCACCTACGGAAGAAACGGGGCGGGGCCGGCGTTTTAACGCCACTATGTTGGCAGAATATCCGCGGCTCAAGCGATCAAAAAGAATCTCAACCGGGAGGGATACATGCGTTTGACATCCACGATCCTCGCAGCCTGTGCCATTCAAGCGATCAGTCTGGCGTTATCTGGCGCATCATGTTTTGCGCAAACCCAGACTCCGACGCCGGCGACCCCGCCGGCGCAGCCGGCGGCAGGCGGAACGCCCGACGTGATGCCGTTCGACATTCCCTATGGCCAGTCGATCGGGCTGGAGCGTGCCAAACAGGTGATGGCCGTGGCCGAAGCGGAAGGCAAAAAGCGAAACTGGAAGATGAACATCGCCGTGGTCGATACCAATGGTGACCTCGTGCATTTCTCGCGGATGGAGGGCGCACAGATTGCTTCCGGGACGATTTCGATCGGCAAGGCGCGCACCTCGGCGCGGTTTCGTCGTGAATCCCGCCTGTTTTACAACGCATTCGAAACCGGTCACGGCTTTGTCGCGACGCTCGATCCTACGCTGGTTGCCAGTCCCGGCGGATTTCCCCTGGTGGAAGGCGGCAAGCTGATCGGCGCGATCGGCTGCAGCGGCGGTACCGGCGACCAGGACGCCGTTATCTGCAAGGCGGGCGCCGATACCGTGAAATAGTCGACGCTTCCCAGGCGAAACGTGTTTGGCCTCAGCGCTGCTCGGCCACGAATTTGTTGCGCAGGGTGCCGATGCCCGAAATCCCGATTTCGACGACGTCGCCGGCCTTCAGGTCGGGCGAGGTGCCGTCGGTGCCCATCCAGATCACATCTCCCGGCCACAGCGTGAAATATTTTGTCAGTTCGACGATAAACGGCATGATGCCGAAGATCATGTCGTTGGTGCGGAAGCGGCCGGTTTCCTTGCCGTTGACCTTGATGACGGTTTCCATCCTGTCCAGATCGACGTCGGTCTCGATCCACGGACCCATCGGCTTGAACGTATCGGCGTTCTTGGATCGCCACAGCCCGCGATCGGCTTTCTGCCAGCTGCGCTCGCTGACGTCGTTACCGATGGTGTAGCCGAACACGCAGGACATCGCGTCGCGCGCGGTGAGGTGCTTTGCCTTTTTGCCGATGACGACGACGAGTTCGCCCTCGTAGTGAATTTTTTCGGTGGCGGTCGCCGGAATCACCACGTCCTCGTCATGCGCGATCAGGGCGTTCTGGGCGCGGTAGCCGATCTCGGGCCGGTCCGGCACGTTGGGAACCGTGCCGGCCTTGTCGGCGGCTTCCTTCAGATGCTTCAGGTAGTTCAGGCCGACGCAATAAAACGTGCGCGGGATCAGCGGTAGTTCGATCCTGACGTCCTTGAGCGCATGGGATTGCGGGATGCGCTGCCATTCGCCAAAGGGATCGCCGCTGACGGCGACCACCTTGTCGCCTTCGGCGATGCCCCACGAGGTCTTGCCCGCGGCGGTGAATTTCAGCCAGCGCATGGTGTTTGCTCCTGTTCGGCGGCGGCCCGCGGCCGTATTTTCCAGGCGCCCGCGGCCGGGCGATGCAGGCCGAGATTTTCGCGCAACGTCTTGCCGGCGTAATCCTTGTGAAACAGGCCGCGACGCTGCAACTCCGGGACGACGTGACGAACGAAATCGGCGTAGGAGCCGGGGACGTAGGTCGCCGCGATGACAAAACCATCGCAGCCGCGGCCGACGAACAGCTCCTCGAGCTTGTCCGCCATCTCCTTCGGCCCGCCGACGATCGCATCCAGGGTCTGGCCGCGCCCGGAAAATGTGATGAAATCGCGTGTGCTCGGGTTGGTCTTTCCCGACGTTTTGAGCACGCCGTCGCGGATGCCGAGCATGCCCTGCATGCCCTGTAGTTCGTCGGTCGTCAGCGGCTCGTCGATGCCCTTGGCGGCGAAGTCGAAATTCAGCCCCTCTGCCAACAGCGAAAGAGCATCGATTTCCAGCGGCAGCCTGTGGATCAACGCCATCTTGTCCTCGGCCTCCGATTTGGTCGCGCCGCATACCGGCGTGACAAGATTGCAGAGGAACATCTGGTCGGGATCGCGGCCGGCTTTGGCGGCCTCATTGCGGATCGCGTCATAGCCTTGCCTGGCGCCGGCGAGGTTGCGCGCCGCCGTAAAAATGACCTCACCCCACCGTCCCGCGAACCGCTGGCCCCGGCCGCTGGCGCCGGCCTGGATGATGACGGGATGGCCCTGCTGCGAACGCGGAACCGTGAACGGACCGCGCGACTTGAAGAACGCACCCTTGTGATCGAGACGCTTGACCTTGGTCGGGTCGGCGAAGCGGCCGCTTTTCTTGTCGACGATCAGCGCGCCGTCTTCCCAGCAATCCCAGTGCCCGAGCACGACTTCCATGAATTCGTCGGCGCGGTCGTAACGAAAATCATGATCGAGATGGGCGTCCTTGCCCATGTTGTGGGCCTCACCGTCATTGACCGACGTGACCACGTTCCAGGCCGCGCGGCCGTTGGTCATGAGGTCGAGGGTGGCGAAGCGCCGGGCCACGTCGAACGGCTCGTAATAGGTGGTCGAGCAGGTGGAGGCGAGGCCGAGCTTCTCGGTCACCACGCCCATCGTCGTCAGCACCACGATGGGATCCATCTTCACGCAGCGGATACCGTATTCGACGGTGTGGGCGTGATCGTTGCCGTAGCGATCGGGCATCGCCAGCCGGTCGTCGAAGAACGCCATGTGAAATTTGCCGGCTTCGAGAATCCGGGCGATCTCCTGGTAGTAATCGGCCGACATCGAATCGTCGCGCGATTCCGGGTGCCGCCAGGAACTCGGCAGGTTGGTGCAGTTCTGCGCTTGCAGGAAACCCACCATCGCCATTTGCCGTGTCATGTCCGTTCTCCCTGTTCCGGCCTATAAGATCACGGCAGGTCGAGTTCGGCCGTGAGCCCGTATTCGGATGCCAGCATCCGAAACTTTTCCCAGGTGGCGTCCTCGATGTCGATGCCGTCGCGCTTACGCTGTTGCTCGCGCAAATATTCGACCTCGCCCGGATAGAAGACGCCGGGAGAGCCCTCGGACGGCGGCGTCGATTTCAGGTAGCGGGCGAACTCGGCGACTTCCCGCTTGAAATCCGCAAGCGGACGAAACGCGGCGACGTTAAAGACCGCCATGAAGCAGCCGTCGTTGTGACGGCCGGTTGGCTCGACACCGAAGCCAAGCCCCGTGAGCAGGCCGCACAGTACCTCCACCATCGCGGCCAATCCGCTGCCCTTGTAGCCTTCGGTGCCGCCCAGCGGCAGCAAGGCGCCGCCCTTGCGAAATTGACCGGGATCGGTGGTCTGCCGTCCCTCGGCGTCGACGACCCACCCGCTCGGGATCGCCTCGCCGCGCGCGGCCGCCAGCGCAATCTTGCCGGCCGCAACGGCGGAGGTTGCCATGTCCAGATAAAACGGAGCGTCGAGGTCGGACGGCACCGCGATTGAAATGGGGTTGGTGCCGAGCCGGGCCTCGCGGCCGCCGAACGGAGCGACGTGCTTGGGCGAACGGCCTGAATCCGCGGTGGCGATGCCGATCATGCCCTCGTGCATGGCCATCATCGGGTAGGTGGCGAGTCGCCCGACATGGCTCTGTCTGAAGACGGTGCAAGCCGCCACGTTGGCGGTCCTTGCTTTTTCGATCGTTAGCGCCATCGCCCTGGCGTTGACGTGAAAGCCGAAGCCCCAGTGGCCGTCGATCACGGTCGTGGTCGGGGATTCCTTCACGATAGACCATTTCGCGCCGGGCACGATATGCCCGACCTTGATGCGGTCGATATAGGTCGGGATCGCAATGACGCCGTGCGAGTCGTGGCCCGCAAGGTTGGCGTTGACGCAACCGACCGCCACCGCACCGGCTTCCTCGTCGGAGGCGCCGGCAGCCCTGAGCAATGCCGTGCCGATGCGCGTCAGGCGGTCAGCTTGGACGGTCGGCATGGGTTTCCTCGCCGGTGCCCGCGAAGACGGGTCTTGTTCATTGCCGCTGACCGCATGGTCTCAAAGCGATGGCTTGAGAGCAAGCGCGGAATGTCCGGGCCGCCATGCGGTCCGTAAGCCCTTGCGGCGGATCGTCAGGGTGGAAACGCGCTGTCGTCGGAGGGCTGCAAGTGCAGATCCCGAACGTCGGAATCGGTGGAGGCTACCTTACGCGAAAAATCGTACGGCCACGGCTGGAGCGTTTGCCCCGCCAGCGAATGGAACAGCACCGCCGCGCCGGCTGCGTAAGTCGCGCCGGCAGGCAGTTCCAGCCGGACGCACGAGTCGGCCGGAAGGGTTACGGCGATATTGCGCAATTCGACCGCCGGCCCCCACCACCACGCGGGGGCCGGCGGTCTGTCGTTCTTGGGGAGGGCACGCCATCGCGAAAACTCCTCGACAACGCGCGCGAATTGCAGCTGGGCAGCTGGATGCATCGAATGTTTCCTGTTGCTTCCAATGATACAGGCATCCGCGAGGCGCGCAATGCATCGGCAGGCCGTTGCGGACTGGCGCGATGGCGGCGCGCCGCGCCCACTTCCAGACCCCGCCCATCGCGATTTCGTGGCCTTCACATTCCTGCGGCATGCTGTGATAGGCTTTCGCAAAACCGGGAAGAGCCATGTCCGATACCGAGCGCAACAAGCAGAATGTCGTCGCCTTCTATGATCTGATGTTCAATCAGTGCAGGCCGCGGGAGGCGATCCAGCGTTACGCAGGCAACGAATATATCCAGCACAATCCGGGTGTTGTTGACGGCAAGCAGGCCTTTGTCGATTATTTCGAGCGCATGGCCCGCGAGTATCCCGGTAAACGCGTGGAATTCAAACGCGCCCTGGCGGACGGCAATTTTGTTATCTTGCATTGTTTCCAGCAATGGCCGGGCGACAAGGACTATGCGGGTATTGATATTTTCCGCCTCACCGAGGACGGAAAGATCGTGGAGCATTGGGACGTTCTGCAAGTCATTCCCGATACGGCAGCCAACTCGAACGGGATGTTTTGACGGTAACGATTATTTTTCTTCCGCGGCGGTCGATGTCGCCGGGCCTTCACCCATGATCAACAGCACCGTGTCCTCGTCCTTGGCGCCGTCCCAATGCACCTGCTTGCCGAAATGGGTGACGAAGCTGCCGGCCGGCATCGCCACTGTCCCGTTCTCGGGATCGAATTTCGGTCCCGATCCAACCCACCAGGTTCCCCGCAGCACCACGATGTAGCGGTCGTTGGGATGAAAGTGAGGCCGGCTGAAATGGTTGCCCTTGGTCCATTTGGTGTAGACCACGTAGAAGCCGGGCTTGCCGGGATCGCCGACCACCACGGCGCTTTGTGCGCCGGCGGCGTTGACCGGGCTCCACTGGATCTGGTCCGGCAGCTGGTAGATGACGGCGGCCGGATTGAGCTCGGCCGCCGAACTCACGCCCAGCATGGCGACGAGCGCCAGCGGTGTCCCGAAAGTTCGCCAGGACGGGCTCCTCGGTTTCATGGCTTTCTCCATCCTGCGACGGGCGTGAGTTGAGAGACATTCTTTTCCGTCGTAGTCATGTTAGCTGTTCTCGTTCCTGCGGGGCAAGACGTTGCCGAACAACGCAGATGCAGCATGAAAAACGCATTCACACCGCGCATCGCGGTGCTAGGTTGCGACCAATCAAAACATGAAGGGGAGGCTATCAACATGAAGCGCGTATCGATACTCGCGGTGGGTCTGTTGGCAGGTGCCGCTGCATTTCAATTTTCCAGCGTGGCGTCCGGCCAGAGCGACGGCTGGATCACGCTGCTCGACAGCACGAGAATGGGTGAATGGGACGAGGTCGGCAAAGCCAATTGGGCCATGAAGGACGGCGCGCTCGTCGCCGACAAGCTCGACGGCAAGGATCCGTCCTATCTCGTTACCAGGAATTCGTACAAGGATTTCCAGATCAAGGCCGAGTTCTGGACCGATGAAGAAGCCAACAGCGGTATCTTCATTCGCTGCGATACTGCCACCAAGATCGATTCCAAGATTTGTTATGAGGTCAACATCTTCGACAAGCGGCCCGACCCGACCTACGGCACCGGTGCGATCGTCGACGTTGCCAAGGTTGATCCGATGCCGAAGGCGGCCGGCAAATGGAATACCTACGAGATCACGGCCCAGGGACCGCATCTCGTCGTCGTGCTCAACGGCCAGAAGACCGCGGACGTGCAGGACTCAAAGCATGCGGGCGGGCCGCTCGCCCTGCAATATGGCTCGGGTGTGGTCAAGTTTCGCAAGGTGCAGATCAAGCCGTTGTAACCCGGTGGCCGGCGGGGGATTTGTCTGACGGTGCGAAAGCTGGGTCGGGGTTTTCGTGCCGACGCATGGAGGAGACCTAGATTTCGCGGACCACGCGGGGCTGGCCGGGCGAACATTCCAATGCTTCGCGATCCCATTTCGCCGATATCGCCGCCGCCTCATAGGTGCTCTGCAGGAAATCGAGTAACGCCTTATCGGGATTTTCGGCCGTACGCACGGCGTCATAGGGCAGGATGAATTCACCCAGCGCCTCACTGAAGAAAGCGGCGTCCGGCCGCACCTGCGTGGTGCGAAAGCCCCGGGGTTCGGGATAGGAATAGGAGTAGAACGCGGGATAATCGACCGCGCCGCTGCCCGGCCAGAAGCCGGCGCTGCTCTCTTCGTGCGAATAGGCTTCGCACGCGACCGCATCGGGCAGGTTCGGCACGCCGCCGGGATGGCGCGGCGCGCGGCGGCCCGAAAAGCGCGTTACCGCGAGATCGAAGCTGCCCCAGAAGAAATGCACCGGGCTCGCCTTGCCGAGAAACCCGGTGCGGAATTGCCTGAACACGCGGTCGGCATTGCCCAGAATCTGGAAGAAGCGCCGCACCGCTGCCGGATCGTACGAAGCGTGCTTGTCGTCCTCCGGGAAACGTATCGGCGCCGGCACCTCGTTTGGCATCTCGTCGATGACCACGTGGATTGCGAGATCTTTCAGCGCCGCCATGATCGCGGCATGGAAGCTTGCGACCGAATGACCTGCCAACGCGAACTGGCGCTGTTGGCCGTCGCTGCTCGAAATACGCAAGACGTGGTCGATGAAATCAAGCTCGATCTGGAACGTCCGGCCGTCATCCGGGACCGGCGATGTCGTCAATCCCCGCGCGGTGACATAGAGCGCGACATGCCAGGAATGATTGAGCCAGGGAGACCGGGCGAGGCGAATCTTGCCGACGATCTGGGTCCAGAGATGCAGCGTCGCGTAGGTGTCGCGCCACGCCGCCGTCGGCAGTTCCGGCCACGAGATTTGCGCAATGCCGCTCATGCTCCAATCCGTATCGCGGGGGGATGACGAATGGGAATCACGAACCCGTCACGCCGATCTCACGATTTGGTGCATTCCGGACAGCGTCGCTGTCCCCGCGAAGCACGGTAGAGGCCGCGGCAATACCACCGCCGTGCGATCGCCTGTAACGGATTGCGGGCCAGTTGATAGATAAAGAGCATCTCGATCATGGCGAATTCTCTCGTCCCCCGACAATAGATGGGGCGGCATCCGCCGAACAGAATGCCGCCCACGTCGCATCAGCCATGCAGCTTTTTCGCGGTCTCCGCGATCACGCGTCCTTGATAGCGCGCGCCGGCAAGTTCGTTCGCGCTCGGCTGGCGGCTGCCATCGCCGCCGGCAATCGTGGTGGCGCCATAGGGCGCGCCGCCGGTGACCTCGTCGAGCTTCATCTGGCCGGCAAAGCCGTAGTTCAGGCCGACGATCGTCATGCCGAAGTGCAGCAGGTTGGTGATGATCGAGAACAGCGTAGTCTCCTGGCCGCCATGCTGGGTCGCGGTCGCGGTAAAGGCGCCGCCGACCTTGCCGTGCAGCGCGCCCTTGGCCCAGAGGCCGCCGGCCTGATCGAGGAAGTTGGCCATCTGCGAGGCCATGCGGCCGAAGCGCGTGCCGGTACCGACGATGATGGCATCGTAATTGGCGAGTTCCTCGACCTTGGCGACCGGAGCCGCCTGATCGAGCTTATAGTGCGATGCCTTGGCGATTTCAGCCGGCACCAGTTCGGGCACGCGTTTGATGTCGACGGTGGCGCCGGCTTCGCGCGCCCCTTCGGCGACCGCATTCGCCATCGTCTCGATGTGACCGTAAGCGGAGTAATAGAGGACGAGTACTTTGGCCATGAGGGCTCTCCGTGAGGTTGCGTTGATGTGAGATGGTTGAGACATAATTCAGTCGTCATGGCCGGGCTTGTCCCGGGCATCGACGTCTTCATCTGCGTCCAAAGCGTGGGTGACCGGGACGACGCCCGGCCATGACGGGAAGGGTGGGTCTGCCTTTGCCTTACGCCGCGTCGACCAGTACCAGTTCGGAATCTTCCAGCGCGGTGATGGTGACCTGCGCTTCATCGCGGATCGCAACGCCGTCGCGGGCATTGACCCTGATACCATTGACCTCGACGCGGCCGGCCGCCGGCACCAGATAAAGGTGGCGAGCCTTCTGCGGGGCGTACTCCGCGCTTTCGCCGGCCTTCAGCGTGGTGGCGAGCACCCTTGCGTCGGCGCGGATCGGCAGCGCGTCCTTGTCGCCCGCAAAACCGCTGGCGATGGTGACGAGTTTGCCGGAGCGATCCGACTTCGGGAACGGCTTGGCGCCCCAGGTGGGCTGGCCGCCCTTCGTGGTGGGCTCGATCCAGATTTGGAAGATCCGCGTATTGCCGGGCTCCAGATTGTATTCGGAATGACGAATGCCGGAGCCGGCACTCATCACCTGTACGTCGCCCGCCTCAGTGCGACCCTTGTTGCCGAGGCTGTCCTGGTGCGTGATCGCGCCCTCGCGGACATAGGTGATGATTTCCATGTTGGCATGCGGATGGGCCGGAAAGCCGGTGTTGGCTGCGATCTCGTCGTCGTTCCAAACCCGCAGCGAGCCGTGGCCCATATTGTCGGGATCGTAGTGGCTGCCGAACGAGAAGTGATGCTTGGCCTTCAGCCAGCCGTGATCGGCGCCGCCGAGTTTCGCAAATGGTCTGAGTTCGATCATGGGATATTCCTTTGATCCTGATTTCGATTGGCCTCTGGATAAGCCGTCTGCTCAGATATATAAACAGAAACTAATGAAACTTATTGTTTCTTAAAATGATCTTCAGGACAGATCGCCATGTCGAAACTCCCGGACTTCGAAGCCCTCGCGATCTTCGCAAAAGTCGTGGAATTACGGTCGTTTGCGGCCACCGCTACCGAACTCGCGCTGTCCAAGGCCACGGTATCGAAGGCCGTCAGCCGGCTGGAGGAGCGGCTCGGTGCACGGCTGTTCAACCGCACCTCGCGCCGGCTCGCGCTAACCGATGCCGGGCAAAAACTGGCGGAGCGCGCGGCGCGGCTGCTGTCAGATGGCGAGGCGGCCGAGAGCGAGGCGCTGGCGCAATCGGTGGCGCCGCGCGGCCTGGTGCGGCTTGCCGTGCCCATGACATTCGGGGTGAAAGCGGTAGCGCCGATCCTGCCCGAATTTCTCAGCCAGTATCCGGAAGTCTCAATCGATCTGCATCTGAGCGATGCGACCGTGGATCTGATCGGCGAAGGTTTCGATGCCGGTTTGAGGATCGCACGACTGCCGGACTCCTCGCTGATCGCACGGCGGCTGTGCGGCATGCCGCGCTACACGGTGGCATCCCCGGCCTATCTGAAGCGCCACGGCCGCCCGGCCCATCCGATGCATCTCGCCGGACATAAATGCTTCGGTTACGCCTACCTGTCGACCGCGGGCGTCTGGCACTACACCAATGCGGCTGGCGAACAGGCAAGCGTGCGCCCGGCCGGTCAGTTGCGCGTCAACAATGGCGAGGCGTTGCTGCCCGCGGTCGTCGCCGGCCTTGGCATTGCCGACCTGCCCGACTTTATCGTTGGCGGTGCGATTGCATCAGGCGAGGTCGAAGTGATCCTGAAGGGGTGGAAACAATCGGAAGGCGCCGTGCATCTGGTCACGCCGCCCGGCGGTCCGCGCCCCGCGCGGGTCGAGGTGCTGGCGGATTTTCTGGTGCAGCATTTCGCGAGAGGGAAGAAACGGGCGCAGTAAAGCTGAGTGCAGTCGGTAGGGTGCGCAAAGCCAACGGGTCGCGCGAATGCGCGCCCGATGACAGGCTCCCGCCCACCATCAAACGACGCTCGACGGGTTGGTGGGCACGGCGCAAGCGCGCCTCTGCCACCCTACGGCGTTCGGGATAGTCTACAGTTCTGCGAGCGAACAAGAACGCCGGGGAGAAATGTGCCAATGAATCGAGACCGCCGGCAGCCCGATCGCCTACCTGGACGCGCCGGAATTTTCGAAATTCGTCAGTGAGGATAGCGCGCGCCCGATCGCGGCGGTGAAGAAGATCGGCAAGGTCGAGTAGAAACTTACGATCGGCGCCTCGCATATGACGATCTGAATCACCCCGGCGCCTGGCACACGTCGACCCATTGCGCGCTCGTCAGTTCCGCGATTCGCTCCGGTGCGATGCGAACGGCGCTGTGGGTCGAGCCCGCCGCGGGCACCACCACGTCGAACGCCTTCAGCGACACGTCGCAGTAGACCGGCAGCGGGGCTTTCAGTCCGAACGGGCAGACGCCGCCGACCTCATGGCCGGTGATCTCGGCGACCTCGTCGAGCCCGAGCATCTTCGGTTTCACCCCGAACTGCGCCTTCATCTTTCTGTTGTCCATCCGCGAGGTGCCGGCGGCCACGATCAGCACCACGCG
>Ga0075028_100000755_pt1 | contig 11510 bp, 15 predicted proteins | sample LitLauG_LLR_2014_FD_71390 | JGI IMG/M metagenome (GOLD analysis project Ga0075028, IMG submission 71390) | Freshwater sediment microbial communities from Pennsylvania, USA - Little Laurel Run_MetaG_LLR_2014 | ecosystem: Environmental > Aquatic > Freshwater > Creek > Sediment | place: USA... | reverse complement strand
ACACCGAGGAGACGGAAAAGCCGAAGGCGCGTCAGGTCCCCGTATCCTGGTGGCGCGACCCGGCGACGATTCCACCGCGCCAGAGCCTGTACGATGGCCATTACATTCGCCGCGCGATCGGCGCCACCGTCGGCGCCGGCGGCCGAGCCAAGACCACCCGCGGCGTCTATGAGGCCACCTCCATGACGGTCGGCTTCGACATCGCCACGAAGGACCCCCTGCCAGAAGGTAAGTTGCGCGTCTGGATCTGCAACGGCGAGGAGGATCAGGACGAGCTCGACCGGCGCGTCGCCGCGACCTGTCAGCACTACGGCATCACCCAGCATGACCTCGGCGGCCGCCTTTTCGTCCAGTCGGTCCGAGATAACCCGCTGCGGATCGCCACGCTGGTGAACAACCGGCCGGTGATCGATGAGGGTGTTCTGAAGTACATGACCGACTTCATCACGGACAACAACATCGACGTCTTCATGCTGGATCCACTGGTGTCGTTCCATGGCGTGATGGAGAACGATAACGGCCACATGGACCTGGTGATCAAGGAAGGTTTCGGCGCGATCGCCAACAGCACCAATTCAGCCGGCGAGATGTTCCACCACCCTGGAAAGGCAAAGCCCGGCCAGCCCGACACGTCTGTCGAAGACGGCCGCGGCGCCTCGGCCATCCTGTGGGCGGTGCGCTCCGCGCGCGTGTTCAACTTCATGACCCCGGAAGAGGCCGCGAAGCTGGGGATGGCCGAGGACGACCGCAAACTGCACATCCGGATTGCCAATGGGAAGGCCAACATGGGCCCACTCGGTAAGGCAAAGTGGATGAAGCTGGTGGTCGAAGATTTGGTCAACGGAGACCACGTTGCCGTCGCTACGCCGTGGTGCCCGCCTGACCCCTTCCAGGGAGTGACAGCTCGAGACCTCTTCGTCATCCAAAAGCGGATCAGCGAAGGGGTGTGGCGAGAGAGTTCCCAGTCGACGGATTGGGCCGGCAGAGCAGTGGCAGAAGTGCTCGATTTGGACCTCGAAACTGCTCCACTTCAAAATCGCATCAAATCGCTTCTGAAAACTTGGCTCACAAGTGGCGCACTCAAGGTCGTGACGAAGCTCGACGAGCATCGCAAGGAACGCAAATTCATTGAGGTCGGACAATGGGCTATCGATTGACGAATATCGGTTGCGCCACTTCGATAAGGTGGCGCATTAAAGGTGGCGCAGGTGGAGCACATTCAATCCGTTTTGCGCCACTGCGCCACTTGCGCCACCCCGTAGTACAACAAACAGGTGGTGGTGGCGCAACTGCGCGCGCGTATCCCAGAGCACCCGCAGACGGCACACGGCCGGACTTCGCCTACGGCTGGCCGACCATGCGCTCGTCTGCTCGCCACACCTGACCAATCCGAGCCATAGCCAGGCCTATCGGTACCCGAGCCGGACCAATCATCGCGAGAACGTGCCAACACACTCACTTCGCGGGCCTCACCGTGATGCAGCACCATCGGACCTCCTCTCCACCGACATCAACGATTGCAGCCAGAACGAGGGGCAGGACAGCGTCACGTCAGGCCGAAAACAGCGGTTGGGTCGTGTCTCCTACGCGTGCGCTGCCTTCGATTTTCTCGGCCGAAGGACATTTCGCGCGTGGCTTGCCAGATACGAAGACCTGAGTTTGTAGAAACGGCGCGTACACACGCGATCAGCGATCGACGTGACGCCGAACACCACGCCCTCAGAGCCAGAACGGTAGCAATCGCGGTAGCAAACGGAGCCGTGCAATCCTGAAATGCCAGCAGATACTGCGGCTTGTTGCGGCATAGGCACCGGTTCAGCAATCCGGCGCATGCGGCTCTGCGGAGTGAACGGCAATTAAACGGATGAGGCTGATCGTTGTGTCCGGCTGCTGCAGGCACGTTCCAAACCGCATGCAAATCACATCCAATGGGCGCAGCGACGCCTCGCACAAAAGGGAGGGCGGGTGGTTGGTTTCTGCGCCAGCGATGACTAGGGGCGAGGGGTAGGGCAAAACTGGGCGCCGATCGAGACGTAGGAGCCTTACGCATGTGTCTCCCCTCGGAATTGCCTGGGCCTGAATTTTAATTTTGACTTGAAAGTTGGAGTGGCATGAACCGAAAACCCACGGCCCAGGACGACGAGCTCTCGATTGAGAGTTTCAAGATGCGCTTTCCCGAGCAAACGAAAATCCTGCATGAACTCTGGCGCCGCGACGAGCCGGACCCGCTGAAGATTTTGGGCGGGCTGATTTCCCTGATGGCGGATTCGGAGCGGGCGCAAAAACATATCGAGCGGTACCAGGCCGAAAAGGTCGCGGCCGATCGCGCCAAGGCATCTCTCGTCGAGGCCCGCGCCAAGCATGATGCAGCTATCGCCGCCTCCACCGCCGAAGTCGATCAGGCCCGCGCCAGCTTGCTCAAGCGCGGGGCCGAAGTCGATCAGCGCGAGGGCCGGCTGCAGGCTCGCGAGGAAAAAATGCGGGAGCGTGAAGATGCTGATTTGCGCCGCGCCGGCCGGCTCGAAACCTTTCACGGCGGGATGACGCGGGAGCGCGACCTCGTGACGGACAAACCCGACCCGCATTATGGGAGTGCTGCCTGATGCGGATCTACAATAAATGCGGCTGGGCCGAAACCAGCGACGAATCAGGTGCTCGAGAAACCTGCGAACGTCATGCTGATCAATGGACGACGCGCCCGTGGCAGCGCCCCTTCGGCAATCAGGTGAACATTCCTGACGACTTTGAGAACGCAACACCTACCCGCCAGGAAGAAATCGCCACCGCGATCATCGACGACCGCACCGACGAGAAGCGAACCGCGATCGAGATCATCCGCGCCTACGTCAGCGGATCGCAGCACCCAGCGAGCGTCGAGCCTAAAACCATCACAGACTACGCGTTTGACCGCCTTCCGCCTGCGCTGCAGAGCAATTACGCGAGGGTACGCCGCGCGGATGGTGTCCCCGAATGGGTCGAGCGCACACCTCCCGGCCAGAGCACAGGCAAGGTCTCGGACGAGGAATACAGCCGGATGACCATCGGCGATCGCGCCAGCTACGCCCGCCAGTTCGACCAAAACCAGTTCAAACACCGCTGACAGGAGCCCTCACCATGAGCAAGCCGACAATCTGGGAAGGTAAACCACAAGGCGGCGCGGTGCCTCGCATCCTGGTGCCCCAGCCATCGGGGGCGGCCAGCACCAGGCAGGCGCCGATTCCGAAACCTGCCGCCATGCCAGCCCAGGGCTCGCGGATCAGCGATGCGGTTCGTAGCGATCTCGGCAAGCTCGATCCCAAACTTGCCGCAGGCATTCGCGCCGTCGCTGGCAGGAAATAGATCTCCGGCCATGGCACAGTGAAGGGCCGCGACCCATGGAATTAACTTCGGAGTGCAGCGAACTTTCCGAACTTGAAGAAATTGAACAGCAATGCGCGATGGCGGTGAATCACCGCACGCATAAGAAGTTCCGAAAGAAGTTCCGGAACTGGGGGCTTTCGCCCAACATCGCGCGCGCATCAGCCTCGCGCGCAAAGCCCGAACTTTTCCTTGAACAGCCCGCTGAATTGCCGGTGCCCGTTGATCCCATTGCAGCGCCGGAATCGCCGCTGGCGACTTGCTACACCGAACTCATCGCCGGCATCGATGCTAAGCGCGTGGCGCTTGGTATCCGCCATTTGGATTTCGAGGTGTTGATCGGAGTGACACAGGGGCATTGGGGAAAGGCGGCTGGCATGTTGCAGGTCAAGAGGCTGGGGATCGAGAAGATATTCGACGCACTGCGTGGCGCCGGCCTGCGGATTCGGCTAGAGGAAGATCCAGAGCAGACCCGCAATATACAAAATCAGATCGCCAACAAGGGGTTCGTTCCACGCCAGGCCAACCAGGCGCGTCCCGGCAACTCCGCCAATCTCAGCAACAAGGTTATTGACGGCGTTCTCGACTATCTCGCGCATAAAAAGGGCGGCCTGGCGCGGCTCAACAAAGCGGTTAAGGAAGCGCGCTCCAACGGCGCACGGCATGCCTCCAACGCCGGTTGGAAGCGAAAACCGTGGCAGCCGGTGGATCGGTCGCAATCACGGCGCTCAATGCTCTCGGCGCACCAAACGGTGTGACCTGAAGTAACCATATGAATCCACTACGCAGAATCAACGCCGCACGAGCTACACCGGACACGCTTGAATCTTACATGCGCGAGTATGGCCTCACACATCGGCAAGCAATTAGTCATGCGCAGTCGGCAAGAGCCAAGGCCGAACTTTATGTGAACGACGTCTATATGATTCAGGTCTTCCGCAATGGTGATCAATCTTGCCGCCGCCTAGCGATTCGTCGCCTCGACCATGGTGTCATCAAGCGCGACTGGCGCGAATTTCAAGCTATCAAAAATCAAATCGTCGGGCCCGAAATAGAAGCTTGTGAACTCTATCCGGCCGAAAGCCGCAAAGTAGATGCCACAAACGTCTATCATCTATGGTGCTTACCCGCAGGCCAACAATTTCCGTTCGGTTACACGGAAGGCGATGTTCGAGAATATGATCGTGAGGCAACTTCGCTGAATCTCTGATCGCCACAGGTGGCCCTTCCTGTGGTGCGTTGCGCCGATTCCCTCATCCCCGATGATCTCCCGCTTGATGGACCGGAAAGCCATCGACGCGGCCGCCTGCGAATTTTCAATCCTTGGCGTCTGGCGAATCTCATCGATTCACCCCTCTGCCGCGTCTTGGGCCTTTTCCGGGCCGGACGCCAAGGAGCCCTCAAATGATGGAATTTTCGCTTTCGATCGACCTCGGCAAGAAAGAACGAGTCAAGCCGACGGATCGGAGCATGCCGGTTGATCGCGCTTTCGTCGCGCAATCGCTGATCGCCTTGGCTGCGAAAATTCAGACCGGCAAGGATTCGCGAGGCACCATCCTTGATGAAGCGGACCACGAGGTAGGCGGCTGGCAATTCAGCATCAAGCTCGGGGGCTGATCGCCAGTGCCGCAAAAAATCGAGGGATCGCAGTGGGACTTTTCGGCCGGCGAGGTCGACGTCACTTTCAAAAGCGCCGACGATCACCCCGCACGCAAGGCGGGACTGAGGCAGTGCTCCAATTTCCGCCTGCTGAATTCTCGCACAGCACAGAACCGCTCCGGCCGCCGCGCACTATTCCCCGAGATCGGCCGCAACGAGAAGATCACGGTTCAGCCCGGCGTGTCGTATTTCATCGCCTTCGGCAACGGCACCCTGCACATCCGCGACACCACGGGCGTGCAGGTCGCGTCTCAAGCGGGATATAGTTGGACCACGGCGACCGTGAAGAGCATCGCCTATTGCCTCGTTCCGCGCGGCTCGTCCGGTGTCGATGTCGTGATCACCTTTGCGGGGCAGATTCCGAAGATCGCGCGCTATACCAACGGCGGCGTATGGACCTTCCTCGACTTCGCCTTCGCCACCAACGGCACCGCACTTCAGGAGCCGTTCTACCGAATCAATGTTCCCGGGGTGACGCTGGTCGGCAGCAACACCGTCGGCGCCATCACGCTGACCGCGAGTGCGCCCTACTTCACGGCCGGCATGGTCGGCTCGCGCATTCTCTATCTGCAATCGCAAGTCATCATCACCGGCTTCACCAGCAATGTTCTGGTCAACGCCACGGTGCAGCAATCTCTTCCGGGTAGCGATCAGGCGAATTTGTCACATTTGAATGGCTCGTTCGCGCCAGGCGACATCATCATCAACCAGCTCGGCGTCAAAGCCGAGGTCGTATCGATCGCGGCGACCATCGTCTTCAACTATATTGTGGCGGGTACGCGGTTCGCAAATCTGGATGTCGTTGCAGGCCCGAACGGCTCATTCACGCCGTCGGCAATCGCAAGCGTTATCCCCCAGCCGACTGTGATATGGGCTGAAGAGGTGATGTCGGCGCTGAACGGCTGGCCGGCCTTCTGCTTCTTCGATCAGGGCCGTCTCGGCTTCTGCAATTTCCCCTCGGTGCCGCGCGGCATCGCGTGGTCGTTCATTGGTATTCCCAATAATTTATTCGTCGGGGCGACCCCGGCCGCAGCAATGTTCGAAGTAACCGCATCGCTGTCGCAGGTGCTCTATGTGATCCCAGGCATGGAGGGCAACGAGTTCGTCTTCTGCGACAACAAGGTTTTCTACATCCCGATCAGCGTCACCAACCCCTTGAAGCCAGGCAGCGTCGCGTTCAACCTGTTGTCGGACGATGGTTGCGCCAGCGTGCAGCCGCGCCCGGTGGATGGCGTGATAATCTACGTCAATGCCGGCGGCAATTCGATGAAGGCCATTGTCGCGACCGGCGCGTTCCAGCGTCCGTTCAACACCTCGCCGCTCAACGAATTCTGCAGCCACCTGATCACCAACGTGGTCGCCATCGCGGTACCCCGCGCCGATACCACGTTCCAGGAGCGCTACGTCTATGTGCTCAACGCCGACGGCACGCTGGCGGTCGGCAAGTACAATACCGAGCTCGGCCAGATCAAGGGTGTGGTGGGATGGACGCCGTTCTCCGGGGCGGGCGCGCTGCAGTGGATCTCCGCACTTCAGGCCGATGTATTCTTCACCACCGCCTACACGCCGAACGGGATCGGGGCGGTGACGGTGGTCGAGGTGCTCGACGACACGCAATATCTCGACTGCGCGATACCGGTGCAGAACGTGCCGGCGCCGCTTGTAACCGCCATCGGGATACCAACAAATAACAGCATCGGATCGGTCGTAAGTCCAAGCGGCAATACGGCTTCGATAACGATAACGACAACTGCCAACATCGTTACCGGCGATCTTGTCGTCGTTGCCTTTGCGGTGGCTTCAAATCCTTTGCGGACAGTTTCTTCTGTCTCCGACGGCACCAACACGTACACTCGCGCCTTCGCCATAAATGACGCCGGACCGTTCTACAATCTGGAAGTCTGGTACAAGGAGAATGCTGCTGCCGTCTCGCCTGGCGCATCTCTGACAGCAACGCTCAGCGGCTTGACTGCCGGAAGCAACGGCTATGGCGCAGCCGCTTTCCGCGTTACAGGCATCCTGGCATCTGGCTCGCTGGACAAGACTGCAACGCAGGCCGCTGTCACATCAGCTCCAACTGCGACGACGGCTGCATTGGTGCAGCCTGTCGAAATAGCGATAGGTGCTTCATATACCGCAGACAGCACCAGGACATATACTGAAGCATCAGGCTTTACGAATTTATTCAATTTCGTTGGTGGCGCTACATCGCGTATCGGTATTGGCTTCAAGATCGTGTCATCGGCCGCAGCCGTAACCTACAATCCGACACTCTCCGGCAGCGGCACTAATCAACTCGGTGTTGCCACGTTCAAGGCGGCCATCAGTGGCCCACTATTCGCATTCGCAAACGGCAGCGTCACGCTGATGGATCAGGTGACCCGCAACATGGGCACCTATTTCGTCGATGCCAACGGCAATATCATTCCGCAGTTCAATGGCGGCGAGGATTTGACATTGGCATCGCTGGTGGCGGGCCAGCCATGGACCGCGACGCTCGAACCGTTCGCACCGGACGCACCTCCGGGGACCGACGTGGGACAGCGGACGAAGAAGCGACAGATTGCGCTGTTCGCGGCCAAGGTCATCAACTCCAGCGGCTTCCTGATGGCGGGCCTGTTTTCCTCAAAGCAGAATCAGACCACGCCCGCGCTTGGCACCGTCATGAACCAGCGCCGCGTGCCGGCTTATGAGCCGGGTGAGAACCAGGCGCTGGCACCTGTGCTGCGTGAGACGGTCGAAAGTCATCCACCACCCGGCAGTTCCTTCGACCCGCGCGCCGCGATTATCAAGGATACGCCAGGGCCGATCGGCATCAGCCGTATCGATATGGAAATTTCGATTTGACGGCTACGACCTGACCGCCGGCGCCTTCGGCTTTTAGTCGCGCGAGTCGATTAGAAACGACAGCGGCGCTGAGCATCGGGATCCGCTCGCGCAGCATCCGGAACGGCACCCACACCGTGCCCTTGCAGCACTCGCATCCGATCCAGGGATAGCCCTCGGCCTCGAGCTGGGAGATTGTTCGGTTGTCTGCCATCTGCACATCAAAGCGCGACTGCGCCGGATAGATAACCCCGGAGTTCTACGGTATCGCAGGTACGCTAAGGCGCGAACGTTACAGCCAGTGGAACCCCCGAGCCATCATGCCGGCTAGTCCTAAGGCGACGACAATAATTGCGCTAAAGAGAACCCTAAAGTCCGTGCGGGCATTATCTCGCAACGTCCGGACATCCGTTTTGATATCGGTGGTGTCGCGCTGAATATGCTCCACAGCGGCTTCAAGCTTTGCAACTCGCGGCTCCATCCCTCCAGATGTGCCCCCGCCGCCGCCGGATTTCAAGCGGTCTTGGGGCTGCCGGCCTGTCGTTTGGCTATAATCGCCAAAATTGCGGATATTCCCTTGATCCTCAGCCACCGCGTCGCACCTTTAAAACGCTTGCCATAATCGCTTTGAACAAGAGCCTGTTGCGGGTCTCACCGTCGGTGAGCGCATTCGTCGCGCTCTCCAAGGCGTTCATTGAACCTTCAAGGTTCCCGGTGCTGAACTGAATTAGTGCGGATCTAAGTAGGGCTGCGCCGCGGACTAGATCGCCGGTTGAGAATAGCAACTGATCCAAATCCGCTCTCGTGAGCGGGCCGATTGTTAACGGCTCGTCGCCGGGAATGTTTACCCATTCCGCAAGCAGTTCGCGGGGGAACTCATAACCTTCCGGAAATTTAGCGGGCTCAACAGGGACGACCGCCGGCTTTTCCTCGTCGCCCATTTCCCTTCGCCTCCATCGAGTATTTGAATACTTCAGCAACCCCAAGGCGAGCGCAAGCCATCTTTTCCCACTGTGGGGAATTGCTTCATTGAAAATTCGGCGAGTTCTACCGAAACCGGTGGCGAGTTCCCATCGTACCTGGGCGTGCTGAGGTATTGCAATTCCCGGTTCTAGCCATCGCCGCCAAGCATTCATTCAGCTTGGCCGCGATGTGCTTATTTCAACTTCGTCTTCGGCCCTGGCACTACTTGCAGAGCTTCTTCTTTTGATTCTCCGCTACATCGATCTGACAACCTGAGTTGCACACCTGGATGCCGCGTCCAATCGAACGCTTGCACCTTTTGCTTATGCACGCAGCAACGTCACAAACAGCGGCAGCTGCTCGTGCCTCCGACACGATAACGGAGGTCATTCCGGCAAAAAGTGTCATGGAGAGAAGGGCAAATGCAAAACGTGACATGGATTGCTCCAACCAAAATGAGGAATGAAAGACGTCAAACATAGTACCGCCACCGGCGGACTGGCAATCCCGGGCAATCCCGGTTATCGTCCCTCACTTCCCCTTCGCCTTGAGCCCGAGCTCGACCCGATGAGGTAATTGACGCCCAAGGCCTCGGCTTCTTTCATAACAAGGGGCAGGATTTTGTCCTGCGTCATCGAGTAGCGCTCTCCCATAGTGGTGGCAAACGCCAGCATATCAAACGGCAGCTCTCCCTCTGGCATCGCGCCTAGACGTGCCCTGATTTCCTGAATCAACTCTTCCTGCTCGGTCATTTCTTCACCTTGAGCCCTAGCGTGGCAGGAAGAGATAATCGATAATCGTGAAGACGAGCAATGCCAACAAAAACCAGTGGAATACCGGTTTCCGTTCGCTCTTGAAAAGTCGGTTTGCGTCCATTTCCCCTTCGCCTTCCAGAGCAGTTACCTTCGCCGCATGCACCCCTGAACGTACCCTCTTAAGCCGCCAGAGGCCCCCTTGCCGCCGGCGTTGCGTTGAAGTCCCATTTGCTGGCCCTCCTCCTGGCAACGCTCCAGCTTTGCTTGCAGTCCGGGATGATTGCGGCTGGCGCACTGACGCCGAAAGGGCCCCTCAGGGTATTGCATGCAGTTTTCTGCATTGGCAGATGATGCTGCAGCACACAGCGCAATCGCTGCTATCGATGTTCTAAGGTACATTGCTCCGTCTCCCAAAAGCCCCATGCGACCACACTTTCCGCGCGAAGGGGAAGTGGTTTTAAAAATTCAGGCCTTTTTCGCCTTCAGCCCAAGCTCGACCAGGCGGCGGATGGCTTCGGAGCGCGTGGGCGCGTCGTTCTGCCGTTCGGCCCAGGCGTCCACCGTTGCAATGAATTCATCGGAAAGGCGGATTGTGCGGGCAGGATCTACGCCGGTTGGCTTTCTCCCTGAACCGGGACGTTTCCCACCTCTCGCTTTCGGTATTGCTTTTTTCATTCTCTAGTATTACGCTTATCAAGCTTGAAAATCAAGCGGCCCGCCGCGGTGCTCTCAACACCCCGACGAGCCTAACCCGACCACAAGGAGTCGAAATCCAATGGCCAAGGCTACCTGCGTGCTTAGCACGCCACCCACAAACACGTCTGCAAACAACCCACCCGGGGTGATGACCCGCGACGATGAACTCGGCATGGCCTGGTGGAACGCGCTCAGCGAGCGACAGCGGGCGAAATGGTCGGCCATCGCCGGTAATACCGGCCGCGTCAAAGATGCGTGGGAAGCGTTCAAGCGAGGCTCCGTGGATCAAACCCCGCCCGTAGATCCAACGCGACGACGGTTCCTCGCCGTTGCCGCCTTCGCAAGCGCCGCTGGCGCCGGCAGCCTTGCCGCCGCCGTGGCCGCACCGAATGACGTTCCGAAGGCCGTCACCGTGCCGCAAGGAGCCGACCCGATCAATGCCGTGATCAAGCGTCACATGGATCTTGCCAAGATATGCGATGCGGCTTGGAAGGTTCGCGGCAAGTGCAAGGATTTTGGAACGTTGACGGAGGCAGAGCAAGCCCACATCCGAAAACTTGATGACGCGGTAGACGAGGCGAACTTGCCTTTGGAAGCGGCCGCGGAGAACCTCATCAACACCACTCCAACAACGCGCGCCGGCATCATCGATGCGCTTTTTTACATGCGAATCCAGCATCGCAATGACGGCGAGCACATGGTGCAAGGCTCGATGGAGGACGAGGACCAGGACGGCGAGAGCTACATCGACTGGCGCGATGCATGGCTTGAGACTCTCATCCAGGCCGTCCTGCAGCTCGACGACGCGGCGGTGCAGTCATGAACAATGACATCAGCGAGGAAGCGAAACAGGCCATCGCGAACGGGGCCTTGATCCGGGCCCGAAACCGCTTGCGGCGAGACGGATGCAGTTCGGATGCCGCGATGCGGCGCCGCGTGCTGCTGCTGGCCGCGGAAAGGAATTTGCCGCCGGCTGAATATGCCAAGCTGCTGCATAAGCGCATCATGACGAAATCGATCACGGACTTCTGCGAGAAGCACAATGTCAGCATGGATTGGCTGATATACGGCGATCTCAAGGGCCTGAAGCGCATGAAGCGGTGGGCGAAGGAGGACCCTGGCGAGCAGATTGCGCGAATTCTCCGGAAGTTCGGAGCGCTTAAGCCCTCTTATCAAAAAATCATCCTCGACTGGATCGAGACGGCAGCAGCGGAGGATAACGCCAGTGCGTAAAGCAAAAGCCAAAAAGGCAGC
>Ga0075028_100000753_pt1 | contig 11528 bp, 13 predicted proteins | sample LitLauG_LLR_2014_FD_71390 | JGI IMG/M metagenome (GOLD analysis project Ga0075028, IMG submission 71390) | Freshwater sediment microbial communities from Pennsylvania, USA - Little Laurel Run_MetaG_LLR_2014 | ecosystem: Environmental > Aquatic > Freshwater > Creek > Sediment | place: USA... | reverse complement strand
GACGGCCGCAAATTCGTATTTTCCTTCGGCGTCCACGAACGTACCGATATTTCGCGCTACCGGCGCATCGGACCGCCCGCAAAGGCCCTCGAAATCATCCGTAATGAGTTGAACACTCTTTCGGCCGCCGTCCCTTCCCAATAATTAAACCGCGATAAAATTAGGGGAATCGAGGTAAAACCATGCAAACGCCTCCGATTTTCCGCCTTGTCTCGCTCTTGGCCATTTTTGCCTTCGCTGCGGCATCTGGATTCGCTCAAGAATCTGCCGCGGCGCCTCCCGTGGCAACGCCACTACCCACGGCTTCCAGCAATCCGTCCCCGGCTACTCCGGCGCAGGCCGCGCCCTTGCCCGCCGCGAAACCGGCAAAAATCTGGACCAACGACGAAATCAATACGTTGAGAGATGATCATGGCGTTTCCGTAGTGGGCAAGACCCCGCCCAAGAACGCAAGCGCGACTTCCACCAAGACCAAGGGATATTCTCTGGACAAAGACCCCTCCTGGTACCGCTCGCAATTGCAGCCGCTGCAAGCGGATATCGCCAAACTCGATGACCAGATTGAAAAAACAAAAGCTTTTCTAAATGGAGAACAAGTCAACGATCCCCCGACCTCGAATCGCGCCTTTTACCATGCCTCGGGCAATCCCCAGGAGCAACTTGGAAAACTCGAAGCCAGGCGCAACAAGGATGAAGCAAAGGTGAACGACCTCCTGGACCGTGCCCGGCACAACGGCGTAGAGCCTGGCGACTTGCGATAGGGAGCCAGGTTCCGACCCGGCACCCCGTACCTTTCGCGCCGCATCGCATCGACGTGGTGCCGCCGGGGCGAGCTCCTCAAGGTAAAATGGGAAAGTTTCCTGGGTCCGGAGGCGGATAGCCTTGCAGTGCAATCGGTCAAATTTGGCGATTTTCTTGTGTGTTGCTGCGGGTGTGTCCGCGGCGGCGTTGGCGCAGGTTCCTAAGACCGCGAAGGTGAAGCCGGGCGAATTGGATGGCGAGGTCGTCAACGCGAAGGGCGCGCCGGTGGCTGGGGCGCAGATTTTGTGGCAGGCAGCGGACGGCGAAACGCCGCATGTGCTGCACAGCGACCTGCATGGGCGATTTCACATTGAGCCGCTGCGCACGGGCTCCTACGATTTTCGCGCGTCCGCCAGCGGCGCGTGGTCGGAGTGGGAGCATAACGTGTTTGTGCGCCCCGGGAATGTTACGAATTTGAAGCTGCGATTATCGTTCAAGGAAGCTCCCGTCCCGGTTGGTGTTGAGCTGAAAGGCGTTATGCACTCTTGGGATGCTCCCGTGCCGGGGGCTGTCCCGCACGATTCCGCCGCTGATCCTAAAGGTAACATCTGGTTTACGCTGCAGGAGACGGGGCACATCGCGCGCTTCAATCCGGACACCCACGAGTGGAAATTATTCAAGGTGCAGACGCCGAACTCCGGCCCGCATGGCCTGGTTTCCGACACCTTCGGCAACATCTGGTTCACGGAAAATTCCGCCGGGAAAATCGGACGCCTGGATTCCAAGACCGGAGCCATTACCGAATTCATTCCTCCCAATGCGAAGGACCCACACACGCTGGTGTTTGGGCCGGACGGCGCACTTTGGTTCACGGCGCAGAATGCGAATCTGATCGCCCGTTTGGATACGTTGACGGGGAAAATCGAGGAGTACTCGGTCCCCACCCAGAATTCGCAGCCCTACGGCATTGTTTCGGCGGACGATGGAGGTCTGTGGTTCTGCGAATTGTCCGGCAAAAGGCTGGGCCGCGTTGATCCATCCAGTGGAGCGATCATCGAGTTCACTCCCCCGGAATCCGGCATTGAGCTGCGGCGCCTCGTCGCCGTGAAGGGCGCGATTTATTTTACGGACTCCGCCGGCGGCAGGCTCGGAAGGCTGACGCTCAGCGACAAGAAATTCAAGTTTTGGAACAGCCCCTCCGGCGACCACTCCGAGCCCTATGGAATCGGGGCGGATTCCGCAGGAAAAATCTGGTACGAAGAGAGCGGAGCGGACGCCAACAAACTGGTTCGCTTTGACCCTGCCGTCGAAGTTTTCCGAACATACCCCATGCCGGCTCCAAACTCCTCCGTCCTCAACATGGCGCGGGACGGCAAAGGGCGCCTGTGGATGCCATTGTCCCTTGCCAATAAAGTCGCTGTTATTGACTGAAGATCGCGGCGTGCAACGTAACCCCTGTCTATCGTGCAACTTGCACGCAAGCAAGCAAATCCGCCAGGCCCTGCACAGACAGAAAGCCTAGTACTACAACCCCAGTCCCAAAATTATGACCCGAGTAGCCCATTGGCTTGGCCTGCGGGGGCTGTCAACATCGCCAGTGGGTTGGGAGTAGCGCTGCGGGGACGACGGCCCCGAGCAATCGGGATCGTAAGCGCGCTACCCAACCCACTAAGTTCTTCCCCGACCCTTCCAGACAAATTAAATCCGACCCAAATTTCTTGCTTTGACTCGCTTTGTGAAATCACTGCCGCGTTTTTACTTCCTGTTCATCTCGTTTTTGGTATGAATTTGGGGGAGTATGGAATTGCGGCAATGACCGTTAGCAGGGGAGATGTCCCGCAAGGCCGACCCTGGTCAGGGAGAATATGTTTTTTCAGAAGATTTCTTTCGCAATGGGGATTTTGTGTCTTGCAGGGGTGTGCATTGCGTCGCCTTGTGCGGCTCGCGGGCAGGACGCTGCCAAGGAGCAATCCTCCGAACAGCCATCCGCACGGCCCGCCGGGCAATCGTCTGTGTCTGCAAGTTCCGATCCACAGGACACAGCGGCGAAGGAAGATCCGGCCACCCTGTTTCCGCATTCCGAGTCCAGCCGCTTCTGGATTTCGGGGCAGGCCAATTTCATTTCGCAGTGGCACCCCGCGTTTCATTCCGCTTACCAGGGGCTGAACAGCCTTTCACCGCAGGCTCAGGACGCTACTTCGCGCGTGCTGACGCTCCTGACGGGCGTGCAGGTGAGCGGAACAACCGAATTTCTCTGCGACATTCAGGAAACGGGCGGGCACGGGATCGGCGAGGCGTTCGGTCTCGCGGGCTTCACGAATCTGGACGTGGTGCGCAATCCGACGCTCAGCAAAGCGCCCTATGTGGCGCGGCTGATGTGGCATCAGATCATTGCGCTCGGCGGCGAAAAATCGGCCGCCGAGAGAACGCCGCTGTCGCTCTTCACGCAGTTGCCCGTGCGGCGCCTGGAGATTCGCTTTGGAAAATTCAGCCTCGTGGATTTTTTCGATCTGAACACGTACGGAACGGACAGCAACTTCCAGTTCATGAACTGGACGCTGGACAACAACGGCGCGTATGACTACGCCGCGGACACCCGCGGATTTACCTATGCCGCGATGGTGGAATATGACGACCGGCACTGGTCCGCGCGCCTCGCGGAAGCGCTGATGCCCAAAGTGGCGAACGGCATTAATCTCGATGCCGACCTCGGCCGCGCCCATTCGGAAAATGCCGAGGTCGAGCTGCGCCATGCGTTTCTGCCAAAACGCGAAGCCGTCATTCGCCTGCTCGGCTACGCGAACCACGCCAACATGGGGACTTACAGCGTGGCCGTCGCCAATTTTCTGGCGGGCGGCGCGCTGCGGCCTGACGTCACGGCGCATCCGCTCCAGACGACCACGAAGTACGGATTCGGCGTCAACATCGAACAGCCGTTGACGGATTGGATCGGTATTTTCGCGCGGTGGGGTTGGAACGAGGGCCAGCACGAATCGTACGCCTACACCGAAGTGGACGAAACGGAGCAAGTCGGCGCGGGCGCGCAAGGCACGAAGTGGAAAAGAAAGCTGGACCGCGCCGGCCTCGCGTTCATCTCCAACGGAATTCCGCGCGATCACCAGCAGTATCTGGCCCTCGGCGGCGTCGGCTTCCTTCTCGGTGACGGCAATCTCAATTACGGACGCGAAAACATTGAGGAGGCCTACTACACGCTGCACATCTGGCGCGGCATCTTCACATCGCTCGACGCGCAGCACATTAACAACCCCGGCTACAACCGCGATCGCGGCCCCGTGTTCGCTCTCGCCCTGCGCCTACACATCGAGTTTTAGGAACGAAACACCCCCCCCAATTTCAACCCGCAGAGTGTACCGTATATGGTACATTTCTGACATGGGTGAGAGTTCCGAACCCCTGAAGCGGCTCGATTCCGAGGCGCTTAAAAATCGTGGGAAACGAGTTCCGGCGATCTTTTTTCGCACACAGGCCGGCGGAGAGCCGGTTCGGGATTGGCTCAAAGGCTTGTCCTCGGAAGACCGGAAACAAATTGGTGAGGACATTAAGACTGTCGAATTTGGCTGGCCGGTTGGGATGCCTGTTTGCAGAGCAATGTCCGGCGGTATCTATGAGGTGAGAACGAATCTCTCCCAAAACCGGATCGCGCGTGTGCTGTTCTACATCGACAAGAAGGGCCGGATGGTTCTGCTGCACGGATTCACCAAGAAAACCCGAAAGACACCAGACCAGGAACTAAATCTTGCCAGGAAGAACAAGAGCCAGCATCAAAGAGGACTGCCATGAAAGCAAGGAAGCAATACAAAAAGAGGACGCGCCACAGTGGTTCAACATTCGACAGCTTTCTCGAAGAGGAAGGAATTCGGGAGGAAGTTGAGGCAGTCGCAATCAAGCGAGTGCTGGCCTGGCAACTGAAACAAGCGATGCAGGAACAGCAGAAGACCAAACAGGCGATGGCCAAACAGCTTCAGACGAGCAGGTCGCAACTCGATCGTTTGCTCGATCCAAGAAACGTGTCGGTGACCCTGGATACGATTTCCCGAGCCGCTAAAATTCTTGGCAAGCGCTTAGTTATCCGCGTTGCGGATGTGAAGTCAAAACGGGCATAGCTAGTGCCTCGAAAAACTCGCGAAGCTCATATTTTCGGGTGGCTCGACCATTCAGCTTGCTTTTGGCGATGGATCAACGGTTGCCGCGCCTGCCGCTGCGGGAACAAATCCGGGCGCCTTCGGGATGATGATCCATGCGAGGAAATAGGCAATTGCGCCGCCGACGAAGCCGCCTGGCACTACGGACAACGCCACCCAGATCAGCCGGACAATCGTGGGATCGACGTCCAGATATTCCGCGATGCCTCCGCACACGCCCGCCAATTTCTTCTCCGTGGCGGAAAGGGTCAGATGGCGGTGGGAAGTCCTTTGCCGCTGCCTGCCGCCGCACAGGGAACAAAAGTTGGAGGATTCCGCGATTTCTCTGCCGCACTGTATGCAATACATTGTGCACCCCCTTGGAGATGGGCGTTCTAGAAAGACTGGTCCACTTCTAAACTGCCAATTTCCACAATTTCCATTCTAACGCCGGCTATTAAGGAAAACCATCGTCGGCTAGTCTGACTTCCAGAAGTACGCGCACGTAATTTTCATGGAAGAATGCGCGCGAAGGCAGCGATGGCATTGGCCACAGCTTCAGGCTGTTCCGGGACAAGGGCATGTCCGGCGTTGGGGATTACGACGACGGTGACGCGGTCACCGAGTGCGGTTTTTAGGACGCCGGCGAATTTGCGCGGGGCGACGGCGTCGTTTTCAGCTTGCAGGTCGAGGATGCGAGCGGTGCCACAGGCGAACCAGTCGTCAACAGGCGTGGCGCGCGAGGCGACGTTCTCCGCCTTTTCGGTTTCGGGGTGCCAGCCCGTGAGCCAAACGTGCGGATCGTGTCCCGGGGCGAAGAACGCCAGTTGCAAGTAGCGCAGGCGGTCGGCTTCGGGGAGCGATAGGTCTCCGCTTTTTTCAATTGCTTCACGCACTTCGGGCGAGACTGACGGCTCATGCACACCGGGCGGCACTTTTCCTGCCGAGGCCGCGGCCAAAACGGCGCCGCGTACCAAATCGGGCCGGTCGGTGGCTAACATCCGAGTGACAAAATGACCGTACCCGTGGCCCACGACCAGCGCCGGGCCTTTGCCTTCGTGTTCAATTACCGCGGCAATGTCGGCGGCGAAATCGTGCAACGTCAAGGTCGTCATTGGTCCGGTACTGGCGCCAATGCCGCGCGGCTGAGGACGCAAAACGCGGAAGCCGTCCCTGGCAAGCAGTGTTGACACGACGTTGTAATCTTCGGCGCCGCGGCCGAGTGACGGCAAGATCACAATCACCGGGCCTGATCCCTGCACGATCACTTCGACGTGCACATCGCCACGATCGACCATGAATCGCGTTTCTGAGGTCCTGTTGATTTTGATTTCCGAACCAGGCTTGGATGTGGATGGAGCAACGGGAGTTTGCGCCCGGGAAACGGGACAAGCCACGATGGCGAGCAAGCAAATTATCGTGAGAGCGCGATTCATTTGGTCGGCGATCAATACGCGTGCTCGCATTCTACATCCGGAACGAGGGACGGGGGAATTTAGTAGGACGGGCTTCAGCCTGTCTGTTTTTCTGCTCGCAGGCCGGTGACAAAAATGTGAGAGTGAACGATCTGGGTGCCAACCCCTGCAAATTCTTATCCAGCCGAGAGCGACGTTCAAATGCCATTCTGGGCCGTTGTATCGAATTGGGATATAAAGTCATTCGGAACTGGCCCGCAGTCCGAACGATTTGACCCATCATAGCCATTCGATGCCCTGTTTTATGAGGAATGTGTCACGAAACGTGCCAATTTGGAATATGGACGCCGTTCACCCGCGCGGCGGCACCGCCCCATAAGGGTTGACTTATCCCCACTATAACCAAACGGAGCGCAATAGAAATTTTTCACAGATGCAGAACGTTGCGACTGGTTTCTGCGAAGTAAGCCCCATGCAATCAACCATTTAGCCGCTTAAGCCGTTGATCGGCGCGACTTTCCACCAATTTCCACATGACCGCTTGCCATGCCACTGGACCCGCCCGAATCCTTTGGAGTAGGATTGGGTGACCCCAAAGACACGGATCGCTCCCCAATGAGGTATGACTATGACGCTTGAAACCGAACCGACAATCTTCCGAGGGGTGGTATGCCTGCATTGCAAAGCGCCGATCCCGGTTCCTGCCATTGTAGGCAGCTTCCTCGTAGCAAATGACGAGACGGAAGCGTCCCAGCGAAAATCCCAGGTTTTTAACCTTCGTTGCCCGTGCTGCCATAAAGAGAAGCCGTACCGGACCCGGGAAATTGTCGACTTCGAGGGAAACCCCGAAACGACGATGACTCTGGATCGTCCAACCCCGGTGCGCTGGTACCCCCAGGATGGGCTGACGAGGGTGGCAAAAGCCTGACCTTGGGCCGCTCTGGCTGCTTTGAAGCCACGATTTTGCGACTGGCATGGCGTGTGTGGCCTTGAGTCGCAATCCCGAAGGCAAAATCGGCTTGGGACTCGGTAAACTGACTCTCTCTTATCCCTCCGCATCGGAAAACCCTACTGAACTTAAAGAAATGCTATCCATCGCGAATTAGAATTCACTCGGGAGGCCCTTCGATTGCGGCAGTGATGTAAACTCACACCTCGTTTGGTGTGAGGCGCGACTGCGCAGGAGAGAGAAAAATAGTGGGCCGTCTCTTCAGGTTTCGATCCGGAACATTTCTCGGTTTAGCTTGCCTCACCGTTTCTTCCTTCGCCCAGACCAAAGTTTCCACACCCGCGTCTGTGACGCCGATCCGCGTTAAGGTCGTTGTCGTGGCCATGTTCGAGCCGGGGGAAGACACAGGCGACACTCCCGGGGAATACCAACTGTGGGTCGAGCGAGAGCATCTGGACGAAGTCCTGCCGCTCCCTGCCGGGTATCACCACGTGCGGATGAACAAGGACGGCGTTCTGGGCATGCTGACCGGGGTGGCCACGGCGAAGGCGGCTGCGTCCGTGATGGCGCTAGGGCTCGATCCGCGTTTCGATCTGACTAAGGCGTATTGGGTGATTGCTGGAATTGGCGGCGGCGATCCTGCGGACGTTTCCCTCGGCTCGGCGGTGTGGGCGAACCACGTAATTGACGGCGACATCGGATACGAAATCGACGCGCGCGAAATTCCCGCGGATTGGCCGACGGGATTTGTGCCCTTGCGTAAAACAAAACCCTACGAGCAACCCGTGAAGGCGCAACTGGACGGCGAGGCGTACACGCTGAATCAGGACCTGGTGAAATGGGCGTATGAGCTCACCAAAGATGTTCCCCTCGCTGACTCGGAACAAATGCGCGTCTCTCGGGCGAGATACACCGGATTTCCAAACGCAATGAAGCCGCCGTTTGTGACGCGCGGCGACACGTTGTCCGCCGGAACGTTCTGGCATGGCTCGCGCCTCGATGCATGGGCTAACGAGTGGACGCGCTATTACACGGGCGGGCAGGGCAACTATATGATCGCAGCCATGGAGGATACTGGCACGCTTCAGGCGCTTACATTTCTGGACCAGGCGGGGCGCGCCGACCTGAAACGCGTGCTCGTCCTGCGCACGGTGAGCAACTACGATCGCGAAGCGCCCGGCCTGACGCCTGCGGAAAGCCTTGCCGACATGGCCGGGGGAAAATACGCGGCCTATTTGCCGTCGCTGGAAGCGGCCGAGCGTGTGGGAGACAAAGTGGTGCGCGACATTGTGGATCATTGGGCTGAGCGAGAAGCGAATCTTCCGCACGCGCCTTAGTGGGAGTTTGCTGAGGGATGAATTTTAGTGGGGAATTCGGGGCCAGGTGCTAAAGCCCTGGTTTTAGGTACAACTGAATGTCTCTGCTGAAGCCGCGACCCAGAAGGCTTATTCCTAGCTAATGCGCTGCTTATTTCCTACGGATTCGCTGAGTCGATGGAAGCACATGTCGCGAAAGGAAAACGAGAATAATGAAAATGCCCGCTACAAAGCGCCTGCGAATTTTTCCGATCGTTGCGATTGGTGCCGCTATCCCCCTCTTCTTGTGCTCGCCAAACATGATTCGCGCACAAACGGCAGCGCCAGAACCAGCCACTGCGCCACAAAAATCTGCTGCGCTGGCGGGAACGGCGGAGCAGCGCGCGGCTCATGCGTACGATGTCGCGCGCGTAAATCCACTTGAGCTAGAAGCGTTTCTCCGGCGCATGCCCAAGGGTTCGGACCTGCACTACCACGAAGCGGGAGGCATCTATGCGGAATCCTGGATTCGCGAGGGAGCGGAAGACGGCCTGTGCGTCGATCTCGCGACGCATGCGTTCGTCCCGCCGCAGAATGTGTGCGGCTCCGGCCAGGTGGGCGCCGCGGAAGCATTTTCCAACCAGAATCTGTACGACGCGCTCGTGAACGCGTTTTCCATGCGCAGCTTCGTTCCCACGCCCGGAACGAGCGGGCATGACCGCTTCTTCGATACGTTCGACAAATTTATTGTGACGAGCAACCGGCACTCCGGCGAATGGCTGGACGAAATCGTTTCGCGCGCCGCCGCGCAAAACGAGCAGTATTTGGAAATCATGGTCACGCCCGATTTTGGTCACACCATCCAAATCGCGCGGCAAATCGGCTGGATCGACGATCTCGCCCAGTTTCGCGACGCCCTGCTTGCGCATGGATTGCGCGACGACGTCGCCGTGGCCCGCGCAGAAGAGGACCGGGCCGAAGCTTCCCGCAGAGCGATCGAGCGCTGCGGCACTCCGGAAGAAAAGCCCGGATGCAAGGTCACGGTCCGCTACATTTACCAGATCCTGCGCGATTTCCCGAAGGAGCAGGTCTTCGCGCAGACGCTTCTCGGATTCGAGGTGGACACGGCCGACCCGCGTTTTGTGGGCGTCACGTACGTGCAGCCCGAGGACAACACGACGCCGATGGCGGACTACGTGCTGCAAATGAAATTCATCGATTTCCTGCACGGCCTGTATCCCAAGCCGCACATCAATTTACACGCCGGAGAACTCGCGCCGGGGCTGGTGCCGCCCGAGGGACTTTGCTGCCACATACGGCTGGCGGTGGAGGTCGCGCATTCGGAGCGGATCGGGCACGGCGTCGATGTGATGCATGAGGATCGTGCCTATGATTTGTTGAGGGAGATGGCCGCGAAACACGTCATGGTCGAAATCAATCTCACGAGCAATGACGTCATTCTGGGAATTTCAGGCAAGGAACATCCCTTTCCGATCTACCGCAAATATCATGTGCCCGTTTCGCTTTCCACGGATGACGAGGGAGTTTCGCGCATCAACATGACGCATGAATACGTGCGGGCTGCGACTACGTACTCGCTGAGCTATGTGGACTTGAAGCAGATGGTGCGCACCGGTCTCGAACATATTTTCCTGCCCGGCGCGAGCCTGTGGCGCCAGCCGGACGTCTTTACGAACGCCGTTGCCGCTTGCTCTGGGGATGCGACCGGATCGGCGAAACTTTCTCCGGCCTGCGACGCGTTCCTCAAAGCCAGCGAAAAGGCCCAGCAGCAATGGGGTCTCGAACGGCGCTTTCGGGAATTTGAAGCGGCATTTTGAGGGGGGCCTTTCTAGGAGCGCCAATCTCCCGATTGGCGGGTTGTACGGACGCCAATCGGGAGATTGGCGTTCCTGGTGGCATTTAGCCCTCGTTATAAAAGCAGTGGTAAAGATGAGATCGATATTTTCGTGGTAGAATCGGCGCCCATTTGGAGGTACGTCCCATGCCCGAACCATTGCCGGAACATCAAAAAACGCAGTTGGTGGTGCGTTCTCCCCTCTCCACCGAGGGATTCGTGTCGATCTACTTCTCGAGTCCCGAGGGGCGGTTGATGAGCGAAGAGGAGTGGTGGAACCTGCGGCAGCTCATCGAGCTGACGAACAAGGTTTGCGTCAAGCAACAGGCGCGCTCGCAGTCCGCGTAGTCTCCGGTTCTGCGCGCAAACGCGCGCGGCTACGGCCTGGGTCCCTCGCCGAATACAAGCATGTTTGCGGAGCAGGTCCTGCCCTCGGGACTCGCGCTGTAGATGGAAGGACTTGTTTGCCGATTGCGCCAGCGGTCGCGCGGCAAACGCCACAGTAATTTCCTCAGGTTCCTCAAGGAAGAGCATGTGCCCATGCAGCCCACATGGGAACATTGGCCTACTAAAAGTGAAATGTTTTGCCTAGGCAGCGGAGGAATCTCCTCGTTGCTGCGCTAAGCCATTTATTTTAAATTACTTACAATTATATCGCTTGGCACGGAAATTGCCAGCTTGCTAACCCAATGATACCCCTGAAATACGGAGGTTTGCACATGCATAAGCCAGGACCCAAATCCGTCGTAGACGAACGCCGCGCCGCCGTTCTTGTGGGTCTCACCCTTCCCGAAGTGCGCTGGTATTCACGGGTGCTTGGATTGGGCTATCGAATCGAGATCGGGGACGCCACACGCATTTTCTTCACCTACGAGGAAGTAAAGAAATTATCGACTGCTTCCGCTGCATCCGCAAAGTAAGCAAAATCACCGCCGATCTCCCAACCCTTCTCTTCGCACGCTCCTCTCAAGTTTTCCTCCAGCCGGTCAATTAGCGGTTGCGGCATTCACGGATCCCCTTTTTGGCACATCCCTTAACCAATCATTTAAGTGCGCCCCCCGAGAAATTAATGCCACCATTCTAGGTCTGATACATCTGATGCAAGGATGGCGTATTATATAGGGCCCGGAA
>Ga0075028_100000752_pt1 | contig 11538 bp, 11 predicted proteins | sample LitLauG_LLR_2014_FD_71390 | JGI IMG/M metagenome (GOLD analysis project Ga0075028, IMG submission 71390) | Freshwater sediment microbial communities from Pennsylvania, USA - Little Laurel Run_MetaG_LLR_2014 | ecosystem: Environmental > Aquatic > Freshwater > Creek > Sediment | place: USA... | reverse complement strand
GGGTGCTCGACGGGCCGCTCGGCCGCGCCGTCATCAAGACCTCGGCGGTTGCCGCCGAGCGCCACGTCATTGAGGCGCCGGCGCGGGTGTTTCATTCGCAAGAGGAATTGCATGCCGCGTTCAAGGCGGGCGAATTGTTCCGCGATTTCGTCGCTGTCGTGCGCTTCCAGGGCCCCAAGGCGATCGGCATGCCCGAATTGCACAAGCTTATGCCGCCGCTCGGCATCGTCCAGGATCGCGGCCATCGCGTCGCGCTCGTCACCGACGGGCGCCTGTCCGGCGCGTCGGGCAAGGTTCCTTCCGCCATCCATGTGACGCCCGAGGCGGCGGCGGGCGGCGCGATCGGCAAGATCCGCGACGGCGACATCATCCGCCTCGATGCGCCGAACGGACGGCTCGACGTGCTGGTCGACGCCGCGGTCTGGGCGGCGCGGCGCAATGAGGAATACGACCTGACAGAATCGCACACCGGCATCGGACGCGACCTCTTCGCCGCTTTCCGCGCCAGCGTCGGGCGGGCGGACCAGGGCGCTTCGGTGTTCGCGCTGCACGGCTAGGGGGCTGTCATGGAGCTGGAGTTTGGCGATCCGGACACAGAAGTGCTGGTGCGGCAACTGGCGTCGCGGCTTGGCGTCAATCCGACCGCCGCCATCAAACTCGCGGTTCGCAACGAACTGGCGCGGCTGGAATCGACTGAGTCGGAAGCCCCGAATCCAACCGGCCGTTCGACCCCTCACGCGACGCCGCCCGCCATCGACAAGAACGAGTTCAACGAACTGAACGAGGACGGCTGACCCATGCCGGCCAATCAGCAAATCCTCTTCGACAGCCGTCCGACCGGGGCGGTCGGCGCCGCCAATTTCCGCTTGGCCGAGACGCCAATTCCAACGCCTGGTCCTGGACAGACGCTGGTCCGGCACCATTTTCTCTCGCTCGATCCCTACATGCGCGGGCGCCTGAGCGAGGCCAAATCCTATGCCGCGCCGCAAGCGCTTGGCGCGGTGATGGGCGGCGGCACGGTGGGCGAAGTCGTCGCGTCCAACAACCCCGCGTTCAAGCCGGGCGACAAGGTCGTCGGCATGGGCGGCTGGCAGCTTTATGCGCTCAGCGACGGGCGTGACATCCGCGTCATCGACGCCTCGCGCATCCCGATTCAGGCTTATCTCGGCCCGGTCGGCATGCCCGGCGTCACCGCCTGGTACGGCCTCAACAAGATCATCGCGCCCAGGCCCGGCCAGACGGTCGTTGTGTCGGCCGCCACCGGCGCCGTCGGCTCCGTCGTCGGTCAGCTCGCGAAAATCGCCGGCGCCAAAACGGTCGGCATCGCCGGCGGCCCGGACAAATGCGCCTATGCCCGCGACGAGCTCGGCTACGACCGCTGCGTCGATCACAAGTCGCCCGGCTTCGCTGCCGAATTGAAGAGCGCGCTGCCCGACGGGATCGACGGGCTGTTCGAGAATGTCGGGGGCGCGCCGTTCGACAATTGCCTTCGCTATCTCAACGATTTCTCCCGCATCGCGCTCTGCGGGCTCATCGCGTCCTACGAGGGCGCGCCGACGATCCTGCCCGACATGCGCATTTTCCTCGTGCGGCGCATCAGAATCGAAGGCTTTATCGTCTCCGACCATTTGCCGCTTTGGCCGCAGGCGCTGGGCGAACTCGCCGGCCACGTCGCCGCGGGCCGCATCCGCTATCGCGAGACGATCAGCCAAGGCCTCGCCAGCGCGCCCGGCGCTTTCGTCGATCTGCTGAATGGTCGCAATTTCGGCAAACAACTGGTTCAGGTGATCTGAGCGAAGCGACTGTTTCCGCAAAGTCCTTTCGGCCGAAAAATATTCGAGACAATCGATCGGGCTGTAATAAACGCGCAATTGCCCGCGAAAGGGAACAGGACCGGAGACGATCGAAAGGCAAAGCAATGTTGACGCGACGGATCTTGGGCGCGACCATCGCTGCGGGTTTCGCCGCCTGGCTTTGGCCTTGGGGCTCCCGCAAAGCCGGCGCGGCGCCGCCGGCGGAGTTTCAACTCACCGACGCCGAATGGCGCACGCGCCTCACGCCGGCGCAGTACAACGTCTTGCGCCATGAAGGCACCGAGGCGCCGTTTTCGAGTCCGCTCGACCACGAACACCGGGCCGGCGTGTTCGCCTGCGCGGGCTGCGGTCTCGATCTTTTCGCTTCGAACGCGAAATTCGATAGTCACACGGGATGGCCGAGCTTCTGGGCGCCGCTCGACAAGGCGGTGACCACGTCCGCCGACGACAGCCTGTTCATGAGCCGCACCGCCGTCTCATGCCGTCGCTGCGCCGGCCATCTCGGCCATGTCTTCGACGACGGGCCGCAGCCAACCGGCCTGCGCTACTGCATGAATGGCGTGGCGCTGACGTTCAAGCCGCAAGTGTAACGAATGGCCCAATCAAATCAGGAGTGTACCGTGCTCACGAACAACAGGTCATCTTCCCGGGCCGCGCCGACCGGCCGGACGGCTGCCATTGCCGTCGCCGCTGTCATTGCCGGCATTGGGTTTTCGCTGGTCCAGCCGCTCGCGGCGCAGCCGGCGCGCATGGCGCCCGCGCCGACCGCCGACGAAAGCAATGCCGCTCCGTCCGAAGTCGCGGTGCTGGCGGGCGGTTGCTTCTGGGGCGTCCAGGGGGTGTTCCAGCATGTCAAAGGCGTCACCAACGCGGTGTCAGGCTATGCCGGCGGATCGAGCGCCAATGCGCAATATGAAATGGTCAGCCGCGGCGACACCGGTCACGCCGAATCCGTCAATATCACCTTCGATCCCCGCCAGATCAGCTATGGGCGAATCCTGCAAATCTATTTCTCCGTCGCGCACGATCCGACCGAGCTCAACCGCCAGGGGCCTGACCGGGGCACGCAATACCGATCCGCGATATTCCCTGAGAACCCAGAGCAGGCGCGGGTGGCGCGCGCCTACATCGATCAGCTCAACGGCGCCCATGTATTCGATGCCCCGATCGCCACCAGAGTGGAGCCGCTCAAGGCGTTCTACCGCGCCGAGAAATACCACCAGGATTTTCTCGCGCTGAACCCGAGCTACCCCTACATCGCCATCAATGACATGCCGAAGATCGACGACCTCAAGCGGCTTTTCCCGGATTTATACCGTGATCGGCCCGCCCTGGTCAGCGCCTCGAATTCCTGAATCGGCTACTCGGCCTGCTTGAGCAAATCCTGCAGGTCGAGCCGTCCGGTGAACATTTGCAAGGCGCCGTCGGCATCGCGCGGCCATTGCTCGCGCGGTCGGTCCCAATAGAGTTCGACGCCGTTTTCGTCGGGGTCGCGCAAGTAAAGCGCTTCGCTGACTCCGTGATCGGAAGCTCCGTCCAACGCGATGCCCGCCGCGATCAGGCGCCGCAGCGCGTCGGCCAGCGCGGCGCGCGTCGGATAGAGAACGGCCAGATGGAAAAGACCGGTCGTGCCCCGCGCCGGGGGAGAACCGCCCTTGCTCTCCCAAGTGTTGAGACCGATGTGATGATGATAGGTCCCCGCCGCGATGAACGCCGCTTGCGTCCCGTAGCGCTGGATCAGGTTGAAGCCGAGAACCCCGCAATAAAAGTCCAGCGCGCGCGAAATATCCGCGACTTTCAGATGGACATGGCCGATCCCGACGCCCGGATCGATGGGACGCTTGAAGATTTCGGCATCCAGCGGCTTGTCGTCCTTGGCGATGACATTGGACATGAGCATTCCCCGGATTGGCGCGGCGACAGCAAGTTGCGCGCCCGCGATTAAGTGTGATCGTCTCCGTCCCGTTCAAGGGGCGCCGGCTTCCCAGCGCGCGGCCGCCGCGCTTCAGGCGCCCATCAACGCCTCGACATGGGCCGCCGCCGAGCCCGACAACGCCTCAAGATCATAGCCGCCTTCGAGCAGCGAAACGATACGCCCCTGACAACATTTTTCCGCCAGAGCCATCAGCGTCAAGGTCACCCAGGAATAGTCCGCCTCGACGAGATTCATGCTGCCGAGGGGATCGCGTCGGTGGGCGTCGAAGCCCGCGGAAATCACGATGAGGTCGGGATTGAACGCGCTCAGGCGCGGCGCGATCTTCGTTTCGAATGCCTCCCGGAAGACCGCTCCGTCATCGCCCGAACGCAGCGGCGCATTGACGATCTGATCGTGTTCGCCCCGCTCATCCTTCGCGCCGGTGCCAGGAAAGAGCGGCATTTGATGGGTTGAAGCATACATCACGGTGGGGTCGTCCCAGAAAATCGCTTGCGACCCGTTGCCGTGGTGGACGTCGAAATCGACGATGGCGACGCGCTCGGCCCCATAAGCCCGCTGGGCATGGCGTGCGGCGATCGCCGCATTGTTGAACAGACAAAATCCCATCGGCGTCGCGCGTTCGGCGTGATGGCCAGGTGGGCGCATCGCAACGAAAGCGTTCGCCGCGCGGCCGCCGAAAACCTCATTGACCGCCAGGATGGCCCCGCCTGCTCCGCGCATCGCCGCCTCCAGCGTGCCCGGCGACATCAGCGTGTCGGCGTCCAGCCGCAAGAATCCGTCGCGCGGCGAGGCTTGTGTGATCGCCGCGACATAGTCAGGAGCGTGGGCCATCGACAGCTCCGCTTGCGTCGCCAACGGCGCCGGCTTGCGCGCCAAGGAGTCGAAGGCGTTCGCGGAAAGCGCCTGTTCGACGGCGCGGATGCGCTCCGGGCGTTCGGGATGGCCCGGCCCGGTCAAATGCTCGAGACTTGCCGGGTGGGTGACCAGCAATGTCGTCAAATCGATGTGATCCTTGACTTTGGGCCCGCGCCGCAGCGAACGCGGGCAGCATCGCCCGCCATCGCTCGCATGTCCACCGCCCAACGACGCCCGCTTATTTTGTCGCGCTCTGGGTGGCGCAGTGCAGCGAGCGCGCGTCCGCTTGCGCCTGCGGATAAAGGCTCGGCTGCTCGCTGAACGCCCGCACCATCGCGAATCCCTCGAGGCTCGGCGCAACGATGCGCAAATCCTGCGATGGCTCGTCCTCGTTGTCCCTGGCGGCGACGACGCGGAGTTGCGCGGCGGTCAAAACCAGCGCCTCCAATCGCCCGCGCACGGCGGCCTTGTCGGTCAGCGCGTAGAAGACGCCGCCAGTCGAGGAGTGAAGCGAGAGCGAGGCGAATCCCGAGCGCGCGATCTGCGCCGTGACCCGCACCGGACCGTCGCGCAGGTCGAACCGGCAGAACGCGCTGGCGACGGCGGGATCGGCGTAGGGAAACAGGCGATTGGTCGGGACGGCGGGGTCAAGCAATATTGTCGCGTTCAACGTCCCAAGCGGCGCGAGCCGCGAAAAGGCGTCGCGCGAGGCGAAATACGGAATGGCGAGGATCGTCGCGAGATGGACCAGCGCCCCGATCGCCAGCGCGAAAATCGCGATCGTCGCAATGTCCCGCGCGAGGCGCGGCGCGCTCACGGGCATGCGGTCCGCACGATGGTCGGCAAAGCGCTTGGCTCAATCCCGCCCGCCGTGGCGCTGACAGGCGAATCATACAGGCGCAAGACGAGCGCAAATTGCTGAGCGCCCCTGCTCGGCAGCCAATTGCCGGGCTGAGCCGAAGCGGCGACCGCGATATGAAAGTCGCCATTCGCCGCCCACAGGATTTCGCTTGATCGAAAACCGAAGCGCTGGGCGGGATTGTCGAGCGGGAAGCCTTCGCCGTCGGTGACGCTGAGCGTCCAATAACGCGCTGGCGGCGTTCTGGAGCCAATCTGGTAGAGGCAGGTCGAATCGAGAGCGGCGCCGGAATCGTCGGCGCGCGCGATGAACTGCAGGCCTTCGCCCAACGCCAGCGGAATTTCGCCGCTGCGTTCGAGGCTGGCGCGCGCGTAAGGGTCGGCTTCGGGCGTTCCGACCTGCGGCGCGACGCTCCATGCGCCGATTTTTTTCACGGCAAAAATTCCGCCGTCGGTGAGGCTGGCCCCCGCGCTCCACAGTCCGAGCGCCAGACCGGCTGCAAGGGCGGCGAGGGTTTTTGTCAAGGCATTCAAGGAATGAACCTGATGTCAAAATGCCGCGTCGGGTCGGCGAGCGCGCGACCGTCAGTACGCGCTACCCAAGCGGATTCGCACGCCTTCGTCTATTGCACGGCGGGCGCGCCCAACTCGCCACCTCCTCTTGCGGCTAGGCTGGCTGATCCGGGGACGCCGGCGGCGGCCGCATGGGCTTCGCGCGCCAGCGCGCCGATCTCCAGGAGGATTTGCCCGGCCTTCGGCGACAGGCCCTCCGGGCGCGGTTTGGCCTCCACAGCGGCCGCGCCATCCTTGGCTGGCGCGTTGGCGGCGATCTCGCCGCCCTTGGGCGGCGTCGGCGCGACGATGCCGTAAGGCGGTTTGATCTCGAGTCCCTGATGCGCGTAAGCCATGATCTCTTTCCAGGTCTGGGCCGGCAGCGTGCCGCCGGTCATGTTTTCCATCGGAGCGTAGTCGTCGTTGCCGAACCATACGCTGCACACGAGATTGCCGGTGAAGGCGTTGAACCAGGCGTCGCGGAAGCCGCTGGTCGTGCCCGTCTTGCCGGCGGCAATGATCCCCGGAATCTGCGCCGCGCGGCCAGTGCCGTCGGTCAGCACATATTTCAACATGTTGTTGATCTCGGCGATCTTGTCGGCCGCGATCGCCTGCGCCGGCGCCGGCGAATTCGCCTCGTGGCTATAGATGACCTCGCCTCGCGAATTGCGAATTTCGACCGCCGCGAAGGGAATCGCGCGTTTGCCGCCATTGGCGAACGCCGCATTGGCGCCGACCATATCGATCATGTGCACCGCGTCGGCGCCTAGGGGCAGCGACACGGTGTCTTCAAGCGGCGTTGTCACGCCCATGGCGCGCGCGGTCGCGACGATTTTCGAGCGGCCGAGCGCGGCGATCCTGGCCAGGTGATAGCTCTGCTTGGCCGGCCAATAGGCCTCGCCGATCTTGATCGACAGGCGGATCGCCACCGTGTTGAGCGATTGTTCGAGAGCGTTGAGCAGCGGCAGCGAGCCAGCCTGGGCGCCGCCAAAATTATGCGGACAATAGTCGCCGATGCAGATGGGCGAACCATCGATGATCGTGTTGGCGTGGAACTTGCCCGTCAGCAACGCGGTCAGATAGACGAACGGCTTGAACGAGGAGCCGGGCTGGCGCAGCGCCTCGGTGGCGCGGTTGAACTGGCTGGCGCCATAGTCGCGCCCGCCCACCATTGCGCGCACCAGCCCATTGGTGTCGGCGACGACGGCGGCGGCCTGATGCGCGTGATAGGCCGGCGCGTTGACACGCAGCATGTCCTCGATGACGCTCTCGGTCTTGAGCTGCAGCGCGGTATCGAGGCCAGTGCGCACCACCAGCACGCGCTCGTCGCCGAGCTTGCCCTGGTCGGCGAGGCTGCGGACCTCGCTGAACGCGAAGTCGAGATACCAGTTGGGCGCCGCCTGGCTGGTCTGGTCGATCGGCGTGGCCGGATTGCGGCGCGCGGCATAGACCTGGCCCTCTGTCATGAAGCCGGCGTCGACCAGATTGCTGAGGACATCGTTGGCTCGGGCGCGGGCTGCGGGCAGGTTGACATTGGGCGAATATTTCGTCGGCGCCTTGAACAGGCCGGCGAGCATCGCCGCCTCGGCCAGATTGATGTCGCGCGCGGTCTTACCAAAATAGAATTGCGCCGCCGCCTGCACGCCGAACGCGCCGCCGCCCATATAGGCGCGATCGAGATAGAGCGCGAGAATCTTGTTTTTGGTGAGATGGTGCTCCAGCCACAACGCCAGAAACGCCTCGTTGATCTTGCGCTGGATTGAGCGCTCGTTGGTCAGGAATATATTTTTGGCCAGTTGCTGGGTGATCGAGGACCCGCCCTGCACGACGCCGGACGCGCGCGCATCGACGCTGAGCGCGCGCAGCGTGCCGATCACGTCGATTCCGAAATGGCTGAAGAAGCGTCTGTCTTCGGTCGCCAGAACCGCCTTGATGAAGTGATCGGGCAATTGGTCGAAGGGAATGGCGTCGTCGTGCTTGATGCCGCGCCGGCCGACCTCGACGCCGAAGCGATCGACAAAAGTCACCGCGAGATCCTGACGGCGCAGCCATTCATCGTCGCTCGAAAGGCGCATTGCTGGCTGCGCCAGCGTCAGCACAAAAATGAGGCCCGCGAGGCCGAGCGTCGCCGCCTCGCAGAGCAATTCGACAACAATCCTGGCGGCGCCATCGACGTGGAAACGCTCGGAGAAGGAGGAAATCGCCTCATAGCCTGCCGCCGCGCGCTGCTTGCCAGAAAATAGCGACGAATCGACCCATGCGTCGAACGCCAGCAGCGCATGCGCTGCGGCCTTTTTCAGGGTCAAAAAATCTGGCCGCTTCGCCACACGCTCTCCGGCAACTCGTCAATATTGCGAAACCGCCCGAATATAGCGCAAAACGCAACGAGTTTCTTCACGATCGGTTAACTCAAACCGCGCGGGCGCGCTGGCCGATTCCATGCTAGGACCAGCGCCGCGAGGTGAGGCACGTGGCGACGTCCGACGACAAGGCTGAGCCGTTCTGGCGGAGCAAGAAGCTGGAGGACATGTCCGCGTCCGAATGGGAAAGCCTGTGCGACGGCTGCGGCCGTTGCTGTCTTGTCAAGCTCGAGGATGAAGACACCGGCGAAATCCATTTCACCGATCTGGGCTGCCGCCTGCTCGACGGCCAGAGTTGCCGATGCACCGACTATGCGCGCCGGCGCAGGCGCGTTCGCGACTGTGTCAAACTCACCCCCGAGGGCGCGCGCACGCTCACCTGGTTGCCTCGGACCTGTGGTTACCGGCTCGTCGCCGAGGGGCGCGATCTGGCCTGGTGGCATCCGCTGGTCTCGGGATCGAGCGAGACGGTCCATGAAGCGGGCATTTCCGTGCGCGGGCGCGTCGCCGCCAGCGAAGTCGACGTGCCGATCGAGCTGTGGGTCGATCGCATCGTCAAATGGCCTAATCTGACGCCAAAACGGAGCGCGAGGAAGGTCTGAGATCGGCTAGAGGAAGGGATCGTCGATTTCCGCCCGGCCCAGTCCGTCGTCGGAACAAGCCAGGCGGAAGGACGATCAGAAGGTCACCTGAATTCGCAGACGTCCACGCACATCGTTGCTGTTGCCGGGGATCGGCAAAGTGCTCGCCGAGGAATTTGGCTGCACGGTGAACTGCTTGGCGGGGACGCCACTCAGATTGAGGTGGGTGTAGACGATTTCCGCGCCGATATCGAGCGCCTTGACCGGCGACCAGAACGTGTTGAAGCCGATATCGTACACCTTAGCATTGTCGGCGCCGGCTGTGAGGGCTTGGGCCGCCGCCGGATTGGTGATCTGCATATACGAACCAAACAAGGCGGAACGGACGGTGGGCACCCAATAGTGCTGGAAGCCGGCGAAAGCGCCGGTGGCTTTGGCCAGCGCGATCGAGCCATTGGGCAGAACGAAAGCGTCGTTGACCGGGATGCCGATACTCTGGTTGCTGGCGTAGACGTTGGAAGTGCCGGCGTAATAGTTGACGGCGTTGACGTAATCGAGCGCGCCCTGGGTGTAGGTCACCTGAGCGGTGGCGCTGTCGCCGGGGCTGATCGCGTCCAGTTTGATCTTCACGCCGGCGTCGAGGGCGAAGCCCGTCTTGCTGCCAGGGGTGAAGCCGACTGGCAGCGCGCCGGGCGTCCCAAAAATCGGCGCCGAGTTGACTTCATGGAGGGCGCCGGCGACCTGAGCCGAGCCCCAACCGCCGTCATAGCGAAGGGCGCCGACGAAGTCGGGCATTTTGATGCTGCCATAGGTCAGGTACGCGGCGATTGGCGGCTTGCCCGGGGCGACGATGGCCGGATTGTTGTCGCCCGCTCCAGTGTCCGCCAGGGAGTCGCCGATTCGGCGCGCCGCGGCGTCTTCCGCCGACACCGTGGCGGAAAAGCCGGCGAATTTGGCGGTGTACGCAGCCAGCAGAAGCGGTTGGTCGGAGCCGCCGAAGGTCAACGACTGAATCTCGTAATTATGCGTGTAGAAATCGAAGAACGAATGCGCGGTGCCCGCCGTCAGGCCGGCCCATTGAACATAGGCGGCATCGATATAGAACTGGCTGTTCGGGAGGCCTTGGAACAGACCGGCGTTTTCCTTCACGCCAGCCGGCAGCCCGGCCACCGACACCTTGCCTCCGCCGAACGGCCCCGGCGGGAGCGTATCCTGCGTATAGCGCAGATTGAAGAAGCTCTTCAACTCGCCATAGCCGGTCTGCTCGCGTACGTCCGCGCTGATATAACCGCGTCCGCGCTCGAAGAAGGCGTCGCGCGGATAGGCAGTCCCGGCAAGATTGTAGGCGAATTGATTGAGCACGCCGCTCGGGGCGCCGCCGCGGTAATTGGCTTCGTAGCGCACGACGCCGCCCAGCTTGATGCATGTGTCCGAGCCGGGGATGACGAAGAAGCCAGCCCCGAAGGTGTTGCAGACCTTTACGTATTCGGCGGCCGGCGCGGCTTTGCGGGTTGGCAAATCGGCCGCTTGAGCGCTGAGCGCCGCCAACGCAGCGCCGGAGGACAATAGGAATATATTCAAATGCTTCATCTCAAACCCCCAAACCATGAGTCGCCCTGCCGCGCCGCTTCCGCGACGATCCGGGCGGCCCCTTGATAACTATCCAGCGATGATCCCCAGATTTCGCGGCGCTTTCGTCTGCCCAGACCATCGCGACACAAGACTTGTGCCATCGTCCCTAGACACGCGGGATGACGGCTATGTGACAAATCTGTTTGGCTGCCCACCCGGCGCAGGAAGGCCTCAAGATCATGGGCCGCTGTATCTTTCGCGCAACACGGCCTCCTGACGCCTCGAACGCGAATCGACAGTCCATATTCGTTATAACCAATGAGATACATCCACACAACGCGCGTCGAAGTTCATAATTGGCCGCCCAAGACCCTCACCCGCCCGCTATCGGCTCCAGCTTTGGATCGTTTCTCGCAGCCAGTCGCGAACCGGCGCGACCAAAATCCCCTGCGTTAGCGCGCCGCAACGGCGGCTGGCCTCTCCGGCCGACCAGGCGATGATCGCCAGCAGCCGCGCGCCATCGCCGGTCATAATCGGGCCGCCGGAATCGCCCGTGCACGCTCCGCCGTACGCGCCGCCTGAGTCATTGGCCCAGACAAGTGTGCGGGAGAGCGGCGCGCGCGCCGTCAGACTGATTTCCCGCAGCGCGCCGGCGCTCGTCTGGTCGCCCTCGCGCGCGACGCCAAAACCGGCCGCCAGCAACGGCTGGCCGACGGCGACCCCACCTGCCTCATCAAGATCGGGCGCTGAAAAGCGCGCGTCGAGGGGGCCTGTCGTATTGATCAGAGCCAGATCGATCGAGACGAGCCGTCGGGCGACCGCGTCGGCCTTGAAGCCTGGGTGCAACGCCACCTCTCGGACCTCGAGAAGCACCGGAGCGCCGCTGGCGTCGCGATAAAACACGCGCATATCTGCGGCCCGCTTGGCGCAATGTCCGGCGGTCAGCACCGCGTTTGGCGCCATGACGACGCCTGAGCAAAACCCGGCCTTGCCGCTGTCGCGGATGAGTA
>Ga0075028_100000750_pt1 | contig 11559 bp, 10 predicted proteins | sample LitLauG_LLR_2014_FD_71390 | JGI IMG/M metagenome (GOLD analysis project Ga0075028, IMG submission 71390) | Freshwater sediment microbial communities from Pennsylvania, USA - Little Laurel Run_MetaG_LLR_2014 | ecosystem: Environmental > Aquatic > Freshwater > Creek > Sediment | place: USA... | reverse complement strand
ACCAAACTTACACCGGGCAAGGCAGCCAGCAACAGACCAAGGCTGGCTCCAACTCGTAGCGAGTTTTTCAATGTCCAAATCATAGTGTTGTCCTTTCTCAGGACCGGTAACGGTGGTCGTTTCACAGGCCCGCGTATGTCCGGACCTCAGGTCTCGTCGAAGACGGTATCCGTGTTAGGCAGCCAATCCCTTGTAACTTTCCACGGCATCTGCGTTGTTCTGAAATATCTCAAAGAGCCGGTCGACGCACGTGAGTTCCAGAACAGCCAGGATCTTGGTCGGCACTGAGGAAAGGTTCAATTCGCCGTCCTGTCTGATTACCTGTTCCACGCAATGTAAAAGCATGTCAGTGCCGGCACGGTCAATTTCCCGCACCTGCGAACAGTCAAAGACGATCCGCGTGCGATCAGCCTTGAGGAGGGCCGCTATCGTGAGCAGGAAATCGCGGTTATGCACCCGCGTCAGGCGCTCTGGCATGGTCACGACGATGATGGGGCGTTTGTTTGGCATGTGCATTACTTTCATCAGGCCCTCCTTGCAAGGAACCACGCACGGGCCGCCCTGATCATTGACCGTTGGGGCTTTAGCACATCTGCAACAAGCTCCGGCCGGCCAGCGGGTTTTGCGCTGCTGGGGACGTGCGGGCGATCCACAATGCCGGCGGATGTGTTTTTGATTAGTTTGTCATCGAGAATGTCAACGGTGACGTTGTGGCGTAAATTCGCGAGCCGCTTACCGGAGACTACGGCCTTGGAAACATCAAGCCATGCTCCCAGATTTGTGTGCGCAAGAATGGAAGCATCCGCCACTGAGGTTCCGCGATCGATGTGGGAGTGCCGCTCTATGTTGCTCAGAGCCGAAATAAAACTCGTGACTCCGATACGAGCCTCACGTCCGATGTAAACAGGACCTTCAATACGCGCGTACGGATTAATCCGGCTACTGCTATGCGCCCACAGTCCAGGTTTGATTTCTTTTCCGGCCGGCCGAATCGCAAGCCTCATTTCCAGAGTGTCCGCTACCAGACGCCTGATATCGGTGGCGTGCAGCAATCGGTTGACGTAAGCCGCGCCCCGATAGTGTTGCGCACCGGCTTTCACGGCCGTGCACTTCTCCTCGTGAAAACACACGCCGGCTTCACGAAAATGTTTGGCGTCGATCATCCAGAAGTCCAGAGGGCCGTCAGAGGCGCTGGCGCGGGTCACAGCCTGGCCTTGATCGCGGTGAAATTGCAGAAAATCGTGAAAATCAAATTCCAAATAGGCGCCCAGTCTGATCAGCAGGACAGTGTCAAATCCGTTTGTAGCGTAGTCATCCACCAGTTTGGCCACGGTGGGCCAGGTGCCAGCCGGCTGTTCAATCAAGACACTCTCTACAGGGCAGTTTGATGAGCTTGTTATTATATGAATGCGATTTTCTTTGGTCACCACCGAGACGGACTGCGTCCCTGCACTCTGCAGGCGCGTGACCATTCTTTCCAGCACGGATTCACCCAGCAATTCCAGCGCGACGATAGGTGAGCCGGCAAACCATTCAGGCTGGTCCAGGTCGCCGGATGGAAACCCATCGTACTCTGGAGCGTCCGCAAATGAAGAACGCTCCCCAACAACGACAATAGCCGCAACCTGCAAAGTTTCCTGACCTTTCTGTCCCAACAGCACCCGCTCAAAATGTGCGGTTTCGTTTACTCGTTAATCAGTCTTGTTATGAAGCTTTCAGTGCCTGAAGAACCGGAGAGTTGTGTGTACCAAACGGTACCGTACTCGGAATGGTCCTGTTCCGGACCAAGCGCTGATGGTGGACGCCGGTTCTGCCCGCCGATTTCCCGGATTCGTGGCCAGGCTGCATCAGCCACACGCGGATTTTCATCCGAGCCTTGTGCAACTGAGCCTTGGAGTTTCCGATGGAACACTTCAAGAGATCAGCGACTTCGTGATGCTCGTAGCCTTCGACATCGTGCAGGATGAAAACCGTCCTGCAGCCCGGGGGAAGTTCCTCAATGGCTCGCAGCAGAGTGATCCGGTCAATGGCGCCCACAAGCTGGACGTCACTATGGCCGCCTTCTTTACGTTGAAACGAGGCGTCTACCAGGACTTCCTTGTCAATTGAAAGCATCTCGGTCCTGCTCCTGCGAAACTTCGCCAGCACGGTGTTTACAGCGATACGGTAGACCCACGTAGAGAACTTGGAATCGCCCCGGAAGCTATCCAGCTTGCGGTAGACCCGCATGAAGGCATCCTGCGTAAGGTCCTCAGCTTCCGCAACATCTTTAGACATATGGAGGCAGAGCGTGTAAACACGACGCTTGTGCAGGTTGAATAGAGCACTAAAGGCTTCTTGATTGCCTTCTTTGGCGCTGGAAATCAGCTGTAACTCTTCACTACCGCGAATATCTGACATGATGCCTCCAGATTGTTGGCCCGTGGGCCTGTTGCACGTGCTGAAAACCGGTGAACCAAGACCGCGAATGTGTGTCAGCTGCTTCTTGCTTTCCACCCATCAGCTTTTAGATATTGCCGGACCAGCAAAGTGGACTTGCATATCTGAAGTCCGAAGAGTAGCAAGTGACTGCAACGTAGTCTGGTCAAAAAGGCACACTTAAGAGTGTTACGGTCTTTTCGGGGAGATTTTGGTTCATCCGGCGGAGCTTTTCCATGATCGGCAATCGTGCGGGGTTGTCGATCACGGCTCCGATAGCGCGATGCGGAATGAGTTGGTCAATAGTGCACGGACAAGCGAGACCTGCGTGCGGTAACGTCAGAGCAGTGCGAACGAAGAGGCGCATGCGGCATGCCGACTACCAACCTGAAGATCCTTCTCATTGAGAATGATATGGCAATTGCCCAGCAAGCCTGTAAGGCACTCGCTGATTCCGCAGTTGGCTCGTTTGAAGTGGAGTGGGTTCGCCGATTGTCGGATGGGCTTGGATATCTGAGCGAGAAGAGCACCTCAGCAGTGTTGCTGGCGCTGACCCTGCCTGATAGCCAAGGCATGGATACTTTCACGACTCTGTTCGCCGCGGCGCCTGACATTCCAATTCTGATTGTTGGTGGCGATGCGGAAGAAGCGCTGGCCAAGGAAGCGGTAGGAAGCGGTGCGCAGGACTACCTACTTCCGGACCACCTCAACAGCTACTATTTGCCCCGCGCACTGCGCAACGCGATTGAGCGCAAGGCGGTAGAAGATGCGTTGTTCGTGGAAAGAGAACGCGCGCTGGTTACACTGAACTCGATCGGCGACGCCGTATTGTGCACCGACATCGCGGGAAACATTACCTACCTCAATCTGGTGGCAGAGACCATGACCGGTTGGGGACGGGAAGAAGCCGTTGGCCAGCCTCTGGCGCGGGTCTTTCGAATCCTTGACGGCGCCACGCGCGATGTCGCTCGCGACCCGATGGAGATGGCTGTCGAACAAGACAGAACCGTTGGGCTCACGGTCAACTGCATCCTTGTGCGTCGCGATGGACTGGAGTCCGCCATTGAAGATTCCGCAGCGCCCATTCACGACCGTGCAGGCAGGATCATTGGCGCGGTCATTGTCTTCCATGACGTAAGTGAAGCGCGAGCCATGTCGCTGCAAATGACGCATTCAGCGCAGCACGATCTTCTTACGAACCTCCCGAACCGGCTTCTTCTGAACGACCGCCTATCTCAGGCGATTTCTCTGGCCCGCCGCCAACATAGACCCGTTGCCGTCTTGTTTCTGGACCTGGATCGGTTCAAGTACATCAATGACTCCCTGGGCCACTCCACTGGAGATTTGCTTCTGCGATCGGTGTCAAAGCGCTTGCTGGCGGGATTGCGAGGGTCTGATACCGTGAGCCGGCAGGGTGGAGACGAATTTATAATCCTGCTTTCAGAAATCGCTTTTCCTGAGGACGCGGCCACTAGCGCTAAGAAAATACTGCTATCGCTCAACGCGGCTCATGCCATCGGTGGGCAAGAGTTGCACATCGGAGGCAGCATCGGAATCAGTGTTTTTCCCACCGACGGACAGGATGCGGGCACCCTCATCAAGAATGCTGACACTGCGATGTACCACGCCAAGGAGCGCGGGCGAAACAATTTCCAGTACTTCAAGATGGAGATGAATACGAAAGCCGTGGAGCGCCAAGTGATGGAAAGCTGCCTGCGCAGCGCTCTGGAAAGAAAAGAGTTTCTCCTTCACTACCAGCCCAAAGTTAGCCTGGAGACCGGGGAGATTACCGGCGTGGAAGCTTTGCTGCGCTGGCAGCATCCAGAGAGAGGCTTGGTTCCGCCAGATCAATTTGTACCCATTGCCGAGGACTGCGGGTTGATTCTTGAGATCGGGCACTGGGTATTGCGGGAGGCTTGCCGCCAGGCAAGAGAATGGCAGGATGCAGGGTTTGAGCCGATGCCGATTGCCGTGAACGTATCAGCAGTTGAGTTTCAAGAGCCGGACTTTGTTGAAGGCGTGCGAGCCGTATTGTGGGAAACCGGGTTGGAAGGAAAGTGTCTAGAGTTAGAGCTTACGGAACGTGTGCTGATGGAGGATGCTGAGTCCACGGCTTCTGTTCTTCAAAGACTTAAAAAGATGGGTATTCGCTTTGCCGTCGACGACTTCGGCACCGGGTATTCCAGCTTGAGCTATCTGCGTCATTTTCCCATTGACGTGCTGAAGATTGACCGGTCTTTCGTGCAGCGCATCACTGCCGATGCCGATGACTCTGCGATTGTGAGCGCCATTATCAACATGGGAAAGAGCCTCAAACAAAAAGTAGTCGCCGAAGGTGTTGAAACTCTCGGACAGAGAGCCTTTCTGAAGACCCAACACTGCGAAGAAGGACAGGGTTACCTTTTTAGCCGTCCAGTTTCGGCCGCAAAGTTCGCTAAATTGCTCCTGAAGGCGAAGCGGAAAGAGACGCCCGCCGACGAGCTTGTCGTGAGCGGGCCGGCGGCCAAGAAGGTGCGTTGTTCGTGAGGATAGTCTTCCGCGCGCTCACTTTTCGCCGCCTTTCCTACGTACACTTTCCAGGCCATAGGTAGACCAGAACATCCATCGTAGGTTCTTGTCGGCAGTCAGCGGACTTTTGCAGAAATATCAGTGCTGGCGTTGAGTAAGAAGGACCGCCTGCGGTTTGCATTCGTCAGCACGGCGTAAAAGGCGCTGACCGACAGCGCCCTTCGTGTTAAGCACCTGGATTTTGACCAGATCGTTGATCGATTCGTTGTCTAACCTATTTGCGTCTCATCACCCATCCGGTGAAGGTGCCGGCCGCGAAGGCGACGGCGAAGGCAGTTGCGACAGTCAGCATGGGATGTCTCTGGATGCGTTGCGATGTGTCAGTCAGAAACTCTTCTGCGGCGTCACCGCCCTGCTTTGCAGCTCGCCGTACGACCCGCACGCCGTCTTCAATAGCGTCACCAACTGCGCTGGTGATGCGAGATGCCTGGTGCACTGATTCGGTGGCGTGTTCGGCGGTTCTTTCCATCACGTTCTGCGACATGTTCTTCTCCTTCGGTGATCGGTCTATTTGTTTGCGGCCAGCGTTATTCGCCGACAGCTTTTTTCAGTTCGCCAACGATTTTCTGGCCTTTGCCGGCCAGCTTTTCAACGTTGCCTGCGTTTTCCAGAGCTTGGTCGTCGGCGACTTTGCCGATTTCTTCCTTGGTCGCGCCTTTTACTTCGTGGATGGTGCCTGCAATCTTGTCTTCCGTGCTGGGCTTCAACATGTCTGGTCCTTTCGTGATGAGTGTTGGTTGTGTGCCGGACTCGGGCTCTTGCACGTTCTCGCTGTTTGCTTTGGGGTCGATCATTTACGCCACCTCTTTCGCTTGGATTGTTGGGGTTTGTACAAGCTCTTCAAACAAGGAACGGTAGTCAATCATGGCCGTTCGCAAGTCTTCGGTCGTCGCCAGGTCGCCGCCGACGCGCAGAGCGATCTCGTGCGCCGCCCGGTAGTTTTCCACGGTGCGGGAATGGTCGACTGAGAGGTCCGCGGCACGCTGATCAAAGTCTGAAACCGGATAACCGCGTTCTCTCATCAACGAGGACACCAGATCATCTGCCTCAGTGACGGCGCTTTTGGGGGAATCGACAAAACGAGACTGTGCGGCTTCCCAGCGCTTAACGAACCGTTCCCGTTCCATGGGGGCAAGATCGCGAATGTTGAGCAACCCAACGCGCTTCTCCCGGTCTGCCAGCTTGGCTTCAGCTTTTCGCTCTGATCCGTGCTCGAGCAAGGCGCGTTCGTACTCGGAACCAAACTTTTGGCGCAGACCTGACGTTGTGCTTTTGCGCTGCCTCATGTACAACCAGGCAATTCCGGCAATGACCAAGAGCACGCCAGCGGCAATCAATATCACGGTTGGATCTAACAAGTTTCGATTCATCTAACACCTCTTTTCCGGAATCGTGCCTTGGTCCGCAGTCGTTCACGGAGTGCTCTGTGCACTGGCCATCGCGGACTGCCAGTATCCTGCTTCCAATCTGGGAAAGCTGGTCACAATTGATCGTCTGAGCCACAAATCAAACCGAGTCTGCACGTGGTGTGATATCACGTCGAAAAAGACAGCAGAGTCACCAGGCCGTGGGATGTAGCTGCGCAGAGAGGAGCTACCTTAGAGATTTGCTGGAGTGATTAAGGTCATCGTGTGTGGAGCTTCTACATGGTGCCGTGGCAGTTGTGCTCAAGTTCACAAAGGGCGCGTGGTCCAAAACATGTGGGCCGCTCAGTCTTTTTGCCCCAAGATCTTCACAGCAATGGCGCGTAGGTGGTTTGTTTGCATCAGCGTTCCAGGAACAGCATCCGCTCGTACCATCGCGGAACCATGTGGATGTTGGAATGCTCACGGAAGAGGTCGCTTCGGAAAGGACCAGTGCGACCCGGAGCTGTGGTTTGGCTATGCTTCAAGATTCTCTAGGCCTCGCAGTGATGCTTCTCTAACCCTTTCGATCTATTGTTGATAAGATGCGTCGACGCGACAATGTCCCCAAGTTGTTGGAGATTCAAGTGAACTAAGGCGCGTCCTGGAGTTCCGATCTCCATTCCGAGTGTTGTAATAGGCGCACGAGCAGTATAGGAACCTGATTTACACATCCACGGAGGGTCTTAAATGTCCTTATTTCGAGATTGTTTTGTTGAGTCCATGGAGCGACTTCGATGTGTCGCGGATCGCGGCCATCAGCCAAACGCATTACCAACAGCGCTGAGCGCTTCTAATGGCAGAGAGAAACCTCCGCCTTCGAAAATGAACATTGCAGCATTGGTGCTCGCAGCTTTGTTCTTCGGGAGCGTGGCACAGGCACAAGTTACTGTGAGCACCCCAGCGGCTGGCCAGACAGTGGGAGCTCCGGTCCACGTGGTGGCATCCGCCAGTTCCGCACAACCCATTACTGCCATGAGGATTTACCTCGACAGCGTCAGCGTCTTTCTGGGAAGCGCGGCGCAGATTGACACCACCTTCGCAGCCAGTCCAGGCAGCCACTTGCTGGTGGTGCAGGCGTGGGATTCGACCGGCGCGGTCTTCAAGACTCCGATGACGATCACCGTTGGAACGCCGCCACCGGCGCCAACGCCTACTCCGGTTCCAGCCAATGCAATCGTTTTTAATGAAGTCCAGCAGATGACCGGTTGGCAAACCTGCGGCGCTTGCGGAAACCCCGGCGGCACAGGGACGCCGCCCACGTATTCCATGGTCCGCGGCATCACGTTTCCAACGCTCAGCGGCAGTTCCACCCAATTCAATATTGGCGGCGGCACCAAATACGCCAACGCGTACTGGTTCATTGAACATCCTCCCATGAACACGGGAATCAACGCGCTCACGTATGAGTTCGACATTTACGTGCCGGCAGGCTATGAGAACGCTCCCCAAGCCCTTGAATTCGAGTGCCAGCAACGGCTGAATGGATTTCTGTACAACTTTGCGTGGCAGGCGGCGTACGCCGGCGGCAATCAGTGGCGTGTGTTCAACTACAACACCAAAGTATGGGAGAACGCGGGGATTCCAGTGGTGCGCTTCTCGCCCAACACCTGGCACCATGTTGTGGCGGAGTACCATAACAATTCGGCCACACATATGACTTACCACGATGCCCTGACGATTGACGGAGTACGCCACCCAATCCTCATTGGCCACGCCGCCACACCGGTTCCCGCCGGTAACGAGTTCACCAACGGATTTCAGTTGGACCTCAATGTTGTTCCAACAGCTTTCCAGGTGCTTGTGGACAACATGAAAGTGACAGTCGTTAATTGATTCAGTCCGGACGATGCTGAAGATCTGGGGCTGCAAGGAAGTGAAGCCTCGAACGCAAACGAGGCCAGCCGATTTGTCTGCAATCAAATAAGTAAGCGGAAGGGAAGTCCAGGATTCGTTATCCCAGGACAGCCCTTCCGCTTTCTTGTTAGATTTGCGATCTGCGCAATTGAATCGATCAAGGCCGAATGTCGGCAGAGAAGCAATCGGCTTACTGGTACGTGATCTTCATTCGATCAACGTAAATACTGTAAGAAGCCGGCGCCAGGTTGCTGTCCAACTGAATGGCGTTGGTGAACTGGTTGTTGGCGGCGCCGGAATGGAAAGCCGGATGAGTTATGCCCACCAAGTAGCGCGTGCCATCCACGGTTAAAGCGTCATGAACCACAGTGTGCGCGGTGGTGTCGTCATGATACTCGGCCATTACGCGATGCCACGTTCCCGGGGTGAAGCCATTGAACGCAACACTTGAGGATTCCCAGTTATTGGCGCCGTAGTTGAATGTGCGCCACACATGACTTGGATAGACCGCCTGCCACGCGAAGTTATATACCCATCCGTCAAGAACCTGCTGGCACTCGAATTCAATCGCCTGGGGAGCAGTCTCAGATCCGGCGGGGACGTAAATATCAAACTGATAGGTGAGGCTGTTCAGTTGGCTGGTAATCGGGGTGTGCTGCTGAAAGAAATAAGCGTTGGTGAAGGGAACAGTAGGGGCGATGGAGAACTCCGTGGAGGCCCCATCTTCACTGGGCGAAGCCATCCCTAATCTCGAAGAAAAGTTTGGAGTTGGTCCCACGCCGCCCGGGTTTCCGCAGCTGCCGCAGGTTTGCCACGGTGATTGATCAATGTTGTCAATGATGGCGCTATTGGGAGCGGGTGCTCCCCCGTTGCCCTGAGTGGTGCTGGCTGGCGCAGCGGGTTTCCCGCCGCAGGACATAAGCCCCAGAATCACGGTGAGTGCTGTGAGTCGAGGAATGACAGATTGAAAAGACCGCAAAGCGCCTCCAGACGGAACAGATTTTGAGTAACGTTCGTGGCCGGAGAGATTAACGCAGAGATGAAAGCTTTTTGAGTTACGGAGAAAGCCTGAGTTTTGTCCGGCGATAGCAAGTACATCGGCCTAAGGTAGACAAACTAAGGGAACGAAAGACCCGAATGAGTTTTTGTTCACGGACCACTACACGAATTGGCCTTAGGTTTGGAATGTCTTTTTGCTGCGCGCAGAGAGGCTTCGGCCGATGACTTAAAAACGGGGAAATGATAAAAGCAGTTGCCGGAGACAGGGAAAATGATCTGCGAATGTTATCGCAAGCGCGCGTAGCACACTTCCAAACGGAGCGAGGCAAACTTTGTGACAAGTAGCAGGGAAATGAGATTCGTGGCGTTCGTGGAGCGATGCGAAACAAAACGGCCGCTTTTTACAAGCGGCCGTCTTCAAAAACAAATGGCTACTGAAAGAACTCCCCCATGGAAGGTGCAACGGCGGCGGCGCCCGGCAGATCGCTGACCTTGAGAGAATCCAGAACCAGACGCAGCAAAGATTGGTGCTGGTACATAGCCACGGACTTGAATCCGGTCTTGATGTGCGGACCGACCAGAACGGTGGCGACTTGACCTCCACCGTTAGTAAAGTCGGTGGATGCCGCTTCATCCCACGTGATGACCAGAACGCTATTCCCGAAATTAGGGCTGTTGATGAGCGGATCGATGTTGGTCTTCAACCAGGAGTCAGTGTTGGCCAGAACCTGCGCATCGGTGCAGGTGGCCAGTCCGGCAGGGCAATCATGCCCGTCGTTTTGGGAGTTCGGCAGGATGTAGACAAAGTTGGCCAAAGGTCCTGCGGCCAGGTCCGAAGGGAATTGGCTGAACAGAACCATGTTCGCGGCCTGCGCACTCGATCCGGTGACATCACTCAGATAAGCAAAGGGATTGTGCCGCTTCAAGTAAGGTCCGGCGTTCGGACCGGTGTAGCCGGTAGAAGGCAGGCTTTCAACGTAAGCTCTCCACGTCTTATTGGCTCCGGTAAGAGCGCGCACAATGTTGTCGTCAGCAATCGTGCCGGTGAAGTTGTCGTCAAGAGTCTCTAGCTTCCCCGTGGAAAGCATGAAGTAGTTGGGGATGGAAGGATGAGCGTCAGCAAAGTAGGCAGTCGCCAGCGCATGTTGTGTCGCCAGGGAATTCAAATAGGGCATTGCGGGATTGGCAATGATCTGGCCAAAACCGTGGTTCTCCAGCATCACAACGTATACGTGATCTGACGCGGGTACAGGCAGCGCCGGGGCACCAGGCGGGGTACCCACTGAGGTCCCTCCACAACCAAAAATAAAAAAGCCAACCAACAAAGGAAGCGTGCGTGCGAGAAGTAGGGGATTCATTGTTTCCTTTGGATTCCAGGGCGACATCTGCGGTTGTCACGCATGTACTTAAGATCCCCTTGAAATGGACCTCTTCCTTAGAGATTTCTCTGTTGCGAGGGTCTAACTAGCTTCGCATTGAGCAGGCTCACAGGTCTGAGCACAAGTGCACAGTGAAGGATGTGGAATGCGTCTCGCTGCAAACGGTACGTATAAAAGAAGTCGAGACCTCGAGACTAGCCGTGGAGAACAACATTTAGAAGCGAGCTACGAACTTGCATCCCCTTCACGCCGTAGTCTACGTAGCCGGATTTCCTGAACTTGTTCATGAAAAAACTGACCCGTGACCGAGTGGTGCCGACCATCTCGGCGAGAGTTTCCTGGCTGATCTTGGGGATTGCCGTCTCAGGTACGCCTGGCTTGCCGAAACGTGCAAGCAAGAGGAGAGCACGAGCCAGTCTCTTTTCGCTGGAATTAAAGAGTTGGTCAACCAGATCCTCTTGTGACCGAACGTTCCGTGCCACTAGATGTGCCGTAAAGATATCAGACAGTGTACGTTCCTGGTGCATGGCGGCGACCATTGCCTTGTTGTCAATCCGCATGATTTCGCAGTCGGTTAATGCGGTCGCAGAGCCCAGGCGCACAGCCTGTCCAGCCAGGCCATCTTCACCGAAAAACTCTCCTTCGCCCAAGATGCCCAACGTAGCTTCCTTCCCAGCATTGGATACAACAGTGAGTCTTACTTTGCCCGACTGGATATAGAACACTGCATCACACGCCGCGCCTTGGGAATAAATTGTTTGCTTCTGTGCAACCGTCACAATTCTCCGTCCCTGACCGGCGGTGCCAAGGAATTCTTTGGGGTTGAAGCAATACTCTTTTTTTGCCGACGTGACTGATCTTGCCATCTGTTCCTCCTTGAGGGTTCCCTCTTGCTCAGGTTTGAGAATAGGTCCTGACCGCAGCCATTCCCATCG
>Ga0075028_100000746_pt1 | contig 11567 bp, 8 predicted proteins | sample LitLauG_LLR_2014_FD_71390 | JGI IMG/M metagenome (GOLD analysis project Ga0075028, IMG submission 71390) | Freshwater sediment microbial communities from Pennsylvania, USA - Little Laurel Run_MetaG_LLR_2014 | ecosystem: Environmental > Aquatic > Freshwater > Creek > Sediment | place: USA... | reverse complement strand
AATGATTTCTTTCCGCGAGCTTGAGGAGATTTGTTCCGACGGCCATTCCAGCAATCGTTCCATTTTTTCGTCCGAAAGGCATCTTACTCTAGGTTAGTAACTGCGTGGGGGCGAGTTCCCAGTTGGCGATAATCCCGTTTCACAGGACTTGGCGCTGCGTCATGATGAAGGTAAGCTTGGCTTCGTTTGTGTGGTCAGGGTGGATGCCCAATTCCGCCTAGCTATCACTGTGAGGTCTTAATTTATACGTCTAAGTCAGCATAGGAGATTTCGAAAATGGGTACGATCAAAATATCCGGGCAAATTAACAGTGATCGCCGAACTTTCATAGGCACAGCGGCCATGGCCGTTGCCGCGTCGCAGCTCGGTATGTTGGGTTCCGCAAATGCGCAGGGCGGGAAGGAAAAAACGGCGGACGCTAGCCCGAATAAGCCCGGTGCAAACACGTCATTCGGTCCAATAAAGCAGATAGATGCCGGCCTCTTGAATGTTGGCTACGCCGAAGTTGGTCCTGCCAGCGGTCCCGCGGTCATTCTTCTGCACGGCTGGCCTTACGACATTCACAGCTTCGTCGATGTCGCTCCCTTGCTCGCCTCGCAGGGTTACCGAGTGATTGTCCCCTATGTGCGCGGCTACGGTTCGACCCGCTTTCTATCGACATCAACCTTACGCAATGGAGAGCAAGCTGCCGTCGCTCTTGACACCACCGCTTTGATGGACGCTCTCAAGATTAACAAAGCCGTCATCGGTGGCTTTGACTGGGGCGCGCGCACTGCCGCAATCATTGCGGCTCTATGGCCCGATCGCTGCAAAGCCCTGGTCTCCGTCAGCGGGTATCTCATTGGCAGCCGCAAAGCCGCCATGGAACCGTTTCCCCCGGCCGCCGAGCATGCATTTTGGTACCAATCTTACTTTGCCACGGAGTACGGACGGGCTGGCTACACCAAATATACGCGCGACTTTAACAAGCTCATCTGGCAGCTCTCTTCGCCGAAATGGAACTTCGACGATGCCACGTTCGATCGCAGCGCGGCGTCATTCAGCAATCCCGACCACGTCGATATTGTGATCCACAACTATCGTTGGCGGCTCAGTCTTGCGGAAGGCGAAGCGAAGTACGACGACCTGGAACGCCAGCTTGCCGAAGGTCCGAAGATCTCGGTGCCCACTATCACCATGGAGGGCGACACGAACGGGGCGCTTCACGTAGACAGCGCGGCCTATCGCGGCAAGTTCTCGGGCAAGTACGAGTATCGCCTCATCAGCGGAGGTGTCGGACACAATCTACCGCAGGAAGCGCCGGAGGCATTTGCAAAAGCTGTGATTGACGTCGATAGGTTTGCATCGGCATAACTTTACGCATGCGCAGTGACCTGCCATATAGAGCCAGCGGGACATGTCAAAGCCGTAAAACGAGCCGTGATGTCACAGCCGCCAGAGGTGAACAACATTGAAAGCGACTTAAAGCAATGGCGCTGTCTATTCATGACAATTTGTTGATCTCTTACGAAGTTCAGACGGGGCGCTAAAACGGCCATTTTCGGCGATTGGCAGCCCCTTAGCGCCGATATTGCGGCCCGGGCCGCGTGTAAGGCGCGTATCGGGATCGATCAGCCGATGGTGCGGGGTATATGCCGGAAATGGGATTTTGGGAATAATTCGGGTGGAGTCGGCAGAAAGGTGAGGACCATCACGCTTCATTTTTATTCCCAATCCTAAACCCAATCAACCTGTAAACTCTATTACCATCACCTTCTACTCCTCTTACTCGATTTATTTGTATAACTATTAGTTGGGTTCGGATCGGTGGTTTTAGTTTTGCATTGGAATTGCGAACATGACCTGGCCGGGTTGCACAACACGTCGCGAGACTGTAAACGTCTAGTCCGACGTGGCTTCCGCTCGACTCCTGTGCTCTTCGAGGACGGCCTTGAGTACGCCCTCAATCCGAACCCCACGGCGATGGAAGCCTAATTCTGGCAGTAGTTCATCGATGATTTCCTCATCCGTTCGCAGTCGCCCATCCGACTCGATCCAGTCGACGAGGGCGATAAGCTCCCATCTCAAATAGTCGGTGATCGAGCTGTGCCGGGCAACATGTGGACGTGCGCCCCGAGTCAGGGAATTGGTCGGGGAGGCGACTTGATCGAGCGACGATGGTGTCGCCGTTGAAGTCGTAGGAACAGGTTCGAATGTCTCGACAGATTTAACAGCGATCTCATATGCCGCCAGTGTGCGAGCTACTTCCTCTTCCTTGCGCATAAACCAATCGGTGGACCAGATGCGGTGAAACTTCCATCCGAGATTCTCAAGTTGCTGCTGCCTCAATCGGTCACGGTCGCGGGCCGTAGGACTTGAATGATAGGAAGCGCCGTCGCATTCAATCGCCAATACATATCTCCCTCGCTGCCTGGGATGTTGGGCGACAAGATCAATTCGGTAGCTAGAAGCGCCAACTTGCGGAACAAGTGGAATGCCTTTTGACTGGAGAACATCAAAGACTTCCGCCTCAAAGGAATTCATCGGGAAATCGGTCGAAGCCAGGTCTCCCAGTCTCTTACCCCCGCTCGCCGCGTATTCCAGATAGAAACGCAGCAGTTCGACTCCCGTCCCAGACCTGACCTTTGCCAAATCCATGTCTAGATGGCTGAATGACGAGACAAGGGTCATACGCTGCCGAGCGCGTGTGATGGCAACGTTGAGTCGTCTTTGACCTCCCGACGACAGAAGGGGGCCAAATCTGAAAGGCAGGTTTCCGGCCCGATCCTTTCCGTGACCAACTGTGAGGATAATCGCATCTCGCTCGTCACCTTGAACTCGCTCGAGGTTCTTAACGAAGAATCGCTCCTCAGCATTTGCATCGAAGAACTCGGCGAGGTCAGATCGGTTTATGAGCGCTTCATCAATTCCTCTCTGAACCCGGTCGGCATGTCGGATTCCCATAGCTATGACGCCCAGCGATTCTCTTGGTCTCTTCTCGGCGTGCTGTAGGATAAGTTCGACAACCTTTTTAACTTCTGCCGACGAACTCTCCTCTTGTCCGTCCAAGCCCGGAGTTTGATTGACCAATACGTGCTGGATTACTGGGGATCCTCCAGCGCCCGGAAACGTTATGAGCCGATCTTTATAAATGTGATGATTCGAAAAGCTGATCAGGGCTTCATCCCGACTTCGGTAATGCCAGTCCAGATACCAAGACGGCATGAAAGCGTTCGTCGTGTCGAGCAGGCTCTCGTATCCCTCCGTTGCCGCGTTTGAGTCGCCATCATCTACTTCGTCCTCCCCCGAGGCAAAAAACGTCGTTGGAGGTAACTGCCACCGATCGCCCGCTACCACAAGATGTGAACCGCGCATTATTGCGGGGATTGCATCTTCCGGAAGGACTTGGCTAGCCTCGTCGAAAATTACGAAATCGAAAGACCGCGTTGTGTCGAGCAGTTGGCTCACGGAGAGCGGACTAGCCATCCAACAAGGACATATCGCCATTAATACGTCACGGGCTTCAGCGAAAAGTGTCCGAAGAGGTCGGTGCCGGCGCTTCTTCTCCGCTTCGGATCGAATGATGTACTCTTGGGACTTATTGTCATTCATCGCCGCTATCGCGCGCTCTGCATACGTTCTCCGCACTCGTGCAGCAGCGACACGAATACGCTCTTTATCGAGTTCTTTGAATTCTCCTACAAATCCATCATGCGTCCTGCCATTGAACCCAGCGATTTCAGGATCTTCAGCTTGTGCGGATTCCAAACAAGAGGCATACCAACTCTGGTCAAATGCGGCGACCCACGCTGTGGCTGGAGTTTTCCTTTGGCGAAGCTCCTGTACTAGCTTCCCCACACCAGACTTTTCCAGTCCCTGTTCGACTTCATTCAGTTTCGGTAATCTCATAGGCGTAAGCCGATCTTTAGCTAGTGCGTCAACGTACGCGACAAGATCATCGAACGACATCGAATCAAATTGCCTCTTCGAGATCGTGGAGTTCAGCTCACCGAGCTCGGCAACAGCTAACTCCCATTTCTGAAGGCTGTCAGGGAACGTTGGAAACTTATGAGGTAGAGATGACCCACTGCTTAAGTCGGCCCATTTCAGTCGCTGTTCTTCGATCACTCCCAATTCTGCAAACAATTGAGGACCGTGCACTCTACGTGCGTTTCGATACTTCAGAGCCAGACTCCGCGCCTCTCGATATTTTGCGCTGACGCACCATGTCCAAATAGCTATGATTCCGCCGGATTTGCCCGGTGACATTCCAAGAATTATTCCGGGAATGTTCTGAGAAAAAATCTCTGGAGAATAAAAGGTGAGCGTCCTGCTCACGTCAGAAAGCAGCGAATAGATCTGTCGAGCGTCTGCCAAAGTCTTCGGCGTTCGAAATCCCGCGGCCTTCACCAAATCCGTAAGAGATGAAATTAATTCCGGTAATGTGTTCGAAGAGAGGCGTGTCACTGCATCCAGCGCTCGTTGAGCAGCGGCACCGTCCTCAAGCGTTACATCGTTCCATGGTGAAGGATCAATTCGGAGGAAAAGAGACGCAAGTCCTCCTGCCTCACGTAGCAGATCTCGCACCTTCGATGGACTAGCCTGTTCAATTTTTATCAGATCTGGACTTCGCCACCGAGTATCGGACTTCGGCTCTAATTTGGATCGAAGCAATATTCCCTGTAATTCGTACACCGACATACCGCTTGGTTTGCGCTTCTGATGCAAGCTCTCAACGTGACAGTTTAATCGGGCGCGACGTTCGACGTATTGCTGATGCATTCGATCACAATCGACAGGGAGAGCCTGTCGCACTGAATTCAGGGCTGTGCCAACCTGCTCCATAACTCGCTTTGGAGAAATATCGGCTCCGTGCAGATCGATGGCAATATCATCTAACCCGACTTGTTGCAGCCGTTTGAGTACAACCTGCAACGCAGCTCGCTTTTCGGCGACAAAAAGAACGCGTTTTCCTGCTGCCGCTAGACTGGCGATTAAGTTCGCGATCGTTTGGCTCTTTCCGGTACCCGGTGGTCCGTGAATGACCGTGCTCTGTCCAGCGAGAACTGCGCCTATCGCGCACTGTTGACTGGAATCAGCGTCCAGAATCAAGAACTCTGACTGGGGTGGGACCGTATCAAATTCTTTCGGCTCGGGATTCTGTACTTTGGCGCCAAGACACTGCTTTGCGTCTGTGTCGCCCGCCAAAGCAGCGATCAGGTCGTTGGAAACGAGCTGCCCCGAGCTTCCCTGAAGATCCTGTACCATTGCCATCTTCTGGAACGCAAAATTACCAAGTATTGCCTGATTTTGAATTCCAAAACCCGGAATCGAAGTACATGATTTCCTAAACAACTCATAAACTGGAGAAGGGTCGAAGACCTCCTCTTCCTCGTGCCCTTGCAAGGGTGCGAGAGCGTTTTCTAGCGAAATTGAGACTCCAAACTCAGTTTCCAATTCATGCAGAAGGACTAGGTTACCTTGCACTGGTCCCGTGCGACGTATCGCGAGCGAAGTTCGAGCGTGTCCTTTCAATTCTAGACCGACTGGTAGGAGAAGAACCGGTGCTTGCGAATCTCGGCCCCCATCAGAAGCCCTCCAACTGGCCATACCAAGGGCTACAAATAGTGTCGCAAGGCCTTTCTCTTCCTGGTTGGCTTGAGCTCGTCGCCAGATTGCCGAAGCCTTAAGAATTAAATCGTCGTCTGATACGCTGTCGGTTAGATGCTTTAGCGACACTGACTCTCCGCTAAGCAGGGAAGTCCAAGGCTCACGCCCATCAAGCGATACGGTCAGCGTTCCCCATTTGAGTGGCCGGTAGTAAAGAAGGTTGTTGCGCCGCGACAAATCGATCAGCTTCTTTATCCAAGCCTGACGTGCTTTCTCTACAGAGTCCCGTCTTTGCGGACTGATTTCCAAGATCGCGCCTCATTATGAGAACTTCCCGAACATTCAGGAGTTCCGGTCGAAAAACCGAATATATCACGGAGTAATTTTCAACCCTGTTCCACTGGCGAGTTGTGCGCCCCATCGTGCACCCTTACTGTTCCACGTCACGATTGTTAGGATGCATCACCACATCAGAGGCCTTCCGGAGGAGCGCAATGTGTGAAAGCGTGGTTCGCCCTCCAGCTCCGAATTGCGTCGTTAAAGTTGACGGGGGCCGCGACTTTATCATCGTACATCACGCCAAAGTGCCAAACTTCACACGGCGGAAAGGGATTCGGGCGCGAAGCTGCGCTGAAAAACGGATGATCATTACCGCCTCGCAGTGCTTACCGAACGTGCCAGCTCCCGATAAGGCGCCTGACTATATCGACCGCACTTTCTTGGATCTAGTAGCGAGTCTCGATAACAGCCACAGAGATATCTCGGTCGAGTGCGTGTTCGTGGATCCAATCGCAGACATCGCGGTTCTAGGCTGTCCTGATGCGCAGCAACTCAACGATAAAGCGGATGCGTTCAACGCGATGATTGAAGAACCGCCGGCCCTCCGGATCGGCCATGCGCGTAGCGGCAAGGGCTGGATTCTGTCGCTCCAAGGTAGACGGATTCGCACAGACGTTCAACTTCACGTGAACAGGTACGGGCCCTCGCTATTTATCGGCCCAACTGAGCCCGGAATGTCCGGTTCGCCGATCCTAAATGACGCCGGACGAGCGATCGGTGTCGTTGCGCTTGGATCGGATGCAACTAACGCGAGCGGAGTGCGCCGGAATGAAAGAGTGGGCCCGCAGCCGAAATTGATTCGTAGCCTTCCGGGATGGCTCTTGAACGATTGAAAGGCACTTGCCGACCTCAAAAAATCATTGTCCCCATCTCGCAGGACATACTGGCGGAAATGATTGGCACAACGAGGAGTCGGGTGACTTTCTTTATGAACAAGTTTCGGAAGCTGGGATTTATCGAGTACAACGGCGGATTGCACGTAAACGATTCGTTACTACGCGTCATCCTGCACGAATGATGAGCTCTGTCGTGTCCGGAATTATCGGATTGCGGGAATTGGTATTGCCTGCCGACTGCAGGGGACCCTTTCGTCGCTTAACAGAGCCGAGCATATGCAGCTTTCTGCGGGACCTTCGCAACGCAGCTTCAACCCGCGTGTGCACATTTGAACAGACGCATAGATTCGATTGACATATAAGTGTGTCAGACGCAATCGACAACTAAACCACTCTCACCTCGGGGCCCGAGAGGCACCCACTTCGGCTCCTTCCTGCATCAGCGATCGGCCTTCGAACACGGTGGAGCGTTTCACCGACAATGAAATGCCGTTCACCGCGAGGTTGAAACACTAAAAGCTAAATAAATTGTCGTGAATCGTGGAGCTGGGAGAATACGCTTTGCTGGAAATCAAGATTCCTACTTTTGTAATCTTCATAATTCTTATACCGGGTATCGGCTGGTCACAAATTCCGTCTCCTGCTAACTCCGTCTCCTCTGAAGATACGGCCCAAGCTTCCCCGCCGAGCGATCCTGGCACAGTACCACTACCTGACAAACCTGTCGCCACACAGGATCCGGCCAAGGATGACCAGAATAAGAAAAGAGACTCAGAAGGCAAACAGTCGAACCGAATGCTCTGGGTCGTTCCCAACTTCGGGGCCGTGAACGCCAATGCACAACTCCCACCGCTGTCTACTCGGGAAAAATTCGTCCTCGCCGCCAAGGACAGCGTAACGGACTACTCCTCGTACACGTGGACGGGAATCCTTGCTGGCCAAGCCATGCTCTTGAATTCCGATCCTGAGCTGGGCCACGGAGCCAAGGGCTATGGGCGCTATTATTGGCGAACCTTCGTTGACGGAGTTTCAGGAACATTCTTCACGGAGGCAATCGTTCCGACCATTACGCACGAGGATCCGCGCTACTACACTCTCGAACACGGAGGATTTTTCCGCCGAACGGGCTATGCGATCTCTCGGGCCTTCGTCACGAAGACAGACTCCAGGGGTACGGAGTTCAACTGGTCCGAAGTAGCTGGGAATGGACTGGAGGCCGGATTGTCTAACGCCTACTATCCGCCCGACGAGCGCGGGTTTAGCCAAACCGCAATGAACTGGGGAACGCAAATGGAATCCGCGGTATTGAATCACATTTTTCAAGAATTCTGGCCCGATATCCGAAGGAAGCTCTTACACCAGAAATAGATCTATTCGCGTTCCTAATGGCCCGTATGGCCCACAACTGCGGAAAGCAAATACTCCGTCGGCCCAGTTGCCGGTTGCCAACTGCCGAGAGCCAGGATTGTCGGAATGTTGCAAGTTGCCGCAGCCCGGCACCGGCGGCCGTCTTTCCTGGTTCCGATATGTGTGCACTTTTAGACAGACATTCCTCGCTCGCGTGTTCAATACTGTACAGGCGCAGCCGTGGTCGCGCTTCGATATCGATCCGCTTCGGATAATCAAAGCGCCTCGGACACGGCCTGAAACAGCGGAGATTCTCTTCATGCCAACTCCGAAACTAATAGCCTGGTTAGTTCTAATCTGCCTAACATCAACGGTACGCATTTCGGCTCAGACCCAGAGTCCAGTTCCAACCGAAAATATCATTGCTCATATGACGCAAGCCGACGAGCGCAATCATGCCCATTTTCGCCCTTATGTCGTTACCGTCGACTATAAATTGTTTGGTAAGCAGGCTGTGGTCCCCGATTCAGACGTAATTGCAGAGTTGACCTTCGTTCCACCACACCTCAAGAACTTCGCCATCCAAGACGTAAACGGGGCGCACATAGGAGAAAGAATTGTTCGGCGCATGCTGGAAGCCCAGATGGCATTCGCGAAGGATTCCGGCTCGACGGCCATCTCCAAGGACAATTACGATTTCCGGTTCATTCGCGAGGATGAAGTGAAGGGGCACCGCTGCTATATGCTGGAATTGCTTCCTCGACGCAATGCCAAGAACCTGCTGCAGGGGAACGTTTGGGTTGATGCTGAAACCTACCTCCCTTACCGCGTCGAGGGCGAACCTGTCAAAAGCTCGTCCTGGTGGCTAAAGGACGTGCGCATCGTCCTTCTTTTTGGTTATGTCGGAGAAATGTGGGTGCAGACCTCTTCGGAAAGTACAGCCTACGTACGAATTGTCGGTCAATATAAAATGATTTCTGAAGTTCTGAGTTACCAGATCAACCGACCCTCTGCTGTACGTTCGCCGGTGCAAGCAGCCGGTTTCTCTGACGCACGATCGGAATTTCATATCCCGTAGCCAAATATCTCAATCAAAGGCGGGGACACCGGGAGTTCGCCCGGTAAACGGGGTGACTGGAACGCGGATCGGTTCCCAATGAAGCCTCAATTCTGAGGTAAATCGATAGTGAACTTAAAATATTCCCGGGAGAATTCATGATTAGCCACGCAGAAATGCAGCCATTGGAGGCACGGATCGAAAGACTTGAGAGGCAGAACCGATTATTCCGGCGCGGGGCGCTTACATGCCTGATCGGATTGGTGTCGGTCGGCTTAATGGGGCAGACGAAGCATCCGCGCAAAGCACCCCCGGCAGCCCCGGCGGCTCCAGTGCTGCCGGAAAAAATCGAAGCGGGAAGCTTTATCTTGAAAGATAGCACCGGCAAAACCCGCGCAGAGCTATCGATGGCGGGCACAGGACCGACCTTGAAGCTGCGCGACGAGAACGGGGCCGCGCTGTTAACACTTTCCTTGAATGACAGCAGCCCCCGGGGACCCATGATGCTTTTGTCGGATTCTCAGAATCATGCCGGGTTCTCCCTTAGCGTTCTAGAAGGCATGGGCTCCCAGCTTTCTTTGGTAGGCGCACGTCCCGACATTCAAGCACGCATGGAAGTAGCACCGGAAGGAACTTCATTTGAAATGTCGGACGCCGATGGTTTCACAACGAGCATCGGAAGCGGAATGCAGGCCTCCAAAGGCAAGCAGCCAAAGAAAACTACCGCCGCATCGGTTATCCTCTATGGCAAAGAACGCAAAGTGCTCTGGTCAGCTCCTTAGTGCGAACCCGAACTTCTCAAAGCAACAGGGTGGGTCGGACCTTTACGGATCCGCCAATATCAGACCGTTGGCATGGGAAAGATGCTTCCAAACCAGCGTGGGGTAAAAGCCGCCTGCCGGCCGAGACAGCTGTGACTAACGCGAATTTTTAGGGGGAGGAAGCGCTATACAAAAGCTGATATCGCTGAAAGATAGAAGCAGTTTTGCAGCTCGGGCAATCCATTTGCAATCCACCTTTTTGGAAAATCCGGCTTCGCAGTGATCCAGGCGAACACCCCATTGTCAGCGGCAGCTGCACGGTGGAAAAAATCTGCGCCGCAGTTCGGACAAGTCATTAATGTGCTCGCTTCGATTGAGCTTTTGTGCGGTATTGAACAGACCTAGGTCTACCCGCCTTAGTAGAATTTTCCTCTAGACTTGATCTTTAGCAGGGAGCAGATTATGTATGAACATAAACTCATATTTGAATGCGAGGTTTGCAATTCGGAAATCGCTCATTCGCAGGTACGATTTGAAAATAATCTCGAGCACGTGGATGGAAATCTCTTCGATTTAGTGTGTCACTGCGGTGTCCAAAGCAAGTTATTCGGCGTTCAAGCGAAAAAACATTGGACAGAAGCTGCAGTGAGCTGACCTGTCTCGGAGAAATGGGTCACCGCGGCCTGCTACTTAATCCGAGAGCTATCTATCGTCGATAGGGCTGGAATAGACTAATGAAGTTCCCATGGACAAGCGTGATGATTTGGCTTGGTCAGCGCAGCCCGTGCTGCGGAGCCAAGATTGGCTATCACAAAAATTACGACCGAATAGCTTGTCTTAACTGTGGACTGCGGTGCAAAGCTAAGAACCTAGGAAAATATGCGACTTGACTGGTTTTTTGCTTCGGACTACTGTCGAAACTCCTAAACCTTAGGCCGGGGGTTCGACCCCCTCCAGCCCCACCATCAAATTCGGATCCTGTCCGATTCGCAAGGCTTCGACTCCAGACTTTTTTCATGGTGACGTTAGTTGGCTTCCGCCGGGCAGTCTAAAATGGGGAAAGCCCCGGCAAATTGTGGTTGTCGGGGCTTTCTTGAGGTATTCGTGCCAGTCTATGGGCGGGGATTCAGCGGCAATATCTCCGATACCATCCCGACCGTGGTTCCGATCACTTCGCCTGAAACAACCATTTCCACACGGCGATTTTGCTGCCGTCCTTCCGCTGTGTCGTTCGATGCCACAGGTTGAGTCTTGCCCAGTCCCTTCGACGTCATGGACGCTGCCGGAATGTTCTCTTTCAGCATGTAGTCGCGGACGGAATTTGCTCGCTGCTCCGAAAGGACCTGATTGGTTGCTTCGCTTCCGACGCTGTCGGTGTTGCCTTCGATGGCCAATTTCAAATCCGGATACGCCAAGACAATTCCGGAAATCTTGGCCAGTTTTTCGCGGGCTTCGGGACGAAGAGTGGACTTTCCGGAGTCAAACAGCACGTCGGAGAGATTCACGATGAGGCCGCGAGCCGTGTCACGGGTGGTAAAAATCACATTAAATTGCTGCAGCAGCTTGGCGCGCAGTTGTTCTTTTTCCAGCACCGCCTGCTTCATACGTTGATCGGAAGAGGCAGCGGCAAGGCGGTTC
>Ga0075028_100000745_pt1 | contig 11568 bp, 8 predicted proteins | sample LitLauG_LLR_2014_FD_71390 | JGI IMG/M metagenome (GOLD analysis project Ga0075028, IMG submission 71390) | Freshwater sediment microbial communities from Pennsylvania, USA - Little Laurel Run_MetaG_LLR_2014 | ecosystem: Environmental > Aquatic > Freshwater > Creek > Sediment | place: USA... | reverse complement strand
CGCTATAAGTCGTTTCTCGCTATCAACCAGTTTTTCCTCGTGTGTCTTGAGCGCCGTGATGTCGGTGCCAACTGACACGTAGCCGCCATCTTTAGTGCGTCTCTCGCTGATGTGCAGCCAGCGTCCATCCTCAAGCTGTGCTTCGAATGTGCGAGCACCGGGAACGCTCGGGCCACCTGTGATGACCTTGTTGCGCACAACAGGTTTGGCGCCCGCTGCGACTACCGATTCGTAGGAGGCGCCGACGGTAATCGCTTCGTCGGGGAGATGATGGAGTTCCTGAAAGTTGGAATTGCAGAGCACAAGGCGATTGTCGGCATCCCACAATACGAAGGCTTCAGGTATGGTTTCGATGGCGTCGCGCAGCCGCATATCGGCCGCGACGGTCTTCTCGACGAGGCTTTTCTGTTCGGTAATGTCGACGGCGATACCGATCAGATGGAGACCGGGCTCGCCGACCTGGCGTACCAGTTCGCAGCGTGCGCGCAACCACACCCAGTGGCCGGCGGCGTGACGCATGCGGAAGGCGTGGTCGATTGTGGTCGCTGTCGCATCAGCGAGTTCAGCTGCGAGCTCGTAGAGCCTTACGTCGTCCGGATGTACAAGCGCGTTCACATCTCCGAACGACAGCAGATCACCCCTGGTGTCGAGGCCGAGGATTTCGAACATCGATTGGGACCAGAAGATGCGGCCGCGGGCGAGATCCCAGTCCCATAACCCGCAGCGGCCCCGGTTGAGTGCAGTATCGATGCGGCTACGGACCGTTTCGTAAATCAAGTCTGCTTCCCGAGCCCGCGTTGCCTGCCAATGAAAGGCGAAACCGAGAATGAGCACGACAAAGCCAGTGGTGGCCGACAACGTGACGGTGAGCGTCGTGAGAGAACGCCAGGAGGCAAGGGCCGCTTCCCGCGACTGGACCACCGCGAGTTGACCGAACGGGTTACCAAGCATGCGCACGGTCGCCAGCGCTCGTGTGTTGTCAGGTAGGATGATTTCCATAACGCCGGCACCGGCGCCGAAGGTCGTCAGGGGCTGTGTTGGCCCAAGTAGGTCGATTAACCGCCGGCCAATTGTCGCGTCGTTGGCAGGCGTTGCGGCCGTGACCACACCCTCAGCATTGGTCAGCAAGAAGCGCCGGCCAGAAGCTACCGCCCACGATGGCAGCACGCGTGCGAGCACCAATTGCGGTTGTCCGACCGCATCGGCAGGCTGCTTAAGCGGTTTTTGGAGACGTTCGGCAGCAAGATCGGCGACCGCTTCAAGCGATACGGCATCATTCGCGAGGGTCTGCCTGCGGTGGTCGAGCACCTGCACAAGAGCGCCGACGCAGATGGTGGCGAGAAACGCAATGATCAGCACCGGGACGGCGCGACGTAGCAAAGGCTCGGCGTTCAGCAGTCGCCGATACGCCGGTTTGGCGACCGATTGCGCGAGGCCCTTGATAGAATCGGGATGTGCAGACGCACTCGCCACGCCGGCGCGCGCCATAGACGGCCTCCGTTGGGAATTTCCCTTGTCACCCTCGAAACGGAAGGATGTGCCGCATCGCTTTCCGAATCACTTGTCGATTGGAATCGATGGGCGCTGATTTGTCGAGAGTCAGAAGAGTCAAATATTTAAAAAATGTTACCCACGGATAGTTTTGCAACAAAATGACGCCGGCACCTACCGTTTACGGTGCGGCCAGAGCGCGCTCGACAATGTCGGCGAGATCGCGGGAAAGGCCAGGCGCGGCCTTGATCCGGGTAAGTGCGGCTTCTGCTTTCGCGCGCCGCCCGCGTTCGAGCATGCGCCAGCTACGAAAGGCGGTGGCAAGCCGCGCCGAAATCTGCGGATTTTTCGGGTCGAGGGTGAGTACGGTTTCTGCCACGAAATCGTAGCCGAGGCCGTCAGCCCTATTGAATTGAGTGGCATTGCCTTGCGCGAACGCGCCGATCAAAGCACGCACACGATTTGGATTGGCGAATGAGAACGCGGAATGGGCAGTGAGACCGCGCACGGTTTCGAGTGTGTTTGGCTGCGGGCTGGTGGCCTGCAACGAAAGCCACTTGTCCACCACCAGTGCGTCCGACGCATAGCGGGCATAGAAATCGGCAACGGCACGCTTGCGCTCTGGCACGTCGTGTAGAGACAAGGTTGTGAGCGCTGCCATCCGGTCGGTCATGTTGTCAGCAATTTCGTATTGGCGCGCAGCGCGGGCGATGGCTGCGGGTTTGCCAGTTGCCGCCAATAGGTCGAGCGCGACATTACGCAAGGCCCGACGGCCTGCGTTGGCCGCATCGGGCGAGTATCCGCCCGACACGGCCAAACCATCGTATATTTTGGTAAGCGCCGAACGGAGCCGCTCACCGATCTCCGCGCGTACCGCAGTGCGGGCGCGGAAAATTGCATCGGGGTCGATGTCACGACCGATTTCGCGTGCGATATCGCCTTCGCCGGGTGGGATCAATGAAAGCGCAATGAAAGCGGGTTCCAGCGCAGAGTCCCCGAGAATAGCGGTAAGCGCCGCCATCAGTTTCTCGTTGCCGTCAGGCGACCGGCCCGCACGCAAGGCCGCCACATTGTCGATGAGCAGATTCATCGAAATAGATTGCAGCGCCTGCCAGCGGTTGAACGGGTCACTATCGTGCACGGCCAGAAAAGCAAGATCGTCGGCGTTGAGATCAGTGACCAGCCTGATCGGTGCCGAGAACCCGCGATTGATCGACAATACAGGGCGCTCAGCAAGGTGGGCGAATTCAAATGTTGCTGCCGGCTGGCTGAGTATGACAACGCCTCCCTCGATCCCATTGCCCGACTTGAGTGGCAGATCGCGACCATTCTTACCGACCAGACCAATCGACAGCGGAATTACCATCGCCTCTTTGACCGGTTGCCCCGGCGTCGGCGGGATAAGTTGCTTGCACTCCAATGTGTAATTCTTGCGCGTTGTATCGAATTGGGTAGTGACCGTTACTTGGGGCGTCCCAGCTTGGCTGTACCAGCGCATGAACTGCGTCAGGTCGCGACCACTCGCGTCCGCGAAGCATTGAATGAACTGCTCGACCGTTGCAGCTTCCCCGTCGTGACGCGCGAAATAAAGATCCATTCCGGTCCGAAATTTTTCTTTGCCAATCAACGTTTGCACCATGCGCACCAACTCGGCGCCTTTCTCGTACACGGTGGATGTGTAGAAGTTGTTGATTTCCTTATAAGTCTCCGGCCGGACCGGATGCGCCAAAGGCCCCGCGTCCTCGATAAACTGCGCTGAACGCAGGCCACGAACGTCGGCGATCCGCTTCACCGGACGCGAACGCATGTCCGAAGAAAACTCCTGATCTCGAAAAACAGTGAGACCTTCCTTCAGGCAAAGCTGGAACCAATCACGACAAGTAATGCGATTGCCGGTCCAGTTGTGGAAATATTCATGCGCGATCACGGCTTCGATCTGGGCAAAATCAACGTCAGTAGCTGTGCCACCGCTGGCTAGAACATATTTGTCATTGAAGACGTTCAAGCCTTTGTTCTCCATCGCGCCCATGTTGAAGTCGGAAACGGCAACGATCATGAAAATATCGAGGTCGTATTCCCGTCGGAAAACATCTTCATCCCAGCGCATGGCGCGTTTGAGCGAATCCATCGCATAAACGCACCGGTTTTGCTTGCCGTGCTCGACATAGATGCGCAGTGTCACGTTGCGCCCAGACATGGTGATGAAACGATCTTCAACACAGGCAAGGTCGCCACCGACCAACGCAAAAAGATACGACGGCTTGGGATGCGGATCGTGCCATACAACGAAATGGCGGCCGCCGGGGGCTTCTCCGCTCTCGATGAGATTGCCGTTTGATAGAAGGACAGGCGCTTCTACCTTATCGGCCTCGATGCGCGTGGTGTAGACGGCCATCACGTCCGGTCTGTCAGGGAAAAACGTGATACGGCGAAAACCTTCGGCCTCGCATTGTGTGCAATAGGTGCCATTTGAACGATAGAGTCCCGACAGCTGGGTGTTGGCGGAGGGATCTACGGCCGTTTCGATCTCGAGCTTAAACGGCCGGTTCGGTGGCTGCGGAATGGTGAGGCCATCAGGCGTCGCGACGTAGCTGTCGCGGGGGAGGGGCTGTCCGTCGAGCTTGAGTGACACCAGCGACAATCCGTCGCCATCCAATACCAGTGGTGCAGATGGGTTATTGGGATTCGGTTTGAACGAGAGGGTCGCGCGGATCCTTGTCGCGGTGGGATGAAGTCCAATGTCGAGCGAAACCGTTTCTACCGGCCAGTCGGGCGGGCGATAGTCTTTCAAGCGGATAGGTTGAGCAATATCGGTGCGCATGGCCTTTTGATCTAGGATGTCCAGCCGGCAATTGGAAGAAGTTAACGTACCGGCTCAGCGTGGCCGATCACACGTTTGATCGATGGCGATTGCTGTTTTAATGCCCGTTCCAGCGCGTCGACGTTTTCGTGCACGCTCTGCACGCTCAATTGCGGATCGACGCGGCAGTGAAAGTTGACGATCTCGCCCTCATCCGTCTCGCGCACCCGCACATCGTGTACATCGCGAATGTTACGGCTTTCGGCTGCCAGCTCCGACAGCACAATGGCAACCGCCTTGACCCGCTCCGGCGGTGCCTCCCGGCCAGAGGCCTCCTGAGGCTGCAACGGTTCGATGTGCGTCTCCACCTCGACACCGGGACCAAGTTCCGCCGCGATCGCATCCTCCAAACCGTCTGCCAAGTCATGCGCAGATCGCAGGGAAAGCTTTCCATCTACCTCGAGGTCAAGCCACACCGCCAGCCGGTCCTTAAGTTCATGTACCGTGACATGGTGCACCGCGAGCGCGCGGTTGCGTGCAATAACCATGACACGATCAAGAACAGTCTCATTGTTGAGCGCTACCGGCTCGGTGGTAACTACTGGCTCAGCGCCCGGCATCTGCTTGCGGATGGCGGCCGCCACGCCCTCTTTGAGCGCGCTTACCCTGTCGAGCGGCAATGTACGGCTAACCGCAACGCCAAGATCAACGAAGGTCTGCCCGCCAACCGCGCGTGCCCGTACGTGTTCGACTTTGACCACTCCTGGCACGCGCGTCGCAATGGCTGTGATTTTTTCCGAGGCTCCTGGCGGCGCGACATCGGTAAGTGTGTCGATGGTTCGCTTGCCGAGGCGCCAGCCGGCTATACAAACTAGTGTTGCCACGACGAGCGCAGCGGCCGAATCCGCCCACGCCAGCCCGTAATGCACACCGAGAAGGCCAACCAAAACTGCCGACGAAGACCACAGGTCAGATGAAAAGTGTAGCGCGTCAGCCTCGAGCGCCTGGCTCGAAGTCTTTTTAGCTGTGTGCGACAGTGCGCGGGCGCGGAAGAAATCAACGACAATCGACGCTATGATCACCCCGAAGGCCCAGACGGTGGCCTCGACCACGTGGCCCTCATTCTCGGTGAGGCGCTTGACCGCTTCCCAGATCACGACGCCGGAGAGCAAGAACAGCAATGCGGTTTCGGCCAGCGCTGACACCGCTTCTACTTTGCCATGACCATAATGATGCTCAGCGTCGGCTGGTTTGCTGGAAATACGGACCGCGATATAGGTCATGACCGTGGCACCTAGGTCGATCAACGAATGGCCGGCCTCCGAAAGGATTGCCAGGGAACCCGTGGCGAAGCCGACCAGCGCCTTGGCAACGGTCAGCCCGGCCGAAGCCGCGATCGAGGTGAGGGCAACTTGTTCTTTTTCGGTCTGCATGCGGCCCCGGTCTAGCCTAAGCTGAAGCAGATTTCGAGAATGGCCGGGAACCCATCTGTTCACAGGGTTATCGGCCTTCCGCCTTCTGCTGCCGACCGGGTCACAGCGTCAAGAATGCGAATGTTTGCGAGTAACTGCTCGGTCGTGAAGCGATAGGGCGCTCGGCCCTCCACGGCGTCAGCCCAGGCCTCGAAATTCATCCTCACGGTATTGATGTGGTCGTAGCTGCATGTCTGGCGGCTGCCATCCGGCCGGCAATGCACGAAACTAGATGGAATCCCCACGTCGACATTGCCCCCTTCTTGTACTTCGACCCAGCCTTGGTCGCATACCAGCGTAAAACGGCCGTAGAACGGCGGCGTCGACAGGCAAGTGATGCGGCCGCGTGCGCCATTTTCGAAATCGATCTCGGCGCTGACGAAGTCCTCCGAAGGCGCTGAAAGAATCTGAGACGCGGTGCGCGCGGCCACGCGCACGGGATTGCCAGCAAAGGATACGAACATGTCGCCAAGATGAATACCGAGTGCGGTCCATGCGCCTGCTGGCGCGTGCCTGGGGTCTCGCCGCCAATTCGACGGATCCATTTTTCGAAAATTGTTGTGGCTGACATTCGCGTCCAAATGCAGCGCGCGCCCAAGGGCGCCACTTTCAAATAGGCGCCGCATCTCCTCCATCGCCGGCTCGTAACGCCGTTCATGGCCGATGCCGAGTACGGCGCCAGCCTTGGCGCAAGCCGCGAGGATCCGTCCGGCACTCGCCGTGGTAAGGGCGAGCGGCTTCTCACAAAAGACCTGTTTGCCAGCTTCGAGCGCCGCGACGCTCATTTCTTCATGGAGCAGATGAGGGGTCACAACGGCAAGAGCATCAATATCACGGCGGTTGAGTAATACTTTGTAGTCGTCCGTCAGATCGAACTTGTGGGCAGCGGCAAATGGTACCGCCATCTTGGTGTCGACATCGCATCCGGCCACGACCTTGAAGCGTTGGCTATCGGCAAGGCAGGTCACAATCTGCTTGCCCCACCAACCGAGGCCAATAATGCCAATCCGGATCACTGTCTGACTTTCTGAAAAACTTATGTCACCAGCATGCTGGCCTCATCGCAATTGTGCAATGGCAGGGAACTATTGGTTTAAGCGGATGGATTCGCCGCCCGTCGGTCTGGCGAGAGACTCCGAAGATCCCACATGCGCCGTCGATTGATCCGCGCGCAAACCGAGCCGTTCGGGGTTGCTCAAAAGGTCGCGCACCGCGGCGAGAAAACGGCCGACTTGCTGGGCATCTGCGAGGCGGTGGTCGGCTCGTAAGAACAATGGCATGACGTTGATTGATACAAATTGGTCCGAACGCGCGATCACTTTGTTTTCTACCGGCCCCAACGTCAGATTGAGCGAGTCGGCTCGGTCGGGAAATCGCGTGGGTTTGTAGATGCGCATCGGTGGTGCTCCGGGAAATGACAGGTCATTCACCGTCGCACAGCTTGCTCGCGTTGCATCGAGCCTGCCTAGACTTGGCAGAGGCATGTGACGGTCGAGAAAGCCATACAAGCGCAATATTTGGCGAAACCAAAAGCCAGAGAACCAACGCAATCTTGCGAGATCACGATCCCGGTCTCCCTCACCTCGTCCCGCTTGCAGTAATCGTTGCCAGATTTCCAGGCCAATTTGCTCGAGGCTTTTTGAATTTGCACGCGAGATAAGCAGTACATCCATCTCGCCATTTCGATGGTGGAAAAATGCCATACGTATGTTCACGTCTCGAAACGGATATATACGGCGTCCAACCAATCGGGCGTTCATTTCTGGAAATTGCTCTAGAGCTAACGCCGTTGCGCGTATTAGCGCATGCGAGGCCGTGATAAGTATGCGTCCGTTGCGATTGCGCTCACGCAGGAAAGCCTGCAACGCGTCTGCGTCGATTTCTGTTCCCCAGACCATAATTGGGTCGACTTGAGTCGCCGCTGCGGCATGGAGATAGAAACGATTGTAGAGCGGGACTTGGCGGTCGGGTATCGCGCGCTTAGCCAGGGGCCACTTCATCGTTGTATCGCCTTTTGGGCTTCAGAGGTGACACACATCCAGCTGCGGTCACTCGGAGTGCCGTTGCGACACCGGCGTTTGGTCCAGCACAAAGCTGACGATATCCACGATGGTGCGAAAATTCGAGGGGTTGACGTGGTCGGTGTCAAATCGGATCCCGTACGCTTCTTCGATGTGAAATATTAAGTCCATTAGCAGCAAAGAATCCAGTAAACCACTCTCTAACAGGTCTGTTCGCAAAGTTACTTCCGCATAGCGCTTACCGCGCGCCTGCACGAACTGCACGATGTCCGCTTCCAGTTGTTTTCGATCAGCCGTCATTGGGATTGCGCCAAGGAATCGCGTGCATGAGGCTGAGGCGCGGCTTGTGTCAGGATTCGTGGGGCGAGCAAAGCGAGCGCCGCTCGATCTATCTTATGACCCGAAGTGAGCGGGAATCGGTCGACGACTTCGTAATGCACGGGCAGTTTATAGGGAGGGAGTTCCCGCTGGCAGGTCGCGCGAATTTTCGCGATGTCGATTGGGCGATCGTCCCGTGATGTCAGGAACAGTATGAATCGTATGTCCTCCCCCCGGGCCGCCGGGATAGCCACGGCAGATGTTTGGGGAAAGGCTGCTTCCACTACTCCTTCGATTTCTGCCGGGTGGACGCGATGGCCTTGAACTTTGACCAGCAAGTTCGCGCGTCCATGGAGATAAAAAAAGCCGTCTTTGTCGCGATGAGCGAGGTCACCGGTTCGCAGCCAGCCGTCGTCACTTAGCACGTCAGCGGTAGCCGCGGGATCCTGCCAGTACCCAAGCATCACGTTTTCGCCTCGAGCGCAGAGCATGCCAACATCGCCTGGCGGCAGTTCACGTTTTGCTTCGTCCATGATGGCAAGTTGGACGCCCCATATCGGTTTACCGATCGAACCCCGGCGAATATGGAGCTGCTGATATGGCAACGATGCGAGGCGTGCGACGGCTTCCGATTGGCCATACATGACATGGAATGATGCGGGGGCAATACGATCCGCAATTTCCGCAGCTAAATCGTACCGCAATTCGCCACCGGCAACCGTCATATATCGCAGTGCCGGGAGGGGCCGTTCTCCGAGCCGTCCGTACTTCAACAACATGCCATACACTTCGGGAACCGCAGAGAAGCTCGTAGCTTCCAATTCACGGAGCGCTTCAACGATCAAGGAGGGGAAGGTTAGGGCCCGGCCGAGGAGGAGCGTGGCACCAGACAACATATGAGTTTGCAGGACAGAATTTCCGAACGCGTGACAGAAGGGGAGTACGACCAGCGCTCGATCATCTGCGCAAATTGGCAACTCGTGTAAAATCGATTCGGCATTGGCTAATAGGTTGCGGTGGCTAAGCATGACGCCTTTTGGCATGCCCATAGACCCCGATGTGAACAGCAACATTGCCAGGTCACGGTCTTTCCTGCGCGGAGGAACAAAAGAGGTATTCTCGACGCTGTTTTCTGCCAACGTCAGGGTCGCGACGGGGGAGGGATGTTCTTGCGAATTGAAATCGTCAGGACAGCTGATCAAAACGTCAGGCCTGCACAACTCGTGGATCTTTCGCCGACGCTGCGCCTCCAGTGAAACGGGAAGCGGTACGACGACACAGTCGGCGAGTAGCGTGCCATAGAACGCAGCCAGGTATTCGGGCGAATTTGAAAGATGCAAAGCCACGCGCGCTCCCGCTACGTAGCCTGGCCGGGTGCATAAGTATCGACGTACGCGATCCGCGGCGCGGAATATCCAACCGTAAGAAAAAGTGCCCGCTTTTGTCACCATCGCCGGATGATCCGCACGAGCACTAGCGATCTCGAAGAAAGCAGTCCCCAAGTTGGTCGCGGCCGACGGGCTGGGCGCGCGGTAGTCTGTGGCATTGCCACAGGCGATCTCGCTCGGCACTTCAGCCGGCGAGTCGATTTGCAGTAGAAGAATATCCATACTCATCCCACGGCCCCACCGCCGTTAGCGAGTTTTAACCCTGAAACCCCGGTTATTTGGCGCTGCAGGGGCTGCTACTTAAGTGTAGGCGGGCACCTTGCGTGAGATCAAACGACAAATAGCGGAATCTCAACGGGGCGCTAGGACTTTGAGCACTAATCACTATCGTTTTTCGGTGCAAATAACAGCTCAATAGATCCCCGGGATGAGCCGATAAGTGCGTGCCATATAAGCACGATACTCGTCGCCGAAGGTCTCCAACATCATCCTTTCTTCGTGCCCCACACGCGCAAAGAATAACGTGCCGAAGCCAACTAAACCGGACAGGCCTGCGATCCAGTTTGGGAGCAGCAATGCCTGCGAGATCGCCCACAGCCAGAACGAAGCATACATTGGGTGACGCAGCTTTTCGTAGATTCCACGGGTGATCAGAGTGTGTTTATCGCGGATCTCGAGCGTGATCGACCAGGCGCGCCCCAGATCGCGATGCGTGCGGTAAAGCAGAGACATCCCTGCGACAAGCACAAACGCCCCCAGCCAGGCTTGCACCGGATGGAACGTATAGTCAGAAAATCGGGGCTGGTCTGTGAGCACGTAGATTAGTGGAACTAGGAACAAGCCACTAAATGAGATTGCCATCAATGCTCGCTCGCGCAAGCGCTGGCGGCGGTCGGCGACCGGCGTCTTACGAGCGCGACGCTGATGCGGATAGCGAATTATGTAATACGCTACGCATCCGAGGCCCCAGATCAGTTTGGCAATGAACAGCGTCATTAGTTTGCGCTCAGGATTTAGTCCAAGTCATTGACGACCTTAGGTCGAGCCCGTTTAGCCATAGGTATCATGAATGGCGACAGGCGACAGTTTGGTCGCGGCCGGCGTCCCGTGGGTTACGGCACACGATACAGCCCGGAACGTGTTGGCGAAATATCACGCCGGAAACAATTAGCCCATCGTTATGGTTTGAGCGGTATTGATTAGCTGCGATGACATGCAATAGATAGATTGCGTCATATACCGTTTCGGGCACTGGCAATCTCTGGGGGGAACTGTGCGGGTTTCATTACTTTTCGTTGCTGTCGTCGGCCTGACAATCCTCTCCGGCAGCGCTCAAGCGGCCGGCCATATCTACCTTTTGAGAGGGCTTGCGGGTATTTTTTCCACTGGGCTGGATACGCTGGACGAAAAACTGCTTCAACGCGGCTACACGGCCACGATCCATAGTCACGACAACTACGAAGCCCTCGCCGTTGAGGCGGCCCGTTTGCAAAAAAGCGGCAAAGGCCCGATCATAATTATCGGCCATTCGCTCGGAGCGGACGCTGCAATTTTCATGGCCGAAAAAATGAAGGCGGCCGGTGCTGCGGTTGCTTTGGTGGTAACCTTCGGCCCGACTACAAATTTGATGGCGCCGTCAAATGTCTCACAAGTCATCAATTATTATACAGGCACTACGCTAGTGGCGAAGGGACCCGGCTTCAGGGGAACGATCTCCAACGTCAATCTCAATGCGGCCCCTGATATCAATCATTTGAATATAGAGAAGAGTAGTCGTCTCCAAGCCAACGTTACCTCAAAAATTCAGATGATTGCTGGGCGCGGCCATTTTAATCCTTCTGCTGCTGCGCAATAAGGAACTCGCCTGCCGCTGATGCTGTTTTGGATTGTACCGGGAGACTGAGCTGGCGGCGCGGATCAAATTAATGATCAAATCACGAAGGTTTTGTATTGCGCCTATGATGGAATGGACCGACCGGCATTGCCGGTTCTTCCATCGGTTGCTCACGCGCCGGGCATTGATTTACACCGAAATGCTCACCACAAGCGCCGTGTTGCACGGCGATCGCGTGCGGTTG
>Ga0075028_100000744_pt1 | contig 11585 bp, 8 predicted proteins | sample LitLauG_LLR_2014_FD_71390 | JGI IMG/M metagenome (GOLD analysis project Ga0075028, IMG submission 71390) | Freshwater sediment microbial communities from Pennsylvania, USA - Little Laurel Run_MetaG_LLR_2014 | ecosystem: Environmental > Aquatic > Freshwater > Creek > Sediment | place: USA... | reverse complement strand
AGATCATCGATCCGCTGACCAATCCCACGGCGCATGGCGGCAGCGCATCCGATGCGTTTCATCTGGTGATTCCCTCCATGCCGGGCTATGGATTCTCCGGCAAACCGACCACCACGGGGTGGGATGTAGCCCACATTGCACGCGCCTGGGTCGTGCTGATGAAGCGCCTTGGATACACAGAATTCGTGGCGCAAGGTGGCGATTGGGGCGCGGTCATCACAGAACAAATGGGCGTGGATGCGCCTCCCGAGTTGCTCGGCATTCACACCAACATGCCCGGTATTTTTCCGGCAGAAATTGACAAGGCAGCATTTTCCGGAGCGCCAGCACCCGAGGGACTCTCCGCCGATGAGAAGCTCGCTTACGAACGTTTGCTGTTCGTCTATCAAAAAGGCATCGCATATGGGTTCCAGATGGGACTGCGACCGCAGACACTCTACGGAATCGCGGACTCACCTGTTGGCTTGGCGGCTTACTTCCTGGATCACGATGCGCGCAGCTACGAGATGATCGCACGCGTCTTTGAGGGAAAATCCGAAGGCCTCACGCGGGACGACATCCTCGACAACATCACGATCACCTGGCTGACCAATACGGCACTATCCGGCGCCCGTCTCTACTGGGAAAACTGGGGCAAACTTGGGTACTTCAATGCCAAAGGCGTCTCGATCCCGGTTGCCGTGAGCGTCTTCCCTGACGAACTCTACCCAGCGCCGCGAAGCTGGGCAGAGCGGGCATATCCCAAACTGATCCACTTCAACAGGGTTGACAAAGGCGGTCACTTCGCCGCATTCGAGCAACCACAACTTCTTTCACAAGAGGTGCGCGCAGGCTTCCGTTCACTGAGGTCGGGCGCGGCGAAGTCGGATCTGAACCTGGCTAAGGCCAGTTAACGGTGTTCAAGACGGCAGGAGGGCTTCGATAGCAAGGAGGCTCTCCTGTTTTACACCAGAAATTACCCGTCGATCCCGAGATCTTGCCGGTTGATGTGCCGCCCAATTGATCCCGCAGGCGCGTGATCACAACGGCCGTGCAGCGGCTGCCCAGCTTAGGCAAATCGCGATTCGCCGCCATACTATGGAGACCGGAATATGGTGCTATACTCCGGCGTTCCCATTTTCAGCGGCCTTGGAGGGCTTGCCATGCCAAAAAGTTTTTTAAGTCGCTTCCGTTTGAGTATCCTGACCTGCGTGACACTCCTCGCAGCGGTGGTTCCATCTTTCGCACAAGACAAGATTCTCGGAGGATATTTCGAAGAGTGGAGCATTTATTACGCCGGCTACAATATTGCCAACCTGCATCAAAATGGGGCCGCCGATAAGCTGACTCATCTGTTCTATGCCTTCGCGAACGTAACCACTACCCCCGCGCCAGCATGTTCCATTGCTGACTCCTGGGCCGACTACCAGACTCCGTACCTCCCGAGCGTCAGTGGAGTTCCTTATGCTGGGCCGATGTATGGAAACTTCGCTGCCATCCGGCAACTCAAGCAACTCCATCCCAAGCTTAAGGTCCTGATTTCTCTGGGAGGCGCGTCTGCTGCAAACACTGCGGCTTTCGCGACTGCGGCGAGCACTGCGGCGGGCCGCCAGGCACTCGCGTCTTCCTGCATCGATCTTTTTGTGAATGGCAATATCGCTCCGGGCATCACCGCTCCCGGCTTGTTTGACGGCTTCAATATTGATTGGGAGTTCCCGGCCGCAGCCGACACACAGAACTTCACTGCGTTGCTGACGGAGTTCCGCAACCAACTGAACGCCTTGGGGAAAACAACTGGCAAGAAATATGTGATGTCATTCGACGGACCGGCAGGCTCGCAGAACTATGTGAACATCGATCTCCGGAATGCCGCCAAGCAGGTCGATTTCATCACCGTCGATGGTTATAACTACGCCGGTTCCTGGCAGACCCAAACCAACCACGCCTCTCCACTCTTCGATTCCAAGCAAGACCCCCTCTTTGGGCAGGACCTCGATATCGATGCCACCGTAAACGCCTACCTGAAAGCGGGCGTGCCGCCGCATAAGTACACCGTGGGATTGCCCTTGTATGCGGCCGGCTGGACTGGCGTCCCCAACGTAAACCACGGCCTGTACCAGAACTCAACCGGCCCTTCTCCGGTTCTTTTGGCCAACGGCACAGGTCCATGTCTGGACCTGAGCGGCGCCACGGCAGGGTGCGACACGCTGCTAACACCAGGGCTGGCGACTTATTCGACTCTCTCGACTCTCACTGCGAATGGATATAGCAAATCCTTCGATCCTAGGAGGATTGCGGTGTCGCTCTATGACCCAACTAGCGGCACTTTCTATACCTACGATGATCCGACGACAGCGTATCTGAAAATGCTTTATGTGAATCACAAGGTTCCTGGAGGTCTAGGCGGAGCCTACGTTTGGGCAGTCAAAGACGACGATGCAAACGGAACCATGGTGAAAACCATGGCCGCGGGGTTAGCTAAGTCAGAGGAGTAGGGAGTAAACGACCAACGCTTCGAATAAACTGAAACGGCAGGCCGAACGAAAAATTCGACCTGCCGTTTCGTTGAACCCAAGCATCAAAACAGTTGGATGGAACAGGCGAATCGCGCCTGCTGAAAAACCGGAAACTAGGCGGGACATCTGCGCGGCGCGCGAACGGAGGGCCTTATGGCTGAAAGGACGATTGGCCAATTCGTAACCACCATGCTTGCGGAAAAGAAGCGCGCGGTTGCTGAACACAGGAATGCTGGCGGGGACACTAGTATTTACCCGGATATCGCCCGTGAAGTCTTAATGGTATATCCAACGATGACCCCGGTTGAGAAGGAAACGGTGTACGCCATCTTCGTGAATGATGCGCAGAGTTATCCCCCGCATCGCATGTCGGCAGGCGTGCAGGGAGCCGCCCGGATTCTGGGATTATGACCGTTACGGAATCGCCTTCGTGCCTGGGAAAGATTTAGCACCTTGAAAAAGGAGCTTCGCGGGTACAAAACTACCGGCTGGCTTTCCCAAATCTCCTCAAAAACAAGAATGGCCCGCTGGGGTGTGCCAGCAAGCCGTTGCGAATCAATAAGTTTGGTTGCGGGGTAGGATTTGAACCTACGACCTTTGGGTTATGAGTGCTGACATCAACGTCGTTTCCACGAGCTGGCGGGCGTGGTTGCCTACTTGAAGAAGTGTAAAGAAGCCATAAAGAACATTGGAGAATTGGTATTTTGGGTTGGTTTTGGGTCAGCTCTCTTGCAAAGGCAAACTTGATTAAACTTCGCGGCTGAATGGTGTCCCGTCGGCGGCGCTGCCAGGAAAGGTCGATTCTGCTTATTGGTCGTCCCCTAGGTACCAGGGAATATTCATGACCACTACCTGCTGGTTTCCTGAGAAATAGAGCTGGGCCTTCAGTAAGGCGGCGCGCTTGTTGTGCAGGAAATAGTGGTACCAGTGTTTGTCAATTTTTTCGGGAATGATGACGGCAATTTGCCGATCCGGATCCTTCGCTGCTTGTTCATGGATGTACTGCAGAAGAGGATTCAGGATGAAGCGATACGGGGAGAACACAACCTTCAGTTGCGGAGGAGGAAATCCCGCACGCACTGCCGGAGCTTGCACAAGCTCTTTCCATGCGTCGAGAAGATAGTGGCACTCACTCTCCTCGGCATGAACGTGAACGGCGTGAATCTCCGGGGAGATTTCAAAAGCAAAACGCAGTGCCTTTTCCGTAATCCGGTTCCAGCCGGTGATGGGCACGATCACCAGCGGTTTGGCGAGATGCGCGAAGCTCATGGGCTCGTGCAGTTCAATTTCTTTCTCCACGAGAGCGTATTGCCGGTGCACAGCCTTCATCACGACAAAGAGCACTGGAATCAGGGCCAGCGTAATCCAAGCGCCTTCGGCAAACTTTGCCACCAACACCACGACTACAGTGATTGCCGTGGTGATGGCGCCGAGGCCGTTGAGAAACATGCTCAGGAAATGCCGGCCTTTGATTTTCCTCCAATGCGCCACCATGCCCGCTTGGGACAACGTGAAAGCAAGAAATGCGCCAATGGCGTAAAGAGGAATGAGACGGTCGGTCACGCCTTTGAAGACCACCAGCAAGCCGCCAGCGACGATGGTGAGTGCAAAGATGCCGTAGGAATAAACCAGCCTACGTCCCCGTGTTGCGAAGGCCTTCGGCAGATAGCCGTTGTGGGCAACGGCGTGGCAGAGTCGAGGAAAATCGGCGAATGCCGTGTTGGCCGACAAAGAGAGGACCAGGAGGACCGAGGCGATAGCGACATAGTAAAAGATGCCCTTGCCAGCTACTGCTCCGATTAATTGTGAGAGTACGCTCTCGTATCCCGGCGCGCCAGGATCGGTCGCACCAATCGAATAAATCCGGGCTACATAGGCGATGCCCAGAAGCAGAACAACGAGAATACCGATGATGATGGTCAGGGTAGTCCGGGCGTTCTTAACTCTTGGTTCGCGGAAGGCCATTACCCGTTGCTTACGGCCTCGACTCCCGTCATCGCTGTGCACCCACTGGCAAAACTCTGCATCAGTAGCCAGGCGGAAACTGGCACCAAGGCTGGGCTCAAAGGATGGGGCGCCACCACCGGGACGGGATGACCGCCGTGCGCCAGGGAGCGGGCAAGCCCCAGACCGATGGTTAATAGGAGGCTCCCAATAAAGACGAGGGTCGGGAGCATGAACAAGGCTCCGGCTTCCCGCAAGCCGCGTAGGTTGATGAGCGCGATGAACAGCAAAATCCCGATACATATTGATAGGGTATGCGGTTGAAGCCGCGGCAAGGCTGAGACCAGCGCACCCACTCCGGCTGAGATTCCTACGGCTGCCGTCAGAATGTAGTCGATCATGAGGGCGGCTGCGGCCAAAAGGCTGGCGGATTCGCCCAAGTTCTCGTGGGCTACCGTGTAAGATCCACCGCCCGCAGGGTAGGCCTTGATGGTTTGGAGATAGGAAAAATATACGATGGCCAGAAGAACGACAATGCTGGTACTGATAGGAACGATATAACCCGCGCCGAGCAACCCCAGAGGAAGCAAGATCGTGAGGGCTGCCTCGGGTCCGTACCCTGCGGAGCTGAGCGCATCCAAGCCAAAGATAGGAATGCCAGCCGCGGGCCCAATCTGCTCTGCCGTTCTTGCGATGTGGCCAAGGGCCTTCCGAAAATGAAGTCTCTCAGGGGCATGCGGCTCTCTTTGTGGAGCAAAAAGCACAGGTATCCGACATAGATTGACTATTTCTGACGCGCGTTCAACTTGTCCAGGGCGCGCTTCAATTCTTCTAGCTTCTGTCCGGCCTCGCCGAGTTTGCCTTCCGCCGTTAGGCGTTGATAGTCGGCTAGATCTTTGGCAGCTTCTGCGATCAGCGCGTTGAGATCCGCGGCAGGCTGGGGCAACGCGTTGGATGGCGATGCTCCTCGCGCCGCTTCCGCCGGGACCGCTGCAGAATTCGTCATCGGAGCTGTCATGGATGAGGCGGCTCCGCCAAAAAGTGACGCCATCGCCGACTCGAAGGTTGGTCCGTAAGCCAGCCGATCTTGCAGCGCGAGCACGACCAAACGCAACTCCGGCATCGGACTCCGCTCGGCCTGGAGGTAAATCGGCTCCGCATACAATAGCGCGCGCCCGGTTGGAATCACCAGCAATGCTCCGCGCCGCACGTGCGAGCCTTGCTGATTCCACAACGTCAATTGTCCGGAAAGCTGAGCGTTCTGATCGATGCGCGCCTCGATTTGCTGCGGTCCATCGACCAGCTTCGTCTTGGGAAAGTTGTAGACCACCGACGTGCCGTATTGCGCGCCGTCGCTGCGCCCGGCAATCCAGCCAATCAGATTATTCCGGTTAGCCGGGGTGAAGGGCAGAATCTCTACAAACTCCTCGCCGGTTTCGTCCGGCAATTTCATCAACACGAAGTTCGGCTGCATCGCCTGTGTTGTTTGCGCGCCTCCCTCGCCCATTCCCACTTCGCTGGCGACCGTCCACAGATCCTCGCGGTTGTAGAACGCTTCCGGGTCCGTCATGTGATACAAGCCGTACGCCTCCGCCTGCAGTTTGAGCAACATCTCCGGATAGCGCACGTGTTTGCGCAATCCGGGTGGCATCGTGGACGCATCCTTGAACATGCTCGGGAAAATGCGACGGTAGGCTGCAATGATGGGATCCTCGGTATCAAACACGTAAAACGTTGTCGTGCCGTCGTAGGCGTCGATGACGACCTTGACACTGTTCCGCATGTAGTTAATGAGGTCATCACCGAGACGGTAGTGTGTCGAATACGGATAGCTGTCGGAAAGCGTGAACGCATCCATGATCCAAGACAATCGACCATCGTCGCCGAGCACGATGTACGGATCGGGATCGTAAGTGAGGAATGGCGCTAAAGTCGACACGCGATCGCGCAGGTTGCGTCGCATCAGTAGACGGCTATCCTGGTTCACGTCATCGCTGAACGGCAACTTCGCGAGGTCGTCACGATCAAGCGCGATAGCGATGCGGCGCAGGAAGCCGCCGAGAACAATGCCACCATTACCCTCGTAGGACGTGAGACTGTTGCTCGCGCCTTGCGGGTAGTTGAATTCCTTTTGCCGAGTCTTCACATAGACGTCGGTGTTGGTCAACTCACCGAAATAAATCTCTGGACGGGTCACGGCTAGACCACGCACCGTGCTCTGGACCGGCATGTTGCTCAGCATCAGCGTGGGCAGCCCCTCGGGCGTGAACCCGTTGACTGGATTCATGGTGATTCCGTACCCGTGGGTGTAGATCAGCTTCTCGTTAATCCAGTTACGGCTGCTCTCCGGAAGCTTTTCGACATTCAGCTCACGCGTGGCGAGCATCACCTCGCGAGTCGTGCCGTCGACGTCATATCGATCAATGTCGATGTCAGGAAAGTCGTAGTAGGTTCGGATTTCCTGGATCTGACGCAGCGTGTCCTGAAGTGCGCGCCAGTCCCAAAGCCGAATGTTTTGCAGCGTAGCCTGATTGTTCGCCGCATCGGCTGCCGCGACGGTCGTCTCCGCGGGAAACTCGCGCTGCGAGATTCGATTGAATCCATAGGCCTGCCGCGTCAGCTCGATGTTGTGAGCGATGTAGGGCTGCTCGCGTACTAGTTCGTTCGGTTTGACGATAAAGCTGCTAACGTACCATGCGATTGCTTGAAGCGCGACATAACAGACTGCGGCTGGAAGAATCGCCGCGACCAGCCAGCGCCCGCGTGGCACTCGCACTGCGTTGACGGCTGCGATCACGGCACCGAGAACCAGTGCCACCGATACAAGGAGCATTCCTGTGAGGACGACGTGCGCGTCTGTGTAGGTCACGCCCCCAAAAATCGTGTGATCTTCGAACAATCGCTCAAACCGACTCAGGTACACACGCACCGCGACCACGAGCAACAGAAACGCGAACGTAATTGAGAGCCCGCGCCAAGGTAAGAGAACGGAGCGGCTGAGACTCCCGGTGAGCACACGGCTTCCGCCTGTGATGAGGATGAAGAAAGCGGCGAGCAAACAAGTAATCACAGCTAACGTAAGCAGCCACCCAGCGATGAGCTGCCACGCGGGCAGGGCGAACAGAAAGAAGTTCAGCGGCTTGCCGAAAATAGGATCCACGACGCCACCGGCACTGCCGGGTGCGTACCAAAAGAGCGCGAGCGTTGGCCACTCCGCCATCATGCCGGCGCCGGTGGCAGCGGCAATAACAAGGGAGACGACGAGCGCGATGACGCGCAGAACAGGCTCAACCGGCAGTTTTAGCGGCTGCCCGCCGATGAGAATCGTGTGACCACTCGGCAAATCGGGGAGATGCGCTCGCTGTAGGGCGCGGAACGATCCATAGAGGATGAGAAATGTGGCCGCTGTGAAAGCAGCAAAGATTCCCCACTGCAGGCTCTGTGTTTTCCAGAACACGTCCCCGTACCCGAGGGATCCGAACCAGAGAACATCCACGTAATAGGACAGGGCGGTCCGACCGCTGAAGAAAATTCCGGCCAGAACGGCGAGAATAAGAAGCAAACTGCGGCGACGCCGCGGCGCATGCCGCGGTGGCCAGTCAATGGACTCAGGCATTCCTGCACTCTGCCTTCCTTAACTCTTTAGATTCATCCGCATAATACTCCATCCGCTTCCGCAATTGAGCCCTGCTTGCGTGAGGTGGTTGGCCACGGTTCAACCCGTTCTCAAGCGGCGCGAGTCGCTGGTTGTTTCCGTTGCTGCAGCTCAGCCATCGCGTTTTCGTGAGCGCCTAGTCGCAGACGTACCCAATAACCAGTCAAACGAGGCTCGCACTCGTTGCCTAGCGCAACCAAGAATCGTACGTAAAATGCGCTGCCTACGGTACATAGCACAGTCATTACCACCATCACTAGCATTTCAGCCTCCAGGGCTTGAGCGTCGTCTGGAATCCGCCAACCAGATCCATTGGATAAGGAAGCTCGTGAATTTTTAATAAAGGCGTCATAAATTGTTCGTAAAGGTGAACACGCTATTTGCAATATGGAAGCGCGACAAGCAGCCAATCCAGGCGATTTATGCGGGCCAATCAAATATTTAATGAGCCGTCTTCACGGCTTTTTCATGCCTTCCGTCTTATTGTCCAGACACTAGGGAGAGCAATCGTTGGTTCTTGAGCCTTCCCTTGGAGAGCTAAGAGCTAAGTCATGCGAAGGTAGCCCCGATAGGGAAACACATGGAAGCCAGAAACCTGGAATTAAGTCTTCTACGCACCTTCTCGCTGTTGTGCAGCACGGGAGTATGGGCAAGACCGCGGCGGCTGCCCGGGTAACGCAGCCCGCGGTCAGTGCACAGGTGTTCAGGCTGGAGAAAATTGTGGGCCACAGGTTGTTCACTCGCAACAGAAACGGCGCCAAAATTGACTTCCCATGGAGAGTTGCTCATCACGTATGCAAATCGCGCTGTGGATCTTAATGAGGAGGCGTTGACGCGGCTCCGCGGTGAGACGATTAGCAAACAGGTGACTTTAGGCATGAGCACCGAGGTTGCTCTAATTGGATTCGCTTCGGCCATGAAGCGGTTTCGGTCGATTCACCAGGATATGGAATTGAGAGTTGTAGTGACTGCTCCGAACAAGCTCGACGCACTCCTGAAAGCGGGAAACTCGATTTAGCAATTGGTGACCCGGCCTTGATGACGAAAAGACCGGCTGCGAAGTGGCTGGTGCCGTTGGAGTGGGCTGCATGCCAGGACTTCAAGATCGACCGGGCTCGCACACTGCCTCTGGTGCTGTTCGAGAACCCATGCTCGTGGCAAGACGAGATGCTGAGCTCTTTGCGCGAAGCCGGATGGGAATGGCGCGTCACATTTGAAAGTGCGAGCCTGGATGCGATCCTTGCCGCCACGCAATCGGGCCTCGGCATGGCTGCGTTACCGGCAGAAGCAATCCGGAATTGTAGCCTTACGCGAGTGCAGAATGTGAAACTGCCACCACCTCCCAGGATTCAGTTCGGCCTGTTTCGAACTTCGGCATTGCCGAGCGAAGCTCGAACTGTGCTGGAGACTACTCTAGACTCGGTGTTCAGGCAAGGTACGGAAGCTTTGGTCGCTTGAACAAGTTGCCCGGCCATGCTCGCGCGCTGATAGCGACGTTCGATACTACCAGCGAGCCAGCGGGAACACCTGCTGTCCCGGAGGATTATGCGCGAGATTTTAGCTGCGGAAACCCGTGCCCGGCATCCCAACGCACAACTCGCAGTCTCGATCTGCGGGCAAACAACTAGCGCTACGACAGGGAGAGACTATGACCAAGATCGAAGCGATTGTTCAGCCCGCCAAACTCGAAGCCGTAAAAGAAGCGCTTTCGGAGATCGGTATTGATGGAATGACGGTATTTGAAGTACGTGGGCATGGCCGGCAAAAGGGACACACGGAAACCTATCGCGGGCGCGAATACACGGTAGATCGGCTACCCAAGGTGAAACTGGAAGTGGTGGTGGACGACAAGTTGGTAGCGCCAGCCATCGACGTGATCATCCAGAGCGCGGCAACCGGCAAGATCGGTGACGGCAAGATTTTTCTGTCGAAGGTGGATGAGGCTATCCGCATCCGTAATCTGGAGCGCGGAGTAGGCGCGCTTTAGAGGACGCCGTTCTCTGTGGGGAGAGCGGAAGGCCAGACTTTGACCACTCACTAGCTAGTCACGATCCCGACTCTTCCCGACCAGGGGCATGAAAAAGTCGTGAAGAATTCATAAAGAACTCCTAAACTTTTGCGCGGGTCACACTGCCTGCCGGGAGATGAGGTATAGACTCTGGACAACGATTGGGCGGGATGGTTCCCCAATACCCGATATGCACGGACGGGACCACACAGATCGGGACACAAAATCAGCCGATCGAGGAAGACTTTGGCGATCTAGGCTGCGGGCTTTTCCTGCTACGGTGTTTGTCGCAGGCCTGACCTTAATTTGCTATTCGTTGCACGTTGGTTTCCCAACTGTAAGCTTCGTCTACCTGCTCATTGTCGTATTGCAGTCGCTCACAGGTGACTTTCTTTCGTCGACCATCGTCTCGGTGTGAGAGGAAAACGGTTCTCGTGATTTCCCACCGCCCGCAGCGTAACCTGCCAGCCAGTCACGCTGTGGCATCGCGCACAATTGGATCCCATTTGCCGCCGGTGTACGTCGGCGTGACAGTCGGCGCATCCTGTACCCGTGTTTGCAAACACCAGCTTCGTGTGGCACTGTGTGCAACTGACGCTCAAGTGCAGACCTTGGAGTGGAAAGCCGGTTTTGCCATGATCGAATTCCGGGACCGCGCGAATCACCTTCCATCCAGACACGGTATGACAATTCCGGCAAGGGAGATTCAGGCGGCCGTGTGGGCTTAGCGTAATGGCAGGACCACGGGCCCCGGTCTCTGCTGCGATGGCTGTCGAAAGGGGCAATATCCCCAGAACGCGAACACCTGCTAGCGCGATTGCCCTGCATTTTTGGAGGCGCACGGGACGGCCTCACAGCCGAAGTAGCACTCAGCGTTCCAAACGCCACTTGCACGGTTGTGCGCGGACTGCTCGCAGGCTTGCGGGCGAGGAACCTCAAATCTGGCTTATCGCTGCGTCTTTTCGACCCACATGGGTCCAAAGGCACCGGAGATCCGACGTTGATTCCTGTGTTGAGAGACTCAGATTGCTTTGAGAGGCTCAGATCAAAGAGCTGCAACTTCATCTCGGAGCGATCTAGCGAGTTGAGATCAAGATGACTTGAATCAGAAAAGGCGAATGCCACTGCCTGTTGAGCAGTGGCGCTCGTGGTTGCGGGGTAGGATTTGAACCTACGATTCTTGGGTTATGAGGCCGCTTGGAAACAGCTAACTTGCAGAAAGTGCGGCACGGGCGATGCCACACAATCAAGCTAGTCATTGCCAGGAACGCTTGGGAACTCTCTACCTATACCTGATCACCATGCCTAGCTGGTTTTGGGGCAATCGCTGGCGGTCTAGGGAAAGTGTGAGCGTAAAGTGGGCGGGGCTTAAAACCGAAAGGCTTGCAACTGATTGGAAGGATTGGTTGCGGGGGTAGGATTTGAACCTACGACCTTTGGGTTATGAGCCCAACGAGCTACCGGACTGCTCCACCCCGCGTCT
>Ga0075028_100000741_pt1 | contig 11611 bp, 9 predicted proteins | sample LitLauG_LLR_2014_FD_71390 | JGI IMG/M metagenome (GOLD analysis project Ga0075028, IMG submission 71390) | Freshwater sediment microbial communities from Pennsylvania, USA - Little Laurel Run_MetaG_LLR_2014 | ecosystem: Environmental > Aquatic > Freshwater > Creek > Sediment | place: USA... | reverse complement strand
CAATCTGCCACTTCTCTTCTGGGGTTCTTTGGACTCTCGGCTTTCTCGACATTCTCGCCTCCTGGCGGAGGCCCCAAGCCTAACTAACTTCCGTGTCCAGTTCTAGCGGGGTGCACTACAGATCCAGCACTATGTGTACTTCGCAAGGGTTGCCTCGGGTAAGCACCGGTATGGCTTTCTTTGTAACAAACCATACCTTGCCGGCGATCAATATCTCAGCCTTGACGGCATAACTGTGTTCAGGATTGATGGACCCTGGAGTCAAAGACACTTTGAACGGAATAGGTATCTGGCGTCCTTCGGTTGGAATCAACTGTTCCACGATTACCTTGGGCTCGCTTTGATCAGCGATCTCCAGCAGAGTAATTCTGACATCTGCGACTCTTGGCAGCAGCATCCTTTCCATGTACGTTACGGTGCCACTCAGCTCGGAGCGCGACTTCGATTGAATATCCTCTGCTTTCGCACGAGGTATTCCCGCCAAAGAGCCGCAAGCGACCAGTAGCATCGCCTCTGCGCATCCTCTCTTGAAAGACATCACAGTAGTGTCCCGAAGTGGCCGGATATTATCATGTTGAGAGACTTCTTGACAACCGGCTAACGCCTCCATACAATCGCCGCAAATTCTCTAGGGGCGATGAGAAATGGCTCGACTACACCCAGCGGTGACACATTCTCTTGCAGCGTTGGTCGCTGCCGTTCTGGCTGTGGCAGTAACCTTTTACTTCGTAATAGAAATAGAGAAGTACGGCAAACCACGCCAACCTCCAAGTCAGGAAGCTGTGCGCGAAGCCAGTGACCGATTGTATAAATCCTTGACCATCAAGGTTAGCGATGTGAAGTCGCCCACAGCTGACGGCCAGGCGCTCGGGATTCTTCGATCCATGCAACAAGCGAGAGCGATCATCAATTCCGATTCGTCAACAGACGCAGAAAAGAGTGCGGCCCAGTCTATTGAGGACCAGAGGACCAGGCAATTGGAAACGAAGGCTACGGTGCGTCCGGGCGTGAAAATACTTAATGGCCGACCGGCCCCTCCAGATGCTTTTCAGTACCAAGTCGCGGTAGTCTACAGTGGTGCAGACAGTCCACTCTACGGCCTCCACTGCGGCGGGACGCTAATCGACCCACTATGGGTTTTGACAGCAGCGCACTGTTTTAATCAGGATACCCAGGAAGGTGACTTCCAAATTTTCACGGGTTCGCGAAAGCTATCTGCGGGCGGACGCCTCGTTGCAATCGCCAAAATTGTACGGAATAACTATGATCCGACCACTAATGAAAGGGATATAGCCCTCGTCAAACTTAAGACTCCGATAACTGACCAAACGCCGATGAATCCGGCTGATTCCGTAGTCGAAGCGAAGAAGACGACCCGTATCGTTACTATTAGCGGCTGGGGAGTTACAGCCGAGGGTTCGTCAGTAGCCTCTGATGACCTTCAATTTGCTTTTGTGCCTCTGATCGAAAACAACGTCTGCCGCACAAACTATGGAAGTCTGCCACCGGAACAGAAGAAGGATATCAAAGACGATATGATCTGCGCCGGTGAGGGCAAGGCCGACGCCTGCCAAGGAGACAGCGGAGGACCTTTGGTAATTAAGAGCGCTGGCAGTAAGCCATACGTGGAAGGCGTCGTCAGTTGGGGAGAGGGGTGCAACCGCGCACATTTTCCGGGCGTGTACGCGAGGGTGCCAATTTACCTCCCTTGGATACAGGCAACGATGAAATCCGAGTGATTGGGCCGTCCGTGCCATCGAACCTGAGCTCACTAGTGCCGTGACCGTGTGATGATGACGCCAAACTGGAATCACTGGGTGCCCCGTCCTTGTCGCGTTTTTTGCGACAGGGCGGGATCATCTTCTCGTACCCAAGTCTAGCTACACAATCATGCGGTCACAGTACTAGTGCGACTATTGTCAGGCCAGTGATGACGGACCAAGTAAGTCGGTCCACGCTAGATTGACCATAAAGGCGCCGACTCTCAGCATAATTCTCATGTCTAGGGATGTTCGCAGGCCCCTTGTGAAACTCGGAAGTGAGGCAGGGGCTTCCCGAAGTCTGATATTCGGCTCTCTGAAGATACGCGAGCTAAACGGGGGCTATGGTGCCAACATTTGGTGGACTGCTCGATTGATTTGCCAGTTGATTGATTTTGCTATTGACACGAACGAACTCTTGCCGTAAATTTCCAGCCTTCAGCGAGTTGGCCTTGCCGAGAAGCTTGTCTTCCGGATTGAGGGGGGTGCTTTCTCGCTGCTTCTCCGTCAGATAACAGGTGATGTACTAGCAGGTCTTGGATTCACACGTTAACGCAGATGTGTGTGCCGGAGAAACGGCTGAGAAGGTCTGTAGCAGCCCGACTCAATTTCGTGTGAAAGCCGTGCAGGAGTAAATATATGCGCCGACTCGTTTCAAGATTTCTACTCACGATCCTCATAACGCTCCCATCTACACTACTTGCCGACGACACAAAGCGCGTTGCGACGCTCGTAGACTTTACAGCAATTCAAAGCGAGAGAAGCGTCGTCGAGGCCAATGTTGACATCAACAACGCTACGATCGCCAGTGTTGCAAACGCACAACGATTGGTCTCGATCTTTTTTCAGGACGCCAAGATTCAGATCCCAAGCCGAGACTTTTCTTGCATTATTCACGTGGTCCGGTGGGGCGTTGACTCGAAAACCGAGGCGGCCAAGGACGTGGTTACAAAGTCTAACTGGTATGTGTACAACCCACAAAGCAATTGGACCGACGCAGACTTGCTGTCGAACAAGCGGATCTACGGAGTGCGAAGACCGTACATCCTTGCTATCCACCTGAACGTCCCGTCGGGAATCAGCGATTTTCTATTCGCGTACAAATACAACGCGGTCCATCGCCTCCCAGCGAATATTCAGAATCTGAAGAGTGCTATTGAGCTGTTCAAATCGACGACGAAGGCACTCGACCTCACGGGCACTATTGGCATGTGGGCATTGGGATCACTGGAGGGAGATCCTCCCTCCGATATCACCGTTACGTCGGCCGTTCTTAGCGGTGGAAAAGAAATGACCTTGGAGACGGCTAACACAAAGTTCGACGATGAAGGTCTCTATCGTTGGGATATAAGCATCGGTGTTCCCATAGCGAGTTACAAGCAGCTTCAATCAGTGGTGGACGCTACGGGGCAGGTCAATATGGCGAATATTGACAAACGCAATCTGCTCATATTGGGAAATCTATTTTTGAAGCCAGTAGACGTCAAGAGTTCCACATTCCTCACAATCCCCCACCTGGTGGGCGGGATTTCACTAGCTTCAAAGCCTTTGCATGGAGCTATGGCAGGAATTGGGTGGGGACCCGTCATTTCAAACTTTTACATTGGGACAATGATCATTACCGACAATCTTCCAAATCACAGAGTTGTTCATCACTATAAGCTTGCTTTCGGCCTCAATTTCCCGATGCGTACTTTGGCAGAAAAACTGGGACTAAAGACCCAAATTAACTAGAGTGCTCATCAGGGAGGCAGCACCAAGTGATATCTATGTCGCAGCGGAGCGGGTGTATGGCTGACCACAGAAGGTGGCAAGGAAGGGTCGGGTTGGATCCCCCCAGAGGTCGCCACCTCACCTCCGCGCGGTGCTGCAGATTAAGGTGTCGGAGGCAAGGGAAGCGACTGCTTGTCGCGGACACGCATGGTCGAGGTGCCTGGGTAGTCCCCACCTTGCACCGAGCTTGTGTGAGCAGAGTCGCCTACAAGGCGTTCTGCTGAGCGATTTGTCCCCAAGGCTTTAAGCGTAACGATGATCTTCCCGTGCGCGGCTGCCCGTTTCCGGACCGAACACGTTCGAGCAATTGTTTGAAAACTGAGGAGACTAGTGGCTTGTCGCAGTGAGTTCGTTACTGCGGACGCGGCGGGTGGGGTCGGAATATTTCCACTGGATGGGGCGGGCGTTGGCCGAGTAGGCGTTGATGTAGCGGCGTAGTTTGCGGGCCAAGTCCGAAACCGAGGTAAAGATGCCGCGCGCGATGACGTCGCGTTCGATCTTGGCAAACCAGATTTCGACCTGGTTGAGCCAGGACGAGTAGGTGGGGGTGAAGTGGAACTGGACGCGCGGATGCAGGTGCAGGAAATCGCGCACGGCTTGGGTCTTATGCGCGGAGAGGTTGTCGAGGATGATGTGAATCTGTTGCCGGGGCGGGCACAGGGATACGACTTCCTTAAGAAAGGCGACAAACTCGCGGCTGGTGTGGCGAGCGGCGGTTTTGCCGTGGACGCGGCCGGTGGCGGTGTTGAGCGCAGCATACGAGGAAAGCGTTCCGTGGCGGTAGTACTCGAAGCCGTGGCGTTCGGCGCGTCCGGGGGAGAGTGGCAAGACGGGATCGAGACGATCCAAGGCTTGAATGGCGGTCTTCTCGTCGACGCAGAACACGGCGGCGTGTTGCGGCGGGCGTAGATAAAGGCCGAGGATGTCGGCCGCTTTGCTCTCGAACTCGGGATCGTCGCTCGCCATGTAGCGTTCGAGGCGATGCGGTTTTAAGCCCGCTTCGTTCCAGACGCGATACACAGCGTCTTTGCTGACGCCCAGCACCGAGGCCAACTTGCGGCAACTCCAGTGCGTGGAACCGTCGCTGGGTTTTCTGCGCGTGGCGGATAAAATGCGGGCGCGCAAAGCGGGAGTCAACACACTGGGCTTTTGACCGGGATGACAGGTGTCGAGTCCATCGAGCCCGCACTGCTGGAAGCGCCGCTTCCAACGCAGGATCGTGGGCGCGGTGGTCTGGAGATGCCGTTTGATGGCGTTGAAGGATGCGCCTTGCGCCAGCAACAGGACCAATTTGGCGCGAAACACGTATCCGGCGGGCAGAGAACGGGACTGGGCAATGCTGCTGAGGTCGGAGTGCTGTTGCCGGGTGAGCAAGATCTCGCTGCCAGTAGCCATGACTGCTTGGATGCTACCAGGCTAGTAATGGTTACTCTGCGACAAGCCACTAGTATGGGTGGGTGGATAAGCCAGAGCTTGAGCCAGCCGCTCATAGCCATCCTCTTGGCTGCCGCAGCGGCGGCCGCGGACCCGGTGCTCCTTCTGAAGATCGATGCGCGAACGAAGAGTGGCAATGATCCAGGGCTAGAGAGAGTCTCCGTTTTCAAAGCAGACCAAGCAGTCTTCTATCGGCTGCCCTTGATGAATATCGATCTGGACGGATCTCCAAATGCTTACCATCCTCCCGTAGCCGGACACCCTCACGGCAAAGGGCCAGGGCTGGGCCTTGAAGACTTGCGGAACGCGAGCAGTAACTTGAAGGATGGGCCCACCGCAGTGTGGGTCGGAATCGTAACAGATAGCGCTGGGAAACCGGTGGTTCAGAAAGAGGGGCCCTTCAGCGGTTTTTATGTTTCCCAAACGACACTAGAGGATTCGACCTTCCCGAAGAATGATCCGCGCAGGTACGTGGATGCGACGACGATTCCGTACGTTGTGCTCAACCCGAAACTTCGCAAAAACGGGGGGCTGAACGTCGGAGACCTAGCAGTGGTCGTGCTTGGTCGTGAACAACCGAAGATTGGGTTTGGGATAGTAGCTGATATCGGACCAGGCAACGGTTTGGGGGAGTGCTCTCAAGCCCTCGCAGCTTCAGTTGGAATTCCTTCCGGAACAGAGAATGCCGACCTGATATATATATATTTTGCGACACCTACTAACAGACGAGTCAGGACAGTTGAGGAAATCCATAACCAAGCCGACGCTTTGTTTACTGCTTGGGGCGGGATCTCGCGCGTGCATGACATGAGAGTGTTTCTTGAAACTCACTAGTTCCGGATCTCCTTTTCTCTCACTCTACCTTGAACCTCAACCCATGAAGTCTGAGGGCCCTCTGCAAATCTGCATCGTCAGGTCGGATCGACTCCGAACCCTGCACCTTGATTTGAAATGGCTCGAATAGGGCCCAATTCTCAACGTCGTGTCCATACTTCGAGCGGTAGTAGATTCCCGCCAATCCATCGTTGAACACGATGCGTGATGCTAACTGGGTCAGAATTCGCGGAGCTGTCGTCTGCAAAACAGAAGCGTCCAAGTCATCCAAGCCATACCTCTCCAGGTGACCTGCCAGCACAATCCGCAATCGGCTGATCCATTCACTACTACAAATGTCGGCATACTCTCCGCCGGCCGTTGCGACTCCCATCATCCGCTTTTCGGTCCATTCCAACGGCACTTCCCCGATCGGACAGTAGTCATCTTCTCCGTCAATCTCGGTCAATTCAGCCAGGAGTTTGACATCGACGCGAAATCGAGCCAAGGTTTCAAGGAAGCAACCAAGCCTTTGGGAGGATGCATACAGAACACGGTACATTCCTTCAGGATCGTCAAAGCGATTGCCGAAGGTTCCGTCCGGTCCCGCTGAGGCCCAATCGGGAACAGACCAGGGATCAGGCTTCCTCCCCAATCGATAAATCACGCCGGGGACTTTCAAGAATGACTATCCTCCGGCTAAAAATGCGCGAGCCGCACCGAGAATCTCCGGACCCACGGCCTCTACATTCTCTTCTCGCAAGAGCCGAATCGGCACGCGATCATTCAACTCTGGATTCAGACCCGTAAACCAAGCCTGAACCACGCGTGGCCCTTCGTGATCGCTAATCATCTTCGCCAGCCGATAGGCAAACCGCAATCGTTCTTCAACTCCCTTGTACGGCTCTGAGCCAGCGATCCAACGCTCTACACCTCTTGCGTCTTTGACCGAAGCGATGTAGGCAGTCAATTTCTTCCCCAAGATCCCCGTCAGCTCACTGACGAGTTTGGAAAACTCCAGAGTTGTCGCTTCCCGGTACGCCAATAGGTCCGGTCGTGGCGGTGTCAATACTGCCATGTTTTGGGTCTCCCTAACCTCAATGTCAGTGTATCAAAATGCCGCTTAAATATCCACATAATGACTATTAAATAACGATCAAAGTTGATTCGCCGTAAACGAATGAAAACAAATGACCTAAACAGGGGATCCTTCCTATTGGCTTCGACAATCCGGCACGTCAGGAGCCGACGATTTGAACCCAAGTAAGGATTGGACCAAAGTCGTTAACGTGCTCCCTTGCTACTATTGCAGCGACGGTGCATCGGCTGAGCATTTCTGATCTTGGTCACTCCGCCTTTTGCGTAAGCAAGGATGTGGTCAACAGTGAAATCGCTCCATGAAACTGGCTTCCTGCACTTGGCGCATACAACCTTGTCGTCAGTTCCCCAAATTATGCGCCGCTGTTCGGAGGTGAATCCGCGCTTTTCGTCCTTACGCTCATACAGAGACCACAACAAACTCTTCAGGATAGCCCTTCGCCGCTCGCGGTTGGCGCTGCTGTCGGTATCAGCACGGACCGTGAGGAGATAGTCCGAGTAAAGCCGCTGAGCGGGTCTTGCGGGCTTCAGGCTGCGAAGCTGGTCTCTCAGCTCGTCTGCTCCCTTTGACAGTTTGCGGAGGAGCGCATACGCGATCTTGTTTCGCTTTCTGTCTTTGAGAACGAACTTCTCCTTTTGCATCTCCCAAACCAGCAGAAACAGCGAGTAGAACTCCGCGCTGTTTCTAAAGCGCGTTTGACGCAACTCGGGAAACATCCTCTTGACTAGACGGTAAGTCGCCAGAAACTCGCGGCTGATCTTGCCGAGCGTGTTACCGTTCACGGCCTCGTTGCCGATAGCCCGGTCAAGGGCCGTCTTCTTGTTAATGGGGCTGCCGTGATGAATCGACATGAGCAACTCGGAGAAGAGCTCTGTGCCGCGCATTCGATCAATTTGCGCCTGTGTAAGGATCTTCTCGGCCCTCAGGTAGGAGTGGCAACGAGCTACAAGGCGGTCCGCTTCTCTTAAGAATCTGCTCGTATAAAACCGTGCGTGGCGTTTCTCGCCCGATGTGAGACGTTTTCCGGTCGAGTTGATTCGTACAAACAGATCAATGATCTGGGAGAGTTCGCCCGACACCTGGACCGTTTGAATCTGATAACCATCGAAAGCGGCGCGACTTTGGGGAAAATGTCGTCTTATGTCCGTCCAGTCGTAATACTGGCGTTCACTGCCAGGGAACTCCAGCTTAACGTCGAATCGGTCGCGCTTGAATCTGCCGGCGCCGACAAACATGAGAATTGTCTCAAGCCTCTGTTTCCCGTCGATCACGTCATAGATCAGGCGTCCGTTCTCCTGGCGCTTGTAGAGGAAGATGCTCGGGATCGGGTACCCCGCGACGATGGACTGAATCAGGCTGGTGCGATCCCTTGGTGACCATACAGACCTTCTCTGAAAACCGGGGTCGAGATTGATCTGCCGGCTCTTAAACATCAGCAACAGTTGGTTGATCGTCGGCTCGGTGTACGTCGGGTCGAGAGACATAGACACTCAGGCTGCTCAATCGAACTTGAGCTGCCAAATTATAACCTCAATACGCATGAAATGATGGACGTTGCACCCGTTTCGCCTTAGAGCCTTTCGCAGCCAGAGCGCGGAAGCGCGGCTGGCTCCTATTCTCGATTGACTTCAGGCGGCTCCTGCTACGGTTTACAATCGCCTGCACGACAGCAAGCGCCTGAAAGTGAGCAATTATGCCGGATGCTTGGAAGGAAGCTGCGAGCGAGGTGCTTCAGGAGAACACCGCGCAAGCGATCCATCAGCAACTAGAGCAACTGGACAATCAAAAAGACCGGTATTCTCGTCGATGGATTTGGGAATTGTTCCAGAATGCACTTGATGCTGCACCGCAAGATCAACCAGCCAAGATTCAGATTTGTCATCAAGGCAACAAATTTGCTTTCAGCCATAACGGCGCACCTTTCCACCAAAAGGAAATACTTCACCTTATCTATCACGGGTCCACCAAGCGCGAACGGGAAGGTGTCATTGGACGCTATGGCACTGGTTTCTTGACGACCCACGTCCTGTCAAGGCGGGTTCGGATTTGCGGAAGCTTGAACACAGATGAGCGATTTGATTTCCTTCTCGACCGCACGGGCGCAACACCATCGGAGATCGCAAGGGCGATGGCGGGGTCGTTTGAGAACCTTCGAGAAAGCATAAATGTCGATCGCGCCTCGAACTCCACTACCTTCGAATATGACCTCGACGGCCCGGCAGCGGACTTGGTTAACGTCGCCCTAAATGATCTGAGGTTTATTGCGCCTTTCGTGTTGGCGTTTAATCCTGCAATCGGCAGCATTGAGATTGCAGTTGATGATGTTCTTTCCCTGACTATCCTTGATAGGCACACAGGGACCCCGTTCGAGTCAGCCCACTTGGTTGAGTGCGGCGATATGAGTACCCGTCAAGTTGAATGGCGGTGCTGCCTGGTGGAAGATGCGGATCTTGCGATTGCCATTCCCCTTGGTGGTTCTTCTACGTCGCGCACGATTACAATTCCTGAGACTCTGCCGCGCTTGTTTGTCGCCTTTCCCCTCTTTGGAACAGAGCACCTTCCCCTTCCATTTGTACTTAATTGCATCGGAAAGCCAACTGAAAAACGAGACGGACTATTTCTCGGCCATGAGGAAACCGATGATAACAAGCAAAACAAGGAGCACGTCGAACGCGGGTGGGCATTGTTCAAAAGCGTTCTTCAGAATGCTGCCTCGGCAAACTGGGAAGACTTGTCTCAGTTGGCGCGCGTAGGCCCCGCGCCTGCTCAGGAGTGGTTGGATGGAGATTGGTTCGATAATCTGACAAAATCCAATCTTTCAGAGCACATCGCAACTTCGCCCCTCGTGCGCACGGCGAGTGGCGATACTGTGTCTCCGCGCAAGGCAGTCTTCCCTTTGCCACCCGATGGGACTGATTCCGATAAGTTTTTTGAACTTGTCCGGCCAATATATGGCGGTGCCGTTGTGCCTGCAAGGGAGGTTATGGGACCGTGGGTCGAGGTCTTAGCTGGCTGGTCTAAGCTCACCTCCGAAGCCGATCTCGCCGTTTCAACCGTCCGGTTGGCCGACCTTGGCCGGTGCGTCAGTGGCCTCAAGAGCCTCGACGCTATTGAACAGGCACTGCAATCCGAGAGTGCGGCAATCGGCGCGGTGGGGTGGCTCAGTGCTTTTCTTGAAGCCGTCTTTGCTTCTGGAGACCAAAGTATTCTGGATAAGGAAAAGTTACTGCCGGACCAGAATGGAATACTCCAAGTCAGGTCCCAACTAAAGCGCGATTCCAATATTGAGGAACAACTGAAGGTCATTAGTATCGACCTTGGCAGCGACATCCGTGCGGAATTGCTGGATGGACGCTTGGGCCGATCAGTCCAAGAACTTCTGTCCCCTTTGACTTCTGATGTTATCTCGATGTCACTGCTCACTCGGGTCATCTCAAGGGCTAAGACTGATTACAATTCTGACAATTACAGACGTGCCAACGCCGCCCTGTTTGCCTGGTTTGCGGCACAAAGGCGGCCCGACGCGCTGCGGTCCTTCCCTTTCATTGGCTGTGAGATTGATCCGAGCGGCAAGGAAAGGCTAGTTGCTGGGCGTGAGCACTTGCTTGCACCGGCAGACATCTGGCCTGCGACTGCGACGCCGTTTGTTGACCTATTTCCCGCTGGCTATGTTGCTTCTACGATTTATTCAGGGGTGGTGGATCGAGTGACATGGGGCTGGCTGGAAGAACAGCGTTTCTTTCTGTTGGACCCTGTGATCCACGATTCCCAAGCCGTGGACGGCGATGATCTGGCGGGGCTGTTGGAACTGCCTTTCCAGCGAGACCAAGAGGACTTGGACCACAAGATCCAGGCGTTACAAGTAGTGGATTTGGCACACTTGAATTTGAAAGACAAAGGAATCATCGACACAGTAAGGAACAGTAAACCCAAGGCAACGCGCTTTCTCGAATTTATAGTCGGCCACGTCTTAGTTTCCGAAAGTGCTGATTCGTTGGCCTATCACAGCAAAGAGTGCGTCTGTACGACCAAACACTCCATCCACAATGCTCTTTGGATCTCAACCTTAAGGAATAGGCAATGGGTCTACGAGCGAAAAGGGCACGCAGGACGACCCTCAGCCGCCAATGTGGCGAAGATCTGGAAAGATAGTTCCGAGTTGATGGGTGCTATTGCCCGAACAGAAGTGATTTTGTTTCTTCGGCGGCTTGAGATCAACGCGAGCGAAGTCCAACGCGGTGCCTCATCGATGCCGGAATCTGACTCGTTAAACATGGAGAAAGCCATGGTAGCGCTGCTTGCCGCGACTAAAAATGACGTGAGCCGTTTGCAGAAGCTGGCGGAAATATCTTCGGTGGACCCGGATTTTATTGATGAGTATGACAAGCTCCTGAAACAACGACAGCGGGTCAGGCTAAACCAGAAGATCGGAACTTCAATTGAAACATTATTCAAGTCCATTTTTGAGGGCCCTGAACTCGTCAACCTCGGATTACGAATCACAAGGACAGGCTGGGGAAGTGATTTTTGCATAGAGCACGACCTCGTGGACGAGAGCGGAGAGGTGGCATTTGAATTGCACTCGACGCATGGGAGCAGCTTCTTGGTGGAATTGTTCGTCGTCAGAACCTCTGAGACCGGCTTGGCCCTTGGGCGAAGCTACGGTTTGAGTTTCAGTTCCACCCTTGGTTTCTGGTTCCAGCGGCCCAGATTGTAGCGCAGCCGCTGCTCG
>Ga0075028_100000740_pt1 | contig 11612 bp, 9 predicted proteins | sample LitLauG_LLR_2014_FD_71390 | JGI IMG/M metagenome (GOLD analysis project Ga0075028, IMG submission 71390) | Freshwater sediment microbial communities from Pennsylvania, USA - Little Laurel Run_MetaG_LLR_2014 | ecosystem: Environmental > Aquatic > Freshwater > Creek > Sediment | place: USA... | reverse complement strand
CGTCGAGATCGATGTGCAGTTCGCCATTCAGCGCAGGGCCGGCTGCATCGACATCGGCGACGTAAAATACCTGCCGATAGGTGCCGCCTGGAAAACCTGTGCCGATCGTCTCGCGCACGATCGAGCGCGCACCATCACAGCCGGCGACATAATCCGCCGCAAAATCATACTCCCAACCATCGGGCCCGCGCAGGCGGGCCACCACGCCGTCTTCCCTGTCGGCGAAACCGATCAGTTCGGTGCGACGCTGGACCGTTATTCCCAGCGCCTGCAGCCGCTCGATCAATAGCCGCTCGTGCTGGTCCTGCGGAAAGATGTGCAGGAAGGGGTAGGGCGTCAGATCCGAGCCGACGGCCTCGAGCGAAAGTCGCGCCGCCGCTTCGCCTTTCACCCAGAGATTGACGGCGGGAACCTGGTTTCCCGCTGCGACCACGGCCTCGGTGAGATCGAGCTGCCGATACAGTTCGAGCGTGCGTGCCTGGACCGCCAAAGCGCGCGAGGTCGTTCCCGGCTCGGCGGTCTTGTCGATGATCTTCACCTTGACGCCGAACCTTGTCAGCCAAAGCGCCAGCACGAGGCCCGTCGGGCCCGCACCTGCGATCAGAACGTCGCTCTGCGGCATGTTGCTCTCCCTGGCGCGATGTTTGTACAGTGTAGGCCGGAAATCTGCTTCAAACATAGACCGCGGGATCTGCTATTCTCCAACCCGCCAATTCATCGCGCCAGCCTGCAATCGCGCATAACCCACGGGAAACGCCATGCGAAATCGAAATTGGTCCAGGCGCGACGTGCTCAAAACCACGACCGCGCTTGCCGCCGGTGCGTTGTTCGCCGAGCCGCTCCGGGCGGCGCCGCCGCCACCGACGAGCGTGACGCCCGCATTGGTCGAAGCAGCCCGCAAGGAGGGCAAGCTCTCGTACTACTCCGCGCTGGAGCTGAACGTCGGGGAACGGTTGGCCAAGGCATTCGAAGCCAAATATCAGGGGATTTCCGTCCGCGTCGAGCGCTCGGGCGCCGAACGGATTTTCCAGCGCATCGCCCAGGAGCAGGCGAGCGGCATCAACGCCGTCGACGTCGCCAACAGCACCGACCCCGCCCATTATCTGGACTGGAAGGGCAAGGACTGGCTGGCGCCCTATGTTCCCGACGATGTCGCGAAGTATTTCCCGGCGGATCAGGTCGATCCCGATGGACTGTACGCAACCTCGTGCGGCTGGATCGAAGCCATCGGCTACAACACCAGTCTGGTGAGGGGCGAAGACGCGCCGAAGAGTTACGCCGATCTGCTCGATCCGAAATGGCAAAGCAAGATCGTCAAGGCGCATCCCGGCTACAGCGGCGCCATCATGACGGCGACCTTCGTGCTCTCTCGCGAACTGGGCTGGTCGTATTTCGAGAAGCTTGCCCAGCAAAAGGTGCTGCAGGTGCAATCGGCAGCGGACCCGCCGAAGAAGCTGCTGCTGGGGGAGCGGGCGGTGATGGCCGACGGCAACGACTACAATCTGTTGCTGCTGAAGGACCAGGGCAAGCCGGTCGAGGTGGTCTACGCCACCGAAGGCTCACCGCTCATCATCGTTCCCAGTGGTGTGTTCCGTAATGCACCCAATCCGAATGCCGCGCGGCTGTTCCAGAGTTTCTTTTTCAGCACGGAAGGACAGCAATTGCTGGTCGATAATTTCGCTCATCGCTCTTTCCATGCGCAGATCAAGGAGAAGCCCGGCCACCCGCCGTTGGCAACACTGAAACTGCTCAAGTCCGACCCTGCCGCGGTGCTGGCGCAGAGCGAGGATATCAAGGCGCGCTACGCCAAACTTTTCAAAGTGTGATCGGGCTCGGCTGAAAATGCCTCGCTTCGCGCCGCTCGCCGGGACGCTTGGCGCGATGAAGATGCCGAACCGGAGCAGGAACCATGCGGCTTCATCGGTTCATTGAAAAGAAAAAGGCCCGCCGTTAAGCGGGCCTTGGTCTTCATATCGCAACGCCGTAGTAGTCGTTTACGGCGCGGGTTCTCGCGGGGTCGCTCCAGTTCCAGGCATTGTCGTTACCGTATTTCGGCGCGCCCTTCAGTTGGGTTTCGGTGATACCCGTACGATAGCCGCCAAGGTTGGTGTCGTATTTCAGGGATTGCCAGGGCAGGGGATAGTGGTCGTCGCCGATTCCGAGAAAGCCGCCGAAGCTCAGGACGGCGTATGAAACCCTGCCGCTCATCTTGTCGATCATGACGCGTTCGATCGATCCGATCTTGGTATCGTTCGCGCCATAGACAGCTGTTCCTTCCACCTTGTCGCTGCCGATAAGGGAACCTGTCTCTCTTGTTTCCGTAGCCATTGCTAATTCTCCTTGGTTGAAGAACGTTGCAACAGGCGGCGCAACGAATTGTTCCTGCGGACAAGGTCTTGGCGAAGAGCTCTGCGTTCCGGATTGCCCCCGGGCTTGCCAGCTTCGCAGATCAGGAACAAGATGCCCGGGAGCGAAGCAGCTCGACCACCTGGCGCCAATGGAAACAATGCAATGAGTCCGCTCGTCGTAGCACTCATTTACTTCGGATCATTCCTGGCCGTCGGGCTGGCCGCGAAGATAGCGATCGGGATGTGGATGAAAAAAAGCGGTGTCGATCTCCCCGATCTGCAAGCGCAAGCCGGACCCAACCGCAGGAAACACAAAGCGTTCTTGCTTGGCGCCTGGCGCAATGAAGATTAGCTTCGGGCGCACCCGCAGCATTTCATCGCGCGCGATTTGTCCCCGCTCCGGCGCGGCGCACTGCGATTCGAACCCACCTAGAACTAGCCGGGAAATAGCCTCCCGACAGGAACTTTCGTTGCCGCCCGCGACTTGTATCCATAAGAGGAAACAAGTCAGGCGCAACAGATGAACGACAACTGTTCACGGAACAAAAAGGATTCCGAGCGAACGGCAAGAAGTCCCGTCGTGATCGCGGCGGCGGTTGCGTTTTTCGGCGTGCTGGGCATGCTGATTGTCGATCATGGTTCGTGGAGCCGCCCCAAGGTCCAAACCGCCGAGGTCGCCCACTACAAGACAACCGGCGATGCCGCACGAGCAGTCGGCGCGACGGTTGCGCCAACAGCGCCCAAGCCGGAGATCGAACCCGTGGCACCCGGGCCGAAACTCGCCCAACCCGCAAACCCCGCCACACCCTAGACTCAAGCCTTCGGGGTTTCCCGAGTTGCGCCGAACCTCGCATGGCCGGCACGCTGCGGAGCGAGCCGCTATTCAGCCGCCTGCGACGGCGCCAAGCGCATGGTGTCAACGCCGTCGGCCTCGGTCGCGGAGATCGTCGTACGTACCATCAGCCGCGGCTCCTGCGCGGGCCACGGCCGTCCGCGATGCATGGTCGCGCGGTTGTCCCACATGACCACGTCGCCTCTGCGCCATTGGTGCAGGTAGGTGGTGCCCGGCGCGGTCGCGGCTTGCATCAGTTCGTCGATCAGCTTCTTCCCCGCTGCCGCCTCCATGCCTTCGACTGCATAGGCGTGCGAGGCAAGATAAACAGCACCGCGGCTGTTCACCGGATTCTTCCACACCATGCGCCAGCATTGCGGCGGCAGCGCCGCGCGCTCCTCGGGGGTTGCGAGGTCCGCCGCGATCTGGCTGCGCGAATGCGCATAGTCGTGCCAGGCAAAGGAATTCTCGAGCTTCACGCGCAGGCTTGCATCGAGCCGCTCGAAGGCAAGGCGGGTCGAGACGTATTCGGTCTCGCCGCCGCGCGCCGGGATGATGCGCGCCGAAAGGATCGATGTGAGCGCCGGTAGCGATTTGAACGATGAATCGGTGTGCCAGAGCTGGTTGGCTTTGCTGCGGAGCGAAAGCCGGTGATCAGGCGGCACCACCTTTCCGTCAGGCCCGATGGTACTGAGGATCACAAAATGCGAACCGGTGCCCTGCGAGCCGACCTTGGTCACCTCCGGGGGACCGAAGCGGCGCGAAAAGGCGAGTTGAAGTTCGTCGGTCACCTCCTGGCCGCGAAAGACCAGAACGGAATGTTCCTCGAAGGCGGCGCGTGCAGCCGCATAGGCGGCCTCGTCGGAGGCGATATCCGCAAGCGTCACCCCGCCTAGTTCGGCGGCGAATCCCGGACCCAACGGAACGACGTCCATCGGCAAATCCTCCCCATTGTTTTGCTTAGCTTTAAGGCAAAACCCGCCGGCCGGCAACGAGCCGCGGAGGACGCGGTCAAGCGCCAGGGACACGGCCGTTGCGCACTCAATTCCATGTAAAACTGGCTGCCGTTGCAAGAGTCCTTACGACTGATTTCTTGCTTGCGGCAATGTGTAGGTACGGCTCTCCAGCTTCGCATGCCACTCAATTGGCGCCGTCCGCGGTTGCGGACGGCTGTGCGATTTTGTTTTGTGCGATAATTCTTTCGAGCCGCGCAATATTGTCCAGCAGGCGCTGACTGGTCAGGACGAGGAAGTAATAGCCAAATTGCGGGTTTTGAAAGTAGATTTCGAGCAGCTTTTCATAGGTTATGGTCAGCACATGTCCGTCCTCGATGCACTTGACCGTCGCCGTCCGCCGGTTATTGGGCGTAAGGAAGCCGAGTTCGCCCATTAGCCGTCCTGGCGGAAGTTCGACGCCGATTTCGGTGACCAGAAAGTTTCCGGTGACGGTCAGGAACATTTCGTTGGCTGCTTCGTCCTTCTTGCACAATATATCGCCCCGGCGATATTTGCGCTCGGTCATGAACGGCTTGAGCCATTCCATCGACGTGTCGCCTTGCGTTGCGCTGCGCGCCTTCTTGACCAGAGTCAGCATCTGACGGAGACGATAGGCATTGATAGGGAGCAACAGGAAATACATGAGAAAGGTCTTGACGTCTCCGGCGAGTGCGCCAAAGCCGGCGAAGAATGCGCAGCCGATCATGTTCGCGACGCGCAGCGGCACCATGGTCTGCGTCAGCAAGGTGGCGACAAAGAAGATTGCGCCGATCAGGGCGAACATGTTGGCAAGCGTGATGTTGGCCAGCACGATCTCCAGAAGGCGGTTGAATATTGCGTCGTACGTTATGTTGTCGGGATCGAGACCCAGTTGAATCAGGATCTTCGCCACCCTGAGGTTGTCCGCCGCGGTGTCCAGAATGCGATTTAGCGTCGTCGACAGGTCTGCACTGCTCAAGTTCATCGGATCCCTCGCGCAAATTTGTCGGTAATCGCCGGATTTCCCGGAATAGTAAAAATCGGGTCGGGCAGCAATGGTTTGAGCCGAATTACTAACGGTCTCGACGATCAACTCTTGCTCTGAGGATCGGTTTCTGCAACCGGTTTTGACCTCATGCCCAAGCCGGCTTTTCCGCTGCTTCGGCGCACAGCCGCGCCATCGTGGCTGCGGTTGAGACCGCTTCATACATTATCTGAAGCGCAGATTTTCACGAGAGAGCTGGTCTATCCTTGTGCAGCCCATCAGCTTCATTCCCCGCTCGATCTCCGCCCTCATCAGGCCCAGCGCACGCTCAACGCCGGCCTGACCGGCCGCCGCGAGAGGATAGAGATAAAAGCGTCCGACTCCAACGGCTTTCGCCCCCAGCGAGAGCGCCTTCAGTACGTGGGTCCCGCGCCGGATCCCTCCGTCCATGATCACGTCGATCCGATCCCCCACGGAATCCACAATTTCAGCCAGCTGATCGAATGCCGCTCGCGAGCCGTCCAGCTGCCGGCCGCCATGGTTGGACAGTACGATGCCGGTGCAACCGATCTGAACTGCGCGTTTGGCGTCCGCCACCGACATAATGCCCTTCAGACAGAATTGACCGTTCCAGAGCTGAACCATTTCAGCGACATCGTCCCAGTTCATGGAAGGGTCCAGCATCTCGGTAAAATACTTGCCAATCGACACGGCCCCGCCGCTCATGTCGACGTGCTGATCCAGCTGGGGCAGTTTGAAGCCCTCGTGAGTGACGTAATTGATGCCCCACATCGGCTTTATGGCGAATTGGAACATCCCGCCAAGCGTCAGCTTGAACGGAATGGAAAACCCCGTGCGCAGGTCGCGTTCGCGGTTGCCGCCCGTGATGCTGTCCACCGTCAGCATCATCACCTCGACGCCGGCTTCTTTCGCGCGTTGCATCATGGCGCGATTGAGACCGCGATCCCTGTGATAATAGAATTGATAGACCTGCGGTGTATCATGCGCCTTGCGTAATTCCTCCAGGCTAACCGTGCCAAGCGAGGATACGCCGAACATCGTGCCATACTTCGCGGCCGCGGCCGCGACGGCACGTTCACCCTGATGGTGGAACAGGCGCTGCAGCGCGGTGGGAGAACAATAGAACGGCATTGCCAGCTTTTGGCCCATGACGGTCGTCGAAATATCGACGGCTTCCACGCCGCGCAGGACGTTGGGCACCAGATCGCAGCGCTCGAAGCTCGCCGTATTCTGGCGATAGGTCACCTCGTCGTCAGCCGCTCCGTCGATATAATCAAAGATGGGACCCGGCAGTCGTCGTCTGGCCAGCCGCCGGAAGTCATGAAAGTTGTGACAGTCGCGCAAGCGCATATTGCCCCATCGCATTCGCGTGAGCCGGTGGCGAGACCGGCGTTCAGAGAATGACGCTATACTCGCAAGCCCGCGTTTGCACCATGTCGTTATCCATCCGCGGCCTTATCCGATCCTCGCAACCCGGCTGTCGATTTCGCTGCGAAGCAGAGCAAAATCGATAGGCTTGGTCAGCAGTGCTTCGGCGCCACCCTCGAGAGCCTTTCGTTTGGTATCTTCGTCTCCATAAGCGGTAATCATGATGACCGGGACGTCCGGCCGTGCGGCTTTCGCTTTCGGCAACAGCTCAAGGCCGCTCATTCCGGGCATGTTGATGTCGGACAGGATCAGGATCAACGACGCGGCGGCGGCGTCTGCGATGCGCTGCAGCGCGCTGCCTGCCGACTGGGCAAAATCCATCGTGAAGCGTCCCGCACGCAGATCGTGTCTGAATTGCTGGCGAAACAGCATCTCTACATCGGCTTCGTCGTCGACGACGAGTATTATGAGGCTCACGTGGCTGCTCCTGCTTTGACGAGTGGCGCGGCTATCCGCGGAAGAACGACCCTGAATTCAGTGAACTCGCCCTGCCGTGTATCAACCTCGATCGTTCCGGCGTGTTGCTTGACGATGATGTCGTAGCTTAGCGAGAGACCAAGGCCGGTTCCTTCGCCGGGCGGTTTGGTCGTGAAGAACGGATTGAACATCTTGTCTAACACCCCGGGCGGGATGCCGTTGCCATTGTCGTGAATTCTGATCTCGACGCGATCGCCGAGGTTCCTGGTCGCCGCGGCAAGGGCTGGCTCGTAGCCGTCTCTCATTTCCGTCTTGCGCTTGATTGCCGCATAAAATCCGTTTGAAATCAGATTGAGAAGTACCCGCGTGATCTCCTGCGGGAACAGGTCGACCTCGCCGGCAGCCGGATCTAAATTCCGGTCCAGCCTGATTTTGAAGTCCTGCCTCTCGGCCCGCGCGCCGTGATAGGCGAGGTTGAGGCTCTCCTCGACGAGCGCGTTGACATCGACAGGCCTGCGCTCGCCGGAACCTTCCCGTGAATGCAGCAGCATGTTTTTGACGATCGAGTCTGCGCGCTTGCCATGCTGCACCACCTTTTCGAGGTTGCCTTTCAGCATGCGGGTCAACTCGTCGGTATCTTCCCGTGTCTTGTTGTCGAGCGCCGCGGGCTTGAGCACATCATCCAACTCGTCGACCAGTTCCATTGAAAGCGCCGAGAAATTATTGACGAAATTGAGCGGGTTCTTGATCTCGTGCGCGATGCCCGCGGTGAGTTGACCGAGCGAAGCAAGTTTTTCTGTCTGAATGAGGCGGTCCTGCGCGGTGCGCAACTCATCGAGCGATTTGGAGAGCTCTCTGGTGCGCTCTTGAACCTGCTCAAACAACCGCACGTTCCCGATCGCAATTACCGCCTGATCGGCGAAGGTTTGCAGTAAGGCAATCTGTTTGTCGTTGAAGGGACGGATTTCCGCGCGACGAAGTACGATCGCTCCGATGCTCTCACCCTCGCGCAGCATGGGTACGCTCAAAATGCTGCGAAAGCCATCGAGGCGCGACATCTCCTGTCCGATCGGGAGTTCCGCGCCTTCTTGAGACAGCAAGTCGTGAACATGCACCGGCACCCGGTCGACGACAGAGCGCCCGGTGACTGACTTGCGGTTAATCGGCCATCTCTCCAGACGGACCGGTATCGGGCCATGATGCGCGCCGGGGCGGAGGCTCTCGCCATCCTTAAGCACAACGGTGGCATCGTTGGCATTGCAGATTTCGCAGGCGCTCTCGACGATGGCCTTGAGAACCGGCACTACATCCGTCGGTGAGGACGCGATCACCTTTAGAATATTGCCGCTTCCGGTCTGGTAGACCAGCGCCTCGGAGAGGTCGTGGGTCTTGGCTTGAACCTCCTCGAACAGACGAACGTTTTCGATTGCGATCGCCGCCTGGTCGGCAAAGGTGGTGACCAGTTCGATCTGCTTGTCGGTGAACGGACGCGCTTCGGTGCGCGTCAAGGTCACGACGCCAATTGGCGTGCCTTCGCGCAGCATCGGAACGCCGAGAAGGGTGCGATAATTGCCCAGTCTCTGCGCCTGGTCAAAACGATAGTCCGGGTCTGTCTGCACGTCCGGAATATGAACCACCACGCCTTCGAGCAGGGCGCGTCCGGTGGCGGAACTGCGGTCCGGCGTGACGGGGATGCTTCTGACATGGTCCATGAATTCGCGAGAGAAGCCGAAGCTCTCCGCGCGATAGAAAGCCCCGTCTTTCTGCCGGGTGATGGTGGCCTTGTCGGCCTCGCAGAGCCGGACCGCAGATTCGACCAGCGTTCTTAGAACTGTCTCGAGATCGAATGTCGAGCGGCTGATGACTTTCAGCACATCGGCGGTCGCGGTTTGTTGCTGGAGGGATTCGCGAAGATCGTCGGTACGCGCCTGCACCTCGTCGAACAGCCGCACATTCTCAATGGCGATAACCGCCTGATCGGCGAATGTTGTGACCAGTTCAATCTGCTTTGGCGTAAAGGGATTGACCTCCGATCTCGACAGGAAGAACACGCCTGTGACTTCCCCTGTTCGGAGCAACGGCACACCGAGACAAGTGCGAAAGTGTCCGCGCGACTGATACTGGTTGCCGGTAAATTCCGGATCGCTCAAAACATCCGCGACATGGACAGTCTTGCCTTCAACCGCAACGCGTCCTGTGACAGTTCCACGTTGTGCCGTAATCGGATTTTGTCTCGCAAACTCCTCGAACTCCGGAGGGAATCCGTAGTTTGCCGCTTGTTTATAAACCTCGCCGGAGCGCTGAAAGATAAATGCTTTATCCGCCTCGCAAAGGCGAGCCGCCGACTTAACCAGTGTGTCGAGCACCGTCCTTAGATCGAATGTCGAGCGGCTGATGACTTTCAGCACATCGGCGGTCGCGGTTTGTTGCTGAAGGGATTCACTCAGATCGTCGGTGCGCTGGTGCAGCTCCATCAGCAAGCGCGCATTCTCGATTCCGATCACGGCCTGGGCCGCGAAATGTTCCAACAGTGCGATTTGCTTGTCGGAAAATCGACGCGATTCCTGGCGGAAAATCATGACGCAGCCGACCACGCGCTGGTCCTTGAGAAGCGGCACGGCAAGCAGGGTACGTGCCCCTCCAAGCTCGACCAATGCGCGTCGGTTGGGTTCGCCGGCGCGATAGGCATCCGAATCCATCAGATCCACGATATGAACAGTGGGCTCGCCGCCGAGAAGACGCGCGGGCGCGGTACCCGGACCGTAGTCCAACGAATTATGAAGCCTGTAAGCATCATATGCCGGAGGCAGACCTCGTGTCGCCGCCGTGCGAAAAGTGGTGTTGCCATCGTAAGTGTTCAGCACGCCGAATTGTGCCCCGCACAGCCGCATCGCCTTGTCGAGCATCGCATCGAACACCTGGGAAAGATCGCCCGACGAGCTGCTGATAACGCTCAGGACCTCGGCCGTTGCCGTCTGCTGCTCCAATGATTCAGCGAGGTCGCGGGTGCGCGCCTGCACCTCGTCGAACAACCGAACGTTCTCGATGGCGATCACCGCCTGATCGGCAAAGGTCTGCACCAGCTCGATCTGGCGTTCGGTGAAAGGGTCGGGTTCGGTGCGGCCGAGAGAGAAGACGCCTATGACCTCCTTCTCGCGGAAAAGCGGGATCGAGAGGATGGTCCGATAGCCGCCGAGCCGCTGGCCCTCGCTCGAGCGATAATCGGGGTCGGCCAGCACATCGGGGAAGTGGGCCACCTGGCCGGTGAAGGCGGCGCGGCCGGCGCCCGAATAGGGACTCGGTTCGACAGGATTGGCGAGAATATACCGCTCGAATTCGGGCGGGTAACCCAATTGCATCGCCGTTCGGTAAACGTCGCCGTCGCGCAAAAGGACCATACCCTGCGGCGCGTTGCAGAGTTCGCGCGCCGATTGGACCAGCGTCGTCAAGACGGCTTTCAGATCGAATGTGGACCGGCTGATGACTTTCAACACCTCGGCGGTGGCCGTTTGCTGCTGCAGCGATATGCCGAGATCGTCGGTACGCTGGCGCAATTCCTTCAGCAAGCGCGCGTTCTCGATGGCGATGACGGCCTGCTTCGCGAAATTGCCCAGCAGTTCGATTTGCTTGTCGGTGAAGGGCCGGACCACCTGCCGATAAACCGAGATTGTGCCGACTAGATCGGCGCCTTTGAGCATCGGCACAATGACAAGCGTCCGAGCACCCGCCAAATCAGAGATGGCAACGACAGTAGGATTACCCTCGAGATAGGCTAGATTCTTCCGAACATCCGCGATGTGAACTATTTGTTTGGTCCTCAGTACTTGACCAAGGCCGCTTTCCGGATGGGGTCGAAAGCTCTGCAGCCCGGGTGAGTTTGCGAAAGCAGCGGACACGTTGTAAACCGCGACCTCGCGAACGATGCCCTCCTCAAGAAGGGTCATTGTTCCGAACTTGGCGCCGCACACACGCGTCGTGTTCTCCAGCATTTTCTGGAATACGGGTCCGAGCTCGCCAGCCGCCCCGCTGATAACCTGAAGGACCTCTGACGTTGCCTTCTGCCGCTCGAGCGCCTCCGCCAGTTCGCGCTTGAGATTCGCAATTTCCTTTCTTAGATCGATATGCGCAGCTGCTCGTGCGCGCATCGTCGGTGCTTTGCGGGCCGTTGAAGGCCTGGGCACCGTTCGTCCGCGCTTCGGCATGCAAGTAGGCTCCGGTCGGGGAAAAGCTTTAAATAAAAACTGAATATCGGCCCAAGCCTACCCAATTAGGAAAGGGACGTACAGCCACTCAAACGGCCGTGAGAAAGAGCCGCCGCGTCACCCAGCCGTCAGTTTCGCAGGCAGGCGGCGCCCCCCGGCCGCGTTCAAATGGCATCGGGCGCAGGGCTCGCCGGAGCGTTCTAAATGCACATGGCCTATCGCCGAACCCCTTTCAGTGCGATAGTTCGGGCCGGGACGATGCATTGTCCTGAGGGCCAGGGTCGGACATGAAGCGGCGCGAGTTCATTGCGGGGATCGGCGCGTCAACCGCTTGGCCGTTTGCAGTGCGCGCCCAGCAACCGGCGAAAGCGAAGCGCATCGCGGTTGTTCATCCGAACATTGACG
>Ga0075028_100000739_pt1 | contig 11615 bp, 8 predicted proteins | sample LitLauG_LLR_2014_FD_71390 | JGI IMG/M metagenome (GOLD analysis project Ga0075028, IMG submission 71390) | Freshwater sediment microbial communities from Pennsylvania, USA - Little Laurel Run_MetaG_LLR_2014 | ecosystem: Environmental > Aquatic > Freshwater > Creek > Sediment | place: USA... | reverse complement strand
ATCAATCCCGAAGCCTGGATCTGGTACAACGAAACCATCGGCCACGGCCGCTGCCCGATTGTCGATACCTGGTGGCAGACCGAGACCGGCTGCATGATGATTTCTCCGCTGCCGGGAATCACCGCCACCAAGCCCGGCTCGGCTACCAAGCCACTACCTGGAATCATCGCGGAGGTCGTGGACACCGACGGCAACCCGGTTGGCCCGGGCGGAGGCGGCTACCTGGTGCTGAGCAAGCCGTGGCCCTCCATGCTGCGCACGGTGTATGGGGATCCGGAGCGCTATGTGCAGAATTATTGGGCGCGCTATCCGGGAAAATATTTTACCGGCGACGGCTGCAAAGTCGACGAAGACGGATACCTGTGGCTGCTGGGCCGCGTGGATGACGTGATGAACGTTTCCGGGCACCGCATCTCCACGTTTGAAGTTGAGAGTGCGCTGGTCGATCATCATTCCGTGGCCGAGGCGGCGGTGATTGGCAAGACGCATGAAGTCAAGGGCCAGGGAATTTCCGCGTTCGTCACGCTGAAGGAAGGCATCGCCGCCAGTGACAAACTGAAGGAAGAATTGCGAAGCCACGTGGCCACCAAGATCGGCTCGATCGCCAAGCCTGACGATATTTTCTTTACCGCCGAGCTGCCCAAAACGCGCAGCGCGAAAATCATGCGGCGGTTGCTGCGCGATATCGCAGAGGGGCGCGTGCTCGGAGACACGACGACGCTGGCCGACCCTTCGGTGATTGCCAAGCTGAAGGCACAGGCTCAGGACGAAGGCTGAGTAGGACAGGCTTTAGCCTGTCAGGTTTAAATGTATGGCCAACTGGAACCTAAACCAGACAGGCTGAAGCCTGTCCTACCTTTCGTCAAAAGCCCGTCCCGCCGCATCAAGAAGTTTGACGCGCCGCTTAACTCCACCTACCATAACGGTATGCTTCCCGGAGATTCATCCCGCGAACAGGTGTCTCCAAACCCCGCCGTGGCGGACCAGTTTGGCCGGCCTCTGCGCAGCCTGCGCGTTTCGGTCACCGACCGCTGCAACTTGCGCTGCAACTACTGCATGCCGGAGGAGGACTACATCTGGCTGCCGCGGCAGGAACTGCTGACATTTGAGGAAATCGCGCGGCTGGTCGAAGTCTTCACGTCTCTGGGTGTGGAGGACGTGCGCCTGACCGGGGGCGAACCGCTGCTGCGGCGCGACCTGCCGAATCTGGTGCGCCTGCTGGCGGGAAATCCGCGGATTCGAGACCTAGCCCTTACGACGAATGGCGTGCTGTTCGCCGAGCACGGCGAGGCGCTACGCGATGCGGGCCTGCATCGCGTCACGCTCAGCCTCGATACACTGCGTCCGGAGCGATTTGCGGCGCTCACGGGGCGCGACGCGCACGCGCAGGTGCTGGCCGGGATCGCCGCGGCGCACAGCCTTGGCTTTCCGCGGCTGAAGCTCGATACCGTGGTGATTCGCGGCGTGAATGATGGCGAGCTGGCCGATCTGATCGAGTACGGCCGAGGCGTTGCCGCTGAAGTGCGCTTCATCGAGTACATGGATGTGGGCGGCGCGCAGGACTGGTCGATGGACAAGGTTTTTACGCGCGCGGAAATGCTGGAGCGGCTCAGCGAGCATTACGGAGCGATCGCGCCGCTGAAAGAAAATTCCTCAGCGCCGGCTGAACGGTTTCAACTGCCGGACGGCTCGGTATTCGGGATCATCGCGTCAACCACTACGCCCTTTTGCCGCAGCTGCGACCGCAGCCGCCTGACCGCCGACGGGCTCTGGTACTTATGCTTATATGCGCAGTCGGGGATCGACCTGCGAAAGATGCTGCGCGGCGGCGTTCCGGCGGAGGAAATCGCGGAACGCGTTTCGAACATCTGGACGGCGCGCCAGGATCGCGGCGCGGAGTTGCGCGCGGCTTCCGGCAAGCGCGGCGTGCTGGTGGAGATAGAACAACTCCGCCAGGATCCGCATCTGGAAATGCATACGCGCGGCGGGTAATCGCCGTTCACACACGCCACGCGTGTACCAGCCCCATCCACGGCAGCTTGGTCAATTTACAACGTAAAGCTGGTGTAGATGGAAGTCCGGATAGCGTTCGAGAAAAGACGATCCGACCAGTACCGCCCGAAACGCCAGCCGATTTCCCACTTGTCGCTGATTCGCTTCACTTTGTAAGCCAGCGCGGAATCCAGCTCTTTTCCGTAATGCACATGCAGGTTATCCGAGTGGTAGTCGTAGAAGATGATTGTGCCCGTCGCGCCGCCCAGCCACTTGATCGGCGCATTCGCCCACAGGTAACGCGCTTCCAGGCCGTTACCGCCGTCCCCGCTGGGATCGTTCGCAAATAAATCGGTCCAGCCATTGAACGGCGGAGACAGCGGCGTGCTCAGCTTGTCCGTGAGCGAGCGCCCGCCGAGCAGCGCGTAGCCGGCCTTGAACGTGAGCTGCTTCCATTCCGGACCGATCTCGCCCAGGTAATAGTTGGCGTCCACGCGGTTGGGATTGGTGCCGTAGTTCATCTGCTTGGCAAACTCCGCCGTGTACACCACGCTCCAATTTTCACTCAGCTTGTACGGCCCATTGAGCCGCAAGCCGTAGGTCTGCGTGGACATCGAGTATTGAGCGGGGGCGCGGTAGTTCAGCAGTAAGCCGTAGAAATCGGCGCGGATTTTTGACGGCTTGGTCCACGCCAGGCTGATCATGTCCGCGTGCGTTGGCGGCACTCCATCGGTAGCCTCATCGCCCACGACTCGATAGACGCGGTTGATGAACGCGTAGGTGAACGAGAAATCGCCGGGCAGATCGGCGTCCACGCGGGCGGCGTCAAAGCTGCCATGGTTCTGCCGCCAATAAGAGACGCTGAGGAACCGGCCATCGTTCAGCGCCATTTCCTGCCGGCCCACGGTCAGTGCCACGTTTTTATTGGCAATGCGATGCGTCCACTTCACGTAGGCCTGGCTCAGGTCCATGTTGCGCGGGTCCTGGATGCTCGGCCGCTCCGCAATGTCCTGGGAGGGAACTGTGGGAACGCTGTAGTCAGCGGGCCCGGTGACCAGCACCGCGTTGAACTCGGCGTACGCCGAAAAGCCGTGAAAGGACGGCGTCTGGTAACCCGGAGCGATTCGCAACGTAGGCGCGTAAGCCGGGTCGGTAAAAGGAGCGCCGTCCCGTTCGAACGCTTCGAAGCGATAGCGGGTATTGAAGGTGATTTTCCCTTGTTTGAGCCAGTTCCAGAGACCGTTGTGCGGTGGCTCCGGGGTCGCAGGATCGCGCGAATCATCCGCCGGGACAGCCTGCCCACTCGCTGAAGGATCGGATGCCGCCGCGTCTTGCGCCGACACGCGAGCAGGAACGATGGCCGCGAAAAGAGCCGCCAGAAATAGGGCTACGATCGTAAAAGTTCGCTTCAAATTCATGGCCGCTGGGCCCTGATGCGGGCCAGCGGATGCTTAGCCACAAAAGTGCGATTCGAGATGAAAATAGGAGTCATGTATGAGTACGCAGGAAGGACAATTTTCAATTTAAGTTCACCACAATCAGTATTCTACAACATTCACGCAGAGGGACGAAATCGGTGGGCCCGCCTACGGATTCATTGCAAATCGGTAAGAGAGAAGGCGGCTAAAACCGGTGGCGCATGCTTTAGCTGGCGCAGGTTGAACAGCTGCTACGCTAACGTTCGCTAGCGCAAGCTAAAGCATGCGCCACTGGGCAAGCCTGGAGAACTTGTTCGGAGTCTTTTCACACCACGGCTTCGGCGGTCCAAAGCGAGATGCGGTCGCGCCCTTCGCGCTTGGCATGGTACAGGGCCTGGTCGGCGGCGCGCATCACGTCGGAGCTGTTGGTTCCATGATCGGGATACAGGGCGACGCCCATCGATATGGAGACGGAGCCGAGGAGCTGTCCGGCATATTCCACGTTCAACTGCTTCACTTCCTGGCGCAAGTGCTCGCAGCGCTGCATAGCGCCCTGCAAACTGCTATCGGTAAGCACCAGCGCAAACTCTTCGCCGCCGTAGCGGCAGGCGATGTCCTGGCCGCGCGTGGTTCGCTTCAGCAAGTCTCCCAGGCTTCTCAGCAGCGCATCGCCGCCCTGATGGCCGAAAGTGTCGTTGAACCGCTTGAAATGGTCCATGTCCATCATGATGATCGCGATGGCGGTCTTGTTGCGCTTGGCCCGGCCGAATTCCCTCTCCAGCGATTCCTCCATATAGCGCCGATTGAAAAGGCCGGTGAGCGGATCGCAAATGGACTGGTTTTTCAGGCTGGCGCGCAGCGTGAGGTTGCCAAGGGCCATGGCCACCTGCTCGGCGAAAACAGTGGCTAGCCGGCGTTCGGACTCAATGGAAGTTTGCGGCGCGTCATTGTTCTGCTGCGCGCCGCGCATGCGCTGCAGGCTGAGAATCCCGATGGTTTCGTTCAGCGCCACGAGCGGCACGCACAGCGACTCCGAAACCTTGCCCAAATCGAGGTGGCGACAAGGTACGACTTTCTCTCCCGCGCGATAGGATTGCAATTTACCGCGGCGCAACGCCCAGCATTCATCGGGCGCGAATACCTGCGTGCCTCCCAGAATGTCTCCCCAGCCGAAGACGCGCTCCACGGCGGTGCGCGATGCGCTGGTCACGCACACCGCGCCGGACCACCCGTCAAAGAGCTGCTCGGCGGCAAAGCTGATCTCCTGGTAGGCTTCGCGATCTTCATTGCAGGATTGCAGTTTCTGCCCCATTTCGCTCAAGAGGCGAATTTCCTTGGTGCGCTGTTCCAATTCCCGGACTTTCAATCCCAACTCGCGATTCGCTTCCTGCACCTGCATTTCGGCGCGGGCCTGATCGGTGACGTCCTGAACGCTGCCGACCAGCTTGAGGGGCGTCTGCGTTTTGGGATCGACGATGATGTCGCCGCGTTCGTGAATGTGACGTTCCACGCCGTCCGGACGAATGATTCTGAAATCGACGTCATAGGGCTTGGCATCGCGCAGGGCGGCGTCCAGCACGCGGCGCACTTCGTCCGTATCGCCCGGATGCACGATACGGAAAAATGCCGCGCGCGACGGCTCTGTCACGCCGGCCTGGTAGCCAAAAATGCGAAACACTTCGTCGGACCAGCGCACCGGATTTTTTTCCGGAGTATTGCGGTCCACCAGATCCAGTTCGATGCTGCCAAAATGGGCGATGCGCTGCGCGGCCGCGAGGTTCGCTTCGCTCTGCTGCAAGCGGTGCTCCGCTTCCTTGCGGCGGGTGATGTCCCGGTGCACGCCGACGATTCCGATTACTTTATCGCTCGGGTCGATCAGCGGAACCTTGGTGGTCAGCAAAACTTTCAGCTTTCCCTCATGGTCCACAGCGGTGCGTTCCGTCTCCAGCTGGCTGCCGCCGGATCTCATCACCTGCAAATCGTCCGCGTGCAGGACGTTGGCGCGTTCCTTGGGAAACAGGTCGAAAACGGATTTGCCGAGCAGTTCGTCGGGCGATTTCACTCCGTGCAGCGCGGCGAATGCTTTGTTGGCCAGGAGGTAGCGGCCTTCCGTGTCTTTGGCAAAAATGCTGTCGGGGATATTGTCGGTAACCGTGCGCAGAACGTTGCGATCCAGGGCCAGCCGGGTCTCCGCCTGCCGCTGCTTTTCCAGCGCGCGGTCCAGACGGCGAGTCAGAGTGTACGTGCCCACGATGGCCGCGATGGTTCCCAGGCAGACGGTAATGGCCTGGTGCTGCAGCGAGCTGAGGCCTGGAAACAGGACATGCTCCAGCTTCTCAAAGCCGGCAAGCCCCAAGGCCACCAGAACGGTGAGCCAGGCAAGGCCCGCCCAATCGGTTTGAGGTACCGGGCGTGTTTCGGTTTCACGTCTCCCAAGCGGCGTATCGCCCGCTCCCGACGCGGCATTATTTTTCATCGCACTCACCGGCGAAGATCCGACTAGTTGACTGAGCGACTTCCGAGGGAAGCTTTCCTATCTAGAGTACCGCGCGTTTGCAGCGGCACCGCGGATAAGGTTAGCGGTTGTGATTAAATAGCCAAGTGATACTGGGTTTCGCATTTTCATCTCCGGTGCGTCGGCGGGCCGTCGCGTGCGATAGATGCAGATCCGGAACGCGCCTTCCAATTCATTTGGAACGGCTCCCGATTTTCGCGCGCAGGTAGCCTTTGGCGAGTTCAAATCGATCCGAAATCCCTGTATAGTTTAGCGATGCGTCTCAGCACCAACGCTCGACGGCGATTGCGCTCCTGGCGGACCCGCTTGCGCGAACTGCGCGGCGTGGCGCGCGGGCTGGTTTCCACGCGGCACCCGTTGCTGGTGCATATCATTCCGATCCGGCGCTGCAACTTGTCCTGCACCTATTGCAACGAGTTCGACGACTTCTCCAAGCCGGTGGATACCGCGGAGATGATGCGGCGCATCGATCGACTGGGCGAACTGGGCACGTCGGTCGTGACCATCAGCGGCGGCGAGCCGTTGCTGCACCCCGATCTGGACGCGATTATCGCGCGCATGCGCCAGAACGGAATTCTCTCCGGAATGATCACCAACGGCTATTTGCTGACCGCCGAGCGCATCGAGCGCCTGAACCGCGCTGGCCTCGAATACCTGCAGATCAGCATTGACAACGCCATGCCCGACGAAGTTTCCATGAAGAGCCTGAAGGTGCTCGATCAGAAATTGAAGCTGCTGGCGGACCATGCCGTGTTTCAGGTGAACATCAATTCGGTGCTGGGCAGCGGCGTGAAAAATCCGGAAGACGCGCTGCAGGTGGCCAAGCGCGCGCAGTCCCTGGGCTTCACCAGCACGGTCGGCATTCTGCATGACGGCCAGGGGCAGCTCAAACCGCTCGGCGGCCGCGAGATCGAAATTTTTGAAGAGATCATGGCCATGGGCAAGCGCGGATTTTCGCGCATCAACGGATTCCAGTTCAACATCGCCAAGGGCAAGGCTAACGACTGGCGCTGCCGCTCCGGCTCGCGCTACCTGTATGTCTGCGAGGACGGCCTCGTGCACTGGTGCTCCCAGCAGCGCGGGTATCCGGGCATCCCGCTGGAAAAGTATTCCGCGGAGGATTTGCGCCGCGAATATTTCACCAAAAAATATTGCGCGCCGCTCTGTACCGTTTCCTGCGTGCAGCAGATCGCTGTGGTGGACAACTGGCGCGGCCCGCAGACGCTGTCGCCGGTCGCGACGCCGCCTTCTTCGCCGGAATCACTGGTGCAGATTCGGTGAGGCGCGATTCGTGACTGGTGACTGGTGACCAGCAGCCATCTCATAAATGTGGTTTGTGGGTCGCGGCTTCAGCCGCGACATTCTGACTTAAAGAAAAACAGGGCTTTAGCCCCTGGCCGGCGTTCTTTTTCGAGTGCCTCACCATTTACAAGATAACTTCTAGTGACAAAGTCCGGTCTTTCGCGTGATGTCACGGGCGCGTTTCTAACGAGGATTCGGAGCCACCGGAGGCATCGCGATGAAGTTGCGGCGCGGGCGAAATTAGGCGGGCCAGCCACGGCTTGAGCACGCGATTCCACCACAGGATTGCACCGGTAGCGAACAGGGCCGCGGGAACCAGGCCGATTACCGTCCACAAGATTTTTATCGGGATGCCTGCGAATCTCCCGAAGTGCGCCTGCGCCAGCCAGAATAAAATTTTGTCGCCCGCTCTTTGGCTGCCGCGAGCAGCCTGCAGCGGCTCCAGAAAATCAACGGCGTTGTTGAACGATTCCGGAACCGACAGATAAATTCCGGAGACTGCCCACATCAGGAAAAATCCAAACGCCCAGAAACCCATCGCGCTGTGCAGCGCCCAGTTCATTCCCTTGGGACTGCTTTTCCACCGGAAACTAAGGCTTCTGCGCCACGATTCCGTTCCGGGCCACCAGATCACCGCCCCGGTCAATACCAGAAGCAACGTGAAAATACCTCCCGCCGCGTTCAGCAGCCTCCCGGCATGCGCCGCCAAAAGATTGTCATGCAAATCCACGAGCCAGATCAGAAAGCGATAGCCGCGGCGAACTGAATCGCCGAGGTCGGCGCCCGTGTACGGATCAAAAAGTCGCTGCAATTTTTTGCCGGGCGATTCCAGCCATACTTCAGCTGCCTGGTCGGGATTTTTTCGTAGAGAAACGCGGGTCGCTTCAAAACCGGGATAATCACGGGCGGCGGCCCGTGTGAGTTCCTCTTCGTTCATCCGCGGCCCAGGACCGGCCGTCACGCGCGGCTCCTGCACCAGCCACCGCGCTAGTTCCCTCCGGAAAATCAGCGCCGATCCGGTCAAGCTCATCAACAGGATGTAAAGCCCCAGCCCAACCCCGGTCCAGAGATGAACTTGAAAGAACGCCTTCCGCCACCAGATCGTTTGCGGCCGCCCCTTCCATTTTGCCCAAACGCTCACAAGAAACTCCAATCCAGGCCCCGTAGCAAAAACGCGTAGGACAGGCTTCAGCCTGTCTGGTTTAGATTCACGCCGCCGAGAAAAACGCGACAACCCGAAGCCGGCCCAAGTGTTTGGACACACCGCGGCGGCCAGCAGCCGCCCAATATTCCATCACCACCTATTGCTGATTCAGTATCCATCCACCCAGCACGGCAATTCCGCCCGAAACCGTAATGCGAAGTCCCTGTTTGCGCAAAATCCTGCACGTTCCCCGTACCTGCCAGGTTCATAAGCCGCGCATTTACACCGCCCCGCCCACGCCCGGGAATGGAATCCGGCTTGCTCCCAATTGAGCGGATTAAACCGCCCCAAGCCGTGGCGTGCCGCGATCCGGCCATCAACGGTTTTCCGGCACCCGCACAGTAACGCTAATTTCGCGTCCGGGCCAACTCCGTATTTTCGTGCGGAGGACTTTAGTCCCGGCAGGAGATACTTTTGGATAACCCACTCAGCCTTACGATTATCGTACTGACCGTGGCACTGGTATTTATCTGCCTGGGTGCGCTGCTCGGCTCGTTCTTCACCATCAATACCGCGGAGCGCGGAGTAGTTGAGCGCTTCAATAAGTTTTCACGCGTTGCCGGTCCGGGCCTGTCCATGAAGCTGCCGTTCGCCGAAACCGTCCAAAAGGTTGACATGCGCGTGCAGGAACTGCCCTTCAAGATCGAGACCAAGACCAAGGACAACGTTTTCGTGGTGATTCCCGTCTCGGTGCAATATCAGGTTCTGGCGGATAAAGTCGCGGACGCCTATTACAAGCTGACCGATCCGCAGAAGCAGATCGAGTCCTACGTTTACAACGTGATTCTGGGCCATGTGCCGAAACTGGCGCTGGACGAAGCCTATCTGGAAAAGGATCAGATCGCCAAAGCGGTGAAAGACGAACTCGACGCCACCATGGAAAATTTCGGTTTCGCCATCGTGCGCGCCCTCGTCACGGACATCGTTCCCGACGCCCGCGTGAAAACCGCCATGAACGAAATCAACGCGGCGCGCCGCGAGCAGGAAGCCGCTCTGGCCAAAGGCGAAGCGGACAAAACGATCGCCGTGAAAAAAGCGGAAGCCGAAGCCGAGAGCAAGCGCCTGCAGGGCGAAGGCATCGCCGCGCAGCGCAAAGCCATCATCAACGGCCTGAAGGAATCGGTGGAGGATTTTCAGAAGGTGGTCGAGGGCACCACGGCGCGCGACGTCATGACCCTGGTGCTGCTGACCCAGTATCTCGACACGTTGAAAGAAATCGGCGCCGCCTCCAACAGCAACACCATCATGCTTTCCCATTCCCCCAGCGAGATTCACAACCTGCACGAGCAGATCAGCCAGGCCATCGCCATCGGCGACGTGATCAGCCAGAACGTTGGGAAGAAAACCGTGGAACCGCAGGCGTAAGGCGCTGCAATAGAACTGCGTTGTCATTCTGAGCGAAGCGAAGAATCTCTCTGAGGTTTTGTGTTCGGCGTAGGCGACTGTAGTGTTAGAGCGAGGTCCCGCCAGCACGGATTGGAAGATTCGATCAACGTGATCTTCTTTGCGCGCACCCATCCTTTGAGTTGCTTCTCCCGCGCGATGGCCATGCAGATATCACCAAAGCCTCGAAATACACTAACTCCGTGACGCGGTAACGAGCAGTAAATCCGGAGATGCGCTTTTCTTTGTGTTCCCTGACGCGGCGCAGAAGATGTCCCGTCACGCCGACGTAAAGGACCCGCGAGGCGCTAGCCATGATGTAGACGTGATAGATGCTGTTCATCGGCGAGGACCTTCGACACGATCGTACTCGAAGTGGCATGCACCGTGACAGAGAGATTCTTCGCTTCGCTCAGAATGACAATATTTTGATTTTGTTTTTAGCAGCCCGACACAATTCTAACTGCGGTTACTCCAGGTCCGTAGGGAAGCTAACAACCCCGCGCTACAACGCCCGCTCTTCTTCCGAATCCCAGGCTGCGGCGCGTTCAATGCTGGCGTTGATCTCGCCGCCCAACAGAAATGCGAGGCCGGTCACATACAGCCAGACCAGCAGAATCGCCGCCGCGCCCAGCGATCCGAAGATCACGGTGTAGTTGTTCACGAAGCGAAGATAAAAGCGGAATCCCACCGACGCCGCCAGCCACAGGGTTGCCGCGAACACCGAACCGGGCGTCACCCAGTACCAGCGCCGGCCGGGCAGGTTCGGCCCAAACGTAAAAATCAGCGAGTACGAAAAAATCACAAAGAGCACCGCCGTCGGCCACTGCAACGCTTTCCACATGAAAATCATGGTGGGAGCCAGTTGCAGAACCTTGCCCAGCCAGTCCACAAAATGGGCGCTGACCAGCACGATGCCCAGCGCTGACAGGATCAGAACGGAGATGACCAGCGTCAAAACCATGGCGATGCCGCGCACCTTGAACCAGCTTCGCGACTCCACCACGCGAAACGCCGCGTTCAAGGAACTGATGATGGAAGCCACTCCACCCGACGCCAGCCACAGCCCGACGATCAGGCCGATAGCCAATTTCTCTCCGCTGGTGTTGGCCGCCAGCTCGCCCGTGGTGCTGTTCAGCAGCTGAAACGCGGGAGTCGGCAGGAGATCGGAAAAATAGGCGAGCAGGCTGATGCGCAATTGCAGGCTGCGCGAGGCGAATAGATTGAACACCGCCAGAAGAATAAAGAGCAGCGGAAAAAGGGCGAACAAAAAATCGAAGGCCAGACCGGAAGCGCGCTCCACCAATTCGTTTCTGATCGAGTCCCGCGCGACGCTCCTCGCCAGGTCCCAGGCGCTCAATCCGCCAAAGCGCCACATCAAAGTCGCGGAGGCCCAGGCACGGCGGGAGTTCAGCTTCATATCAGTCATTGGATGGAACCCTCAGCCGCGAGTCCATCCGGTGATTCTCTCACTTCGGCGTAATTATTTGTTGAGTAACGGAATGTCTTTGCCCTTGGGCGGCATCGGGATGGATTTCAGATAGGCGTAAATGTCCGCCAGATCCTGATCGGGAATCGCTTTGCTCGTGTACGGCGGCATCTGATTTCTCGGCGCCCGGACGTAGGATTGAAAACCGTCAAAGGAAAGCATCGGGGGACCGATGCGCGCGGCTCCGGTTTGCGCGGCGCCCTGTCCCTGATAGCCATGGCATTCATAGCAGCCATTGGCGGCAAAGAGTTTCTTTCCGTTTGCGGCGTTGCCTGCGATGACGGTGTCCACGTACGTCACCTGTGCATGCAT
>Ga0075028_100000738_pt1 | contig 11631 bp, 7 predicted proteins | sample LitLauG_LLR_2014_FD_71390 | JGI IMG/M metagenome (GOLD analysis project Ga0075028, IMG submission 71390) | Freshwater sediment microbial communities from Pennsylvania, USA - Little Laurel Run_MetaG_LLR_2014 | ecosystem: Environmental > Aquatic > Freshwater > Creek > Sediment | place: USA... | reverse complement strand
CGACCACGCGACTGAACGCATCGACGTAGGCCGCGTGCCCGGAGCCCGGCGGCAGCGGTACGTTGAGCGTCGCGCCCCGCCCTGCGCCCGCCCCACGCTCGCCGGTCCAGCCCGAGTCGACGGGGAAGCAGCGATCCTGATGGACCGAGATGGTGAGCACCGTCCGATCCTCGTAGAAGATCGCCTGCGTCCCATTTCCGTGATGGACGTCCCAGTCCACGACCGCGACTCGTCCCACTCCGAGCGCGGACTGCGCGTGCCGGATCGCGATCGCGATGTTGTTGAAGATGCAGAACCCCATGCCACGGTCGGGCAACGCGTGATGGCCGGGCGGGCGGACGAGCGCGTACACGTTGTCGACCTCACCTCGGACGACCGCCTCCACGGCGGAGATCGCGCCGCCCGCCGCCAGCTGCGCGATCTCGAACCCCCCGCGACCGAACGCCGTGGTGCCGTCCCCCGCGTCGCCGCCCCTGCCGGCGCTCAACATCTCGATCCGGGCGACGTAGTCCGGCGTGTGGACGGCGAGCAGCTGCTCTCTGCTCGCCGGACGGGGACGGATCTCGGTCAGCTCGCACAGCAGGCCGCTGACCTCGACGAGGTTGAGGAAGCGGCGTTTGGTAGCGGCGCTCTCGACGTGCGCGAGCGGCTCGAGCCAGCCACCCGCCTCGAGGAAGCCAGCAGCGCTACCCGTGTCGTGCCACAGGTAGCGCTGGTGGCTGAGCCAGCCGGTGCGGCCAGGCTCGCGGGACCGCTTCCGCCGCGTCACGCTGTTGTCAGCTGTGCGAATTCCTGCTCGATCCACGTCAGCTGATGGGTGTTCCATGTCGGGATCGGGATCCCGTTGTTCTGGAAGTCCGGCGGCGAGAACGCCATCATGATCTCGTGCGGATGGGCCACCTTGGCAGCCACGAGCTTGTCAACCGTCAGGTCCTTGAGCATCGTCTGGTAGCCGACGTCCCGGAAGTTGTCGATCGCACTCTGCATCTCCAGGAAGTGGTTCATGAACAGGTGCCCGAGCACCGGGTTCTTCGCCGACTTCGGGATCACCCAGCAGTCGTTGAGGATCACCCCATTGCCGGCCGCCGGGAAGTAGTAGCTGACAGCGCTCAACGGCACCGACTTCGGCAGATAGTTGCCGATCACGGCGAAGTCGCCGTTGTAGGCGTAGGCCAGGTGTTGAACGCCTGTCGCGAGCGGCTGGAAGCTCGTGTATTGCCACTTCACGTTCTTGAGCTTCGACAGCTCGTGCGAGGCGGCGGTGATGTCGGCCTGGCTGACCGACTCGAGATTGCTGCCGTTGCGGATCAGGGACATCCCGATCGCGTCGTACGCCGCCGCGTTCAGCATCCCCATCGGCGTGCCCGCCGGCACGTTCCAGAACACGTCCCACGGGTTCTTCATCGACGCCGGGTCGATCTTGACCAGATCGTTGCGCCACCCGATCCCGAACGTGTTGATGTAGTTCGCCGACGTGTACCGCGCGCCCTGGTCGTACCACGGCTCAGCGGCCGCCGGGATCACCGTGTCGATGTTCGGGATGTAGCTGTGGTTGATCGGCTGGATCAGCTTGCTCTGGGCGAGCTGGTAGATGTGCTCGGAGTCGGGGACCCACACGTCCGGAGTGATCGCGCCCGACGCGACCTTGTTGATCGCCTCGTCGATCGATGCGAATGTCGTCACCTGAGCGCTGACGCCGTACTTCTGCTCGAAGCTCTTAACGACCGCCGGGCTGAGATAGAACGCCCAGTCGTAAATCACCAGAGGGCCCTTCTCCGGCGAGCGCCCGGAAGCGATCGCCTTGTTGTCGGAGAAGATCGGCAGGGTGATCGGGCGGCCCTTGCTGGAGATCGGACGATCGGTGCTGCTCACGGTCGTTGACCCACTCGGGGTGGTGTTAGCGCTCGAACCGCACGCGGCCATCAGCCAGCTCGACCCGGCGAACGCAGCCGCCCCTCCGATCGACCGGCCGAGCATCGTCCGACGAGTCAGACCCGTCCCCTCCGCTCGATCCTCACCGTCCGGCAGCTCAAGACGTTTCCCGTAATCAGACATCTGCACTCTCCTCTCGTGTGTTCACCGCACGTTCCCTTCGATCGTCTGCTGTGACGGGTGGCCGGCCTCGCCGGGCCCGCCACCCGCCAATACATCGCCGTCGCCGGACCCCAACTGCACGCCGGGCTGTCCAGCTGAGCGCAGCACCCGGACCGCATCCGCCGGCAGATACGCCTGCACGGCGGTCCCCTGCCCGTAGGTCAGCTCCATGCCGTCGCTCTGGACCAGCGACTGGATCGTCTGACCGGTCGCGAGGTGGACGACGACCCGGGTCGCGCTGCCGAGGTAGACAAGGTGCTCGACGATTCCGGGCACTCGGCTCTCGCCTGTCGCGTCGTAGGGCTCGAGCTTGACGCGCTCGGGTCGGACCACGCATCTCACGGCCCCACGGGATCCGACCTCCCCGACAGTCGCCCGGAGGGTGAAATCGCCCACTCGTAGGCGGCAGGCGCCGCTCCCGTCCGGCGTCGCGTCCGCGCTGATCATGTTCGAAACGCCGAGGAAGTCGGCGACGAACTCGGTCGTCGGCTCGTCGTAGACCTCGCGAGGTGTGCCGACCTGCTCCACGATCCCGTCGTTCATGACCGCAATACGGTCGCTCATCGTGAGCGCCTCCTCCTGATCGTGGGTCACGTAGATGAACGTGATTCCCACACGCTTCTGGAGCGCCTTCAGCTCCACCTGCAGCTGCCGTCGAAGCTTGGCGTCGAGCGCCCCGAGCGGCTCGTCGAGCAATAGCACGGCAGGGTGCAGCACGAGCGCCCGAGCGAGGGCGACCCGCTGCTGCTGTCCGCCCGAGAGCTCTGAGGGCTTGCGATGCGCGAGCGCCTGGAGCTGCACAAGCTCGAGCGCATCACCAACCCGCTCACGGATGTCCGAGCGGCTGACGTGCTGGCGCCGGAGTCCGAACGCAATGTTCTCGTAGACGTTCAGATGCGGGAAGATCATGTATGCCTGAAACACCGTATTGAGAGGGCGCTTGTGCGGCGGGGTGTGGACCAGATCGACGCCGTCCAGCAGGATTTGGCCGAGCGTCGGCTCCTCGAAGCCGGCGATCATCCGCAGTGTCGTCGTCTTTCCACAGCCGGACGGACCGAGCAGCGAGAAGAACTCGCCGGAGGCGATCTGTAGGTCGATGTTGTTGACCGCGACGACGTCGCCGAACTTCTTGCACAGGTTCTTGAGCTGGACGTCCCCGCCGGCCATTTTCACGCCGTCCCCTCGACAAGAACCGGCACCGTTGGTGTCTCCTCACGGGCGAACTGCGGGACCTGCTCGCGTCGTGACACGAACCGGTACAGGAGGTACCCAAGGCTGGTTATGACGACGGTTGTCAGCGCCATCACGGTCGCCATCGCGTTCAGCGCTGGAGTCGCCGTTCCACGGGTGGCGGTGTAGATCAGCATCGGGACCGACTGCGTTGCGGCGGTCGAGGACATGTACTGGGTGATCACGAAGTCGTCGATCGACACCGCGAACGCGACGATGGCGCTCGCCAGGATCGCGGGCGCGAGCAGCGGGATCAGCGCCAGCCTGAACGCCTGCAACGGGCTCGCGCCGAGATCCATCGCCGCCTCCTCGAACCCGGTCGGGATCGATGCGAGCCGGCCGCGTGTGATGACGATCACCAGCGGCAGGATGAACGTCACCTGACCGGCGATCTGAGCCGTCGTACCGAGCGTGACAAAGTGCAGGAGCTTCGTAACCAGGAAGAACATCGCCAGCGCCAGCACGATTTCGGGAATCACGAGCGGTACGGTCGAGAGAAACGCAGCCGGCTTCGACGTGACCCCTCGCCAGCGAGACAGGAAGATGGAGAGCGACACCCCGAGAGGGACGGTGATCGCGACGGCCAGGATTGCGAGCTCGAAGCTGTGGCGGATCGCGTTGTAATAGGTCGGGTCGTTGAACACGGAGTTCGGCCCGGTCCACCACTGCGTCGAGAAGCCCTGCCAGATGCTCCTGGAATAGCCGTTGTTGAACGAGAACACGAACGCGATCAGCACCGGCACCAGCGACCACGCGAGGTACCCGACCACGACGGCCGCCAGGCCGATGTTCGCCCAGCGGACGTGGCGAAGGCGTGCCCACGGGCCGGCCGGCTGCGCTGAGGACGGTGGCAGGTTCACCGCGCGCCCCGGCGCCTGGGTCGCGCTCACCGTGCCACCGCCCATTTGACCATGCCGGTGGTCATCACCGCGCCACCGCCCGTGTGGCCCGTGCCGAGCTTCTCAGGTAGGGGAGCAGCAGGATCGCCAGAAAGACCGTCAGCCACACGGCGACGGCGGCCGCGAGCGCCTGATCGGTCTGGCTCTGCGCGTAGGTGTTGATCACGGTTCCGACCATCGCCGTCGTGTTCACGCCGGAGAGCAGGCCGTTGGTGAAGAAGTCGCCGAACATCGGCAGCGCGACCACGACCGTGCCCGCAAGGATCCCCTGCTTCGACATCGGGAGGGTGACGTGCAGGAACGTCTGCAGGCCGCCCGCGCCCAGGTCCCGCGACGCCTCGAGGTAGCGGGTGTCGAAGCGCGCGAGCGCGGCGTACAGAGGGATGATGAAGTATGGGATCCAGCCGTAGATCAGGCCGAACACGACCGTCACCGGCAGGCCCGACAACCAGTCGAACTGGGGCGGAACGATTCCGAGGGGTACGAGCACCGCGTTGACCCATCCTCCTGGTGCCAGCAGCCCGACCCACGCGAGCATCCGCAGCATGTAGCTGACCAGCAGCGGCGCGACCAGCAGCGCGAGGATCAGGCCTTTGGACCGCCGGGCGTGGACGGCGGTGAAGTAGGCGACCGGATACCCGACCAGCATGCAGGCGGCCAGCGAGATCGCGATGTACAAACAGGTCCGCTCGAACACGATCCAGTTGGGTCCCGAGAACGGCTTCAGATCAGTGCCGACCGTCGTCAGCCACGTGCTGCTCCAGTGCAGCGGACTCCAAGCCGGAACCGGCGTAAGCAGAAGCGGATCAAGCCCCCCGACGGCGATCGCGATCAGTGCATACAGCGCGAGGGTGACGAACAGCGCGACCCAGATGAGTCCCGGCAGACCCAGCGCGATCAAGTATCGACGGGGGTACACGACGCGGGCCTAGCGAGATTCGCGGTTCGGCCTGCTCCTCTCCGAAGTAACCCGCATAGCGGGAAACATTCCCATATCGCACAGGCAGTCTATCCCGTGTGGGCGTGGACGCGCAAGCCAAAACCGACAATCTTTTCGCGCAGCCGCTAGTCCGGCATCGGCCAAAGACCTCACGGCGCCGGCGGAGAACTACTGATCAGAGACGCCGATAGCCGAGCGACCCCATCGCCCGGTCGGCCGCTTTCAGCACGACCTCGCGAACTCGCTCCTCGATGTCGGGAGTATGGCGACTCGTCGGAACGGCCACCCCGATCGCGCCGATCGCCACCCCGGTCCCGCTGTCGCGGAGCGGTGCGGCAACCGCCCAGGCGCCCTGGTAGGTCTCTTCCCAGCTGAACGCCCATCCCCGCTCGCGGATCAACGCCAGATCGACTCGGACCGCCTCGGCGTCCATCAGGGTCCCGGTGGCGTGGCGCTCCCGCGGACTCGCCAGCACCGAGTCGATCACCGCCTCCGGCTGGAAAGCGAGGATCGCCTTCGCGGTGGCGCCGGCGCTGAGCTGCACGGCGGTGCCGACCTCAACGGTGACGCGCAGGCGGCTGGTCGAGTCGGCGGCGTAGATGTATCTGGTGAGACCGGTTGCGATCTCAGGCACCGCGAGGAACGTCAGTTCACCGGTCTCGCGCGCCGCGGCCTGGATCTCTGGCGCCAACGCAGCGGCGAGATCAAGCGACTCGCTCGCACGGCTTCCCAGCCTGATCGCCGCAAGTCCCAGCCGGTAGCGCCCGTCCCCATAACGGAGCAGGTAGCCTGCTCTCTCGAGGCTTCGCAGAATTCGATTGAGCGTCGTCGACGGGATCTCCAGCCTGCGCGAAAGCGCGCCCTCGGACCACTCCGGCGTCCTCTCGGTGAACGCGTCGAGGACCCGCAGCGCCTTGTCGAGCACCTTCGGGGTGTCGGGAGGTGCCTCCGTTCGCGGACGTGACATCGAAACCTGAGTTTGTCAGCGACGGGGCGGCGGACCGGTTCAGCCCGAGCCGGCCAGCTCCGTCACCTCGCGCCGGAACGGGACACGGTCGCCGTTGTCCGGGGGAGTGTCGAGCTCCTCGGCGTAGCGACGGCCCTCCCACACGGCGGCGGCGATCGTTGCCGGACACCAGCAGTCCCCCACCGCTTTGACCGTCTGGAGGTCAGCGTCATCCCATTCCGCGCGGCGGTCGAGCAGCTCTCGGTAGAGGCCGTCGTTCGGAAGGCGGGCGGTGACGAACACCGCGGCGTCGGCGGCGAGCACGCGCTCACGGCCGGTGAACACGCAGCGCAGGCGGACGCCGGTCGCCTCGGTCGCGGTGACGGCATGCGACGCGACGATGTCGACGTCGAGCTCGAGCATCCTTCGCTGGATTCGATATTGCTCCATCGTCGCGTTGGTCCAGCTGGATACGCAGTTCGCGGGGGTGACGAGCGTGACGCGGCGCCCCGCGCCGATGAGCAGCTCCGCGAGGACGCCACCCATGTAGTAGTGGTCGTCGTCGTAGATGACGATCCGCTCGCCGGCGGGCAGGACACCATCCATCAGATCGTCCGGGATCAGCACCGGCAGCGCCGGGTCGCGTGGGATCGGTTTGGTGTGCTGGCGGCCCACGCCGTCGGCGCGCCAGCGGGCGCCGGTGGCGACCGCTACGTGGGCGAAGTCGTAGCCGAGGATCTCTTCCGCGGTGACCGCGCCCTGCGCGCGCTCGACGTTGCGCAGGCGGCGGATCTGGGTCTCGCGGTAGTCGACGACGCGGATGTAGGTTGCGAGACCCGGGAGGCGCGCCTCGCGCGCGACGCGACCGCCGAGCGTCCTCGACGCCTCGGCGAGGATTACGTCGTAGCCTCGCTTGCCGAGAGCCTGCGCAGCCTCGAGCCCGGCTGGTCCGGCGCCGACGACGAGCACCTTGGCGTCGCTCGTGCGCGGACACACGCGCTCCGGATGCCAGCCGCGCCGCCACTCCTCCCCCATCGACGGGTTCTGGGTGCACCGGATCGGTGACATCGTGAAGTCGCCGGCCACGCAGATGTTGCAGCCGATGCACTCCCGGATGTCCTCGAGCCGGCCCTCCTCGATCTTGCGCGGCAGGAACGGGTCGGCGATCGACGGGCGGGCGGCGCCGATGAAGTCCAGCACTCCCTCGCGGACCATCCGCACCATCGTGTCCGGGGAGGTGAAGCGGCCGACCCCCACGACCGGTTTGGACGTGAGCGCCTTCAGCCCGCGGACGTAGCGCTCCTGCTCGGCCTCCTCACCGAACCGCGCGGTGACCGAGTCGTCCTCCCAGAAGCCGAGCACGAAGTCCCACAGGTCGGGCAACTCGCCGAGCGTCCCGACGACATCCTCGATGTCGTCGCGGGTCATGCCCTCCTCGCCGAGCAGCTCATCCACGGTGATCCGGCAAGCCACCGCGGCGCGGCCGCCGGCCTCCTCCAGGGTGTCCTCGAGGACCTCGCGCAGCAGCCGCATCCGGTTCTCGGATGAGCCGCCGTAGGCGTCGGTGCGGTCGTTGTAGCGGCGGGAGAGGAAGTGGTGGATGCCGCCGAACGCGTGACCGGCGTAGACGTAGACGAGGTCATAACCGGCTTGGAGCGAGCGGCGGACCGCCGCGCGGTGCCAGCGACGCAGGTCCTTGATGTCGTCGAGGCCCATCCGGCGCGCCTGCACGGGCTCAGCCGTGAACGTGGCCACCGGCAGGTGCGAAGGCCCCATCGGGGCGACGCGGCTATACAGATTCGGCCCGTTCATCCCGTTGTAACAGAGCTCGATGCCGGCCAGTGCCCCATGCTCGTGGATCCGCTCGGCGATCCGTGCGACCGTCGGGATGTCCTCGTCACCCCAGATCCGAAGCTCGATGAACGGCGTGATCTCCGAGGAGTAGTGGATCTCCGCCTGCTCCGTGCAGACGACCGCCCAGCCTCCCTCGGCCTTCACCGCGCGCATCTCGGCGTGGGCGCTGACGTCCCGATACCCCATCCCGTTGCAGTGCGGCACCTGGAAGAACCGGTTGCGAGCCCGAACCGGGCCGATCTGGACGGGCTCGAGCAGCACATCGAAGCGCGGCGTCCTGCGGCCGGGTGCCGCTTGGTCCGGCTTGGCCGACGCGGCGATCGGCCGGGTGTGTGTGGCCATGCTGCTCCTTTCCCACGACCGCCGGCAGCGGTCCGTGATGGTCGCCCAGACTACTGTCCGGCACCGCGCGTGTTGGTGGCACTTCACACAGCGTTTCAGGCGCCAGCCCCGGCTGTTACATTCTCTATTCTGGAGTGTTGCCGCTCGTGCTCGCGATCGGCACGAGGCGGGCCGCTGCTGGCCCACGGATCGTCATCGTTCATGACGCACACCGAGGAAGGTGAGAATCGCAATGACAAGAGTGGCCGGCATCGCGGCCTCCGTGCTCGCTCTCGCCTGCGCTGCTTGCTTGTTGTCCCTGGGCTCGGCGCTCGCCCGTGGGTCCGCCGCCGGACGTGGCGCGATCCGGGTGGGGAGTGTGCTCGTGCGTCACTGCTCGGTGTCGCCGTCGGGGTGGTGCGGGGAAATTCAGGTTCCGCTGGACTACTTCGACCCGCGAGCGGGCACGATCCGGCTCGGCTTCCAGTGGTATCCGGCGAGGGACGGCCACGCGGCGGGGACGATCCTCGCGGTCCAAGGCGGGCCGGGCTATCCGACGACGGCTTACGCTGAGGCGTATCGCGGGGTGTTCGGCCACGGGTTGCTCGCAAGCCGCAACATGCTGTTGGTCGATCTGCGGGGAACCGGCAGCTCGTCGTCGTTCGTCTGCAGAGCTCTTCAGAACTGGAGCTTGAATGACGGCACGATCGCGTACGCGGCCGACACCGGTGCCTGTGCGCGGCAGCTCGACCACAACCGACTGGAGAAGGGGTCGAACCAGTATGTGCAGGCGAGCGGCCTGTACACGACGGCGAACTCCGCCCGCGATGTCGCGCTGCTGCTGGGCGAGCTGGGGACCGGTCCGGTCGACTTCTATGGCGACTCCTACGGCACTTTCTTTGGGCAGGTGTTCACCGCGCGCTACCCGCAGCTGCTTCGTTCGGTCACGCTTGATTCCGCCTATCCGGTATCGCAGCAGAACCCGTTCTATCCCGCGACGATCCGAACGGCGAGGTACGCATTCAATGTCTCCTGCCTGCGAAGCGTCGCGTGTCGTCAGCAGGCTCCTGGATCCTCCTGGAGTAGGGTCGTACTGGCGGCGAGCTACCTCCGCGCGCACCCGGTGCGGGGAACGACCAGAACTCCGACCGGGAGCGTCGTGCGTACCACGGTCGGCGTCAACGAACTGATCGAGCTCGTCAACCTCGCCGGGTCGGACTCCGGCGTCTACCGCGAGCTCGACCCCGCGCTGCGGGCTCTGCTGCACGGCGACGATCCCGTGCCGCTGCTTCGCCTGACTACCCAGGAGATCACGCCGTCGGCCGGATCTGGACCGATCAGCCAGTTCAACGACGGCCTGTACCAGGCGACCACGTGTCTGGACTATCCCCAGCCATTCACCTACGCTTCGCCGCTCGCCGGGCGGATCAGCCAATATCGCCACGCAGTCGACGCGCTCGCGCCTCACACGTTCGCTCCGTTCACGGTGACGGAATGGGTGGGCCAGCCTGCCGAGGAGTTCGACGCCTGTCTGCGCTGGCCGGCGCCCGTCCGACCCGACCCGCCGATCACGACTCCGCCTCCATACGCGCCCTCGACGCTCCCGGTGCTGGTGCTCTCGGGCGACCTCGACTCGCTCACGACGCCGGTCGAGGGACTTCAGACCGCTCGCGACATGGGTCCGTCGGCACGCTGGATCCTGATTCGCAATGACACGCACATCAACGCGATGGACGACACCTTCGGCTGCGCCTCGAGTCTGGTCAGGCGGTTCATAGAGCAGCCGGCGGGGTTGAGGCAACTGAACTCCTCGTGCGTGACCCGCACCCCCGAGGTCAGAGTCCTCGGCTCGTTTCCGAGGCTGCTTGCCGACATCGCGCCCGCGCTGCCTCACCCCGGGAACCGGAGTGGGCCCGTCGCACTTCGTCTTGCCGCCGTCGCGGTGGCCGCGACAGGTGACGCGGTCTGGCGCTGGTACTACAGCGACGGGGTCAACTGCTGGGGCCTGCGCGGCGGCACATGCAGCTACTCGGGACCGGCAGCCGCGACCCGGATCGTCCTCCACGGGATCCGCTGGACGGATGACACCAGCGTCAGCGGCAGAGTTCTGTGGAACAGCCTGGCGGGGGGCATCTCAGCGCAGCTGACGGTCAGCGGGCCGGTTGGCACGGCACTCGTAGATCTGCGCTACCGCGATTACGCGCCACATCCGCGGGCCACGATCACGGGAAGCTTCGGGAACCTCGCGATCAGAGCCTCGATACCTGCTCCGTGACGATGTCGCTGCCGACGACTGCCGATCTGGTCTTGCTCGCGGCGGCGACCTGTAGGGATCCCATCCCTCAGTGCCCGCACCGACACATCTCGCTCTGGTATTAACAAGCCCCGAGGCGAGGATCGCGCCGAGCGCGGCGATCGCTGATCCCGACCGAGGAGAGACGCGGTGTCCGAGGGCCATCTACAACGAAGCGTGCTGCCGATCCCCGCCGAGCGACACGTGGGGCTCACGACGCTCGACGCGAAGGACCCTGAGACGAGCTTTGCGGCGATCGAACCGCTGCGGCCGCCGGCGGGTGCGCCGAATGTTCTGATCGTGCTGCTCGACGACGTCGGGTTCGGATCCTCCAGCGCGTTCGGCGGCCCGGTGAACACTCCGACGGCAGAGCGCCTCGCCGCGGACGGTTTGAAGTTCAATCGGTTTCACACGACTGCCCTCTGCGCTCCGACGCGCGCCGCGCTGCTGACGGGCCGCAACCACCACACGGTCGGAATGGGGTCGGTACCCGATCTGGCGACTTCGGCGCCCGGCTACAGCTCGATGAGGCCCGAGGACTGTGCGCCGTTGGCTCAGACCCTGCGATTGAATGGGTACTCGACCGCCCAGTTCGGGAAGTGCCACGAGGTGCCGCTTTGGGAGACGAGCCCGCTCGGGCCGTTCGACCGCTGGCCGACCGGATCGGGGTTCGAGTACTTCTACGGCTTCATCGGCGGGGAGACGAACCAGTACTACCCGGCGCTGTACGAGGGCACGACGGCGATCGAGCCCCCGAGGACGCCCGAGGAGGGCTACCACCTCACGGAGGATCTCGCCGACAAGGCGATCGGGTGGGTGCGGCGGCAGAAGGCGCTGATGCCCGACAAACCGTTCTTCATGTACTTCGCCCCTGGTGCCGCCCACGCACCCCATCAGGTCCCGAAGGAGTGGATCGACAAGTACCGCGCGCGATTCGACGACGGTTGGGACACGCTGAGGCAGCAGATCCTCGAGCGCCAGAAGCAACTCGGCGTGGTGCCGCCCGAGACCCGGCTCAGCGACCGGCCGGCCGAGATTCCCGCGTGGGATGAGA
>Ga0075028_100000737_pt1 | contig 11631 bp, 9 predicted proteins | sample LitLauG_LLR_2014_FD_71390 | JGI IMG/M metagenome (GOLD analysis project Ga0075028, IMG submission 71390) | Freshwater sediment microbial communities from Pennsylvania, USA - Little Laurel Run_MetaG_LLR_2014 | ecosystem: Environmental > Aquatic > Freshwater > Creek > Sediment | place: USA... | reverse complement strand
AAGCAGTGTAGGTCTGGAACACGTTTCGCGAAATGCCGCGCCGCGCGGCCGCCGGCCACAACCGACCGATGCAGTCATGGAAATTTTCCGCTGCCGCGCGGATCGCTTCGGCGGTCATCAGTGGATGGCCTGAGGAGCCCGATTCGCCGCTCCACTGCGGCAACGGTTGGGCGGGCGGTGGAAGGGCACCCGTCGTGGCCGGACCACGGCTGTCACGCGTGACCTGCGCCGTGGCAACGCCATAAGCGCTCACCACGATGGCTGTAGCAACGAGAATAGGCCACGCCCTGCGCATGCTGGTCCCTGTTCCACCCATACCCCTAATCTATAGACGCCCCGATATCATTTCAGCGGCGTTAATGGTCTAATTTTATCAAGTCGCATCTAGACCCTCGCCCGGACACGTGCTTTCTCCCGCCGGGACGATCTCACGACTCGCATGGCAATGAAAATTCTCGCATGACCCGCATCCGTAAAGCCATATTTCCCGTTGCAGGCCTTGGAACGCGTTTTTTGCCGGCAACCAAGGCCATGCCGAAAGAGATGCTTCCGGTCGTAGATCGACCGCTTATCCAGCATGTGGTGGATGAAGCGCGGCAAGCCGGCATTGAGCATTTCATCTTCGTCACCGGCCGGAACAAGAGCGTGATCGAAGATCATTTCGACCGCCAGTTCGAGCTGGAGTTAACCTTGACGGAGCGCGGCAAGACGACCGAGCTTGCACTCCTTTCGGAGGATCTGCCCGAGGCCGGGACTGTAAGCTTCACTCGCCAGCAGTCTCCGCTCGGGCTGGGCCACGCGGTCTGGTGCGCGCGTGAGCTGGTCGGCCATGAGCCGTTTGCCCTGCTCTTGCCCGACGTGCTGGTTCAGCACAAGCGCGGTTGCCTGGTCCAGATGATTGACGCTGCCAAGGAGCTCGACGGCAATGCCAACATCATCGCCGTTGAGGAAGTGCCGAAGGAGCGCGTGCATATGTACGGCGTCGTCGGCGTCGGTGCTCCGAAGGGCAAGGCTTTTGCGATCACCAAAATGGTCGAGAAGCCGAAAGCGAGCGAGGCGCCGTCAAACCTCAGTATCACCGGCCGATACATACTCCAGCCTCAGATTTTTGACCTGCTGGAGAAGCAGGCCGCCGGCACCGGCGGCGAGATTCAGCTTACCGATGCCATGCTGGCCCTTTCGCGCTCGCAGCCATTTTACGGTCTTAAGTTCGACGGTCGCAGCTTCGACTGCGGTTCCAAGATCGGCTTCCTTGCAGCCAACGTAGCGTATGGGCTGGAGCGCGCCGATATCGCGCCTGAGCTGCGTTCTGAAATGCGCCGTCTACTCGGCGAGAAGTGACGGCTTAGATCCAGCCTTTAAGCTCACGGGTGACCACGTCGCGGATCACCGCCATGCCGCCTGGTGAATCGTTGAGACAGGGGATCGCAGCGAAGTTTTCGCCACCCGCGTGGCGGAAGATTTCCGCGTTCTCCATGGCGATCTCCTCCAGAGTCTCGAGGCAATCGGCGGAAAACCCGGGCGTAATGATGGCGATACTTTTCACACCGCGCTCGGCCAGCGATTTCACCGTGGCATCCGTATAAGGCTTGATCCACTCAGCCGTACCGAAGCGCGACTGGAACGTCATGATCAATCGTTCATCGTTGAACTTGAGCTTCTTGCGAAGAAGCGCGGTCGTCTCTACACATTGCTTGGAATAAGGATCGCCTTTAGCGACATAGGCTTCCGGCATCCCGTGATAGGAGGCGATAATCACCTCCGGTTTGAAGGTGAGCTTCGCCAGCTCCGCGTTGAGCGAGGCTGCGAGTGCGTCGATGTAGGCTGGCTCGGCAAAATAGGGCGCGGCGACGCGCAGCGTCGGTTGAAAGCGCATGCTGCTCAGTGCGCGGAAGACTTCATCGCAAACGGTAGCCGTCGTCGCTGCCGCGTACTGTGGATAGAGCGGCACGATCAGGATCCGTTCACAATCCTGTGCGGCGAGCGCTTCCAGCCGCGAGCGAATTGATGGATTGCCGTAACGCATCCCCCAGTCGACGCGGATGCGCCTGTCGACCTTGTCCAGCACTTCATCCAACTTGTCGGACTGCGAGCGCGTGATGGTCTTAAGCGGAGACTCATCGCGCTCCCTGTTCCATATCTTGTCGTAGTCCCGCCCCTTGCGGCCGGGCCGAGCGGATAGAATTATCAGATTGAGGACCAGCCACCATTTCAGGCGGTTCTCCTCGATGACCCGACGATCAGAGAGAAACTCTTTCAGGTAACGCCGCATCGCCCAATAGCCCGTCGAGTCCGGCGTGCCGAGATTGACCAGCAGCACGCCGATGCGACCACTGGCAGCCTGAACCTTGTCCGGACTCATGATTTGCGCTCGTCGGCGATCAACTTGCCGTCATTCGGTAGCGTGCCTGGTGCGACCAATTTTACGGTGCCCTTGAGCTTCGTGATCGACTGCAAGGTCTCGGCGATCGCCATTTCGAGCTTGGCATCGAGTGACGCACATTCCGCCTGCAAAGTCATGGTGTCCTGTTCGGCTGCGCGATCGATTACCAAGCGAAGCCGCTTGAGCTCCGGGTGGCGTGCGGCAATCTCGGCGACCTGCTTGGGGTGCACGAACATGCCCTTTACTTTGGCCGTCTGATCGGCACGGCCCATCCACCCCTTGATGCGTACATTGGTGCGCCCACAGGACGAGACACCTGGCATCAGGGCGGAAAGATCGCCCGTGCCGAGACGGATCATCGGATAATCCGGATTGAACGAGGTAACGACAACCTCGCCCACTTCGCCATCTGGCAGGGGGTCGCCGGTGCCCGGCCTGACGATTTCAACGATTACGGTCTCATTCACAATCATGCCTTCGCGCGCCTCACTTTCGTACGCGATCACACCCAATTCGGCGGTCGCGTACGCCTGCAGCACGGCGACATCTCGCCGGCCAAGCTCGTCGCGCAGCGAAGCCGGCAAGGCGGCGCCCGATACAAGGCCGTGCTTGATCGAGGATGCGTCTTTACCGGTCTTCTCGGCCGTATCCAGGAGAATCTTCAGGAAATCCGGCGTGCCGACATAGCCGGTGGGCCTGTAGTGTGCGATCGCCTCAAGCTGCTGCTCGGTATTGCCGACGCCGCCAGGTATGACGGCGCATCCAAGCGCGTGCGCACCCGATTCCAGGATAAAACCGCCGGGCGTGAGATGGTAGGCAAAGGAATTGTGCACGATATTGCCGGTGCGGAATCCTGCCGCATAGAGGGCACGTGCAGCCCCCCACCAGTCGGCGCCTTCACCTTCCGGTTCGAAGGTCGGCCCCGGCGACATCAACAAACGTCGGACTTTATTGCCCGCGGTGACGCTGAGTCCCCCGAACGGCGGATGTTCTTTTTGTAACGCGGAAATGTCTGATTTGCGCAAAACCGGCAGGTTCGCCAAGGCCGCACGCGAGGTGACCGCCTTCGGGTTCACGCCTGCCAGAATTTTTGCCCAACCCGGTGCTGACATCGCGCGCGCAATGATCTCGCTTACGCGCGCGAGCTGGTCCCGCTCGCGCACGGCCGGATCACGGACCTCGAGGGCGTCGTAGTGTTCGGGCATGGCTTACGCCAGCCACCTCTTGCGGCGGCGATAGTGTTTGCCTTCCCGGAAGGATTTGCGCCGACCCTCGGAAATCCCGAGGTAAAATTCCTTGACGTCCTCGTTCTCGGCAAGCGCCTTGGATTCGCCATCCAGCACCACGCGGCCGTTTTCGAGGATGTAGCCGTAACGCGCAAAACGCAGCGCCATGTGCGTGTTCTGCTCGGCAAGAAGGAAGGAGACGCCCTCCTTGTCGTTGAGATTCTTCACGATGTCAAAAATCTCCTCGACGATTTGCGGCGCGAGGCCCATCGACGGCTCATCGAGCAGTATCATCTTCGGGCGCGACATCAGCGCGCGGCCAATCGCGCACATTTGCTGCTCGCCGCCTGATGTATAGCCGGCAAGCGAATCTTTTCGCTCGCTGAGCTTGGGGAAATAGGAATAGACCAAATCGAGGTCGCGCTTGATTGCGGCTTTGCCATCACGTCGCGTGAAGGCGCCGGTGAGCAGATTTTCCTCGATGGTGAGATGGGCGAAGCACTGCCGCCCTTCCATGACCTGTATGCAACCGCGCCGCACCAGTTCATTGGGCGAGAGATCCTGCACTTCGGCACCATCAAAAATGATTGAGCCCTTGGTGACATCGCCTCGCTCCGCGTGGAGCAAATTGGAAATAGCTTTCAATGTGGTTGTCTTGCCGGCGCCGTTGGCACCGAGCAGCGCGACGATTCCGCCCTTCGGTACATCGAGTGAAACGCCCTTGAGCACCAGAATGACGTGATCGTAGATGACTTCGATATTGTTGACCGAAAGAATTCTACCCGCCTTGGCGGACGCTGTGGTTTCGGTCTGCGTTGCCACCGACATGGCCGCTCCACAAAAAGACCCTCTCCCCGCCGCGACGGCGAGGAGAGGACTCTTCAAACGCTTACGATGACTTGTCGCAAGGCTCTGTGCGTTTCGGCCAACCCGCGTTCGCCGTGGAATAGTCCTTGGCTGCCGATTCAATGAGCGGGCGGACTTTGGTCTTGAGCGGGGCTATCCAATCCGACCCTTGCGTCCACTTCGTACCGTCCCAACGCGCCATATAGGCGGAGTTATGGCCGTTGTGATCTTCGCACGCGACCTTCATGGGCGCGGCGAAGCCCTCGGCGCCGATCTCCTTCAACCGGGCTTCGGTGATGTTCAGGGTTTCAAGACCACGGCGCATATCTTCGCCGGTGATGACCTTCTTGCCCGTGACCTTCTGCGCGTTGCGAATCGCTTCCGCGATGATGATCGAGTTGAGCACACCGCGATTGTAGAGATTCTCACCAACCTTGTCCTTCGGTGTCTGGGTCTTGCCTTTGTCCACGACGTACTTCTGGATATCCTTGATCACCGGGAAGTTGGTCCCGACCTGATTGAAGTCGAGCGATAGGTAGCCCTTGGCGGCTTCGCCGGCCGGACGTGCATCGTCGTCGCTGCCGGCCCACCAATTACCAATGAGATGATCCATCGGGTAATTGTTTTTGGCCGCCTCTTTCACTGCGGTCGGATTCATCGTGCCGAAGCCCTGGATGTAGATCCAGTCCGGCCGATCGCGACGAATGTTGAGCCATTGCGATGACTGGTTTTGCATCTCGGCCGCAGGCACCGGATAGAGCTTGAGCTCGAAGCCATAATCTTTGGCGAGCGCCTCAAGGAGCGGGATCGGCTCTTTACCGTAGGGCGCGTCGAGATAGATCAGGCCGACCTTCTTCCCCTTAAGCTTGTCGAGGCCGCCTTCCTTGCTCCCAATGTAACGGATAAACATCGACGCGCCGTCCCAGTAGGTTGCTGGCGGGTTGAAGATCCACGGGAACGTCGTGCCGTCGGCCGAGGCCGAGAGGCCATAAGCCATCGACAGGATCGGAATCTTGTCCACCGCCGCCTTCGGGATAATTTGCAGCGTGATTCCGGTCGAATACGGATTGATCACAACCGGATTCTTCGACTTCACCTGTTCATAGCACTCGACACCCTTTTTCGTGTCATAGCCGGTCTCACATTCCTCGACGATGATCTTCACGCCACCGATGCCGCCGTCACGCTCATTGAGCATGTTGAGATAGTCGGCCATGCCGTTCACGATAGGCGCACCTGAAACCGCAAACGAGCCAGTGCGGTACGACAACAATGGTACGTAGATGCCGTCGTCAGCACTCGCCGTCACTGGCGCGAACGACAAGCCGGCAACAACGGCAAAGGCCGTTCCGAGTAATCGATTATGCAATCGCATTTGCCTTCCTCCCTTTGGTTTCTTAGACGGCATGACCGCCTGTCATCTACCGGCCCTTGGCGCTACGCGGCGGACCTCCCCGTCTGGCCGGGGCGTTGGATGAGATTGTGCCTCGTTAATATGGGAAAGGCCACACCCTCAATTTCTGCTTGCCAATCTGCCACAACCGCGCGAGGCCGGCCGGCTCTGCAATCAGGAACAGCACGATCAGCGCGCCGATGATCATGTATTGGATGTGCTCAACTGTCGCAGGATGAACTGGGATGCCGAGTTTCGGCGGAAAATAGCGAAGCGCGATAGGCAATATGAAAATCAACGCCGCACCAAAAAACGAGCCGGTCAGACTCCCGAGGCCGCCGATGATGACCATGAAAAGTATGAAAAAGCTCAGATTGACATCGAATACCGCGGGCTCTGCGCCGCCGTACCAGAGGAAAACCAGAAGTGCGCCGGCAACGCCGCAGTAAAATGATGACGTTGCAAAGGCCAGGAGTTTGGTTTGCAGAAGGCGTATGCCGAGGAGGTCGGCCGCGAGGTCCATATCCCGCACCGCCATCCACATGCGTCCGATCCGGCCATGCACCAAGTTCGATGCGATCCACGTCATGACCACAACGAAACAGAGCACGACGAAGTAGCGTGTTGTGTCGGTCGCGGTCGCGCCGGTGATTGGCACACCGAACAATGTGCGGGTCGGGACTTCAATCGCGCCGGACGCATTGTAGTTATAAAACCAGGGCAGCCGGATGAAGCACCATGACAAGAAGAATTGCGCGGCCAGTGTCGCCACCGCCAGATAAAATCCCTTGATCCGCAGCGAGGGCAATCCGAACAGAACGCCGACCGCCGCCGAAAAGAAACCTGATGCAACGATGCAGATCAGGATGTTCACGCCGGGGAAATAAGAGGTGAGCTTGTAGCAGGCATAGGCGCCAACCCCCATGAACGCGCCTGTCCCAAGCGACAAGAGGCCGGTGTAACCGGTGAGCAGATTCAGCCCGATGGCTGCGAGAGAGAAAATCAGGAAAGGGATCATGACCGCCTGGATCAGAAACGAACCGCCAAACCAGGGAATGATGACCGCGGCAACAAAAAGAATGATCGCCAGCCCGATCCGGTCTTGCAGTATCGGAAATACTGCCTGGTCGGCCGAGTAGTTCGTTTTGAATTGGCCGGCCTCGCGATAAAACATGATCAGATCCGCTCGATAATCCGTTCGCCGAACAGGCCTTGCGGACGAAACAGCAGAAAGATGAGAGCGATGACGTAAGCGAACCAGGATTCGATGCCGCTCCCCATCAACGGACCCCAATAGAATTCGCCCAGCTTCTCGCCGACGCCGATAATCAATCCGCCAACAATGGCACCCGGAATTGAAGTGAGCCCTCCGAGAATGAGCACTGGCAGCGCCTTTAGCGCGATAACCTCGAGCGCAAACGAAACGTCGGAACGCGCACCCCACATGATCCCGGTCGTGAGCGCTACAAGACCTGCCGCGAACCACACAATGACCCAGATTTGCTCGAGCGATATGCCGACCGACAGCGCCGCGCGATGGCTATCGGCAACTGCACGCAGTGCGCGCCCGATGCGCGTTCGCTGGAAGAAAATAGCCAGCGTTGCAACCATGAGCGATGCAATGATGGCCGCTGCGATATCGATTTTCTGAAGCGTGACGAAACCACCGGCCATTTTTACTTCAATCGCGCCGCGCGGGAGCAAAAGCTGGTCGGCAATCATGACTTTCGTCTCACCGCCGAAGATCAATTCGCCGAACCCGATCAGGAAGTACGTCAGCCCGAACGTCGCCATGAACAAGATGATATCGGGCTGATTGATCAGTGGTCTGAGGATCAGACGCTCAACCGCGAAGGCAAGACAAAACATCACCCCGATTGTCAGCGCGAGCGCCACGTAGGCGGGAACGCCGTGCTCGTGCAGACCCACCAACGTGAGCGCAGCAAACACAACCATGATGCCTTGCGCAAAATTAAATACGCCCGAAGCCTTGAAAATCAGAACAAAGCCAAGCGCGATCAGTGAATAGAGAACGCCGGCGACAAGACCCTCCCACAGCGTCTGCACGAGCAGGTCGGGCGCAGCGCCCATCTGCACAAAAGGATCGATGAAGATTTTGTAGAGTATATCCATGCGCCCTCAGTGCGCCACGCCGAGATAGGCGTCGATTACCGCTTGATTTTTTTTGACTTCGTCGGGCGTCCCGTCGGCGATCTTGATGCCATGATCGAGCACGACCACACGGTCGGATAGGTCCATCACGACGCCCATGTCGTGCTCGATCAGCGCGATGGTGGTGCCGTAATGGTCGTTTACGTCGAGCACAAAGCGCGACATGTCCTCTTTTTCTTCGAGGTTCATTCCGGCCATCGGCTCATCAAGCAAAAGCAATTCCGGCTCCATGGCGAGAGCACGACCCAGTTCCACACGTTTTTGCAACCCATATGGAAGCCGGCCCACCGGCACACGCCGGATTTCCTGGATCTTGAGAAAATCAATGATCTCCTCGACGCGGTGGCGATGCTCCGCTTCCTCGCGCATGGCGGGACCGTACCGAAGAAGTTGCCAGAAGAAGCTCGTATGCATTTTCAGCGTACGGCCCGCCATGATGTTGTCGAGCGCGGTCATGCCGCGAAACAGCGCTACGTTCTGGAACGTGCGTGCGATGCCACCATAAGCGGCCTCATGCGGGCGCATTTTAGCGCGCGTCTCGCCTTTGAAAGTAATGCGTCCCTGCTGTGGGTGATAAAAGCCGTTGATGACATTGAGCATCGACGTCTTGCCGGCACCGTTCGGCCCAATAATTGCGCGGATTTCTCCCTTTCGAATGTCGAAGGAGACGTCGCTGACCGCCTTCACGCCCCCGAACGAAAGCGACACGTTTTCTACCGACAAAAGCACATCGCCGACCGCAGCTTCGGGACCGCCCGTCGCTCTCATGCGGCTTTCCCCATGACGGGAACGGGCTCGGTCTTCATATCGCGGATTTTCACCCGGGCACTGATCGTACCCTTGCGGCCGTCTTCGAACGTGACCTCGGTCGAAATGTCTGCGTCCTTCGATCCGTCATAAAGCGCTTTGATCAGCGGGGCGTATCTATCGGCGATGAAACTGCGACGCACTTTCTGGGTACGCGTGAGCTCACCGTCGTCGGCATCGAGCTCTTTGTGCAAAATCAGGAACCGCTTGATCTGCGCGCCAACCATGACCTTGTCCTCGGCGAGCGAACGATTCACTTCCGCAACGTGTTTTTCCACCATGTCGTAAACGAGCGGATGGCCGGCGAGCTCCTGATACGAGCCGTAAACGACGTTGTTGCGCTCCGCCCAACTGCCGACGGCGGTGAGGTCGATGTTGAGCATGACAGTGACGAAATCGCGCTTGTCACCGAGCGCGACCGCCTCGCGGATATTGGGATAGAACTTGAGTTTGTTCTCGATATATTTCGGCGGGAACATCGTTTCATCGTTAAGCCTGCCGACGTCCTTTGTGCGGTCGATGATTTTCAGGTGGCCAGTCTTGTCGTCAAAGAAGCCGGCGTCGCCAGTCTTCACATAGCCGTCTGGCGTCATCACCTCGGCCGTCTTTGCATCGTCCTTGAAGTAGCCGGAGAACATGCCCGGCGATTTGAACTGAACTTCACCATCCTCGGAAATACGAATATCAACGTTAGGACAGGCAGGCCCAACCGTATCGGAATAAATCTCGCCGTCCGGCTGCGCCGTTACGTAGAGAAAGGCTTCGGTCTGTCCGTAGAGCTGTTTCAGATTTAAACCGATCGAACGGTAAAAACTGAAAAGATCCGGTCCGACCGCCTCGCCCGCGGTGTAGGCGACACGCACGCGCGAGAAGCCGAGCACATTCTTGAGCGGCCCGTAAACCAGGAGATTGCCAACCCAATAGAGCAGCCGCCCAATGAGCGGCACCGGCTGACCATTGAGGATCCGCTCACCATAGCGTCGTGCCACGCCGATAAAATAGTGAAACAGCCTGCTCTTGATGAAGCCGGCATCTTCCATGCGGATCATCACGCGCGTGAGCAATAGTTCGAGCGTGCGCGGCGGCGCGAAATAGAAGCTCGGTCCAATTTCGCGAAGATCGGCCATGGCAGTGTCCGGGCTTTCCGGACAGGCGGTGCAGAACCCAGAAACCATGCCTTGCGCGTAGTTCAGATAGTGGTCGCCCACCCAGGCGAGCGGCAAATAAGCAAGCGCGACGTCGTTTTCAGTCAGCTTGTCAAAGGCAACCGTATCGGCCGCGGCACGAATTGAACCTTTGTTGGTGAGTATGACGCCTTTGGAAGCACCGGTGGTGCCGGATGTATAAAGAATGATGGACGGGTCGGAACCCTTGCTGGCGGCAATCTCTTTGTCGAGCCAATCCGCTACCGCGGTATCCGCGAGCGCTTTGCGTCCATCCTCAATAACGTCATCCATCGAACGCAAATGGCTGTGATCGTAATCGCGAAGCCCTCGTTTCTCGTCGTAGATCATCATCTCCAGCTTCGGTACGCGGTTCTTGACCGACTGGATCTTGTCGATCTGTTCCTGGTCTTCGACTGCAGCGAAGCGTACGTCGGCATGTGCAAGGACGTAGGCAAGTTCGTCGGCCACCGCGTCGGCGTAAACCGGTACGGGAATTGCGCCGACCATCTGTGCCGCCATCACAGACCAATAAAGCTTCGGTCGGTTGCCGCCGACGATGGCAATGGTCTCACCGCGTTTGACGCCGAGGCGGTGCAGGCCGACGGCATAGGCGCGCACGAGATCGAGTACCTGGCTCCAGGTCCAGGTCTGCCAGATGCCGAGATCCTTGTGCCGCATGGCCGGCCGCGACCCGTACAAATGGGCGTTCCGCACAAGCAGCTTTGGAAATGTTTCGGCCAGCCCGGCGACATTCGGCGCCACAGCCTATTCCTCCCGTGCGGCCGCGCTCACCGCGCGGCTCTCAGCCCCTCGCCGTCCTTACGGACGATCTTGTTATCTCGATATGAAAACACCGCCGGAAGGCGGTCAAGTATCAGATGATACGTAAAATGGGTGTAGCAGCCGGCTGAGCTATTCCGCCGCTCGGAGAAGGGTCGACGCGCCGGTGCGGAATTGCTCTAGAAGTGCTGCTTCTTCCCCTTTGGCCGCGGCCAGATGCCGCTGTTTGACCGGACCGAAACCTCGGATTTTCTCAGGAATCATCGCAAGCTCAACCGCGAAACGATGATTGTCCGGTGTCAGACGTTCGCAGATCTCCCCGAGCAGGTGTTCATACTCAGAGATCAGACGCCGTTCCATTCGACGCTCGGCCGTATAGCCGAAGGGATCGAACGCCGTACCCCGCAAGAATTTGAATTTCGCCATCACAGCGAAGACTTTCAGCATCCAGGGGCCGAACGATATCTTCCTTGGCTCCCCGGTTTCCCGATCACGCCGCGCCAGCAAGGGCGGCGCCAGATGGAATTCAAAACGCAGTTTGTCGCCGTCGAACGTCGATTTCACGCGGTCAAGAAACGACGTCTCGCTATAAAGCCGCGCCACTTCGTACTCGTCTTTGTAGGCCATCAGCTTAAAGAGATAGCGCGCCACTGCTTCCGCGAGCCCGCAATGGCCCGGCGCTTTTTCCGCCTCCAGCGTGCGCACCCTCTCCACCCAATTCCGATAGCGCCGCGAATAGCCCGTGTTCTGGTAGGCGGTCAGAAACGCAGCGCGACGATCGACAGTCTCGGCGAATGATTGCGATAACCTAAGTGAATCGTTCTGTTCCTGCGGACGTGGCTCGATCAGCGCCTCGAC
>Ga0075028_100000733_pt1 | contig 11669 bp, 10 predicted proteins | sample LitLauG_LLR_2014_FD_71390 | JGI IMG/M metagenome (GOLD analysis project Ga0075028, IMG submission 71390) | Freshwater sediment microbial communities from Pennsylvania, USA - Little Laurel Run_MetaG_LLR_2014 | ecosystem: Environmental > Aquatic > Freshwater > Creek > Sediment | place: USA... | reverse complement strand
GGGCGTGAACTATCTCGATCTGGCCGACGGCTCGCACTTCGTTGCCGGGGTCGGCACGTTCGACGCGGCGGCACGGGTGGCCGGTCTGTTCGTGCTCTCGGGCGCATCGAGTTTTCCGGTTCTGACAGCGGCAGTGGTGCGCCGCCTGGCTTCGGGAATGGCGCGCGTCGAAACCATCCGGGGCGGCATCGCGCCATCGCCCCATGCCGGGGTTGGCCAGAATGTGATCCGGGCAATTGCCAGCTATGCCGGCCAGCCCGTCGCCATGCGCAAGGACGGCAGGGCCGCGACCGGTCATCCGTTCACCGAGCAGATGCGGTTCACGATCGCTCGGCCAGGACGGCTGCCATTGCCCAGCACCATGTTCTCGCTCGTCGATGTGCCCGATCTGCGCGCGCTGGCGGAGCTGTGGCCGCAGGCAAGGACGATCTGGATGGGCGCTGGCCCGGTTCCGGCGGTGCTGCATCGCGCGCTGATCAGCTTGGCCTGGCTGGTGCGGTGGAAATGGCTGCCGAACCTGACGCTGCTGGCCCCGCTGATGATATGGGCGACCAACCGGCTGCGCTGGGGGAAACATCGCGGCGGCATGTTCGTCGCGGTCGAGGGCGCGGACGCTTCGGGTGCGCTGTGCAAGCGCTCGTGGCATCTGCTGGCCGAGGGCGACGACGGCCCGCTCATTCCCTCGATGGCGGTGGAGGCGCTGGTCCGGCGGACGCTCGATGGCCAGCCGCCAGCGCCCGGTGCCCGCGCGGCGGTTCGCGACCTGGAGCTGGCCGACTACGAGCGTCTGTTCAATGGCCGGACAATCTATGCGGGGGTCAGGGACGAGAGCCAGAACGACGGGGCACCGCTATATTCGCGCCTCCTCGGCACCGCCTGGAACGAGCTGCCAGTTGAAGTCCGCGCGATACACGAGGTCGCTGGAACCGCATCGGGGCGGGCAAGCGTGGAGCGTGGTGATGGTCTGCTGGCGCAGTTGGCGGCCGCCCTCATCGGTTTTCCGAAAGCGGCCAGCAATACGCCCGTCAAAGTCAGGTTCGAGGCCGCGAATGGAATCGAGACCTGGACGCGGGATTTCGGTGGCGAAGCCTTTTCCAGCCAACAGTTCGCGGGCTCTGGCCGGTCGGACCAGCTGCTGTGCGAGCGCTTCGGTGCCTTGACCTTCGGCATGGCACTGGTGGTGGACGGTGGCCGGCTGTCGCTTGTGGTGCGCCGGTGGTGCGTCCTGGGCGTGCCATTGCCGATGTGGCTGTGTCCGCGCTCGAACGCTCATGAAGACGTGGAGGACGGCAAGTTCCATTTCCACGTGGAGATAGGCCATCCGCTCACCGGCCTGATCGTCCGTTACCGGGGCTGGCTGGTGCCCGATCCACCGCCCGCTTCTACCACGCGAACGGCGCGACCTCGTGCCGCCGTCCCATCATGAAGGCGTCGGCCACGAGTTGCAGCGGGCTGGCATCGACGTCGCTCTGGCCGCTCGCCACCAGCGCGTGGAAACGGCGGTAGATGCGGCGATATTCGCTGTCGGGTTCGCTAACCGTGGCCACCCCGTCGACGCTGAGCCGCGTGCCGCCGTGGGTCAGCGTCAGGCTCCCGCCATCGGCAAGGCGCACCTCGATGGTCCAGGTCTGCTCGCCCTGCTGGCGCCAGTCGAAAGCGCAGGCGATCGAGGCCAGGCCGGAGCCCGCTGGGCCGCGCAGGCTCAGGTCCACCGCTATGGGGGTGGCGCGATTGCCGGGGAAATGCAGCTCGGCCGTCTCGACAAAGACCGGATAGGGCATGATCGCGGTGACGATGGAGAGCGCGTTGATGCCCGGATCGAAGACCCCGAAGCCGCCGGGCTCGAACACCCAGTCCTGGCCCGGATGCCAGCGGCGCACGTCTTCCTTCCAGGTGACGGTCACGGCGGCAATGGCGCGGGTGCGCAGGATGGCGGCGGCCTGCTCGACGGCGGTGTTGTAGCGCGAGTGCCAGGTGGCGAACAGGCTGCGCTTGGCCTTGCTGGCGGCGCTCATCATATCGGCGAGTTCGGCGATGCTGGCGGTGGGCGGCTTCTCGATCAGCAAATGCTTGCCCGCCTCAAGCGCCTCGACGGCGTAGCCGTGCCGGACATGGGGTGGCGTGCAGTTGGCGACGGCGGCGAGGTCCGGGATAGCGGCGAACAGCTCGCGCTGGTCGCGGAAAGTCGGTATGCCTGGCACCGCGATGCCGCGTTGGCTGACGACGCCGGCCAGCTCGAACAGCCCGGTTTCGGCGATCGAGGGCAGGTGCTGGTCGATGGCGATCTTGCCGATGCCGGCGAGCGCGAGTTTCAGTTTGGCGGCAGTGGGCATCGGCGATCTCGGCTGCGGCTGCTAAGCGGCGGTTGAGACCGCTTAGCAGACCGCCGCGCCGCGCGCGACCACCTTTCGGTGGCCAGCCAGATTGTCTGCGACCAGTCGCATCAATCCTTGCACACTCCCAATCACTCGGCGGTCGATACCTAGGTAAGATAACAAACGTTCTTCAAGCTTTTAAAGCCCTTTGTATAGGGGAATGTGCATGTGCAATTATCTGCCCCCTCGATGATCTCGGTTCCCGTGAATATCGGGCACTGCGTCGGCCCCGTCGGCGCAGTTGAACCATTCGCCGCCGCCTGCTGTGCATTGGACAAATCCGGCCCGAGATAGGTGTCCGGATCCTGGCGGCGGTGGCGGTCGATCAGGCTCATGTTCTGGCCGAAGGTGACCTTGAGGCCGGCGAGCACAGTGTAAGTATTGCTTGAGTGCATCTTGGACTCGGCGAAGAGCGAGACGCCCTCGTTGGCGTTCGAGGCGAATTGGTATTCCGAGCCAGTCGACAGTTCTCCGACTTCCTCGAAGATATAGCCGCCCGAGACCATGAAATTGGGCGACAGATAGAGTTCAAGCTTGGCATGGCCGTAGATGTTGCTCGACACATCGCCCGACTCGTAGCCGAGCGCGGTATCGATGGTCAGCCTGTCGAGGAACCTTTGTCCTTCGAAACCGATCCGGCGCACCTGCTTGCCGCTGGCGGCGTCCAGATGCGCATAGCCGGCATAGAGGCCGAGCATGCCCTGGTCGGGATCGCGCCTGAAGGCATGGAGGCCCGCGTCATAGAAGAAGTTGCCCTGCACGTCCGCCAGCGCGCCGTCCAATTGCACGCCAAAGTCGTGGCCAAGCGGGGCGGTGAGGCTGCCCGCGACGCCGCCGAGCAGTTCTCCGCCGGTGCCGGCGTCAAGGCCGCCGTTGAAGGTGCTGATCTTGGCGTTGACGTCCGAGACCGCTGGCCCGCCCGCAGCGGCTGGACCGGCCGTCAGTACCGAAACCATCAACGCGGCACACAGAATTCCAGCGGCGGCCGAGCCGCCGTTGATCTTGAAGTGCATGTAAAGAGCCCCCGCAAGCTGTCTCGCGCAACAGGCGCCGCGCGAATCAATCCCATGAGGCTAGAGGGATCGCACCACGGAGACGAGCCGGAAAGCGGTCCCGGTGCGCTAAGCACTGGTACTGTTGCAAGTTAACGACAGGGTGAGGTCTAGGCCTTCGCCTGCCTGGCGATTTCCTCGGCTTTCAGCTCCTTCTTGGACAGTTTGCCGACGGCGGTCTTGGGCAGCGCGTCGCGGAACTCGATGGCCTCGGGCCACTCGATCTTGGCGAGCTTTGGCTTGAGGAAGGCAAGCAGCTCCTCCTGGGTCGCGGTCTTGCCTGCACGCAGCTTGACGAAGGCCTTGGGTGCCTCGCCGCGCTGCACATCGGCAACACCGATGACAGCGGCTTCCTCGACCGCCGGATGCTCGTACAGCGCTTCCTCGATCCGGCGCGGATACACCTTGAAGCCGGAGGCGTTGATCATGTCCTTCAGCCGGTCGGAGATGAAGGTGAAGCCCTCCGCGTCCATGTGGCCGATGTCGCCGGTGCGGAAATAGCGCCCGCCCGGACCACCCGTGGTGAAACTTTCGGCCGTTTCCCCTGGCTTGTTCCAGTAGCCGGGCATGACCTGGGGGCCAGCCAGGCAGATTTCACCGGTCTCACCTATCGGCATTTCGCGTGTCGGATCCTCGAGCGAGCGGATCGAGACATAGGTGGCTGGCAGCGGCAGGCCGATCGAACCCTCCTTGACGCGGCCATCGCACGGATTGCCGGTGACGACGGGCGAAGTCTCGGACAAGCCATAGCCCTCGATCAGGGTCGCTCCGGTCATCGCCTGGAAGCCGCGCATGACCTCCAGCGGCAACGGTGCTCCGCCGGACATGCACCATTTCAGGGACGACAGATCGGCCTTGCCCGCACCCTTGTTCTTGAGGATGGCGTTGAACAAGGTCGGAACACCAGGCAAAACGGTGGGACGCAGCTGGTTCATCAATTTGATCGACTCGGCCAGATCGAACTTGGGCACGAGGATCAGCTTTGAGCCGCTGCGGATGCCGAAATTCATCACCAGCGTCATGGCAAAGACGTGGAACAGCGGCAGGATTCCCATCACCACCTGGGGTCCATCCCCCAGCGTGGTCGCCCAGGCGTTGGATTGCTCGACGTTAATGCGCAGATTAGCATGGGTCAGCATGGCGCCCTTGGGCGTGCCGGTGGTGCCGCCGGTATATTGCAGCACGGCAAGGTCGCGCTCGGGATCGATCGCGACGGGCAGGGGCCGGCCGTCATTGGCCATCAGGTCCTTTTGCAGCACAATTTTGGCGCGCTGCGCGGAGGCTTCGACATTGGCGATTTCCTGGCCGCGCGTCAGCCGGAACAGTGCCGACTTGAGGGTTGGCAACAGCGAGGAGAACGAGGCGACGATAGCGCGCTCCAGGCAGCCGCTTGCCAGCAAGGTCTCGACCTTGCCGAGCAGCAGCTTCAAGTCGAGCGTGATCATCAGGCTGGTGCCGCTGTCGCGGACTTGGTGTTCAAGTTCGGGGATGGAATAGAGCGGGTTGTAGTTGACCACAGTGCCCCCAGCCTTCAGCACCGCATAGTAGGCGACGATGAAAGTCGGGGTGTTGGGCAGGAACAACCCGACCTTGACGCCCTTGCCCACGCCGAGCTTTTGCAGCCCGGTCGCGGCATGGTCGACGGCCCGTCCGATCTCAGCGTAGGTCATGGTCCGGCCGAGGAAATAGGTGCAGACGGTGGCCGGAAAACGGGCTACGGCTTGGTCCAGCAACTCATAAACCGGCCCCACCTTGTAGGTCTGCCGCCAGGTCACGTCCTTGGGATAGGCCTTGAACCAGGGCAGGTCCGGCGGCGACGAACCGGCATCGATGGACGAGGCTGTGGCGAGGTCGGTCATGGGTGCTGCCCTGGGAATTGACCCCGAAAGGGTCGTTCTGGCGTTTGCCTTGATTTCAACGACGGGTTGCACATCGGGCCGCAAGCCCACACTTAATGACCCATCGCGCCGGTTTGTCCGCCGCCGTGCTAGCACAAAACCCTTGCGCTGACATGGCCGGTTAACCGTTTGCAGCCGAGCTGTTTGCGGTCAATGGGGTTTCTGCCCGACTGTCGCGGCAAGGCTGGTTTTGAGAGGCACGGCTTGCGTCTGTTGTCCGCTTGATCTAGCTAGTGGATAAACATGCACATGCAGGCGGGTGCCGCTGTGGCAGGGAGACGAGTATGGACGAAGTGGCAACGAAGATCGTCGAGATTCTCCGTAAGCATATGAAAAAGCCCGATAAGGAGATCACGCTCGAAACCAAGCTCGAGGATCTGGAGATCGAATCGCTCGATCTGGCCATGATCGTGTTCGACATCGAGGACTCGTTCGGGGTTGAGATTCCCTACAACGCCAACGAGGAAGTCGATGCGTTCAAGACCGTTGGATCGGTCGTCGAGCGCGTCAGGGCGTTGGTCCAATCCAAGGCAGCGGCTTAGGTCCCTAACCCAACGTGATGATGGCCGCCGGCCGCCGCGCCCTCCACTCGCAGCGGGGCCGCGCCGCCGTGCAAGGCGACCCGTTTCGGGGTCCATGACAGAGGATCAATGACGAACAGCAAAGTTTCTGGTTCCGGCGGCACGCGGCGCGTGGTCGTGACGGGCATGGGCGTGGTCACGCCAATCGGCAATTCGGTCGCGGAATTCTGGTCAGGCCTCAAGGAGGGCAAGCGCGGCATCGGCAAGATCGCCGGCTTTGACCTTGAGGATCTGTATATCCACATCGGCGGTGAAGTTAAGAATTTCGACGCAACCCAGCGGCTTGGCAACATCAAGGACCGGACCTTGCCGCTGGCCGACCGGTTTTCCCAGTATGCTGGGGTGGCCGCGATCGAGGCGGTCGCGCAGTCCGGCCTCCAGACGCCGGTGGCCGATCCCTACCGCGCGGCATGTATCATCGGCTCTGGCGCGGGCGGCCTCGGCACCATCGAGAACGCCTACCGCGACCTGTTCATCAAGAAGAAGCGCGCGACCAATCCGCTGACGCTGCTGCGCATCATCGGCTCATCGGCCGCAGCGCATGTTGGCATCGAATTCGGTGTCCGCGGACCCACATTCGGCACCGTCAGCGCTTGCGCGACGGCCTCCCACTCGATCGGCTTGACCTATCAGTTCATCAAGAGCGGGGCCGTTGATCTGGGCATCTGCGGGGCTTCGGAAGCCGTGCTCAACTACGGCACCATGAAGGCCTGGCAAGCCTTGCGCGTGCTCTCGGCTCAGGGTTGCTTTCCCTTCGCCAAGAAGCGCAATGGCACAGTTCTGGCCGAGGGCGCTGGCATTCTGGTCCTCGAAGAGCATGGACACGCCCGTGCGCGCGGGGCCACCATCATCGCCGAACTGCTCGGCTTTGGCATGTCCTCGGATGCCAGGGACATGGTCAATCCGGATATCGAGGGGCCGAAATATGCCATGCGCCAGGCCCTCGACGAGGCCCGTCTGGCGCCGTCCGACATTGGCTATCTCAACGCCCACGGCACGGCGACAGCCGTCAACGATGTCAACGAGACGCGAGCCATCAAGGCGGTGTTCGGAGCGGCGGCCAACGATCTGGCGATTTCGTCCACCAAGTCGATGCATGGCCATCTGCTGGGGGCTGGCGGCGCGGTCGAGGCCATTGCCTCGATCAAGGCCATCACCGAGGGATTTGTGCCACCCACCATCGGCCTTGACGATCCGGACCCCGAATGCGACCTCGATTATGTGCCCAATGCCGGGCGCAACAAGAAGGTCAGCTACGCGATGTCCAACTCCTTCGCCTTCGGTGGCCTCAACGCGGTGCTGATCTTCGGCCCACCACCGGCCTGAGCCCCGTTGCGGCCAACGAATGCGCGTCGTTCACCAAGTTTGCCGTTGCACGCCGGCGGGGGAGTTGCTAGGCCTTTTTCCAGGGCAGGATGTAGTTGGGTAGCGTTTGGCACTCGGCTTGCATTGGTGTTCCGTGGTTGGCCACGTGGCGGAGTGGTTACGCGCCGGACTGCAAATCCGTTTACCCCGGTTCGATTCCGGGCGTGGCCTCCAACCACCTTCCTTGCTCAAATCAGTTTATCGGGCCGAATTGTCAGGCTGTTTTGCTCGTCGCGTCATAACGCCGACGCGAGCCCTGAATGTCGGGGCCGTGCTTGCGGGCCCACAGACCCAGCTCATTGACGGGTCGAAGCAGGGACCGGCCCAAGTCCGTGAGCTCATAGTCGACACGCGGCGGAACAGTCGGGAAAACAGTGCGCGTCACTAGGCCGTCGCGCTCAAGTCCCCGCAGCGTCAGCGTCAACATCCGCTGAGAAATGCTGCCGAGCCCCTTGCGCAGTTGGTTGAAGCGCTTGGGTCCATCGCCAAGGGTCGAGACCACCAGCACGGTCCATTTGTCGCCGATCCGTGACAACACCTCGCTCACCAGCCGGCATTCCTCGGGCACATCCAGGTTACCCTGTATGCCGTTTGTGCCTTCTTGCGCGTTCGCCATGGTTATCTATGTTACCTCAGTATGGATTCGTAACTAGCCATTCAAATAGAGGTTTCCATGAGCAAACTCAAGATAGCCGTCGTGATCAGCACCACCCGGGCGACTCGCTTTGGCCACAAGCCAGCGGAGTGGGTGAAGGATATCGCCGCCGGTCGAGACGATATGTCCCTGGAAGTCGTTGATTTGCGCGATTACCCGATGCCGTTCTTTGATGAACCGGCATCGAACGCCTGGATGCCATCCAAGAACGAAGTCGCCAAGCGCTGGCAGAACAAGATCGCCGAGTTCGACGGCTTTATTTTCGTGACCGCCGAATACAATCACAGCGTGCCGGCGGTGTTGAAGAACGCGCTCGACTATGCGGCCCCTGAATGGAACAAAAAAGTTGCGGGCTTTGTTGGCTATGGCGCGGTGGGCGGCTCGCGGGCCGTCGAGCATCTCCGGCTGATCGCCGCCGAGCTGCAAATGGCGACCATTCGCACCGGCGTCTACATCCAGGGCGCTGACTTCATGGGCGTGTGGCGGGAGGGCAAGGAACTCAAGGACATTGGCCACCTGCAGCAGGGCGTGGTGGATATGCTCAATCAACTGTCGTGGTGGACCAGGGCGCTCAAGAACGCCCGTCAGTTGGACGAATTGTCGGTCGCCGCCTAGCCCCGACGCAGTGCCCTACTCGCGCCCCGCTGAGGCTGTTATGCTGCCGGTCGGCGGTAGACAAGCGGCGGCGCGGGAGGACGGCATGAAGGGTCTGATCGGTGGCGCTTTGGCGTTCGCCCTTTTGTTTGGCCATGGGTCCGCCTTGGCGGTGGCGGCCGATTCCGATGCCGGAGATGTTCGTCTCGCCCAGGCGGCTCCGGCACCACCGGTCGCCACGGCCAAAAAGGCTGTCAAGAAACCGCCGCTCGCGGCCGTCGCTACGCCAACTCCCGTGCCGCCTCCTGAAATCCTGGTGCTCATGATGCGCGCCAGCATCATCGCGCTCGACCAGGCCAACAAGACCAACAATTACACGGTCATGCGGGCTTTGTCGGGGCCAGGCCTGCAAGCCCACTCGGCCGAGGAACTGAGCACAACCTTCAGCATATTGCGCGACAAGGCCATCGATCTGTCACCGGTGTTGGTGACGCGGCCCAGGATGACCACCGAGCCAGCCATCGCGGCGAATGGCAATCTGCATCTGGCTGCGACCTTCCCGACCAAGCCGTTGAGCATCGCCTGCATTGTCGACATGCAACCGGTGGCCGGGTTCTGGAGGCTGGCCGGGATCACCATCAATCTGGTGCCCGCCGAGCCCGATGCGGCGGCGGCGCAGTAGCGGCGCGCGCGGGATCGGCCCCTAGCGCGCCTCGCGGATGCTGACATCGGCGGTCGCCGTCGGCGTGGCGATCGAGGGCGGCAGGCGCCCGGCGGCGATGCTTGAGGCAGCGCGGCGCTCGCCGTCGTGACCACCTTGCTGGAACAGCTTGATGCCGGTCCAAGCGAGGCCGGAATGCGGGAATTCCTCGATGGTGCGCAGATAGGTCTTGACCGCGTCCTCGCCCCGATCGGCCCACAAGTCGCAATAGGCCAGATTGAGCAGACCCATCTCGCGGTAGCTCACCCGGCTGGTCGAGAGCAGACAGAGATAGCGCAGTTCGTCCAGCCAGGCATGGCGATGAAAGAACTCGTAGCTCTTCTGAAATTCGGCGATCGCCAGCTCCAGCCGCCCCTCGCGCGCAAAGTGCATTCCGCGGCGGTGGTGAGTGGTCAGCAAAGCCCGGATCAACCCGGCCAGGACCAGATAGACAACCGTGGCCGTCAGGATCGGCTTGGGAACGCCAGTATACATGGCCGCGCTGATGAGAATTCCGACGATCAGCAATTGCACGACCAGTGATACCCAGGCGATCTGGTGGATCACCGGCATCGGCGGTCGGCCCCGGTTGGCCCGCGCCCGGACGGGTCCCGGCTGCGGCATCGGCGAGGCGGGCGGTCTGCGGCCCGGCACGGATTCGCGTCCGTTGCTGACACTCATCGGCTTACTCCCGGTCACGCTGGCGCCGCCCTCATGCTTGTTCCATGAGGCGCGGCATGATCTCGACGAAGTTGCACGGACGATGGCGGCTGTCGAGCTGCCAGCGCAAAATGCCCTCCCAGGCATCGCGGCAGGCGCCAGGTGAGCCGGGCAGGCAGAAGATATAGGTGCCCCTGGCCAGCCCGCCACAGGCGCGCGATTGTATGGTTGACGTGCCGATTTTCTGGAAGCTGAGTTGGTGGAAGATCACGGCAAAGCCCTCGATTTCCTTCTCGAACAGTGGCTTGACGGCCTCGACGGTGACGTCGCGGCCTGTGAAACCGGTGCCGCCGGTGGTCAGCACCACATCGATGTCCGGGCGGCCAAGCCAAGCGGCGACCTTGGCGCGGATGGCTGGAGCGTCGTCCTTGGCAATGGCGCGCTCGGCGAGGCGATGGCCAGCCCCCGTGAGGAGGCCGGCAAGCGTGTCACCCGACTTGTCGGTTTCCACCGTGCGGGTGTCGGAAACCGTCAGCACCGCGATGTCCAGCGGGCGGAACACGATGCTCTCGTCAATCCGGTTCATGGAAGGAATATAGAGCAGGAACAAAAGGGAAGCGAGGGGCTGCTTGCGGCTCAGCTCACCGGCGGCGCGCCGCCCTGCTCGGTGCGCTTGGCGATGAAGGCGGAAAGTTCCTCGGCGCGGGCGGCTTCAAGGAAGGTCTGCGCGGGCTCGGCCAGGATCGATTGCCAAACGCCGGTTGCCCGGTGGTTCGCGTCCTTGCTGCCACGCTCGGTCCACGTTCCGAAATTCGACCAGTCGGCGACCACGGGCGGGTAGAACGCGGTCTGGTAGCGCTCCATGGTGTGCGCCGCCCCGAAGAAATGGCCGCCCGGCTGGACCTCGGCCAGAGCTTCGAAGGCGAGCGCGGCATCGTCGTCCGGGGTCGCGGCGCACAGCTCGGCGAAAATCTGCATGGTCTCGACATCGGTGATCAGCTTCTCATAGCCCACGGTCAGCCCACCCTCCATCCAGCCCGCGCCGTGGATCAGCACCGTGCAGCCGGCCAGGATGGCGCCCCATGCCGACATCTGGGTCTCATTGGCGGCCTGGGCGTCGTTGACGTTGGCCGCGCATCCTGCCGCGCTGCGCCAAGGCAGGCCCAATTTGCGCGCGAGCTGCCCGGCTCCCAGGTTCGCCTTGACGTGCTCGGGTGTCCCGAAAGCCGGTGCGCCCGACTTCATGTCCACGTTCGATGCGAACGCGCCGTAACACACCGGCGCGCCCGGCCGCACGATCTGCGTCAGCACGATACCGGCCAACGCTTCGGCATGGCTCAGCACCAGCGCGCCCGCCACCGTCACCGGCGCCATCGCTCCCATCAGGCAGAACGGCGTGACGATGGAGAGCTGCCCCGCGGCGGCGAAGTCGATCAGCCCCTGCGCCATCGGAATATCGAGTTGGCGCGGTGAATTGGTGTTGATGACGGTGTAGGCGTAGACGCCGCTCCGGAAAGCCTCGGGCGTCACCCCACGCGCGATGCGGATCATCTCGAAGCCGTCCGCCACCTGCGGCGTGCCACGCGCATAGAGGCTGGGGAACTTGTCGGACAGCGTCAGCTTGGTCTCGGCCACCGCATAGTGCCGGGTGTGGATGGGAATGTCCTGCGCCTCGACCATCTGGTTCTGCATATGCAGCACATCAAAATGCTGGACCAGCCGCACCATGTCGCGAAAGTCCGCGAGGGTCGCGGGGCGGCGGCCGCGCACCAGATCGGTGGCGTGCGGG
>Ga0075028_100000730_pt1 | contig 11700 bp, 10 predicted proteins | sample LitLauG_LLR_2014_FD_71390 | JGI IMG/M metagenome (GOLD analysis project Ga0075028, IMG submission 71390) | Freshwater sediment microbial communities from Pennsylvania, USA - Little Laurel Run_MetaG_LLR_2014 | ecosystem: Environmental > Aquatic > Freshwater > Creek > Sediment | place: USA... | reverse complement strand
GCCGTAAACATCACCCGCGCCGACTACGGGAAGATTCTTGATTCAGTCATCGACAATTCTGTGGATTTTGGATTCGTGTCACTGCCGGTCACTGACACACGACTGACCGTGGTCCTGATTCATCGCGACGAACTGGTGCTGATCGCGCCGCCGAAGCACCCGCTGGCAAAACTAAAATCTCCCACAATCACCGAGATCGCCCAGTATCCTCTGGTCCTGCCCAAAGCCGGACACACTCGCGACGGGTTGGAAGAACTCTTCCACGAATACAAGCTGAAGCCGCAGATCGCCATGGAACTCGATTCCAGCGAGCTGCTCAAGCGGTTCGTGGCCGCCGATGTGGGCGTGGGCTTCATCGCCCGCTCCAACGTGCAGGAAGACGTACAGGCCAATGTGCTGGTCGCGATTTCAATGGCGGAACCACCGATTCGACGGGATCTGGCGCTGGTCTTCCGTAAAGACAAGGCTCTCAGCCGGGCCGCTCTTGCCTTCATCGACACCACAGTGAAGATCAAAACCGTCGAGCCGTTGGCCACATCAAAACGTTGATTGCCTCGTCCCAAACCGCGTTGCCCCAAACGCGCCCTCGGCTTCGCCAGGGTCATTTGTAGATAAGGTCAGTTGAGATAAGGATGATATGAGACTGAAACTGCCCCCTGGAGTTTTTAAGGCATACCTGTTCGACTGCGACGGCACAGTCGCCGATTCGATGCCGCTCCACTATGTAGCGTGGAGCAGAGCTCTTTCGGAATGGAACTGCGAATTCAGCGAGGAGGTGTTTTACGCCTGGGGAGGCATGCCGGTGGCAGAGATCATCTCCACGCTTAATGAAAAGCGCGGGCTGCAGATGCCGGTGGAGAGTGTGGCCAGACGGAAGGAACAACTATATTTTGAGATTCTCCCTCAACTTAAGGCGGTCCCGGAAGTGCTGGAACACATTGAAGCCAGCCATGGCCGGATTCCTTTTGCGGTTGTCTCCGGGAGCACGAGGGATTCGGTGACAGCGTCACTGCAGGCGCTCAAAATCCTCGATCGATTCGAGACGCTGGTTTGCGCCGGAGACTACCGGAGAAGCAAGCCCGACCCGGAGCCATTTCTGGTGGCGGCAGCGAGGCTTGGAGTCGCGCCGCAAGACTGTTTGGTGTTTGAAGATACGGATATGGGCATACAAGCCGCGACGGCTGCGGGAATGGCCTCGGTAAAAATTCCTCAGCCTTGGGAAAGGACTCAGGCACGGTGAGTTGACTTGCCTAAACGGAGACTGCGTAGGCCTGGACGCCCCCGTCCGGGTGGGCGAGCGACGCTCGCCAGGGCTTGGGTAGTGACTGGACGCGAAGACTGCGGAGCTGCGCTCCGCTGGGCGGGCGAGGGCGCCCGCCCCTACATGGGCGTTGCTGGTAAGATTCCGGCAGTGAGACTTGTCTATCTAGCCTTGCTGTTCGGTTGCGCTTCCCTGCTTTCCGCCCAGACCCGCAAGCCGTCCAGCGTGCCTTCCGCCTCCCGACTGCTTTCCATCAAGGTGACTGGCTCGAAGCGCTATACCCCGGACGAAATCATCGCCGCCACCGGCTTGCAGCGCGGGCAGCCAGCCACGGAGGATGACTTCAAGGCGGTCACTCAGCAACTGGGGGAAAGCGGCGCATTTACGAACGTTGGCTACAGCTTCCAGTTCTCCCCGGAGGGCTTCAAGCTCGAATTGCAGGTTGCTGACAGCGACCAGTTCGTGCCCGTCCGCTTCGATAATTTCGTCTGGCTTTCCGACCAGCACCTGTTGCAGAAATTAAGTACCAGCGTGCCACTTTTTCAGGGTGAGCTCCCCGTGTCCGGCAAACTCGTCGACCAGGTTTCGGACGCGCTGCAGACACTTGCCATTGAGCTGAAGCTGAAGGGGCGGGCCGATTATCTTCGCTCGAGCCCCGCCGACGGCCCGGTCGAGGCCTTTGACTTCAGCATCGCTGGCCAGGACATCCGTATTCGCCAGGTAACGTTTCCCGGGGCCGGCCCCGCCGAATTGCCCGCCCTGGAAGCTGCTGCAAAGCAGATGACCGGGCAGGAGTTTGTTCGCCCCACACTTCGAATGCAGGTGGACAAGAACTTCCTGCCGGTTTACCTCGAACGTGGCTATTTGAAGGCGTCGTTCTCCGACGCCCAACCCAACGTTGTGGAAGACACCTCGGACGAGACCCTGGTGGATGTGGCATTTCCGGTGTCTCCCGGCCTGCAGTACAAGCTCGGTGATCTACAATTTTCTGGTTTCAAGGTGTTCCCGGTCGAGAAACTACGGGAGTTGATGCAGCTGCAACCGGGGCAGCTTGCCAACGCCGTCCAGCTGAACAAGGACATCGAAGCCATCAAGGGGCTTTACGGCTCCCGCGGCTACATGGCGACCCGGATCGTGGCCACGCCGGAGACGAACGACGCGGACTCCACGGCAAAATACGTGCTCCAATTTCAGGAAGGCGACATCTACAAGATGGGAGATCTGGACATCCGCGGTCTGGATAGCTACCACACCGAGCGCATAGCGGCCGCCTGGAAACTGAGGCCGGGCGACACTTACGACGGCCAGTACCCGAAAAAATTCACCCCGGAGGCGATGAACCTTCTCTCCGGTGACGATTGGAATATTGTGGTCCACGAAACGGTAGAGGACAAAGATAAAACCGTGGATGTCTCGCTGCATTTCGAGCGCAAGCCGTGAATCTGCATCTAACAGAATCGCAAAATCTAAAGAAGGAGAACTAGTTTGATGAAATCGGTTCCGTCCAAAACAGCTCTTTTTTCCGCGACCTTTTCATTGATGGGCGTGGTGGTGCTGGGCGTAGGCCTGACCGTACCTGCCGCTTTCGCCGCCGACAAGCCCCAGAGCCTCACCGGCAAGGTCAGCGATGCCATGTGCGGCGCCAACCACATGATGGCCGGCGCAGGCTCAGATTGCGTCCGGGCATGCGTGCAAAAGGGCTCGAAGTATGCCCTGGTGGTGGGTGACAAGGTCTACGTGCTCGACACCAGCGACAAAGCTACGCTGGATCAGCTGGACAAGCTGGCCGACAAGCAGGCTAAAGTCACCGGCCAGGTGAACGGAGACAGCGTAACCGTCAGCTCGGTCAGCGAAGCCAGGTAGGCTGGCGCCGCGCGCGGCGTCCTGAAGTATTCACTTCGGCACTTCGCGGCTTCTTTTCTTTCGATTTTCATATTGCCTCCGTGCCTCCTATGTTATGTTTTAGCAAATTTTGCCACGCGGCATTGGAGGAAACTCGAATTGTCTAAAGACATGGTCCCCAAGAAGATTTTCTTCACCAAGGGGGTCGGCAAACATCGCGAGCGTCTTACCTCATTTGAGCTGGCATTGCGGGACGCGGGCATCGCAGCCCAGAACCTGGTTCGAGTCTCTTCCATATTTCCACCACAATGCAAGCTGGTACCGCGGTCGCAGGGACTGAAACATCTAAGTCCGGGTGAAGTCGTATTTTCCGTAGTGGCGGAAAACTCCACCCATGAACCGCACCGCCTGCTGGCGTCCAGCATCGGCGTGGCCATCCCGGCCGACCGGAACACCTACGGCTATCTGAGCGAGCACCACTCTTTCGGTGAAACCGAAGACGCGGCCGGGGACTACGCCGAAGAACTCGCAGCCGAAATGCTGGCCACCACCCTGAATGTGGAGTTCGATCCCGACCGTTCCTGGGATGAAAAGAAAGAAATTTATCGGATTTCCAACAAGATCGTCCGCACCGCTAACGTGACCCAGTCCGCGGTCGGGGACAAGCGCGGCCTTTGGACCACGGTGATTGCTTCGGCGGTTCTGATTTTTGATTAGGGTTTCGTAGCGCCGGCGTCCCGCCGGCTGTCGTGGGGGCGTCCCGCCCCCACACCTGTTCCCCTAGCTTTACTTTCTCGCCAGGGCTTTTTCTTTCTTCACCTTGTGATTCTCGCCATTCTTACTCAGCCGTTCCAGCACCGCCGCCACTATTAACGGCAAACCCACGGTCGCATCCAGAAAGACCTCACCAAACTTTCCACCTTCGGCGGGCGGTACGAATTTGCCCCAGGAGATCGCTTCACTGTAGGGACTGCCTGACAACCCGCCCCAATACACCGGTTCGGGGCAGATCCGCAGACCGTAGTGATAGCGTTTGAGCGGAACATTTTCTCCCATCCGGCGGTGCCGCAGCTCGATGAACGGCCCAAACTGCTGCGACCAGTTTCGCGGCACTCCCCCACCGATGGTGAAAATACCCAGCCGCTTCTGCCGCAACAAGGTTGAAGCAAAGTGTTCGAGGTCTTCAAAAGGATCGAAACGCAACTTGTGTCTGCCGGCGGCTTCCCGCATGCGGTTGGAGAGCGCTACGTCCAGTCCTAATTCCGAGTCCGTAAAAGCCGGGACGAAGACGGGCACACCCTTCTCGAAAGCCGATTTGAGAATGCCGCGCTGATCTTTGGCATGGCTGGCGAGGTGTTCTCCAATGGCGTGGTTGAGCTTGTAAGAACAGAGAATTTCGCTGGGGTCCCACTGTTCCAGCACCTCCCCCATCACTTTCTCCACGTCGTCGAGGTTGGTCTCCGGTTCGAGAGTGTCGTAGACGCGGTTGTAACCCTGCTCGTAGAGTTCCTCGTCGGAGACTTCGGGGTTGTAGCGGAAATGCGCTTTCCCGGTCGCCTCCACCAACCCGTGCGCCATTAACGCGCCGGTCGAGACGATGGCGTTGACAATGCCCCGATCGATCAATTCAGCAACGATCAGCCCCTGTTTGGCCACCGTCATTGCGCCGGCCAGAGTCATGACCACGAAGCAGTCCTTGTCGCGGGCCATGGCTTCCAGCACGTCGACGGCCTCGCCCAGCTGCCGGCCGGTGAATGCGGTCTTGGCCATGGCGCGCATCAGGTCGTCGATGGAATGCACTTTCCTGAGATCGAGCGGTTCCAGTGGAATCAACCGGTCTTCGATTGGATTGTGCAGATGGCGCTCGACACCGGCACCGTCATGATTATTATGTTTCAAGTTGCACCCCCCGCTTGCGAAGCACTACTTTACTAGAAGCCCGCGAGACATTGCCACACATGCCGGTACTGAGAACCAAGAACTGACGACTGGAAACTGTTATCCTGAATTTCAGCAGCCTGAATTCTAGTCACCTGAATCCAGTTTCACCTGAATTTTGTCGTTGCCTGAATTTTGTAGTTGACGGAGGCTCGGTCATTGCCGCCACAAACATTCAAGGTTGGGCTCGTGCAAATGTCGGCGACACCCGATCCTGACAAGAATTTGCAACGCGCGATCGACAAAATCCACCAGGCCGCCGCTCGTGGCGCGCAGATGGTCTGTCTGCCTGAACTCTTCCAGACACAGTATTTCTGCCAGCGCCAGGATCCTAGCCTGTTCGACCTGGCACAGCCCATTCCCGGTCCGGTCACAACCCGGCTCTCCGCGCTGGCGAAGCAGCTTCGCATCGTTCTCATCGCTTCTCTGTTCGAGAAGCGCGCCCCTGGCGTGTACCACAACACGGCCGCAATCTTTGACGCGGACGGTTCCCTGCGCGGGCTGTATCGCAAGATGCACATCCCCGACGACCCGCTGTACTACGAGAAGTACTATTTCACTCCGGGCGATCTCGGATACCGCGCCTTCGACACCGGTTTCGGCCGCGTGGGCAGCCTGGTTTGCTGGGACCAGTGGTATCCCGAAGGCGCTCGCCTGACTGCGCTGCAGGGCGCACAGGTGATCTTTTATCCGACCGCCATCGGCTGGCATCCGTCGGAGAAAGCCGAGTTCGGCCAGTTGCAACACGATGCCTGGCGCACCATTCAGCGCGCCCACGCCATTGCCAACGGCGTCTATGTGGCTGTGGTGAACCGTGTCGGACATGAAAACGGTGACGTGCGCGGCAACGCCGTTCCGGGAGACGGACTGGAATTTTGGGGAGGCTCCTTCCTCTGCGACCCTTTCGGCAAGGTCATCGCCGAAGCCTCGCATGACAAAGAAGAGATTCTGGTGGGCGAAGTCGACCTGCGCGCCCTGGAAGATGTGCGCCGCAACTGGCCCTTCCTGCGCGACCGCCGCATCGACAGTTACGGCCAAATCACAAGCAGGCTGATCGATTGAGGGTAGTCCTCACCACTAACCATGTAGGGACGGGCGCCCTCGCCCGTCCAGGGCGAGCGCAACTCGGCAGGCACTTGGCTGGCTAGCAAAGACCCGATCATGAAACCTTCCCAACCCAACTTCCGCATGCCCGCCGAATGGGAGCCTCACGCGTCGACCTGGCTGGCCTGGCCGCACTATCGCGGAGACTGGCCGGGAAAATTCGAGCCTATTCCCTGGGTCTACGCCGAGATTATCCGCCACCTGGGCCGCCATGAACCCGTGGACCTGATCGTCAAGAGCGCGATATCGGAAAAGCAGGCTCGCAAGTTCCTGAAAAGAGCCAATGTCGCCCCGGCCAACATCCGCTTCCATCGCTGGCCCACGAATCGGGTCTGGACGAGGGATTCAGGCTGCACCTTTGTCAGGAATGCAGAATGCGGGGGCGAGTCGCCCGCGACCACAAGGGCTGAACCCAATCCCACGCTCGCCGCCATCAAATGGCGCTTCAACGCCTGGGCAAAATATTCCAACTACCAGCACGACGAAAAAATCGGCAGCCGAATGGCGAAGACCGCTCATGCCCGCGAAATGCGGCCGATCCACGGCAAGATGCGAGTTATCCTCGAAGGCGGCTCCATCGATGTCAACGGACGCGGCACTCTGCTCACCACTGAAGAATGCCTGCTCAGCAAAGTCCAGCAGCGCAATCCAAAGATGTCCCGCGCCGATTACGAAAAGCTGTTCGCAGATTACCTGGGAATAAGGAACGTGATCTGGCTCGGCTCCGGCATCGCCGGCGACGACACCCACGGCCACGTCGACGACATCACTCGTTTCGTTTCCCCCGACACCGTCGTTACCGCAGTCGAGTCCGATGCGAATGACACGAACTACGAACCGCTTCGAGAAAATATCCGGCGGCTACGCGCCGCTACCGATCAGGACGGCCAGCCCCTGTCCATTATTGAGCTGCCCATGCCCGGCCCGGTGGTTTTCGAGAAGCGCCGATTGCCCGCCAGCTACGCCAACTTCTATATCGCGAATGGCGTGGTGCTCGTCCCGGTCTTCAACGACCCCAACGACCGTTTCGCTCTGGATATTCTGGCTGATCTGTTTCCCGATCGCGACGTGGTCGGCATTTATTCGGGAGATCTGATCTGGGGCTTCGGCGCAATGCACTGTATGACTCAGCAACAGCCGGGAATCTAGTCGTCGGTCTTCAGCCGTCGGCTTAAGACTAGCTTTCAGTTAAGAACAGTCGCGGACTGGGCCTGCGGAAGAGGTATTGGCCTCTTGCTTTGTTGACGAAAGAAGACCAACGCCTGGCGACTGTCTGGAGACTATCTCTTGTATTGCGTCGGCTGCGGACCCTTCTCCAGCATTTCACGGTTCCAGATGGCACCGTCGCGGGTGTAACTGGCCAATTCGAAATCCTGGGTCAGCTCCAGCGCGTCGGTAGGACAGGCGTCCTCGCACAATCCGCAAAACATGCAGCGGCTCAGATCGTAGGTAAAGTTGGTGAGTTCCTTGCGGCGGGTTTTCTCGTTGCGTTCGCTTGAGACCACAATCAGATTTTCCGGACAAGCCAGCGCGCACAAATCGCACGCGATGCACATGGTTTCGTCCGTATCGGGATTCACATTCAGCCGCGGCGCTCCGCGGTAGCGCTCTGCCACCTGCGGCCGTTGCAGCGGATACTGCTCGGTATAAATCTCTTTCGGGTCCTGATAAAGGAACGTGACCTTCAATCCCTGAAGCAGGTCCACCATGAAGATCTTGCGCAGCAGGCTCGGGATGCCCATATCGCAGTAAGCATACCATTAACCGTTGTCGCGGCAGAAGCTGCCAGTGTGAAGGTGTGGAGCCCCGGAGGGGCGACCGATAGTAGCCCGGCGTTTCAACGGGTAACCGTCCGAAGAGAATCAAGTCCCGTAGGGACGAGCGAAACACCTCATTGGTTTCGGCCGTCCCTCCGGGACGGTAATCATTTTGCATGAATACCCGGCGTTGAAACGCCGGGCTACTATCAGGTGCCCCTTCGGGGCACGCCTGGCGCCGCCGACGCTGGGTTCAGGATGACACCTGGGGACGCCGCGGTTGAAGCGTATGCTCATCACACGTCATGCCCGACAACCGAAATTCTGAAGTCGCCTGGAAATATCACAACGCCACCAAGCATTCTTACGCCAGCGTCCACAACAATCCGCATTTTCTCGACTTCAACAACCAGCCTATCCCTTTCAAGATTTACCCCACGCTGGATCCCTCGCCATTGCCGCCCGAGGTCCGCCAGACCGGCGTGGCAGCACTTTCCGCCGTCTCCGAAATCGTTTCGTCCCAAATCGCGGCGGCACCGGATCTGGAAGCCATTGCCCAACTGCTTTACCTCTCGGCCGGCATCACCCGGCACAGAAAATATCCCGGCGGCGAAATCTACTTTCGCGCTGCAGCGTGTACGGGAGCACTCTATGAAGTTGAGCTGTATCTGGTTTGCGGCAATCTCCCGAACCTCGATGCCGGCATCTATCACTTCGCTGCCGCCGAGTTCGGCTTGCGCAAGCTGCGAGCCGGAGACTATCGCGGCGTCCTGGTCGAGGCCACCGCCGCCGAACCCGCCATCGCGCATGCTCCGCTGACCATCGTCTGCACCTGCACCTACTGGCGCAATGCCTGGAAGTATCAGGACCGCACCTACCGCCATTTCGGATGGGACACCGGCACCCTGCTCGCCAACCTGCTGGCCGTCGGCACCGCCCTGGGTCTGCCCGCCAAGGTGGTCTGTGGTTTTGTGGATGACACGGTGAACGCGCTGCTCGATCTCGATCCCCAGCGCGAGGTCGCTTTTTCCCTAGTGCCGCTCGGCTACGGCTCCGTCCTGCCTCCGCAAGCGCCGGCGGCAATCTCCCATCTCGGACTCGGAACCGTCCCGCTGTCGCGGCACGAAATTGACTATCCCCTAATGCGCGAAATGCACGCCGCCTCGTCGCTGGATTCGCCCGCAGAAGTCGCGGCCTGGCGCGGCGGCACTCCGCTGAACAGGTTCCCGCCTTCCAAGGGACCGGTGGTTCAGCTCCAGCCCTTGTCCGACGCGGAAATGCCTCGCGACCCCATCGAGCAGGTCATCCTGCGGCGCGGTTCTACTCGCAAGTTTGCCCGCACAGCGATCACGCTGGCGCAACTTTCCACTATGCTGGACCGCGCCACTCGCGGCGTACCTGCAGACTTTCTCGATCCCGTAGGATCGCAACTCAATCATTTGTATCTGATCGCTCACGAGGTTGAAGGTCTGGAACCCGGCGCTTATGTGTTCCACCGGAACCAGAAATTACTTGAATGTCTGAAGCGGGGAGACTTCCGGTCTCATGCCGGCTACCTGGGATTGCAGCAAGCCCTGCCCGCCGATGCTGCGGTTGACGTGTTCTTCCTGGCCAATCTGCGGCCGATCCTGCAGCGCTTTGGCAACCGTGGATACCGCGCCGCGCAACTCGAAGCAGGTATCCTTGGCGGCAAACTGTATCTTGCGGCCTACGCCCAGCATCTCGGCGCCACCGGCCTCACGTTTTTCGATGACGACGTGACTAACTTCTTCTCCCCCCACGCCGAAGGGAAAAGCGCTATTTTCCTGGTTGCCCTCGGCCATAGCGCAAAGGGCAATGGCTAAAGGCGCATGTGTGGGGCGGGCGCCCTCGCCCGCCGATCTTGAAGTTGCAGTATTAAGCTTTTTGGGCTGTCTGATGTGCCGAGCAGGCCTTCGAGTCAGTGTCTTGCGAGGCCCGTTACGTATTGCAACGGCTAAGAGTCAAAGTCAAAAGCGGCGGGCGAGGGCGCCCGCCCCACATTCAACCCTCGGTACCGGCGCATCACCAAAGTCACTCCCCGATCGCACCTTCGAGCTCTTAAGCTTGGGCCGCGTGCTATACTGATGTTGTGTCTAATTCCACGGTTGTGGTGCGGTTGCTCTGGTTAGAACCTGAATTCCCGCCTAATTTTCCTCCGTTCGTCTTCGGCGTAAATAAAACTGGCAATGCTAGTTGCTGTGCTCGCCCGGAAGCTCGTGTGCGCGCCGCGATCGCTTCCGCCAACAGAAAAAGAGAATAAACACTAATGCAGAGTTTTTCAGAACTACCAATTTCTCCTTATACCCAGGAGAGATTGTCACACGCTAAATTTGTTACACCTACACCGGTTCAAGCCGCGGCCATCCCGCAAGCGCTCGCAGGCAAAGATGTCCTGGCCACCGCGCAGACCGGAACCGGCAAGACCCTGGCCTTCCTGATCCCGATTATCGAGCGCCTGCTTCGGCCAAATACCTCAGGAACCGCCCTGGTGCTCGTGCCGACGCGCGAACTTGCCATGCAGGTAGTTGACCAGTACAACGCCTTGCGCGGCGCAAAACTGTCGCCCGCGGCCCTGGTTGTAGGCGGCTTGTCGGAAGGAAACCAACTGACCGCGCTGCGCCGTGGCGCTCGCCTGGTGGTCGCCACCCCAGGCCGTTTAGAAGATTTCCTGGATCGCCGGCTGATCACTTTTCAGGCGCTTGAAGTCCTGGTCCTCGACGAGGCCGATCGCATGCTCGATATGGGATTTCTCCCCGCGCTGCGCCGGATTGCAAGAGTCCTGCCCAAAGATCGGCAGACGCTGTGCTTTTCCGCCACGCTGGAAGCGTCGGTCGCTCATCTGATCAGCGACTACACCAGAAATCCGGTACGCCTGGCATTCGGCTCGACTTTGAAGCCGTCGGAAAATGTTCGCGTGCAGGCCTTTGAAGTTGCTGCCGACCGTAAACAGGAAATGCTGCACCGCCTGTTGTCGAAAGAAACTGGACGCTGTCTGGTATTCGCTCGCACCAAGCGCGGAACCGAGCGACTGGCCAAGAGCCTGAACCGCGAAGGTTTTGCCGCGGCCATGATTCACGGAGATCGCTCCCAATCCCAGCGCACGGCTGCGCTAACCGGATTTCAGCAGGGACGCTATCGCATCCTGGTGGCTACCGACCTGGCCTCGCGCGGCATTCACGTGGAAGACATCGTTCACGTTATCAACTACGATCTGCCAGAGGTAGCGGAAAACTTCATCCACCGCGTTGGCCGAACTGGACGTGCCGGAGAACTCGGCGTGGCCTCCACTCTCTTCGCCCGGGAGCAGCGTTCGGAGTTGCATCAGTTAGAGCGCACACTGGGCATTCGCATGGAAAGAATGCCGGCGGACGACGCCCCATTCGAGCGGCCGGCCCGCATCCGAACTGACATCCCCAGTGAAGCCTCAAACCGATCGCGCATGGCCCGCCTGCCCGGAGAAGTCCTGCAAATCCAAATGGGAAACTAAAAGTGCGGCCATGTAGGGACGGGCGTCCCCGCCTGTCCAGGCCGAGCGCAGCTCGGCAGTTTTCCGCCGGATGTCAGAATGCAACAACACCACGCCACCCCATATACTCTTCTTGACTTCATTCCTCAGGAGGAAGCCATGGCCGCTCTACCCGACGGCTTTGCCGAGTTAAAACAACGCCTGCGAGCCACGTGGATGGCCGGGGACTTTGGTGAGATCGCGCGCCTGAACTCGCGCGGGGCCGAAGACTTCGTCGACCGATTGAATCCCAAGCCAGGGATGAAAGTACT
>Ga0075028_100000728_pt1 | contig 11712 bp, 9 predicted proteins | sample LitLauG_LLR_2014_FD_71390 | JGI IMG/M metagenome (GOLD analysis project Ga0075028, IMG submission 71390) | Freshwater sediment microbial communities from Pennsylvania, USA - Little Laurel Run_MetaG_LLR_2014 | ecosystem: Environmental > Aquatic > Freshwater > Creek > Sediment | place: USA... | reverse complement strand
GCTGTAGACCACGGTCGTCAGCACGACGTCGGTGGCGGCACAGAGGACAAAGGGGATCCAGACGTTCTTGCGCGAGGCGCGGGCGCCAAAAAACAAAAGCGCGGCGCTCACCGATGTGAAAGCGATCGGCTTGGTGGCGAAACGAAGCGCGAGGACCAGGACGACAAAAACGTAAGGCAGCATGATCAAAACCTCTTCCAGAACCTTCAAGAGAACAACTTGGATTGTTGCAAGGCTGCGGGTGCGCGTCAAGCGGCGAATGTCTTGGCGGCCCGGGTTGTAGATTAAGTACCCTGAAAAGCGCGGCGCTGCGCTCCTGGACGGCCGAGGGCGGCCGTCCCTACGAAAGCTATGGGACTTCGTGAAGCCGGGGGTCGAGGTCGACTTCGAAGGACAAGGTACGCCGGCCGCTGAACTCGGGATAGCCGAAGCGGAGATCGAAAAGACGTACGCGGTAGCCCTGGGGATCGGGCAATTTTTCTGTTTCGAGAATGGGATACTGCGCCCATCCCAAATAGGCTTTGCCGAGATACGTGTTACGGGCGGCGGCGGTGATCGGCGTCTCTTCAGGCTTGTACAGGGCGCGAAGGTCGCCCTCGGGGTCGACTTCCGGGGTTAGAGAGTCGACATGCATGGTTGCGACAAACTTCGTGGTTTCAATGACGCCATACCAGCGGAAGGGGCTTACGTAGTAGGGATAGGCCGATACGCGCAGCGGGGTTTCGTTCTGATAAAGGCGCGATTCGAGGGCGGCGACAGCGCGGCGATGTTCATAGTCACGGACGGCCCAAGTCAGGAGCACTCCAACAAGGGCGACACGCGCAGCGAGCTTGCCCGGCGGGCCTTGGCGGCGAACGCCGATTTCGTCGTTAATGAGGGACGTAAGCGCAGGAGCAGTGAGTCCACTGACGAGAAAAACCAACAAGACGGGCTCGACGATAAAGACTATGTCCCACGAGTACCAGCGTCCCGAGAACGGCCAAAACGGGCGCACGCCATAGTTGTTGGTGAAGTCGAGCAGGATATGGCTGAGGCATGCGGCGTAGGCGTACACGAAGAGCAGCCCCCAACGCGGCGGCGGCGTTCCTGGCTTGGGTTGGCGTCGGCGCAGCCGATGCAGGCCGTAGACGAAAGCTACGACCAGCGCTGAGACCAGGAGCCCGCCGAGAAATGAATGGGTGAAACCGCGGTGCTGGGCGAAGCCGACGGCACGGCCACCGAACCGGCTGAGCACATCGAGGTCTGGCGCCTCGGCGGCAAGGGTGAGCGTCAGCGTGGCATACGCCGTCTTGCGATTGAGACCGGCACGTCCCAGGTTAGCGCCGAAGAGGAGATGGGTTAGGGGTTCCAAGGGATGAGAGGTTGATGATACTACGGGGCGCGGCCGGGCTAACGCCTCTTAACTATGGCGCGTCCACGGATCGGCCAGCGTGGCGGCAGGTGACAAGGGTAACGAACGTAGCCCTCTTCAGTGGTGGTAGCCTTTCAGCATTCCCTCTCTGGAAATTTCCATGATCTGTCCCCATTGTTCGGACGAAAACCCAGCAGGGCGAAAGTATTGCCGCAAGTGCGCCAAGCCACTCGCATCGCAGGCTGTTCTGGAGAGGCCAGCGCCGAGTCCTAATGCCGCTTCGCCCGGATCGCCACTCAGCAGGATAGCGGTGGCGAGTTTGATCCTCAGCTTTTTTTCCTTATTCGTTCCATTCTGCATTGCCGCGCTGGTGCTGGGACATATGTCCCGCAGCCGAATTGCGAGGAGCGGAGGACGACTGCGGGGAATGTGGATTGCTTTTGCTGCGCTCGTCCTCGGCTACGTTCAGGCACCGGTGGCAGCCATGCTTTTCGTTGGGGCGATCGGCTCTCTTTCTAACTTCAATCAAGAACTCAATCGCAACCCCGAGGACCGCGCAGCCCTTGCAGCGGTGCTCAAAAACGGAGGCCGGATCGAAAACAAACCTGCGGAAGATCCAGCTCTATCTCCACCCAGGGCGGTTGCGGCGCTCCGTATGATCCGGGATCGGCAGACAGAGTACCGTAACGCGCATACGGACGGCTATGCGTGCAGGCTGGAACAGATCGGCGAGCCGTTCAATCCCGACAACGAACTGGGCGCTCTGATCACAAAATCGCACTATCAAATCAGCATGGAAGGGTGTGGAATCAATCCCGCGTGGTACACCGTGCTGGCAACGTCGAAGACTAATTTCTTGTCATTGCCGGTGTATTGCCTCAACTCCAGCGGCGGAATTTACAGGTACCGTGCGGACCCGACTCAAGAAGTGTTGGGGCGGCTGGTGGGTGTGAATCCAGAGGTCTGCCCGCAATCCGGCGAGATCGTCGTGGAAGCAGGGGGCGATGGAACCCTCCAGTAATTTTCCGGCGGCATCATCCAATGCGGAACTTCCAGAGGCAGCCCGCCATAGCCGCATGGCTTTGGCCGCGGTGGTGCTCAGCATTTTTGCGTTCATTCCGCCGCTTGGGCTTGCCGCCGTGGTGCTGGGACACGTGGCAATCCGCAGAATTGCCGCCAGCCGAGGCGCGCTCGAGGGGAAGCCTACGGCGCGGGCAGCGTTGATCATCGGATATCTCCAGATCGTGCTGGTCACCCTGGCCACTGCGGTGATGTGGCGACCCCTGCGCCAGACGGTGCAGGATTTCCGGCACGACGCCATGGTGCAGCGCGTTCTGCGGGAAACAGATCCAAACCAAACCCTGGACCCGGGCAGCGCGGGCGAGCAGGAAGCTACGGCTCGGGCGCTGGTGATTCAACTGGTGGCTATCGAAGATCAGCACCACCGCGGCAGTCCGGGAGGATACCTGTGTTCCGAGAGTGAATTGCTGAATGCTGGGCTTGCCGGGTCCACGCCAGCGGAGAAGGAGGCCTTTGACGCCCGGGTGCGCGACTCTGCTTACGCGTTTGAGTTGCGTGCCTGCGACAGCACGGTTTCTCCCCCCACGGGTTACAGGCTGGCGGCGGTGCCAAAGTCGCCGCGCATGCCCCCTGGTTCTCGGATTTTCTGCGCTGACCAGACGGGAGCGATCAAGCAGTCTTCGGGGGGAACGTCGTTGGAATGCTTCGAACGCGGAAGCGTGATTGTGGAGCCTGCGCCGCCTGCCGCAGAGGAGTCTGTAGTTCCATCAACGCACCCCTCGCCTGCGCCTGAACCCGAACTTTACTGCGGTCCCTATATGACCACGCCCTGCGGACCCGCCGACATGCAAGTAGTCCGGCGTGCGGAGACGTCTCCCGATGCGCTTTGGGAATTCCTGACGTCACCGGATACCGGCCCGGCCGAACGGCGCGTGGCCGCATCCCGGGCGGAACGGACGATTCCGGTCGATTGGCTGCCCAAGATGATCCAGGCGCGACAGCAACTCGAACGGGAACAGGCCCTGCACAATTTTGGACTGGCCGACTATCCATTTAAGGACTACTCGCCGTTTTACTTACTCAAGAGTCCTCGGGACAAGATTGGTGCCGAGACCACGAGAATGATCCTGGGACACGCCTTCGTGGTTCCAGACAAGTGGATCGAGTTCCCGGCCACCGAGGAAGGCATGAAGCGAGCGTGGCCCGCTCAGGTGTTGAGCGCATTAGGCGTTCTCTACGAAGACATCGTTCGAAAAGCTGACCCACGCGAAGTTGACAGCGCGGCTCTCAGGCTGCCTTGTTCCGATTACGCGACGGCCCACGAGATCGTGGATCTCACGTTAGAGGTAGCCGAAACTCGGCATTTTGCTCCTCCAGAGGTTTTCGGGACTTGGCTGAACATCCAGAACGGGAATCCGGATCTTAAGCGCGCGTCTGTCGGCATTTTAGGCAGCTTGGGCAATGCGGTTACGAGGCCGAACAATACTTGGGCCATGGCTCAAGTGCTAGGGCTGGAAGCACTGAGGACGAAAGATATTACGATCACCTATCCGACCATCGACGCCATTGGCAGCATTCATCCGACTCCTCACACTCTTGCTCTCGCCGCAGCCCGTTATCTGGCTGTTTCTAAGGATTCCCCTTTCTGGCGGGCCTACGGAGGCGATGCACTTTTTCGAGCCCTGGGAGAACCGCTGCTTGGAGCGCCGCGATACTACGATGCGGCGAAGCAGGCCGAATACGAACGGGACGTTAACCGCTTTGCCGACTGGCTGAAGAAAAACGAAGCCCGACTCAATGAGGGAGCCGCTGCGGAAAAGCCTCTGATTGAGGACGCACGCCAAAAGATGTCGCTTGCAACCGCCTGTCGGCCTTAGCTCGCCCCCACTTCGCAGATCGCTAAAGAGAATCGCTGCGTGACATGAACACATCCAGCAAAGCCTGGGTGCCCCATTCCTTCTTTTTGGCTTGAGCTGGGAAGTTCCAAGTTCCAGAACAATATCAAAACAGGCTGCCGAGAACAGAAAAGCGGACGCCCAAAAGGGCATCCGCTGCCATGCCAACCGACCTACGAACGAACTACTCGATCGGCAGAGCCGGAAGAACGCTGGTTCCTTCCACGCGAACCGCACGCAACTCCTCCGGATCGAGTCCCAAGGCTTGCAGGATGGTCGGCGCGACCTGAGCGGTGCCGACTTCGGCGCGGACGGTTTTCGACCGGAACGACGAATTCGACACCAGCAAGATCACATTGGTGTCGTCATGCGAGAAGCCGCCATGCTCTTCCTGCTTCTTCGAGCTGTGGGTGTAGGTGACGCCCGGGTTCGGGGTCACGATGATGTCCGGCGTGCGCGGGTCTAGGGTTGGGTCGTTGTAATCCTTCGCCAGCGATGGGCCGTAGAAGATCGTCCCCAGAGCGACTCCCGTGGCGGAGCCGTTCGCTTCCAGCAGATTGACCGCAGCCAGCGTGTCGGAAGAGTTGGTCAGCCAGAGTAGGGAGACATCATCTTCCGTCGGCCCGATGCCGCCGCCGGTGGCCGATTCCGAAGCGGGAAGGTAGCCCGCGGCGGAGAGCAGCGTCGCCGGGGAAGTCCCGACCTTGAGCTGAGCGGTCCAGCGGTTTACGTCGATGGGCGCCTGACCGTGCTTGGCGGTGATCACGATCATCGTTGTCTCATAGAGTCCCTCGGCCTTGAGCTCGCTGACGAACTGCCCGATTGCGGCGTCAACGAATTGGAATTGGCCGAGCATCGCCGCGGTCGGCGTGCCGGCGGCATCCAGATAGCCGCCAACCGTGGTGGTGGTCGTCTTCTCGACCAGCTTCTGGCCGACGCTGACCGCCTGGAAATTCATGCCGAAAATGGTGGGAACCTTGGTCGTCTTGGTGCCGAGGTGATCCTTGCCGTCGATCTGGTTGAGGATGGCGTTGGACTTCAGCGTGTCGTAGCACTGGATGTTCTGGAAGCTGTTGGTCCAGGATGAGGTGTCGGAGGCGGGATCGGGAACGGTGGAACAGTCGAGGCCGGTCGGGGTCTTGACGCCGGGAAGGGCGACGACGCTCGAGTTGACTTCCGGCGAGTAGTAATCGTCAAGGGCGGCGGGGCCGGTGCCCGACGAGACAGAGGCGTACGAAGGGTGCTTATCGAACCAGGAAGCGTATCCGCCCGCTTTGTGGATAACGCTGAAGATGCTGTTGGCGCGGACGAAGTCCCAGGGGTAAACCGGGGCGCAGCCCTTGGCGGGGTCGCGGGGCAGCTTGGTGGAATCGATGGAGGCGAGGCCGCCGTCGGTCAGCGAAGCGCCGGGAGCGCCGCCGTTTAGTAGGGTCTGGTCGAAGTCAATGCCTTCTTCGTACTCAGTGGTGGTGCCGGTTGGCGCGGCAAAAGGAGTGCAGGGGCCAGCCAGGACGCCGTTGCCGGTGGTGGTGGCAGGGGCGTCAAGATTGCGGGCATACGCAACGTCATAATAGGTGCCAGCCAAGGCCGGGCTTGCACCGGTGACGATGGTGGTGAGGCCGGGGAAGGAATCCGAGGGCTTCGAGGTGCTGGCGGCGACGTAGTTGACGCCGGTCTTGCCAAGGGCCGCCAGAGCCGGGCAATAGGGCGCGCCGTTGTTGACGGAAGCAACGCCGTTGGCGCAATTGGTGAAGTCGACGGCGTGCATGCCGTCAATGCTGATGAGCAGAACACGCTTGATGCGGCTATGGTTTTGGGCGACCGCAGCGCCGGAAACGGCAACCACGAGGGTAAGCAGAGCCAGTACTTTTTTCATTGGTAGTTGTTGACCTCAACCAGTGATGGTAGGAACGCCACGTGGCTGGAGTGTTACGGAGAGTTAAATTCTTAGTGAAACCTAATGAGTGTGGTTGTGGAAATCGGGAGTTGTTTCGCCCTAAGGCTGGCGGGAAGCGAAGTCTGCCGGGACCAGCAGAGTGAGCGCGTCATGAACGATGGAGATTTCCGCAGGGAGCTGACCGAGCAGTTCGCCATCGGCTTCGATGAAGACGGGGCTGGTGCCGCTGGGCATCAGGCGGATGGCATCAGCGCGCTTGAGTTCGACACCGGGCACGGGCCAGCGCGCGCCAACGAGTCCCCGAAGCACATACAACAAGTAGCACCAGCGGCTCGAAGTTCGGAAGAGGACGAGCCGGAAATCCGGACGCAGAAGAGAAGCTCCTGGAGCCAAGTCGCGCAGCAGGCTGCCAAAGTTATGCAGGCGGACCGCCAGAAGCTGCGTTAATTTTTGCGCTGCTGGATTCAGGTCCGGCTTGCCGACGGCGCTGATCTGAGCGGAAAACCATACGTTTTTGTGGGTGAACCAAACCTGGAACGCCTTCAGGAAGTACGCCGCCAGTCCGAAAGTTTTCTTTTCGGTGGATGCGAGGCGGTGGAAAAGGTAGCCATCCTGCCCAGCGCCGACGACGCTTAGAAAGTATCGTGTTACGACTGGTCCTTCCCTGGGGCGGCATTGGATGCGCCCCACGTTGACGCGCAACGGGCTGGCTTGCAGCGCCGCATGCGCGGCCGCGACGGCATCGCGCGGTATTCCGAGATCATGAGCCAGGACGTTGGCGGTTCCAAGCGGAATAATGGCCAGCGCGGCTGAGGTGCCGACGAGTCCCTGAGCAACATCCTGAATGGTGCCGTCGCCGCCGCAGGCGAAGACGGTGTCACAACCCTGCGCGACGGCTATTCTAGCCTGCTGGCCCGCTTCGGCGGCGGAAAGGGTGGCGACGACGGTTACTTCGACGCAGTATTCCCGCAGGACCGCGGCGCCCCTTTCAACGGCCGTCACCAGATTTCTGCGCCGTCCGGAATGCGGATTGTAGAGCAGCACCGCTTTTTGCATGTCGGGCCCGGTTGGTATGGTATCGTGCGCGGGTTATTATGCGTGCGTAGGAGGGCTTATGAAACCTAGAGTCTCTGTTCTTTTCGGGATTGCAGTGCTCGCGACGGCATGCGTGGCGCTGTCCCAGACGTTGGCCCAGGCGCCGACGCTCGTCGCTGGGCTGGGCGATCAGCATCATCCAGTGAGCACGAAGAGTGCGGAAGCGCAGCAGTTTTTCGATCAGGGACTGCGCTACATCTACGCGTTCAACCATGACGAGGCGGCACGCTCGTTCCAGCATGCGGCGGAGCTGGATCCTGCGTTGGCGATGGCGTATTGGGGCGTCGCCGAAGCGGTGGGCCCGAATTACAACGATCCCGCCAGCGAGGACCGCTTCAAGCAGGCACACGAAGCGATTGCCAAGGCGCAGAGTCTGGCCGGGAACGCCACCACTAGCGAGAAGGAATACATCGATGCAATGGCCAAGCGCTTTCCCTCGAACGCTTCGGCAGGCGATCCCACGGCGCATTACAAGAAAGCGGCTGAGAAATATCGTGACGCGATGCGGGAGCTGATGAAGCACAACCCGGACGATCTGGACGCCGCAACGCTTTTCGCGGAGTCAGCCATGAACTTGCGGCCCTGGCAGTTGTGGAGCCACGATGGGACCGCCGCTGCAGGCACGGAAGAAATTGTTGCGATTTTGGAATCCGTGATCAAGCGCGATCCGAATCACGTGGGAGCAAACCACTATTACATTCACGCCGTGGAGGCTTCGAATAGTCCGGAGCGCGCACTGCCTTCGGCGAACCGGCTGGCCGCGTTGGCGCCGGGAGCGGGACACTTGGTGCACATGCCCGCGCACACTTACATTCGAACTGGGGACTACGACGCAGCCGAACAGACCAACGTTGCAGCCGCCAAAGTGGATGAAGCCTACATGACTCAAACCGGCGCGCAGGGCATGTACCCGATGATGTATTACTCGCACAACCTCCACTTCATTGCGACCGCCGCTGCGATGGAGGGCCGTTATGCGGATTCCTGGCAGGCCGCCGACAAGTTGGCGGCGCACGTCGCTCCGGCAGTCAAGGACGTCCCAGCGCTCGAGGGTTTCATGACTGTCCCGATCATGGTGCGAGTACGGTTCCACAAATGGGACGAAATCCTAACCATGCCTGCGCCCGACGCCGCCATGAAGACCACCACAGGGTTCTGGCATTTCGCCCGCGGCATGGCCTTCGCCGGAAAAGGTAAACTCGCCGAAGCCGAGGCGGAATACAAACTCGTCAGCGAAAAACAAGCGAGCACGCCTCCAGACGAAATCTTTGCTATGCCCATCAACAACAAAACGAAAGATGTATTCACCATCGCCCGCGATGCGTTGGGCGCGAAGATTGCCATTGTGAGGAAGGATTTTCCAGCAGCAGTCACCTTGCTGCGCGAGGCCGTCAACGTGCAGGATTCGCTGAACTATAACGAACCGCCGGATTGGCTCTACCCTGAACGGGAATCGCTGGGTGCCGCTCTGCTGCTGAAAGGCGACGCCGTGGAAGCCGAGCAGGTTTTTCGCGACGACCTAGCCAGAATGCCCCGGAATCCCCGTTCGCTGTTCGGCCTGAGCTCCTCGTTGAAAGCCCAAAAACGGGACTACGACGCGCAATTCGTGGACAAGCAATTTCAGGACGCGTGGAAGAAGGCGGACACGCAGTTGCGGGTAGAGGATTTGGTGTAAACGGCTCGTGTTTGCCCAGACTCCATCGTCTGGGCTTGCGAGGGGTTTGCTAACTACAGCTTGTCCCGGTTTGGGCAGGCGTGGGTGGCTGCCCTACGTGGGCCTCGCGATCCTGTAGACGCAGTGCGGCAGGCCGCGCCATTCGATTTCCTTCCACAGTGCCATGCCGTTGCGCTCAGCCACGCGACGGGAGGGTAGATTTTCCGGCCGAATGAGCGAGACCGCATAACCCGCGTTTCGATTGGCGAACACCCAGTCGCGACATGCTTGCGCGGCTTCGGTGGCATAGCCGTGACCCCAGTGTCCGCGGTGCAGGTGGTAGCCAATCTCGAGTTCGTCGATTCCGTCCACAGGCTGGACGGTTACGCCGCAGTCTCCGATGAGTTCTCCGGTGGGTTTCAAGATCATGGCCCAGAGACCGTGGCCATTCGCTGTGTAACGGCGGCGATTGCGGGCGATCCATTCCTCGACGCCCGCGCGGTCAAAGATCGTGGGGTAGTAGCGCATGGTCTCGGCGTCTGAGAGGACTAGCGACAATGCGTCCGCGTCTTCGGGCACGAATTCGCGGAGACGAAGGCGCGCGGTTTCGAGGATTTGGGTTGGCTCAGGCACATTCGTAGCATAGCCGAACTTTTCGCGGGCGGGGGCGCCCGCGCTACACGAGCTTCTCCTATAATTCTTGCGCATGGCCAAGCGGAAGGTCGAGAGCGAGATTGAGGCGCTGCGCGAGAAGATTCGGCATCACGAGCACCGTTACTATGTGCTCGACGATCCCGAAATCAGCGACGCGGAATTCGACCGCCTGCTCAACCAGCTGAAGAAGCTGGAAGCCGAGCATCCTGAGCTGATCACTCCGCAATCTCCGACGCAGCGCGTTGGCGGCAAGCCGCGCGAAGGATTCGTGAAGGTGGCGCACTCGTCGCCCATGCTATCGCTGGACAACGCCTACAGCGAAGAAGAATTGCGCGATTGGGAGCGCCGCGTGCAGGAGCTCAGCGGGTGCACCGATGTCGAGTATGTCTGCGAGCTGAAGCTGGACGGCATGTCGCTGGCCGTGTTGTACCAGGACGGATCGCTGGCGCGAGGCATTACGCGCGGTGACGGCTCAACCGGCGAGGATGTGACGCTGAACGTGCGCACGGTGCGGTCGGTCCCCTTGGAGCTGGATCCGGCGGTGGTGAAGAAAGCGGGGCTGCCTGGAAGCTTTGAGGTGCGCGGCGAATTGCTGATGCCGCTGGCGTCGTTCCGGAAAATGAATGAAGCCCGGGAGGAACAGGGCCTCTCGACATTCGCCAATCCGCGCAACGCGACGGCCGGGACGGTGCGGCAGCTGGACTCAAGCATCACAGCTCAGAGGCGGTTGGACTACTTCACTTATCAACTTCTCAAAAACGGGCGTACGTTTTTTGATCGCCACTCGAAGGCACTGGCGGCCTTGCAAGCGGCGGGTTTCAAGGTCAACCCAAATCACAAGCTCGTAAAGAATCTCGACGAGGTATGGAAATTTATCCAGCACTGGGAAGAGAAACGCGACAGCCTGCCGTATGAAATCGACGGCATCGTGATTAAGGTCGATCGAATCGCCCTGCAGAACGAACTCGGCTTTACGGGGAAAGCCCCGCGCTGGGCAATTGCTTACAAATACGCAGCTCGCGGCGGCGTCACGCAAATTGAAGGCGTGCTCGTAACCGTGGGTCGTACGGGAAAGCTGACGCCGACTGCCATGCTGAAGCCGGTAGCCATCGGTGGCACCACCGTCAGCCGCGCCACGCTGCACAACATGGATTTCATCGAACGCCTGGGCGTCAAGATCGGCGACTGGGTGGAAGTGGAGCGCGGCGGCGATGTCATCCCGAAGGTCACGAAAGTTGTCGAAGACAAACAGCATCCGCGCGGGACCAAGTCGTTCCAAATGCCGAAGACCTGCCCGGAGTGCGGCGGCCACATCGTCCGCACCGAAGGCGAGGCCGATCATCGCTGCGTCAACGCCAATTGTCCGGCCAAGCTGCGCGAGAGCGTTCTGCATTTTGCCGCCCGAAGTGTGATGAACATCGAGGGGATGGGCGATGTTCTGGTTGGGCAGCTCACCGACCGCGGCCTGGTCGAAAGTGTTGCCGACATCTATCTGCTCACCCAGGAAAAGCTGCTCAGCCTTGATCGCATGGGCGAGAAGTCGGCGCAGAATGTGCTCGACGAGATTGAAAATTCCAAGAAGCTGCCGCTGGAGCGTGTCATCTTTGGCCTCGGAATCCGCTTCGTGGGCGAGAGAACAGCTGAGTTCCTGGCTGAGCATTTCGCCTCGATGGACGCCATCATGAACGCCAGCCTCGAGCAATTGCAGGAAGTGAATGAAGTCGGGCCCCGCATCGGGCAGAGCATCGTGGAGTTTTTTGCGGAGGCAAAGAATCGTCAGCTAGTCGAACGCCTCCGCAAAGCGGGCCTGACTCTTGTCGGCCAGAAGCGGGAACGCGGCATACAACTCGCGGGTAAGACTTTCGTGCTGACCGGAACTCTCGCGCGCCACACACGCGACGAGGCCAAGAAATTAATCGAAGACGCTGGCGGCAAAGTCGCCGGGTCAGTAAGCAAGAAGACCGACTACGTGGTTGCGGGCGAGGAAGCCGGCTCCAAGTTGGACAAAGCACGAGAATTGGGCGTCAAGGTCATCGACGAGAAGGAAATGGAAGAATTGGTCCGATCAGCGTAACCTACACGGTGTGCGGAGGGTTTCGTATGCGCAACAGTTTGTATGTGGCAGTTCTTCCTTGCTTGTTAGCCG
>Ga0075028_100000727_pt1 | contig 11728 bp, 8 predicted proteins | sample LitLauG_LLR_2014_FD_71390 | JGI IMG/M metagenome (GOLD analysis project Ga0075028, IMG submission 71390) | Freshwater sediment microbial communities from Pennsylvania, USA - Little Laurel Run_MetaG_LLR_2014 | ecosystem: Environmental > Aquatic > Freshwater > Creek > Sediment | place: USA... | reverse complement strand
GTTTACCGCCGTCCCGGGTTGGGGACAGGTCATCCTCGGCCTCACCGCCATCGTAGCCGCGCCGCGACTGGCGCGGCTACGATGGCGGTGAGGCCGAGGATGACCTGTCCCCAACCCGGGACGGCGGTAAACGAGCCAGACCGCTCGAGGGTTTCACGAATGAAACGGAGATCTTCGAATGGGTTGTGCAGGAGATCTGGGGCAGGCACCGAAACGGAATCTGAGACTTGCGGATCGACGCTGCGTGACCCGAGCCTTGGAGCGGAGCGGCACTGGCGTTGAGGAACCATCACAGCTTCTATTCTACTGGTCGCGCGTAGGGTGCTCAAGTTCTTTGCGATATGAAGTCTAAGGTCAAAAAATCGCGTGCGGTGGTGCTGGTGCATGGTATCTGGGATACCTCGCGGGTATTTGCGCGGATGAGGCAATGGCTGGAGGCGCGCGGGTTTCGGGTGCTGGCTGTGGATTTAGTGCCCAGCGATGGGGCGGTAGGGTTGGAGCAGTTAGCGGGACAACTGCGGGCATTTGTCGAGCGCGAGTTGGAAGCCGGAGAGACGTTCGACCTGGTCGGCTTCAGCATGGGCGGACTCGTTAGCCGCTATTATGTGCAGCGTTTGGGTGGAGTGGAGCGGGTGGAGCGGTTGATTACGATTTCCTCGCCCCACCAGGGAACGTATTGCGCCTATCTGAATGGAACTCCTGCGGGGCGGCAGATGCGTCCTGGGAGTGCTTTCTTGGCGGAGCTGCATCACGGTGTTAGTTTATTGGAACGTTTGAAAGTGACGTCAATTTGGACACCGCTGGATCTGATGATCGTTCCCGCATGGAGTTCGCGGTTGGGCATCGGCGACGAGTATCGGGTAGTTGTGGGTTTGCACGCCTGGATGGTGCGGAGCAAGAGGTGTCTTGAGGAAGTGGAGAGGGCGTTGGGGTAGAGTCGCATCCGATGACCAGATTTTCGCCTTGGCGGTTTGACATCGAACGCTGAGTGCTCCTAACCTTGTTGTTCGCTAGTTTGGTCCATCACATCTATGAAGGTTTTGGTTCTAGGCAGTGGCGGGCGGGAGCATGCCCTGATTTGGAAGCTCCGGGCGTCGCCGCGGGTTGCGAAGGTCTATTGTGCGCCGGGAAACGGTGGCATCGAGGGCGACGCCGACTGCGTGGCGGTGGACCTGAAGAGTCTCGATTCAATGGTGGAGCTGGCGAATCGGCTGCAGCCCGACTTGACGGTGGTGGGTCCGGAGTTGCCTCTGACCTTGGGCGTGGTGGATGAGTTCCAGCGTCGCGGCTGGCGCGTGTTTGGGCCGACCGCAGCGGCCGCGCAACTGGAGTCGAGCAAGAGTTTCGCCAAGCAATTCATGCAGCGGCACCATATCCCGACGGCGCACTATGCGATTTGCGAAACAGCGAACGAGGTGCAAGATGCGCTGCCGCATTTTCATGTTCCTATTGTGGTCAAGGCCGATGGGTTGGCTGCGGGCAAGGGTGTCGTGATTGCGAAGACGAAGCAGGAGGCCTCGGACGTCGCCCTTGATATGCTGAGCGGCAAAATGCTCGGTGCCGCCGGAGAGCGCGTAGTTCTGGAGGAGTTTCTGGTAGGAGAAGAACTCTCGTTTCTCGTAATGAGCGATGGAGCGCGGGTGGCTCCGCTAGTAGCGGCACAAGATCACAAGCGCGTTGGCGACGGCGATACGGGACCGAATACCGGCGGCATGGGGGCGTATTCCACCGCCGGAATTCTCGACGATTCGATGCGCGACTGGCTGCTCACGCATGTGGCGCGGCCGGTGGTAGCGGGGATGCGTGCGGAGGGGATGGAATTCCGCGGCATTCTCTACTGCGGTCTTATGATGACGGCCCGAGGTCCCATGGTGCTGGAGTTCAATTGCAGGTTTGGTGATCCGGAGACCCAGCCGATTCTTATGCGGTTGGATTCGGATTTGGTGGACGCGATGGACGCCTCGATCGATGGACGGGCGAGTGACGGTGATTTCAAGTGGTCGAGCGATGCCGCGGTGTGCGTCGTGCTGGCTTCGGGTGGATATCCGGGAACCTATGAAAACGGGAAAAAGATTCTGGGATTGGAAGGTGCGGGAACGGTCGAAGGAGTGAAAGTCTTTCATGCAGGGACGACGAAACGGGATGGAGGCTTTTATTCAGCAGGCGGACGGGTGCTCGGGGTGACAGCGCGGGGAGCGGATTTGGATGCGGCGCTGAAACGCGCCTATGAGGCAGCTGGGAAAATAGGGTTTGAGGGAATGCAATACCGTAAAGATATTGGCGCGCGTGCGGGTAAGCGCTAATTAGGTTTAGGGGATCGCGGGGGCAGGTGTACTTCGCTGCGCTAAGGATGACAATCTTAAGAAGGATATTCAATTTATGAGCAAGGCTGTTGTGGCTATTGTGATGGGCAGTGATTCGGATTTGGAAATCATGCGCGAGGCGGGCAAAGCGCTGGATGAATTCGGGATCGTATACGAGATGGATGTGACCTCCGCGCATCGTTCGCCGGACAGGACGGCGGATTTCGCGCGGAAGGCCTCGGGGCGTGGGATTCGCGTGATTATCGCGGGCGCCGGGGGGGCAGCGCACCTGGCAGGAGTGATTGCGGCGCACACGACTTTGCCAGTAATCGGGGTGCCTATTCCCTCGACATCGCTGCAAGGAATGGATTCGCTGCTGGCTACGGTGCAGATGCCCGCGGGCATCCCGGTGGCGACTGTGGCGATTGGGAAGCCCGGAGCGACGAATGCCGGGATTCTGGCGGCGCAGATGATCGGCTTGTCGGATAGCGGCGTGGCGAAGAAGCTGGAGGCGCACAAAGAAAAGTTGTCGGCGGGCGTGGCGGAGAAGTCAGCGAAGTTGCAAAAGTCGCTGCAGGCCTAGTAGACGATGAATAACGGTTTAATGTTTGCCGAGATGCTGCAGTATGTGAACGAAGAGACCACAAAGTGGAGGGATTTCTTCCAGAACAATCCGGCGGCCCTTGATGTTCCGGTTTCAATCGCGGGCACAAAGAGCGTACGCGACATGTTGCTGCACATTTTCGCGGTGGAGCTGCGGTATGCGGAGCGGCTGAACGATGTAGGGGAAGTGACGCCGTACGAACGGCATATCGGGAAATCGGCGGACGAACTCTTCGCTATCGGCGAGCAGGCACGGGGAATGCTGGGGAACTATCTGGTAAAGGCCAGCGATCTCGATCAAGTGCTTACGTTTCCTACGTTGACATCGGGTACGCTGAGCGCAAGCAAGAGGAAGATTGCAATTCACATGATGCTGCATGGTGTGCGGCATTGGGCGCAACTGGCGACCGCGTTGCGCGAGGCCGGGTTTGCGCAAGGCAAACATGACTTTATTTTTTCGAATGTGATGCCATAAAACCAGACGGCCGAGGGCGGCCCTCCCTACATGACCTAGAGTTCTAGTTTTTTCAGGTACTCCCGGAAAGGGCCACCCAAGTCCTCGCGCTGAAGGGCGAACTCCACTGTGGCTTTGAGAAAGCCGAGTTTATCGCCAGCATCGTAACGCTTGCCTTCGTAGACATAAGCCCACATCCGCTCCTGCTGCAGCAGATTGCGCATGCCGTCGGTGAGCTGAAGTTCGCCGCCCGCACCCGGCGTGATCTTCTCCAGGACGTCGAAAATTGCGGGCGTCAGGATGTAGCGCCCGATGATGGCTTGCTTGGATGGCGCGTCTTCGAGTTTCGGCTTTTCCACCATGTTCTTGATTTCCGAGAGCCTTCCGTTGAAGCGGCCGTCGGGTTGTTCTACATCCAGAACACCATAAGATGAGATTGCCGGACCTTCAACTACCTGCGTGGCAATGACGGAGGCCTGCGTTTCCTCGAAGACTCCAACCATTTGCTTCAGGCACGGCGTGGGAGCGTCGATGACGTCGTCGGCAAGGATGACGGCGAAGGGTTCGTTACCGATAAGTTCCTTGGCCATGAGCACGGCGTGGCCGAGGCCCAACGCCTCTTTCTGGCGAACATAAGCGACCTTGATGGTGTCGGAGATCTGCTTGACGATTTTGAGGAGGTCGAGTTTACCTCGGTCTTCAAGAATGCGCTCGAGTTCGTAGCTGACATCAAAATGATCTTCAATGGCAACCTTGCCGCGGCCAGTAATGATGATGATCTGGTCACACCCGGCAGCCATGGCCTCCTCGACGCCGTATTGAATGATGGGCTTATCGACGATGGGCAACATTTCCTTGGGTTGCGCTTTGGTGGCGGGTAGGAAGCGGGTGCCGAGGCCGGCGGCTGGGAAAACGGCTTTGCGGACTTTCATTTTCATAAGTGTTCTCGGCAAATGTGTACGCTAACACAGCCGTCGTCAGGCTGGCTTGGGCTCGGCTTCCGTCACCGTTTTTGCGACCTTTTCCTCGTGATGCGCAGCCAGGTTTGCTAACAAATTGCGTAGTTCGGGGAGCACCTCTCCGGCGCCGCTCGCTTTGAGGAAAAATTTGAGGATCCCCGCCGGACTGAACTGCGCACCCTTGTGGCTGGCGACGAAATGCGCGAGCTTTTCGGGATCGATTTTGGCGTTCTGGCGGAAGCGGATGCTGTATTGATCGCGTTTGCGTTCGATCCCAATGGCCCCGACGCGCTGGCAAAGCAGTCGGAGAGCTGCGTAATCGACGAGGCTGCGGACAGCGCCGGGAAGAGGCCCGTAGCGGTCTTTGAGTTCAGCGCGGACTTCATTGAGCTGGGGTTCGCCTTGCACTCCCGCGACCCGCTTGTACATACGGAGGCGCTGATTTTCCTCTGGGATGTAGTCATTCGGAATGCGGATGTTGAGGGCGAGGTTGAGCTGGATTTCCGATTCCTCGGGCGCGGCCTCGCCTCGGAGCTCGCGGATGGTGCGCTCCAGCATGGACGTGTAAAGCTCGAAGCCGACAGCTTCGATTTGCCCGCTTTGCTCTCCACCGAGCAGGTTGCCCGCCCCACGCAGTTCCAAATCTAGAGCAGCCAGCTTGAAGCCCGCACCAAGGTCGGAAAATTCCTTGAGTGCGGCGAGACGGCGGCGTGCCAGCGGAGTGAGTTCCGTATCTTGCGGAATGAGCAAATAGGCGTAAGCGCGGCGGTTGGAGCGGCCCACGCGGCCGCGGAGCTGGTAAAGCTCCGAGAGGCCAAGGCGGTCAGCGCGGTTGATGAGAATGGTGTTGCACAGCGGTATGTCGAGTCCATTTTCGATGATGGTTGTGGCGACGAGGATGTCAGCTTCGTGATGCATGAATTTCAGCATCACCTTTTCCAGTTCGCCTTCCGACATTTGGCCGTGGCCCACGAGAATGCGCGCCTTGGGAACAAGTTCCTGCAACTTCGCAGCAATTTCCCAAATGGACTCGACGCGGTTATGAACGAAATAGATTTGGCCGCCGCGTTCCAATTCCTGCACTAGCGCGGATTGGATGAGCTTGTTATCCCATGACGCGACGACGGTCTGGATCGCGATGCGGTCCTTGGGTGGCGTTTCGATCACGCTCATATCGCGCAGGCCGACCATCGACATGTGTAACGTGCGAGGGATCGGCGTTGCGGACATGGTGAGAACGTCAACTTCCTTACGCATTTGTTTGAGGCGTTCTTTATGGCGTACGCCGAAGCGCTGCTCTTCGTCGACAATGACAAGACCGAGGTCGGTGAATTTCACGTCTTTGGAAAGAAGGCGGTGAGTGCCGATCAAGATGTCGATTTTCCCGGTCTCAAGTTTGGCGAGAGTTTCCTTTTGCTGCTTGGTTGTGCGGAAGCCGCTGATCATGTCCACGCTAACCGGGAACGCGGCGATGCGCTGCTTGAAAGTCTCGTAGTGCTGGAAGGCAAGAACGGTGGTGGGCGCGAGAACCGCGACTTGCTTATTGTCACTGACTGCCTTGAAAGCCGCGCGCATGGCGACTTCCGTCTTGCCGTAACCCACATCGCCGCAGAGGAGGCGGTCCATGGGCTGGCTGGATTCCATGTCGCGCTTCACGTCGCTGATGGCCATCATCTGATCGTCCGTCTCGTTGTATTCGAAGGCCTCTTCGAATTCTTTCATCCATTCCGTATCCGGCGGAAAGCTGTGGCCCTGGACCATTTTGCGTTGCGCGTAGAGCTTAACGAGTTCGTCGGCCATGTCCTGCATAGCCTTCTTCACACGTGATTTGGTTTTGGCCCAGGCAGGCGTGCCGAGATGATTCAGCGCGGGCTTGGCGCCCTCGGCCGAGCGATATTTCTGAATTAAGTCGAGACGCGTTAGCGGAATGTACAGTCGAGCGGCGTCCGCGTACTCGAGTTGCATGTATTCGGCTTTGCCGTCGCCCTGGTCGATTTCCTTCAGGCCGAGATACTGCGCGATGCCGTGTTCCAAATGAACAACATAGTCGCCAACCTGGAGGTCGCGGAAGTCGGAGAGAAAGGGCGAGGTGCGGGCTCGGCGACGCGTGCTGTGGGTGACAACCGTCTCGGATTCGTCAAAGAGGTCGCGCGCACCAAAGAGCGCGAGATTAGCCTCAGGAATGAGCACGCCATCGGGAACGTAGCCTTTGACAAGCGTCGCGGTCTGCGCGTCGGTGAAGCGGGCCGTTTCTTCGATCAGGTTTTCAGAGCCGGGCCGAACGCGGCTTCCCATGCGGTAAGGCAGGTTGTATTCCGAGAAAATTCCGGCCAGGCGTTCGAGCTCTCCGGTGCTGGGTGCCACGAAGACTACATGTCTCGATTCCTTGGCGAGACGATGGACCTCTTCGGCCATGGCCGCGACGGTTCCGTGGAAGCGCGGCGACGGCTGCGAGACGAGCGTAACGTGTTCGACGCCAGGAGATTCCACACTGGTCGTCTCGATCCCAAGATGTTCGAAGTCGATGCTCGTGACATCAGCAAGCTTTGAAGCCCATTCTTCAGGGCCGAGAAAAAGGTCTTCGGGCCGGACGAGGTTACCGATCAGGCTCTGCTCGTGGACGCCGACAAGTTTCTCCCACCAGCGATCGTGTTCTGATTGCAGAGCAGAAGGCTCGTGGAGTATGACAACCCCGCGAGGAAGCAGATCGAACAAGCTGAGTTTGGCTCCGGCAATCGGCGCATAGAACTCCCAGCCAGGAAATACAACAGCGCCTTCGGCACGCGCGGCCTGCTCGACGATATCCTTGTCACCGGAAACGCGCTTCCCGGAGAGGCGAGCGTGGATGATGGCGAGAAGCTTCTCCGTGAGCGGAGTCTCCGTTAGCGGGAGCAGATTGATTTCGTCGACGGGGCTCGCCGAGCGCTGCGTGGCAGGATCGAATTTCCGGATGGACTCGACCTCGTCGCCAAACAGCTCAATGCGCAGCGGGCGTTCGGCTTCCGGAGGATAGACATCGAGGATGCCACCGCGCAGGGCATATTCACCAGGCATTTCGACGATGTCGGCGACGGTGTAACCCACGCTGGTCAGATGTTGCAACAGGCTCTCAGCGTCAACACTTTCCCCACGGCGGATGACGCGGGCGAGATCTGCGTAATAGGCGCCGTCTTGTAGTCGCATTGCGGCCGAAGCTAGCGGTGCGATCACGATGGAGGCCGCACCCGTGGCAATGCGCCAAAGAGCAGCGGCGCGGGCCTCCTGAATTTCCGGATGTGCCGATTGATTCTGAAACGGAAGCACGTCCCGGTTGGGCACAAAAACTACAGATTCGGGGTCAAGCGCTCCAGTCAACTCCACCAGCGATCGCAGCATCGGATGGAGGTCTTCGGCGGTCTTGTTGTCGGGGACCACGACCAGAAACGGTCGCCGGACGGCCTGTTGCAGCAGCGCGAGCAGCAAGGCTTTGGCGGTCGGCGTCAGTCCGGACAGACGTATCCGGCCCGTGCCCTCGCGCAGATGGGAGGCCGCACGCCGGTAGGCGGGCAAAGTTTCCACGTCCGCGAACACTTCGCGAACGAACGGCAAAAGCATGCAGTTAGATTCTAGCAGGCAAAAAGAAAGGACAGCCCGGAGCCCCCGAAGCTGTCCCAACCCTCCCGGTTAGAAGGGCATGTCAATAAAGCGAGACTAGCGGCGCCCCATTACTCGGGTATTGCAAACTAGTAAATATCTCGTGAATTCGCGAGTTTGAGTAGGGACGGCCGCCCTCGGACGTCCAAGTTTCAATTGCGAAGTCTAGGCAGAACAATCCCCGGTGAAACCTAGCCCTGAGGGCGCCAGGGGCTGCCATCAACACGCAGCCCCCGGTACAACCGCTAAAATGGTTTCAGGTTCGGTCAAGAGAGGTCGCAATGTCCCGAAAACTAGAACAATCACGCCGCCTGCAACAGCGTGCCGAGAGCATGATTCCGGGTGGCGTGAACTCGCCGGTGCGGGCGTTTCGCGCCGTCGGGGGCGATCCGCCGTTTATTGTGCGTGGCAAGGGCTCGCATTTATGGGACGCCGACGGGAACGAATATATCGATTACATCGGCTCCTGGGGGCCAATGATTTTGGGTCACGCAGCGCCAGACGTCGTCGAGGCCATTACGGCCGCCGCCGCCAATAGCGCCAGTTTCGGGGCATCGACCCCGGCCGAAGCCGATTTGGCCGAGCTGGTGATCTCCGCGTTTCCGCACATGCAAAAAGTTCGCTTCGTGAGTTCCGGAACGGAAGCGACCATGTCGGCGATAAGACTCGCGCGGGCCTATACCAAGCGCAAATACATTGTGAAGTTCGAGGGCTGTTACCACGGACACGCCGACGCTTTGCTCGTAAAGGCTGGATCAGGCGTCGCGACCCTAGGGATTCCCGGCTCCGCCGGCGTGCCGGAAGAATTCACGCAATTCACACTGGCGTTGCCGTTCAACGACCGGGAGGCTCTTGAAGCCGCGTTTCAGAAATTTAACCGGCAAATCGCCTGCGTAATTGTCGAGCCAGTCGTCGGCAATATGGGATGCGTGGCTCCGGCAGCGGGATACTTGGAACGGCTGCGAGCGATCACAGAACGCGACGACACCGTGCTGATTTTCGACGAAGTTATGACCGGATTCCGATTAGCCTTCGGCGGCGCTCAAGAGCTGAATGGCATTCGTCCCGACCTGACGACGATGGGGAAAATAATCGGCGGCGGACTCCCCGTCGGCGGCTACGGCGGACGCAGCGAAATTATGGACCTGGTCGCGCCGCTCGGTCCGATGTATCAGGCCGGCACGCTGTCTGGAAATCCTCTGGCCATGGCAGCGGGACTCGCAACCCTGCGGCACCTGAAGGCCCATCCGGAGATCTATCAGCGCATCGACGCGCTAAGCGCGAAGCTCGTAGCGGGGGTGCTTGCGGCGGCGAAGAGTGCAGGCGTCGCCATGACGGCCAACCGGGTAGGGTCAATGTTCACCTGGTTCTTCGCGCCGCACGCGGTGCACGACTGGGACACCGCAGCCAAGGCCGATACCGCGGCCTTCGGCAAATTCTTTCGCGGCATGCTGGACAACGGCGTCTACCTGCCCCCGGCGCAGTTCGAAGCGGCGTTCTTGAGCGCCGCGCATACCGAAGCCGATGTCGATGCTACGATTGCCGCAGCCAAGGTCGCGCTTGGCGCCTAAAAGCTTGTTCCCCTCGGAGACACTGAATGAAAATTCTCTCCAACCCCCGCTTCCTCGCCATCTATTCCGGTATACTGACAACCGTTTTCGCCGTGGTCGTTTTCTGCGGCGCTGTGGCGCTCACGAATCCAACTTTCGGTACCGTCACGGCCCGTCGCATCAACATCATCGAGCCGGATGGAACCGTGCGCCTAACAATCTCCAACCGCGCCGATTTTCCAGGCGCATGGAACCGAGGCAAGGAATATCCACGCCCGGACCGCACCGAGGCGGCGGGCCTGCTCTTCATGAGCGAGGAAGGGACCGAACAGGGCGGCTTGATCTGGGGCGCCAGCCAGCAGCAAGATGGCACGGTGGAGAACCATGTGCATTTGAGCTTCGACCAGTACGAAGAAAATCAAGTGTTTGCCATCGACGCGGGCCAGTCGGGCAAAGACAAATTTTCCGAGATCACGATGGTGGATCAAGGAACCTATCCGATCGAGGAAAAGCGAGCAGCGAACGCAGCGATTCTGAAACTGCCCGCCGATAAGCAAGACGCGGCATGGAACCAGTTCTTCGCGGCGCATCGCAGCGATGTCAAGCGCGTCAACCTGGGGCGATCCGCGGATGGCTCCGTAGGCTTGCGGTTGCGCGACGAAAACGGAAGAGTCCGGATGATTTTGGCCGTGCAGACGGATGGTCAGCCGGTTTTCCAATTCCTTGACCAGGATGGCAAGATCACGCGCGAAATGCCCGCTGTGAACGCGTTAAATCACTAAGCAAGGCGCGGCCGCTCTTCTGCGCGTCTTTCAGTACCTGGCAAGGGGAGCCGTCAATCCCATGATTGAACAATACGACTTTTCCGATCTCCGCGAGCTGTTCGCTAAGGCCAACGAGGAAAAATCAGGCGATCAGCTGGCCGGAATCGGGGCGCGATCCGAGCGGGAACGGGTCGCAGCGAAACGCAAACTCGCCGATTTGACGCTTGGCGAAATCGTTCGCCAGCCTCTGATCGATCCCGATAAGGACGACGTCACGCGCCTGATTCTGGAGGCGTTCGACCAGGAAGCGTTCCGTCCGCTCGCAAGCATGACGGTCGGCGAGTTTCGCGAGTTCTTACTCGACGATGCCACCACTGAGCCCCATCTCCACGCCATTCAGCAAGCGATCATCCCAGAAATTGCCGCCGCCACCGCGAAGCTCATGAGCAATAAAGATCTGGTGCTCGCGGCCGCCAAAATTCGCAACATCACACGCTGCCGCAACACCATGGGCGAGCGGGGCGTGCTGGGTGTCCGTGTACAGCCCAATCACCCAGCGGACGATGTTGGCGGAATCCTTTTGTCAGCCTTCGAAGGGCTGCTCTATGGCTGCGGCGATGCTGTGCTCGGCGTGAACCCCGCCACCGATTCGGTGGAGACGGTCTCAGCAATTCTTTCCTCGCTCAATCGACTGGTTGACGCCTATGGAATCCCCACCCAGACGTGCTGCCTGGCGCACATCACGACACAACTGGCGGCGCTCGATCGAGGCACACCAGTCGACCTTCTGTTCCAATCCGTTGCAGGAACGGAAGCGGCAAATCGAAGCTTCGGTATTAACCTCAACCTGCTGCGCGAAGGGCAGGAACAAGTTCGCGACCACCATCGCCAACGTGACCTCGACTGGGTTGGCGATAACGTAATGTATTTCGAAACAGGCCAGGGCAGCGCCCTCTCCGCCGAGGCGCACCACGGTGTGGATCAACTCACGCTGGAAGCCCGAGCTTACGGCGTCGCCAGAGCCTACAATCCGTTTCTCGTGAATAGCGTGGTCGGCTTCATCGGGCCGGAGTACTTGTACGACGAGCGTCAGATCATCCGCGCCGGGCTCGAGGATCACTTTATGGGCAAGCTTCTCGGCCTCCCGATGGGCTGCGACGTTTGCTATACGAACCACGCCGCTGCCGACCAGAACTCGGCGGATAACTTGTTGCTATTGCTCACCGCCGCCGGTTGCAACTATTTCATGGGAGTCCCCTGCTCAGACGACGTAATGCTGAACTACCAATCCACCAGTTATCACGACGCCTTGGCGGCCAGGCGGCTGTTCCAACTCCGCCCCGCTCCGGAGTTTCTTGCGTGGTTGCAGAAAATGCAAATTTATAGCGGTGGGGAGCCTGTAGCGCTCGACTCCTCGACGCGGCGGCTAATGATGCGGGGTCTGGAATCGTCTCTGGAGAGG
>Ga0075028_100000724_pt1 | contig 11737 bp, 13 predicted proteins | sample LitLauG_LLR_2014_FD_71390 | JGI IMG/M metagenome (GOLD analysis project Ga0075028, IMG submission 71390) | Freshwater sediment microbial communities from Pennsylvania, USA - Little Laurel Run_MetaG_LLR_2014 | ecosystem: Environmental > Aquatic > Freshwater > Creek > Sediment | place: USA... | reverse complement strand
AACGGATGCGCTGGATCTTCCTCCCGCATCTCGGACAAGGTTGCCCGTAGCGCCCGTGCACCGCCATGTCTTTACGGAAGGCGGTCACCTTTTCCGGAAAGCCGCTTCCCGCCTCGGCGCGCAGCCGCTCCGTCCACACGCGCAGCGTCTCGCGCGTAGCCGCAAACAGCCTCCCCCACTCCTCCGGCTGCAACTTCTGCGTGAGCGTGATCGGCGACAGTTGCGCCGCATGCAGAATCTCATCCGAATAAGCATTCCCGATCCCGCTCAGCAGCCGCGGATCGGTGAGCGCCCGCTTGAGCGTGCGGTTTTCCGCAAGCAGAACTGCACGAAAGGCTGCCAGGTCGCTGGTGAGCACCTCGATCCCACCCGGATCCACCGCGCGCAATCCCTCATCCCCCGCCACCACATGCAGCGAAGCGCGGCGCTTAGCCCCGGCCTCCGTCAACACCAGCGATCCGCCGGGAAAATCAAATGCCGCCAACTGGTTGCGCCCACGCAACGGCGCTCCAGCCACCCGCCAATGCAGCCGTCCCGCAATCATCAAGTGCAGCACAAGCCAGAGTTCTCCGTCCACCCCGATGGCAATGCGCTTCCCAACCCGCCGCAGTTCCCGCACCAGGCGTCCTTCGGCGTCCGTCAGCGGCGGCTCGACCGTCCGCAGCAGAAACGGACTCGCCAGCCGCACGCGCTCGAGCGGCTGACCCAGGATGCGCGATTCAAGCGCACGGATGTAGGTCGCAATGTCAGGCAGTTCCGGCACGCTACGAGTTTGCCTATCGAGTGCGTTCTTAGCAATACGGTCCGAATGCCGGTCCCGAGTCGTGGCTCTGGATCTGGGGCTTGAAAAAAATGGCTGCCCCACCCTTCGCGCTTTTCGAAGGGTGGGAGCGGAACTGTCCACTTCAGTAGACAACGGAGTCACTGAACTTTCCGCATGCAGACCCTACCATTACTCACATGACCGCGCGCCTCCACCGCTTCCATCAGACAGGACACCTGCACTTCATCACCTTCAGTTGCTACCAGCGCCGCACGCTGCTCGACGATCCAACCCTCCGTGACCTGCTTCTGCAAGTTCTGGAACAGGTACGCCGCAGCTACCGCTTCGTAGTGGCCGGATACGTCGTAATGCCGGAACACGTTCATCTGCTCATCGACGAACCTGAACGCGCCAACACCTCAACTGTCATGCAGGTGCTGAAACAGCGTTTCGCGCGGCGGATCCTACGCATTTGGCGCACGCGCGAAGGAGTTACGCCGACTCGAGTTCTCGACCAGAAGTTCGGAGAAGCCCATGTCTGGCAGCCCCGGTTCTACGACTTCGTGGTCTGGCGTGAAGGCAAGCGCGGCGAGAAACTCCGCTACATCCATCGCAACCCGGTGCAACGGGGTTTGGTAACAGAGCCAGACCAGTGGAAATGGAGCAGTTTCCGGCACTATGCGTATGGTGAGCCTGGCCCGGTTCTCGTAAATGAACAGAAGCCCGCGGAATTGAAGTTCCGAGGGGAAACCATCGATCTGGCTGCGTCGTGAGACCTGACAGTGTGCCTCCCACCCTTCGAAAACCGCGAAGGGTGGGGCAGCCGATTTTTCTTGCCGACTTGATCCACGAACATCCGCGAACATCCGCGGCTAAGAAGTTCTGCACAGCCAGGAACTCCTCTAGTCAACACTATCCACAGCATTTCTTCGCTTGACTCCCCCTCACTCCGCCCTACAATACCCAAAACATTACTAAGCGATTTTGTATGAAACGTTTCTCGCCAAGAATGGACGACAGGCTGACCAGCCAGCGGGTGCTCGCGCTGACCGGCATCACCGCGCGCCAGCTGCAGTGGTGGGACGAGCGCGGCGTGGTCGTGCCCGCGCGTTCCGGCCACCGCCGCCTGTACTCCATGGAGGATCTGGCCGAACTGGCCGTGATCTGCGAACTGCGCCGCAAGGGATTCTCCCTGCAGCGCATCCGCAAGGTCATGCGCCTGCTCGAGCGCGAATTCGGCAAGCGCCTGGCGGAAACCGTGACCGAGGGCAGCGAGTATCACCTGCTCACCGACGGCCAGCGCGTGTATCTCGAAACATCGCCCCAACAAATCGTTGACATCCTGAAGCAATCGCGCCAGCCGATTTTGAGCGTTTGCATCAGCGACGCGTTGCACCAGATTCGCGCCGAGCTTCGCGGCAAGAAGCGGAGCGCATCCGTCCCCGCCGTCAGCAAAACAGCCCGGCGGAGACGAGCGGGCTAACCGGCCAGGTCGCGCCTGGCCAGGAGGAACGATGATCGGTGAGTTAAACATCCTGAACGAGTGGATTCCGGAGCAGATGTCGCCCGGAAGCATGTTCGTGCTGGAAAACGCCGGCGAAATCGGCGAGAAGGAAGACCCCTACTGGGCCGTCCTCGCCTGTCCCTCCTGCGGCACCCTGGGCCTCATCACCCGCAAACAGGCCGCCGGTGTTATCCCGGTCATCTGCGGATCGGATCAGTGTCCGGCGCAGTTCTTCCTGCGCGAAGACGAAATCGCCCCTCGCAAGCCGTTCTAATACAAAAACACTACACGGATTCTGCTTTTGCCTGTGTGGGGACGGGCGACTCGCCCGTCCAGGCCGAGCGCCGCTCGGCAGCCGCCGGAGTCCCGACTAAGTTATTAGTTATCTATGAGATAAGGGTAAACTCCGGCGGGGAGACGTCGCTTCGAGTCGAAATCCAGGTCCGATCATGCGCTAAAATGTTCGTTAAATCCACCTCCAGAGCCCCAGGATCGACGTTTGCCACCCGGATGGACCCAAGGGTCATCCCCACCACTGCGACGCGCCAGATCGCACGCAATCGCAAAGTCGTTAACTCGAAGATAATGACAGATGGGTACCGGGAAGTGCCGAATATTGGGCACAAGGCGGAATCGGCGAGGGCGGCAGCTTACGAGTGGATTTTGGAACTGATCTCGACCGGCACTTGTTCCACGATCTCGATGCCGAAGCCTTCGAGCGCCGCCACGCGGCGGGGATGGTTGGTGAGCAGGCGAATGCGCCGTAGTTTCAATTCAGCAAGAATCTGCGCGCCAATGCCGATGTCGCGCTGGGTCTTGCGTTCAACGTCCGGTTTGCCGGAAGCCTTGGCTTCGCGGTGAAACTCGATGCGGCCTTGGTTGCCGATGCGCTCGATGGAGAATCCTTTCGAGGTCTGGTGCAGATAAATCAGTGCTCCGCGGCCGGTGTCGGCGATCCTGCGCAGCGAGCCATCGATCATGTCGCGGCAGGTGCAGGCGCGTCCGCCGAAAACGTCGCCCAGCAGGCAATGAGCGTGCATGCGCACCAACACCGGCTCGGCGCCCGTCAGGTCTCCGCGCACCAGCGCCAGGTGCGAGTCGCCGCCTTCGATGCCACTCTCGTACGCGATGCAGCGAAATTCCCCGAAGGGCGTATCCACCATCGCCTCGCCCACGCGCCGCACGTAGCGCTCGTGCAGCAGGCGGTAACGGATCAGTTCCGCCACGGTCAGCATTTTCAGTTGGTGGGTTTTGCAGAACTCGATGAGATCGGGGACACGCGCCATGGTCCCGTCGTCCTTCATGATTTCGCAGATGATGCCCGCCGGCACAAATCCGGCGAGGCGAGCGAGATCGACGGCGGCTTCGGTTTGCCCAGCACGCACCAGAACTCCACCTTTGCGTGCCCGCAGCGGGAAGACGTGCCCTGGGCGAGCCAGATCGGAAGGCTTCGTTTTGGGATCAATGGCTACGCGGATCGTACGGGCCCGGTCGTACGCCGATATTCCGGTGGTCGTCCCATCCACCGCGTCAATCGCTTCGCAAAAAGCCGTGCCAAACTGCGCCGTGTTTTCTGATGCCATGGGGCCAATGCGCAGGTGATCGAGGCGCTCGCCCGTCATCGCCAGGCAGATCAGGCCGCGTCCGAAGCGGGCCATGAAGTTGATCGATTCCGCCGTGACCTTGTCGGCCGCCAGGGTCAGATCGCCTTCGTTCTCGCGATCTTCGTCGTCCACCACGACGATCATCTTGCCGGCGCGGAAGTCCTCGAGAGCCGAGGGAACATCACAGAATGGCGAGTTCGCGATCATGCGATTGATCCGGATTGTAGCAAAAATGGTGCAGTTGGCCCCGTGATCCGCTACGGGCTTTCCGGGTGCGCCACGTGCTCGATTTCCCGCTCGGCGCCTCCAAACAAGGCTTTCAGAGCACGGACCACGAAATGGATCAGGAGAACGACCACAACCAAGCCCACCACGACAATGCCTGCCGCCCAGTAAGGGTGCTGGGTTGCAAACCAGGTGAGCGAAATGGCTACCACGTCCTCACTCATGCTCAAGGCAAAATTCGACACCGGTTCGGGCGATGGCGTGACCGCCGCGCGGGCTGCGGTCTTGCCGCCGTGTGCCGCCAGCGCGATTAATCCTCCCACTACCGTGGCGATGACTTGCTCGGTGGGAGAAAGCTGCGCCGTCGCTTTATAGGCCAGCAGCGCTGCGATCGGAATGCGGATGAACGTGTGTAAAGCATTCCAGATCAGGTCGAAAGCGGGAATCTTGTCAGCAAAGAATTCAACCGCGAACATTACCAGGCTGACAGAGATGACCCACCAGTGTTGCAGTATCTGCAGCCCGAGCGGCAGGGCGAGCACGTGATAATGGCCCAGCAGTCCCAGGGTCCCGACGGTGGCATAGGTGTTCAGCCCGGCGGCAAAACTCGTGGCTACCATAAACGCCACGATCTGCTGTCCGTGAAGATTGGCGACAGCGGGCACGAGCGCGGCGGGGATCCAGGAAGGTTTCAGCAGATTCATAGGGATAAGTCCCATTGCCGAATGCAAAACTAAAGGGTCGCCGCAAGGCGACCCTCAATTGTTACACGCCGAATCCCGAATTACAGCGTGGACTCGATTTCGAAGCCCCAGGCTTCCAGCAGGGGTTCGGGGATGTACTTCGAATTCTTATTACGCCGCGCCCACTCGCGCAGGCGGGTGGAGCGGATGTACTGATCCGGTTCGAGCTTGAACTCCTTCACCACCTGCTCGAATTCCGTGATCGTGGGGGTAATCGGACCCAGGGGCTCTGGTTTGCCCCAATTTGGGTTGCCGCGACGCTTCGCCATGAAATATCCACCTTCGGTTGAGGGATAACCGCTTAGACTGCAACCACTAAAAGACCTATCTGTTGGATTCAGCCCGGTCCAAACAGGATTCACACAGAGTCGTAGCTCAGCCACACTGCTACTGCTACGGTAGGAGTCCGACTCAAGTAGGAAGATGGGATTATACCCAGAAAATGAGCTAAGTCAAACAAAATAGTAGGGTTCGCGTGGTCATATAAGGTAAGTGATTGAAATGGAGCGGGATGCGGGTCGCGGGAAGCTCGAACGCTCGCCCGGAGGCGAGCGAACAGCGAACAATTGGCGAAACCGTGCACTTTAGGATTCGCCCCTTCCCAAGTAAGCATTTCTATTTCAGTGCATTACGGGAGTAATGGTGAAGGCGACTGGAGCATGGACCCATGCTGACTCGCGCCTTAGACTCCTTCGAGGAGGTGGTGTCCGTGAAAGATATCAACGAGGTTCTCCGGAAGAAGGTTGCCCAGCAGGCTCAGCTCAAGAAGCAGATCGAAGCGCTTGAGTCCGTAGCCCGGGACTTGGAGAAGGTGGCTCACCTGCTGGAAGACGATGAGCAGGAAGCGGCGGCGGGAGCCGGCCGGCACTAGACGTTTCGCTGTCCCGGTCGGATCTCTGAACAACTATGCGGATGCGTGCGCTCACACTCTGTGCTGACGAGAAGATCCTGCGGGTTCTGCGGCGGGTGCTCGCCGACGTGGATGTGGAATTGGATCACGCCGCCGATGCGGAACACGCCATCGGCAAACTGACGCGGTGGCGGTTCGAGGCGGTGATCGTGGACTTCAGCGCGGAGCGCGCGGCGGAGCAGTTCTTGCGCGGCGTGCGCCGGGCGCCTTCCTACCGGCGCGCCATTCTGGTCGCGCTGCTCGATCCGCACACCGGCACGAAGCCGGTTTCGGAAATGGGTATGCACTTTGTCCTGTACAAGCCGCTTACCATCGAGCGCGCCAAGTCGAGCTTCCGTGCAGTGCGGGCGCTGATGAAGATCGAGCGCCGCCGAGCGGAACGGTTGCCGCTCGAGATCCCGGTTTTCTGCACCTTCGGCGAGAACCCCAATGGCCCGGCGCGGGAACTCCGCAGTTTCGACGTCGGGGAAGGTGGCGTTGCCTTGCGCGTGAAAAAAGACGACCCGGAGGCGGTGACCGGCAAAGTGCACTTGCGCTTTCAGTTGCCGGGATCGGGTACCGTGCTGGGAATACCGGGCGAAGTTGCCTGGAAAAACGAGCGCGGGATTGCCGGGCTGCGCTTCATGCAGGTATCGCTCGAACAGCGCGACGTGTTGCGCGATTGGATCCGAACCAGAACCGGTGACGGGGGCCGCGACGACGATGCAGCCATGCCTTGCCGTCTGACGGATCTGACCCCGGGAGGCTGCTATCTGGCAACACAAACTCCGCTACCCTTGGCGACACGCGTGGTGCTTCGCATGCGGAGCGGAGAAGCAATGGTGCGGGTGGCAGGAAATGTCCGGTGCAGCCATCCTGAGAAAGGGATGGGAATAGACTTCATACAATCCACGCCGGCGCAACGGCAGAATGTGGAGAGTTTCATCGACGCACTGTGCGGCAACCCCGGGCACGTGCCGGAGTTGACGGTGGAGCCCGAGGGCATTGAGAGCGATCTCGCTCCATTGGATCCGGGCGGCGATCCGCTGCTGCAGTTGTTCTCGGAGCACGAGCGCTTCTCCAGCGAGGAATTTCAGTTGGAACTCAGCCGCCAGCGCTCCCAGCAGCAAGACGAACCCGTCTTACCTTCCTAGTCTCGATTCTTCTTGAAATCGGAACACTTACGATTATGATGTCGCATACTCTTGTATCGATGCGGCCCCGAAGAGACCTGGCACCTCGGAGGCGAATCCCGAGTGGACGCGGAACGAAATCGGTCGGGCAACGCAGCGAATCCCGCATGGATATCCCCTTACTTCCCTTACCTCGCTCGGAGCGGCTCTCATCCGTCTTCGCTGAGAGCCAGCCCGGCGCGATCGATTCCAGGCTTCAGATGTAGATACCGGTGCAAAGGCGGGCTGCGGGTGAGTCTTGCCGCGTTCGGACTGATCCTGTGTGCGGGGTCGACTCTGATTGCCCAACCACGGCCCCCCTCCAGTTGCGCCGCCACGGCCCATCAAAAGCTCGCACAGGGAGAGGACGTGCGCTGCGATGCCAACGCAGCAGAGAAAGATCGCACGATCCCCGCGACCTGGATCGAGGATCTGATCGTGGTTGAGAAGGCGAAGCGTCAGGTCCGAGTACCGATCAGGATATCGAACGCGATCATCGCGGGTCCGTTGCACCTTTGGTATGTGAGTTTTGAAGGCGAGGTCTTCATTGTAGAGACACGATTCACACATGATGCGGATTTTTCCTTCACGACGTTCACGCGAAACCTGGACCTCACCGGCTCGAAATTTGACGCTGGAGCCACGTTCCAGGGCGCCACCTTTCAGGGCAACGTTGACCTGGATGCGACCCAGTTTGCTTCGGCCAACTTCAGGAACGTTCACGCAGAGGCTGACTTTTATGCCGGTGACGGTCAGTTCAGCGGAGATACGGTGTTTCACGCGGCTCGTTTCGACCGAGAACTGAACTTCGAACACCGCATTTGGACAGGGACCGCGAATTTCATGAACGCGGCGGTGGGTGAGATGGCCGATTTCACCGGGGCGATTTTTCAAAAGCAGGCTGATTTCTACAACACCTATTTCCGCGGGGGTGCGGAGTTCAGGTGGGTGGAATTCCAGAATAAGCAGGAAGACGCAACTTTCACCGCCGCCCACTTCGATCGTAACCTTTCGTTCCGCGATGCCCAGTTCCATGGACCGGTTGCGTTCAGCAGCACCACAGCAGAAACGGTGGGCGAATTTCAAGGTTCCAGGTTCTATGGTCGCCTGCTGCTGGACGAGGCTCATTTCCGGGCGATGGAATTCCGCGACCAGTGGATGGACGATATCCCAAAGGACAAGGACCGGCAATTTCACGGCCCAATCGATCTGCGTGGACTCACCTACGATCGCATCAAAGTCGCGTGGCCGGAATTGCTGAGCCAACAGTCACCCTACGATCGCCAGCCTTACGCCCAGCTCGAAGAATCCCTCCGCAGAATTGGGGAAGATTCCAGGGCCGATGACGTGTACCTGGCAAGGCGTCGCGCTGAGCGGCAGCGAATGTTCGGGAACGGCGAAATCTTTCATTGGTTCATGGACTGGCTCTACAAGATCGTTGGCAACTATGGTGTGTTCCCGTGGCCGCTCGCGTTGTGGGCGGCAGTCTTGGTTGGGATTGGAGCACTGATCTTTGCCCTGCCCAATGCCCTGGAGCGAAGTGAGAAAAAGGAACTGGAAAACCCGGTAGTGAGAATGGAGGGAGCACTCCAGGGTTTCGGGCTCGCCCTGGCAGTGAGCCTCCACCAGTTCTTGCCGATCGAGGTTCCTCTCGGCGGCGACTGGGTCCCCTCGTCCTGCGTCGTGCCCGTGACGCTGCCACTGCAAGGACGCTGCCTGGTCCTCCGCATTCGACCGTCGATCTATTCCACGTTCTTTCTCCGCATCGCGGGCGCCATCCTTACCGGCGTCGGCATAGCGGCGGTCACGGGACTCCTCAGGCGAGCGGCGCCTTAGGCTGCTTCTGCAGAAAGCTGTCGGCGTGTTGTTTACTGTCTTGGCCATAGGCGGGAAAAGAAGGTAGACCCTACTCTTGCGGTTGGATAAGCTTTCGAATCAGAGCACAGCAAAGAAAACTCAATGTGGCTTCCGCTGCAATCTTTCGGTCGCGTTGGTCTGTTTTTCAGCCTGGGAGTGCTGGGGCCCTGGATCATGGCACGACTGTGGGCGCGACAGCGAGGCAGCAGCTACCGGCCCACATTGGCCAGCGTATTCCACCGCGGTGAACTCGGCCTGGTGAGTCTGGGAGTGGCCGCCGCCGTCATCTGGGACGTGGGAGCAGCGCCCCTTTCCACCGCACTGATCTATGCTGTCACCTTCGTGGTGGCGGCGGTGGGCGTAGCGGCGGGGGCTGCCTGGGTGGTTATTCACTGCCGCGCGGTGGGACTGGGCGCGAACGATGATGCGCCGCGCACTTTTCGGGAATCGCGCAATCTCGCCTTCCTGACGTTTTCCGTGGCCCTGGTGACAGAAATCCTACTGGAACATGCGCGGTGGCTGCGATGAACTCCTCGGAAAAAGTGTCGCCGCGACAGCGGGCGGTGAGAATCCGTATTGGCGATTCGGCCATTATGGCGGCGGTGGTTTCGCTGGTGTATGGACTCTGCGTGATTGCTTCGCCGCGCGTGTTTCCGGAAATTCTGGCCGCGCAGTTTGAGCGCGGCGTGCTGACCACCGGGATCGGGTTGCTCGCCCTGGCTCTGAACCTGGGGTGGTATTGGCGGATTGCGAAGAGGCGGCAGGCTTCGTTGAACGCGCTGACGGTGATTGCGTTGGTGGTGCTATCGCTTTTCTTTACGGTGTGCTTCAGTGTGCTGGTCAACAACAGTATGCTGAAGGCGGTGGCCGGGATCGAGCATACCTACCAGCAGGTGACCGAGGAGGTACTGGTCTATACCTACATGGCGCTGGTGGCGTCTATCTTCTTGCCCTATCTGGTGTTACGTCTGACACAAGACTACATTCCCAAAACGGACTAGCAGCGCTACGACCTTTCGTGCCGTGCCGACCGTCGCAACAGTACCTCGGTAACCTCCCGCTTAGTCACGCCCAGTTTGAGACCATCGTACTTTGACCCGACGCAAGAGTCGGCCCATCATGCAGTTACGCAGTTTGGCAGATGTCTTGAAGGAGCCGCTGCAAAGCAAGACCGGCCCACCCCCAAAAAGCGGATGCGGAGCGCCATGACGGTAAGTTTTTCGGCCCAACACCCAGATGCGCGCGTCCCAGCGGTGACGGGAAGAGCCTGTGCTGGTTTTTCGATGATTGAAACGGCGATTGTGCTTGCCATTTTCATGATTGCCAGCGCCATCACGTTCATCAACATCATCCCTGCCATGCGCGATGCCAAGGCCAACAACGGCGTGTCGATGGCCTTGATGCAAATGCGGCTGGCGCGGCAGATGGCGGTGGATACCCGCAAGATTCACGTCCTGCAGTTCAACGCTCCCGACCGCATTGTGTTGCAACGCGCGGACCTAGCCGGCGGCCCGCTGACCCTGATTTCGAATCTTGCCCTGCCTGACACTATTCAGTTCGCCGCAGTCGCCGGAATTCCAACCAATAACAACCTGACCCCCGACAACATGGGGACGGGCGCGCCAGCGATTGATTTTGATCAAGGGATTGCCGCCGGGGTGGCGAACGAACTGTGGTTCATGCCGGATGGCACGGTGCAGGATCAATTGCGGAACCTGAACAGCGGGGTCGTCTATATCGCCCGCCCGACGGACCTGATGAGTTCGCGCGCGGTATCGATTTATGGGGCGACCGGGCGAGCCCGAGCCTGGCGCCTGCTGAGGATCGGGGCAGCGGTGCAATGGGTGCAGCAATGAGCGAGAGTGCGCATAACGCAAGCGCCAGAGAGTCCGGTTTTGGCCTGCTGGAGGTAATCATCTCGACCGTGATTCTGTCGGTCGGGCTGCTCAGCCTGCTGGCGTTGTTCGCGACGGCGGTGGCCTCGACGCAATCTTCGCAGGAAGACGAGATTGCGCATCAACTGGCAGCGGATGCGATGGAGAACATCTTTACGGCGCGCGACACGGCGCAGATCCCGTTTGCGCAAGTGAAGAACGCCAGCAACGGCGGCATCTTCCTGGACGGCTTCCAGTCCATCATGCAGGCGGGTGCGGACGGGCTGGATGGAACGCTGGATGACGTGGCGGACGCTCCGCCGATCATGCTGCCGGGCCCGGATGGCATTCTCGGGACCTCCGACGACGTGGCCTATTCGCTGGCGACCTTCACGCGACAGATTCAGATTAGCGATGTGATGACGCCGCCGCCCAATGCGGTGGTGAACCCTTTCCTGCGGCAGATCACGGTAACGGTACGCTACCGGGCGGGAACGCTGTTTATTCAGCAAAAGGACTACACCGTGGTGGCCTACATTTCGGCGTTCCGCTAGAGGAGAGCTATGAACTTGCGGCGGACAGGCGACAAAACGAATTCAGGCTTCACCCTGGTGGAGGCACTGGTCGCGATCTTTCTGGGCGTGCTCATCCTGGGGACGGTGACGAGCTTATTCCAGCGGGCGATGGATGCGATCCGCGTCGTGTCGTCACGGGCGGAAATGCAGCAGAACGCGCGCGCGGCGGTCAACTATCTGTCACGCGACATCAGCCTGGCGGGCGCCGGGATGCCGGTGGGCGGCGTGCAACTGCCCAACTTAGTGCCCTCGCGTTTTGGCACGGACGCCGCAGGCAACGTCTACGTGGTGAATAACACCTATCCCTCTGGGAACCATATGTTCGCGCTGATTCCGAATCCAGGGGGAGGCGTGGTGGCGACGCAGGGCGGGCCGCTGACGGACGCAATCACCATCGTCTACCTGGACAACACGTTTCCGCTGGACCAGTTCACCATCACGTTCCCAAACGGCAATGGGAGCGCTGTTCTGGCAACACCGCCGGCGGCGCCGCCGCAACCGGTTCCTCCGATCAACGACCCGGCCACGGGC
>Ga0075028_100000721_pt1 | contig 11750 bp, 11 predicted proteins | sample LitLauG_LLR_2014_FD_71390 | JGI IMG/M metagenome (GOLD analysis project Ga0075028, IMG submission 71390) | Freshwater sediment microbial communities from Pennsylvania, USA - Little Laurel Run_MetaG_LLR_2014 | ecosystem: Environmental > Aquatic > Freshwater > Creek > Sediment | place: USA... | reverse complement strand
ATGCTTCCTTCGGACCTCGCCTCGCGGCGGTAGCCCTTGCATTATCACTAGGCCTTCACCTCCATCAGGTCGGCCAGAGGACTTTCACCTCCAAGTTACTGAGCATGCCCAGCACACGACTAAGCCGCTGGCGCGGCAGACGCTTCGCGTGCTAGACCCCGCGAGTCATGCTTCAACGCGCCCATCTTGCATTGTTTGCAATGAGAATCAGAGGACGCGATGCCCTATGGCTTCTGTGCGACCAGCCGGAAGACATCCATCTCTTGTCGATCGCCCCAATCCGCCTTAGTCCGAACGATCTCATAGTGGACGATCCGCAGGGAGTCAAACAGATGCAGGAGCGCGTTCGGTTCGGGAACAAATTCTTGTCCGCATTCCATCACGACAATCCCCCCCGGCTTGAGGGAATCAATAACCTTCTGAACGGGCACCAGTGGTTTCGTCCAGCTGAAAAGAACAAGGTCGAACCTTTCTTTGCCGAAGTCATATTTACCGTCGGGGACGGCAGCAACATGCAAGGTAAGTCCAACTTCTTTTGCGCGCTTTTGAGCAATCGCAATGCCTCCTTCGGCCGGGTCGAATCCCCACACCTCCCATCTAAGGCTTGCCAAATAGATTGAGTTTCGGCCCTCTCCCATGCCGTAGTCCAGCGCGACGCCCGGCTGCCGGGTCTTGACCACTTCCATCAGGAAAGCGTTCGGTTCGTGGTTGAAATTGGAATTAGGATCGAGGTAGTAGCGGCTGTAGTAGTCAGCATCAAGAGCAGTGTGATCGGTGCGAAGTAGCTTGATTCTCCGAGCGATCTCGGCGCCGGTGATCCCGTCGGTTTTTAGCTTGTCGCCGTATCTCTCGAAGACCTGTTCCTCGCTCAGCGACCAGTGGTTCGCCTCCTGTAATTTCGGCATGAACTCGGTTCGGAATTGGTAGTAGAACTCGTACTCGGGTTTCTGAGCGAACGCCACCACTGAATATAAAAGCGTGGCAAGCAGTGCTGCCACCAAGTTGCGACTTCTAGCCAAGCTCTCGTGTTGCACGGCTTGCACCTCCACATGAAGACAGTCTGGCGCATTTAGGCACTTGGATTTGTCAACGTCGTTCGGGTCAACACTACGCCACTCATGACGGCCTAGCCAGTCCCGACTCCCGGACGGCGGGCGACACTGCCTTTCTCAGATCATGGAAGGTTTGCCGACAGTGCAGGAGTTGGCCAGTTTGGTCAACGCTGGGCCGTTAGCGGCGAGTAATTCGATCCTTCCAAACTAAGAACCGAATTGGGAGCAAGCCTGAGCTGTTCGATTTTGGTCAACAGATTAGAACGGAACTCGGGGTTGGTAGTTCGATGCTGCTCCGTGACCAAGCCAGCCCGAACTCAGTTGACAGGTACAGGGTCCCAGTTCTGTCAACCACCACAATCGTTGAGCCGTTTGTGGCGATGCAACCTGTGTCGGCGATACCATTGATCCACATAGGCAAGCCACCTTCGACGGCCACTATGTCTTCATCCGGTCTGATCGACCGACGATAAATTCTTCCCTGGGCCGCAAAGTGATCTGCCGACGCGGAGACAAAAATGTCATCACTCGAGAACGCTACCGCAGAGCAGTACGACGCGTGCAGGCCGTCGCGTTCTATGTTCCACGTTGCTCCCGCGTCGCGGCTAATGCAAAGGCCGATAGCGGATGCTGCGACGACGATGTCCGGATCTGCGTGGTGCGCGCGCACCTCATGAACATCGCTGTTGATATCTATGGTGGGCTGCCACGTTCTTCCGCCATCCATTGAACGCGGAATGCCTCCCACGTGAACATTGGCGAACAGTATGCTCCCGTTCGAGTTGGCTGCAACCGAGCGAATACCTAGCGGTGGCCCGAGACGCTGCCCATTAACAATTGCCGAACCAGCAAACCAAGTATCCCGCCCCGCGACGTTGTCGAAACCATCGATAGGATCGAGCACAGCGCTCCCATCGCTCAGCCGCAGCATGCGTGCATCGTCCGTTCCCACGTAGATGGCGTCTCGAACAGCCATACAGCACGAAAGCTCCAACTCGCTCGTAGCGTCGGTTGTCCATTCGCCGCTTGGTGCGCGCCTGCGCAGCGAATGTCGCCCGACAATGGCGAGCGCACCACCGCGTCCATCCGGTGCGAGTCCTCTGACGGGCTGGTTCGCAATCTCCTGTGTGCTCCCATCGCCGATGACTGCGAATAGACCATCGCCCCACGTTGCCACAAGTATCGTCGGTTTCGTCACGGATTGGCTTTCTCTCTTAGCATTATCTTTCAGCAAGATGTATGCCCGATTGATGATTCTCCCGCAAAGTCGCGTTTGCGACTGCGAACTGGTACTACGCGTGTTCTAGCACTGGACGCCGGAACCGTTTACGCGGGCCCGTCCCAAGACCAGCGTGCCAGTGGGAGACCGACCGGGACATCGTCTGCCGACTCCGGGTGCGCTGACATTGCCGCCGTTGCCCAGCGAAAGTAGGCCTTGAGCGTGGCTCGCAAACGGGGGTCTTCCGGGAGACCGGCATCATCCAGCGCCTGCGCGAAGCAGGTCTGCGCTCGCTCGTCCATCTCCAGATGCTCGCCGTTTCCTGAGTGCATTCGAACCACACTAGACTGATCACCCATGGATTCGGTGTAGTCAGAAGGTCCGCCGAGCGCCTGGGCCCAGTAGGCAGCCAGGCGCTCCGAGTGTTGTGGGTGATAGCCGTGCGAGAAGGCGTGACTCACAACCGGATCGGCCAAGCATCGCGCGTGCCATGCTCGCGCCAGGTTCAGGAACGCTTGACGGCCGCCTGCCGCTTCGTAGATGGTCTGCGTCATCGAGACCAATTTTCGCACGGCATCCCGGACAGGAACAAATACTACCGAAGTCTCAAGTGGCGGTCGGATCGGATGGCCCGGGTACCACGAATCCAGCCTTTGTTCGGGCCGTCGGGAGCTCGAAGCGCGCGATCACTCGCGGGAAGTCGCGTAGCGTAGCCCTATGTCACGAAACAATTCCCACTTGGCGTATGACGGGGAAACCGGAAGTTGACGACCTACCCGCAGCCATCCAACAGACTCCAGATGAGCTCCGGCAGCCCCGACGCTCAGCGTCGGGTCTCGGCTATTGCATGTCAGCGTATGCGCAATGCAAACGAAACCCATTCGGATGCGGGCCTCCGAAGCTGCAGGAGATAGTTCCCCGGTCTCGCCAAAGACGTTCCGATGTCAACACGCAGCACTGTCAAACCTTGGTCGAGGTTCGCTCCTCCAGTCCCAGAAAAGAGTGGTGTTTCGCTGTGCACTGGAGTGATTCGAACATCGTAAGGACCATCGCTACTGCCCAATGGCAGGTAAATTTCTAGCTGGGTGACGCTGCGTGGAATTTCTAGCGGCGGTTCCGAGGGAGGCGGCTCCGTACCTCGGGCTATAGACCGATCTCTCAAATCGACCACAGCACGGGCGATTTGCTGATCGTGCAGCCGCAGCATTGCCCATGTCGCCAGACCAACCACAATCAACACGCTCGCTGCGACCGCAAGGATCATTCGCGTCCGCCGCTGGCGATAGTCCGCCTGCAGCTGCAAAAAATCGCGGTAACATGGGCTGCAGGAGGTTAAATGGTCCAAGTACGACTCCGCTTGGGCCAAAGGCATCCTGTGCGCGGCAATCGCTGCGACGATCTCCCGACCGGGGCATCCTACGCGCTCGGGATTCGGGAATTCGTCCCGAAGCCCGCGACCTAGTGCAGCCAGGACATCCTTTTCTTGCTTCGTGCTATATGTGTTCTCGCTCAGACCAGCCTCACCTTACGAGAATTGAACGCTTTAAACCAGTCAGACTCAACAGAAATAATTCATAGTCACGGACCAGACTTTCGCTTCTGCGTTCTGAGCAGACTCTCCCGAGTCTTCGCCAGACCATATCTAAACTTCATCTTTGCCTGCTGCTCCGTTACACCCAACCATTTTGAAATCTCCTTCCACGAATAGCCATACTGTCGCGCCTGCCAAATCTTTCGCGTCCGACCATCCATCTGCCGAATGATCTCTTTAACCGCAATCTCGGTTTCCAGTTCGGAAGCCCATCGCGTGTCCTGTGCAGTCGCGATTTTATCGAAGTCCATCGAGGACGAAACAAGTTCAATCGTGTCATCTCGCCGCCGCTCTGCTTTTAGGAATCTATTGAAGCGATGGTGGAAAGCCGCGAACAAATATCCTTCGAGGCTCGCAATCGTCCGTCCCTTCTCGCGGTTCCTTTGAAGAGCCTTGGCAACGGACTTTAGTACCGATTCCCAGACCTCGGCGGTCAAGGCTTCAGTCTCACCCTCGGAATTCTTGCTCCGAAGTTCTAGTCTGGCATGTGCTAAGACGCGCGGCCACGCTGCGCGAGCTGCGGCGAGCAACGTTTCATCGACTGGCGCAAGGGTACCGTCCTTTGCTTCAGTGTTCTGGCGGAGTACCCATTCGCCATACGGGTCTGGTCTCTCCATCGGATCACTCGTCCAGGCTCCGGCCAGTGGGAATGGGCATTAAAAGCGTGGCACGCTGTTTGTTTCGATGTCAATAGAACCCCAAAGGCACCCTTAAGTTGTGCAGATTTTTCTTCTTACTTTTTTCTTCCTCAAAGCCTCCTTGTAAATGAGGGGAGTTCTCGCTGAATTCTCCGCTGCGGGCTGGGCGGCCACAAACCTCACCTGTAAGCCGCTTGGCATCGCAGCTAGCCGACAACGTCAAGCTGGACGCGAAGGTGGAAACCCTCTGGTAGGAGCGCCTGTTCCAAGTGTGCCTTGACCGCGTGCAAGGACTTTCAAACCAGGAGAGCGGTTCTTCCGCCTTTGCGTTTGGCTATCCACTGACGGCTAAGGACTACGCGAGAACTCTCCCAACTACTCTCAGGCGAAGATCAGCGCAAAGGAGCTTTCCCAACATGAGAAACATCTGGCGAAACGCAATTCGACTGAAGGCGGCTTCCCGTCAGGCGTGCGTAATTGTGGCAGGACTGTTCCTGGCCACGCCTGCCTTCGCCCAAGGGACTTCCCCGTGGGAGAACGCCGTTAGCGTGCTGCAGCAGGCTTTCACCAGCACCATCGCTCGCGGCCTTTCGCTCGTTGCGATTGTCGTGGCTGGCCTTACCTTCGCCTTCGGTGAAGGCGGCTCGAAGCGTGTGCTGGCCGGCGTGCTCTTCGGAGTCGGCATGGCTATCGCGGCGGTGAATTTCCTGTCGTGGCTTTTTCCCGGTAACTGAAGCACGCACTCAAAGGCGAAGCACGTGGCGGAAGCAAGACGAATCAACAGAGTGCATCGCGCGTTGTCCCGGCCACTGACGATCCTTGGGGCCGAGCGAAAGCTCTTCTTCTTCGCCATGTGCCTTGGCGCTGCCACCTTCAACCTTCTCAATAGCCTATTCGGTGGGTTGCTGATGTTCTTGTTGCTCTACTTCATGGCTCGCTGGGCCACCCAAACCGATCCGCAGATTCTACGATTTCTGCTGACGGCCGCAAGACTCCGCGCTCAATACGACCCGATGAAATTCTCTCCGATTGCAATCCGAAGGGATGGCCATGCTCAGGCTTAGCCGAATCTTCAAAAACTATAACGAGACCGGCTCCCTCAGCGAGCAGATCAATCTCTACGGCTTCATCGGGCCGCACGTTTTTCTAACTAAGAGCGGGGAGGTGGGCGTCATCCTCGAAGTTCGCGGCGTGGACTATGAGTGTCTCAATGACAGGTCGATTGACGGCTTCACGAAACGTCTTGAGTCGGCTCTGAAGCTGTTCGACGAGAACTACCGCGTCTACCAATATCTCTTCAAGAGAAACAACGAGGCCATCCCCTATAAGCTCTACGACAACTCGATTGTGGACACCGCGATCAAGAATCGCATCGCGTACCTTGGCAGCAAGGCCGATACCCTGTTTTCCCTCTCGATCTATTACGTGGTGCTGTACGAAGGATTTCAGGCTTCACAAAAGCTCGGAGGCGTGCTCGCTGAATTTCCCAAGAATCCAAAGAAAGCTTTAGCGGATCTGCGGGCACATTTTTCGGGTAAGAAGCAACTGGTCATTCTGGGGGAGCACGTCAGCAACGCCCAGGCAATGCTGCTTCAAAAGGCACGCAGCTTCATCCTCCAAGTCAGCGACTTCCTCGCTGTTCGGATGCTCGACAAAGGGGAAGCCTTCCGCGTTCTCAAGAGAACGCTCAACTTCCAACCTGACAAACTCGAACTCGCTAAACTGAAATATGACACCTTCCTTGACTACTATCTTCCCGAATCTCCCATCGAGTGCCATCGCGGACATCTTCGCGTGGACGATTATTACGTCAAAGTATTGACGCTCAAGGAGCCTTCCGCTCAGAGCTTTCCACTCATCTTCAAGCGCCTGCTTGAAGTGGAAGCCAATTACTACGTCGTGACGGAATGGAAAAAGGAAGATTCCGGCAAGATGCGCCGGGTCATCCAGAGCAAGCGCCGCCATTTTCACAACACCAAGCGATCCTTTGTCAGTCAAGTCAACATGAACGACTCGGCTCCGCAGGATGTGCTGCTCGACGATTCGAAAGAAAGCCAGGTCCGGGAACTGGGTGAAGGCATCAAGGAGATCGAGCTGCATGGCAATTACTTCGGCCAGTTCTCCCTCACTGTCGTCATTTACGACCTCGACGTGGCCAAGGTTGAGCGAGCGTGCGCCGATTTCTACAAGGTTTTCAGTGTCCACGACGCCCAGCTCTATGAAGAAAAATACAACCTTCTGAACTCCTTCCTCGCGGCGGTTCCCGGCAACCACGTCTTCAACCTACGTTCCCTGTATCTGCTCAACACCAACTATGCGGACTTCTCGCTTCTCTTCACCCTTCATCGAGGCGAGCCACACAACGAGCATCTCCGGCAGGAGTATCTTGCGGTCCTTGAGACCAACCACCGCACCCCTTACTTCTTAAACCTTCACTACCGCGATGTGGCCCACACCATGATTCTCGGGCGAACGGGAGCAGGAAAAAGCTTTCTTTTGAACTTCCTGATCACCAACCTGCAAAAGTACGCGCCACACACCTTCATCTTCGATTTGGGCGGGAGCTTTGAAAGCCTCACTCAGCTTTTCGGGGGGTCGTATGTTCGAGTTGGGCTTGAGTCCGAGGACTTCAAGATCAACCCGTTTTCGCTGCCCCCCACGAAAGAGAATCTCGACTTCCTGGCTCTCTTCCTGAAAGTCTTGATCCAAGGCCAGAGAGCGGGCGAGCTCGACCCCGCCACCGAGCGCGATCTCTTCCATCAGGTCGAGAACCTGTATGCAGTGGACCCCGCGCTGCGCACGCTGGGCGTGCTGGCGAACACGCTAGGGCATGATGTTGCCAGCCGTCTCTCCAAATGGACCCGAGGGGGCCAGTTCGGATTCCTCTTCGACAACTGCGAGGACACGATCTCGTTCTCCCGCTTTCAGTGCTTCGACTTCCAACGCATGAGCCGGTACCCGGAGCTTCTGGAACCGCTGCTTTTCTACATTTTGCATCGCGCCAATGCCGTCATTGCGGACCGCCAGATTTCGTCTGTCTTCAAAGCCTTTTTCATCGATGAAGCGTGGGTGTTTTTGAAGAACCCCAGCATCCAGCGGTACGTCGTCGAAGCCCTCAAGACCTGGCGGAAACACAACGCTGCAATGGTGCTGTCCACCCAATCTCTCGACGAACTCAAGCGTTCGGACATCCTCGACGTAATCATCGAAAGTTGCGCCACCAAAATCTTCCTTGCGAACCCCGATATGGACCGGGATCTGTACCGCCGTCAGTTCCACTTGAACGAAAATGAAGTCGAACTGATCTCCGGCCTCATCCCCAAGCAGCAATTCCTGATTAAGACGCCAGAGCTGGCGAAGGTTGCGAATCTCACCGTGGACCCCAAGAGCTACTGGCTCTATACGAACGATCCTTACGACAACAAAAAACGGAAGGAGGCTTTCGAGACCTACGGCTTTGAACGAGGTCTTGAAGTGCTCGCGGGAGGGCACCAGTGATTTTTCATTGTTTTGTCCAAGCGTGGGTGCCGGGAACCGATCCTCTTTGCGTGTTCCTGCCTCTCGCGCTCGCGGGATTCGCCACCGCAATCATTTTTGGCGTTCAGTGGTCTGTCGTAGTCATCTCCGGTCGCGACCAAGGTTCCCTGAAACATCAATCAGTCTCAAAAGGAGCAGATCAATGAAGCAAATGTTTCATACTCAGTTGCATAGCTTTCTCTTCCGGGTCCTTGCCCTCCTAGCTGTGGGCGCAGGCGTGTTCCACGCTACGCCCACGCACGCCGCAACGGAAGCGGCGGCGCGGGTCGTGAAGTATTCGAAGGAAGATATCGTCCCAGTTCGGGCCAAGCTCCGCTTTTCGACGCTCATTGTTCTTCCCGAGGATGAGGAGATTCTCGACTTCACCACCGGCGACAAGGAGTTCTGGGTCATCAACGGTGCGCACAATTTGTGTTACGTCCATCCAGCGCAGACTGGTATCCGCAGCAATCTGAATCTCATCACCGCAAGCGGTCACGTCTATTCGTTCCTCTTGACCGAAATCAGCAACCAACCGAGTGCCGAACCCGATCTCAAGATTTTCGTCGAACCAAAGGAAGGCTCCGGGATCGCGGCAAACACCGGACTGCGCGGATATGTGAGCGCGAGCGAGGCGAACGCCTACAAGAAGGAGTTGGAAACGCTCCGCTCCCAGACTGCGGATCAAATCCGCGCGGCGCAGGCACAGTCCGCCGAACAGCTCAACCATTTCCGATCCAGCTACGCACCTAAACTCCAATTCGACTATCTCCTCGACTCGAAAGCTGGCCGCGAGCCGTTCCTGGTGTCCGCCATCTACCACGACGACTCGTTCACCTATATCAAGTGCGGCGCACGGGAAAAGCCCGCTCTCTATGAAATCAAGGACGGCAAGCCGAACCTGATCTCGTTCCAGATGGAGAACGGCGTTTACATCGCACCCAAGATTATCGACACCGGCTCCCTCGCCATCGGCAAAAAGAAACTGCCGTTTGCGCGCCGCGTTGCCGCGAACCGAGGAGCGACCGATGAATCAACCGAACCAACCCGCTAACGTTCAGGAGAAAACGCAGAAACCCCTGGGTCTTCTCCCAAAGAACGTCCAATCCTGGCTCCTCATCGGCCTGGCATTCCTCATGGTCGCCATCATGTGGCTGACCGGGGGTAAGAAGCCGCCAACGCCTGCCAAAGCAGCGTCGTCCGCCGCGTCCTCACAGGCACCGCTCGAAGTTAACGAAACGAAGATTGCCGACCTGCAGAATCGGATAGAAGAGTTACAGCGCCAACAACTGGTGGCGCAGAGTGCTCTCGCACAGCAGACTCGGCTGCTTGGTGCCACTGGCCCGCAGGATTCGCAACAACCTCAGCAACAGGGCGTCTCCGGTAACCCGCCCGATCAGCGAGCGGAGGACCCAATTCAGGCGGAGCGGAAGCGACGTGCCTACGTGTCGCTGTTTGCCTCGAACGTCGCCCTAACCTACCGCAAGACACCTACAACTGCGCCAGCACCTCAGCCCGAGGCACTCGCTGCTGCCGCCCAGAGCCTTGTCCCCGTGGGACCGGAGGACCCACAGGTCGCACAACTCCTGAAACAGATGCAACCCAATCCGATCTCGCCCGCGCCCGACGCTTCGTCGCCAACGCCGGTACGAACCGATTCCCCGGAAACAGCGAATGACCGTAAGGAGGAAAAGAAAAACCCTGCCGCCGTGTCCGCTGGATCTGCCAATGCTTCGGCAGGAAAAACCTACCTGCTATTTGAAGGAACTATCCTCGAAACCGTTCTCATCAATCGCCTCGACGGGAGTTTCACAGGCCCCGTCGAGTGCCTACTCTCAACCAACGTCTATTCCAACGACCGCCAGCACTTGTTGATACCCGCAGGTTCAAAGCTGCTTGGCGAAACCAAGAAAGTGGACACCTTCGGCCAGACACGTCTGGCCGTCGTGTTCCATCGAGTGCTCATGCCGGACGGCTATTCCGTAAGCCTCGATCAATTCAAGGGTCTCAACCAAATTGGCGATACAGGCTTGCGCGATCAGGTGAACAACCACTATCTCCGCATCTTCGGAGTGTCGCTCGCCATCGGTGCTCTGGGAGCGGTCGCCGAAGGTGGAACAGCAGGCTCGCTCAACGCATCCAGTTCTGACCTTATGCGCCAGGGATTCGCGCAAAGCACCGCACAATCCTCAGCGCAAATCCTAGACAAGTTCTTGAACATCATGCCCACGGTGACCATCCGTGAAGGCCACCGGGTCAAAGTCTATCTCTCGGGCGATCTCGCATTGCCCGATTACAACAACCACAAGATGCCTTCTGATTTGTGAAGGCGGAAGGAGAACAGTTCGATGAAAAAAAAGATTCTGGTTTGCGTCCTCACGCTGGGATTGGGCGTTGGCACTGCCACCGCCCAGTTCGGTAGCGGAATCGTCTACGACCCGACGAACTATCACAACGCGCTGCTCCGCTACTACCAGCTCCAGCAGCACCTGGTTCAGCTGCAAAAGAGCTACGCCAAGATCACCAACCAACTCAACCTCGCCATGCAGATGGCCACATTTATCCGAAACATGCCCGCCCGTTACCGCGCGGTATTTTCCCAGTGGCGAAATGTAACCTCAATGAACACTTTTGGGAATACCGGGTCTTGGATTAGCGGTATCAACTCCGGTCTGTTCCCAACCATCAACACCGGCTACCTCAAGGCGACAACCCCACTGTCTCAGTACGACCCGTACGAAATCTCAGGAATGGATTCTGCCGAACTCGGGCGCGTCCAGTCCCAGTACGCCTCTGTGGAACTGGCCGACGGCGCAAATATGAATGCGATGGCCACCATCGGGTCGATCCGTGGCAACGCCCAGAGCATCGAGGCACAGATCGCTAACCTCGAACAGGACTCGTTCTCGGGCGATTCCGGTCTCAACAGTGAAGTCTCCGTCCTCAACAAGATCAATGCGGCGGGTGTTTTGACTCTCCGCACGGTCCAGGACTCCAACAAACTCCTCGCGTCGCTTCTGGAACAGCAAACCATCCTGGCAAAGCAACAGCGCGACGCCACAACAAACGCCATTAATACCGACATCGGTCGCCAAGCGAGCATCTCCGGCAACATGGCTCAGGTGACCGGGACGCTCACCAATTCACTCCAGAACTTCCGCATGCAGTAAGCGTGCGCCGCAAGTACAGCCCAGGTCGAAGGAGCCGACGCCATGCAGCAGCAGCCAGACTTCCTGCAGTTCATCTTTCAGGCGATTAACAGTCTGCTCACGCAGAATCTCGGCTTCTTCGACACTATGGGCCAAAACCTCTTTCGCTCCTTCGCCACCATTTTGGTTGTTTGGTTTGGTGTGAAATCCGCGCTTGCCGCTGCTGGGGGAAAACATCCCTTTCATTTCGACAATTTCGCCAGCCTTCTCATGACGATCAGCCTTGGCTTCGCGATGGTCAATTACTACAGCAACCCGATTCCGGGGATCGGAACCAGCTTCCACAATCTCATTACCGATGAGTCTCAATTTCTGGCCAACAGAATCAACCAGGCAGAATTGCAAACGGTGACGGAACGTGTTTCGGATTTCGAATCACGCCTAGACTCCCCAACCTGGGGCGATATCCTTGGCACGCTGATCTACGCAGTTGTAATTATTTTACTCGCCGCAGCACAGGCCATCGCCATCGTCGTGATCGCCTACGGATTTATTGCCACTGCCGTGTGCGTCCTTGTTGGCCCG
>Ga0075028_100000720_pt1 | contig 11750 bp, 11 predicted proteins | sample LitLauG_LLR_2014_FD_71390 | JGI IMG/M metagenome (GOLD analysis project Ga0075028, IMG submission 71390) | Freshwater sediment microbial communities from Pennsylvania, USA - Little Laurel Run_MetaG_LLR_2014 | ecosystem: Environmental > Aquatic > Freshwater > Creek > Sediment | place: USA... | reverse complement strand
GAATTTATCTCCTGGCGTTTTGGTCATCGTAAGGGCCTTGGCGCAAAACAAATCGAAGTGGCGCAGATCGAGAGCCGATCACGCCGCATTCGATCTTTCCAACTTGCCGCCGTGCCCGGGCTGCTGCAAACTGCGGAGTATGCACGCCGTACGCTGAACCTTTCGAACGTGACAGACCAGCCGGACGTGGAAGCCGCCGTTGGGCTTAGGATGCAGCGTCAAAACATCCTATATGAATCGGGCCGACAATTCGAATTTTTGATTATGGAGTCCGCAGCGCTATCAAGATTCTGTGACCCGAGTATCGTGACTCGTCAGCTCAACAAGATTCGGTTCCTTTTCGAACTCCCAAATATAAAGATTGGTTTTGTTTCAAACCGGATGAAGTTATCTTGTATTCCTGCAAGTAGTTTTGTCGTGTTCGATTCTTCCACCGCGATAGTGGAAACCCTAACTGGCGAAGTCTCAACTCTGGATGAGCGCGATGTCGCGACGTATAACGCAGCGTTTGACGAATTCGCTTCCGTTGGCGCGTTCGGTGCGGATGCCGAGTGCTTTCTAGATGAATGCATGCGACTCCTAAACAATCTGCAACCTAACCCTGCGAGGCCTGCGGCAGATGAAATTCATTCTCACGCGCGGTGAGAACTCCCTCTTCGACCCGGCCCAAGAACAGCCACAATCGAAGGGACCCAGCTTTGAGACCCTGGCTTGAGCACAGAGGGCCTAGTCAGCGCACTCAGAATCAAGGCGTTTCATTTCAAACACATGCCTCGACCACCTGGCGACGTTTGCACCAACGCTGTGGGCGGAATGGTAGCTGGCGAGTGCGTCTCGATTGTAGACGCTCAAGAACCGACCCTCTCCCTGCACAAGATCGAATCGGAAAATCGAAATCTTGCAGTGTTCAACCGGCTGACAAGTCGGCGACTTCATCCCATAGCACCACCTCTCGTGACGGGGCGACTTGGTCCATGCTGGCGCAGTGTGGATTCGTCTTTCAAGACCAGCTAGACTGTAGCTTCCCTACAATGCTACGAGTTATTGCAGACCGGACCAGAGCGGTTTCCAGCACTGGGGCAGGTTTCGCAGCGTTGAGGTAGACTGGATGGTTTTGAGAGGTAAAATGGCGACCTACAAGCTGAGCGCTTGGGTGAGAGTCGAGTTGCTGGATTGGGCCCCGACGTTGCGGGAGTGGATGCGGGTTTGGATCGAGTTCTGGAATGACGCGAAAAAAGTAATAATCGGAAATCTCGATAATGAACCACTAAACGACGACGAAGGCTAAGGTTGAGCGGGGCACCCAACTGATTGCTAGTTACGAACAAATTCGAGAACATCGGAAAGCAGACCCGGTTCACGAAACTATCGGGGACATGGCTCGACTCGACCACTTACTTTGGCGTGCGGCGCATTCGCAATAAAGGAAGAAATTAGATGTACACCTGGATTTCACTGAATTCGAGCAACGATCTCACGAAGCTGGAAACGGAGCTTTCTACCGAATACGGCCCAGGGCGTGTAGCGAAGAAGCTGGCGGGCGGGATCTCGAGTGCAGTGAAAGGCGTGCTAATCGAACGGAACTATGTCGATAAGGACTATCGAAGCACTTACTATAATTTCTATGCCAAGAAAGGTCAGCGCTATCGCGCCGACTGCGTGCGTTTGCATTTCTTCGACGGAACGGTCACGTTCGACGAAAACGCCCTCAAGCTGAATTGCCCGGAGGGCGCGAGGCAGCTCAGCGATCACTATTTCGGGTTTGTGGTGCTCCGGCCGACCGGGATCGCCACGATCGGACGCAGTATCGTTTCCCCGGATGTGCGAAGTGGTGCAAGCCGCTATATCATTACCGCGCGGCACAAGGTTCACCTGCTCGGTTACAAGTTGTTCATCGAGGGATTCCCGTCGATGGACCAGCACATTGACATCTCGGTATGCGCGCACGCGGCTTGCTGGTCGATTCTTCGACACTATAGCGAGCGTTACAACATGTATCGCGAATTCCTCACTCATGACATCACACTGATGGCGCACCAGTTCGACCCCGGCGGGTTAATACCCTCCAAGGGGCTGGAAGTATCCCATGCGGAGCGCGTGTTTCAGGAGGCAGGTACATTCCCAGTACATGTAACCCGGGATAATACAAAATCGAGCGACCCATCGTTTTACCGGCAACTGAGCGCGTATGTGGAATCCGGGTTTCCGCTGTTCGCCGCGATGCATAAACATGGTCACGCCGTCGCGGTTGTGGGATATGACTGGCGCACACCTGTCAATACGGCGATTCCCGGCATGCGGTACGCATGGGATGAAATCCAGGCACTTGCCTTTGTCGATGACAACCATCTTCCTTATATTCCGGTACTGGTCGCTGGCGGAACGCCCTACTCCTCCGAAGATATCGACGCGTTCATAGTAGCTTTGCCGGAGAAGGTCTTCTATCCTGCGGATGCGGTTGACAGGCTGGCTCCAACTCTTTTCAAGCTCGGCGCCGTTGTTGGTCTTCCCCCGCAGGACCAGACGATCATCCGTTACTTCATCACTACGGGCTCCGCTCTGCGGCACTTCGTCAGGCAACGGGAATCCGAATTCGATCCAAAACTTCTGGCTACAATCATGACGCTTCCGTACGCGCAGTTTGTGTGGATTGTGGAGTTCGCTACGGAAGCGCAGTGGGCTGTGGACCAGGTCGCTGCCAGAGCTGTCATTGACGCCACCGCAAGTTTGCGCGAACCTATGCCGCTTTGGTTAATACATTCCGGTGCGAAGGCTCTTGTCTTCAATCGCCGCACGGTCAGCACGGATCTGCAGGCTGGCATCCGAGGATTGCAACTGGCGGACATGGGACACGCAGGGTTCACGCGCATGGAGCAGAATCTTCGACCCACTCAGACAAAGTAAGTTACCGATCACGAAAGGAGCGAGGTATGGACTACGAGAAGAAAGAAGGGGACGTTTTCGAGGCAATCGAAGGCCTCACGCCTGTCGACCCGACGGCCCTCGCTGACTTTCAGCGCGCGATGAACGATGAAGTGATTCCGGAAATTGTCAAGGTCGTACAGGAACGCCGTATGCTGGCGGCGGAGAGTCGTCACTGGCAACTCAAGTGCTAACCAGGCTGAGGTTTGCCTTCGGTTTTGTGATCAGCCTTCCGCCTTGCGAAGCCGCTCGTATGCGGCACGCACGATGGCTTCAACGGCTTCAGCGGATTCACTGTCAAGATGGCGGAACGGAATACGAAGGCGCTTTCACGCATATTCGGCAAGCCACGGTAGAACGCCCGGCGCAAGGTTCGCGGCCCGCACGTCAGTTTGAAGCGCACCATTTCACGCTCCAAAACAAATAGCCATGTCCAAACAAAAACCAGTCAGTGTCGTCCGTGTCGCCCAGCGTGTTACCACGCAGGACGCGAAGGCGCGTGCCAAGGCGACGAAGCAAACTCTGGACAGCTTCCAGAATTTCGCCGCGAAGCTAGGCGTCGGCACAGATAACGTCAGTAGCGGCGCGGGCTACGGTTACAACCCCATCACGCGCATTCGTACGCTGCTCGAATGGATTCACCGGGGCTCGTGGCTCGGAGGCATTGCCATTGACGTAGTTGCCGACGACATGACCAAGCAGGGCGTGGAACTCAAAGGCGACCTCGAACCGAAACAAGTGGAAGAACTGCAGCGCATGGCTACCACCTACGACATTTGGGGCAGTATCAACGAGGTCGTGAAGTGGTCGCGCCTATACGGCGGTTGCCTCGGCGTCCTCTTGATTGACGGTCAAGATGCGAGCACGCCGTTGCGCTTGGATACCATTGCAAAAGACCAATTCCGGGGCGTTATGGTTCTCGATCGTTGGATGGTCGAGCCCAGCATGGAGAATCTCGTCACTGAACCCGGTCCTGACATGGGCCTGCCGAAGTATTACCGCGTGGTAGCCGACGCTCCGGCGCTGCGCCGTATGAACATCCACTACAGCCGCTGCCTGCGGCTAGAGGGTGTACGCCTGCCGTATTGGCAGCGGTTGCAGGAAAACTTTTGGGGCATCTCGGTTCTTGAACGCTTGTACGATCGCATGATTGCATTCGATTCGGCTACGACAGGCGCGGCGCAGCTGGTGTACAAGGCGTACATTCGTACATACAAAATCGACAAGCTGCGAGATATCATCAGTGCGGGCGGCCCGGCGGAAGCGGGCTTGATCAAATACGTGCAGATGATGACGCGCTTCCAGGGCATTGAAGGCATGACGCTCTTGGATAGCGCTGACGATTTTCAAGCACAGGCGCATGGTGCGTTTGCAGGGTTGAGTGATGCACTACTCCAGTTTGGCCAGCAGCTAAGTGGGGCGCTCCAAATTCCCTTAGTACGCTTGTTTGGCCAGTCACCCGCAGGTTTGAACGCTACCGGGGAGTCAGACCTGCGGATGTACTACGACGGCATTACGCAACAACAGAATCGTCATTTGCTGACGCCCGTGACGCGCATCTACCGCGCTATTGCAGCCAGCGCGGGTATCAAGCTGAATGACAGCTTTGCAGTAGAGTTCAAGCCGCTGTGGATTTTGAACAGCACCGAAAAGGCCGCTTTGGCCGCACAGATTACTAACGCTGTAGTGCAGGCTGACCAAGCCGGAATTACCAGCAAGGAAACGGCGTTGAAGGAGTTGAGACAAAGCAGCCGGACCACGGGCATCTTTACCAATATTAGCGACGAGGACATTGAAAACGCCAAGCTGGCCCCACCGCCCGGCGCTGCGGAAGCCGTAGCACTGGCCCAGCAACAGCAGGGCATGGAGCACGCCGAACGCGAGCAGGACCGCAGTGACGAGCCGCCCGAGCCGGAAGGCAAAAAGGGCAAGGGCAAAGACAAACGCCGTAAGGCCAAGGATGCCATGCTGGGCGACCGCAAAGTAATGAACCTGCCCGTGGTGATCGAGCACGTCAAGGGCGAAGTACGTTACGGGATTTCGTTGCCCGCCGACTACGGTTACCTGCGCAACAACCAAGGCGCAGACGGCGCGGGCATTGATTGCTTTGTGGGGCCGGACGCGGCCACAGGCCGCATCTTCATAATTGACGTCTACGAAAAGGAGTCGGGCAAGTTTGATGAGCACAAGATCATGCTCGGTTACAAAGACCGCGAAGCTGCGCTGGCCGCGTTCCGCGCCTATTACGGCAAGATGACAGATGGCACGCTGCGCGGTTACACGGGCGCAGCCTTAGACGAGCAGGGCTTGCGGGCTTGGCTGGCGCAGCCCGGCGCTACAATGCGCCCCTACCTGCCACCCACGGATGTGCAGTACAAACCAGTTGTGGAAGGTGCGATGCGCTGCAGTGCGTGCGAGTACTACGAGGCGGGTGTTTGCGCCAACGCTGAAACGCAGCGCGACCCCCGCGTGCCCGAAACCGTCGATGGTTTGAAATTGGTCCGGCCTACGGGCTGGTGCCGTGAGTTTGAAGTTTCCCCTGTTGGGCGCTCCATTCCCGATTCTACGAGCCAAGCCTAATGGGGGAAGTCGCGGAGAGTGCGGCGGCGTGGGTATTGTGGTCCACGGGGGATGCCAAAACCAGCCGCCGCATTCGAAAGGTTGTGCAGTGTGGATGAACGCGAAGTACCAAAAACAGGTTGGCGCGACGACGATAAGATTCTAGAATTGCTGCGGAAACAAAGTATCAAGATTGATACGCTTGTAGCCGCTGTAAAACTGATGCAGTTGCAACTGGCGCGGCTGATACAGGCAGAAATCCCCCAGCCAGCGGTAAAATTTGCCGTCGCGATCACAGGAGGAAGTATGAGCACAGTACGGAAAGCAAGCGTGGATTTTCAACTGTTGGATAACGGCACGGCGAAACTGACGGCGACTCCGTTAGACAAAAAGGGCTTGGCCACCAAGCTGCCCGCCGCTGGCATTGTTGCCAACTGGAAGAGCTCGGACCCCGGCGTGGTAATCACGGTGGACCTCGCGAACGATCCCAGCGGCCTTACGGCCATTGCGGCTCCCAGCGACCCGCCCGTACTAGTGACGGGTGCAGTTCCTACGGTGACCGCCGACAACGTGCCGCAGGACGACGGCACCACGGCGACCATCACAGGTGACGGCGCTCCCATTGACGTTGTGGCAGGCGCGGCAGGCAGCTTTGTCGTAGCCGAAGGCTAACCACAAACAGTTCCCCGCGCTGTTGGCATGGCGGCGCAGGGGAACGCGGCGCTCGGGGCGGTTGGGTTGCCATGACCGCTCCGAGCGAGTTCTACCAAAATGACCACACTTACCATAGACCGAGTTCTCACGCCCCGCGAGCAGCGCTTGCAGGATCGCCTGCGCTTTGGCCGTGCCCGGCAGGCGGAGTCGGGTTACGCCGCGCAGCTGCGGCAGGTGGCCCGCGTCGTGGGTGAAATTGTTCGGGGCTTTGCGCCCACGGGTACGCTGGAAGACTTCTTCCAGTTGCGGCAGATGCTCATGGCCTACGGTGAACTACTGACACCATGGGCGCGTGCCGTGGCCGGACGGATGCTGGGCGAAGTGGCCCGCAAGGACGCGCAGGCGTGGGCGCAGCACGGGCAGCGGATGGGCCGGGCCTTGGCCAAGGAAATTGCGCAAGCACCTACGGGCGAAGTATTACGCCGAATGATGAACGAACAAGTCAGTTTAATCACTTCCCTCCCCCGGGAAGCGGCGGAACGCGTACATCGATTGACGCTGGAAGGCATCAGCCGGGGCACGCGGGCCGATTCCGTCGCTAAAGAAATTCTGTACACCGGGCATGTTACACGCAGCCGCGCCAACCTCATTGCCCGTACCGAAGTGGCTCGCACGACAACAAACCTGACGGCAGCGCGGGCCAAGTTTGTAGGCAGTGAGATGTTTATTTGGCGCACGGCGGGCGACACGGACGTGCGGCGGTTGCATCGTCAGTTGGAAGGCAAGGCATTTCGTTGGGACGATCCACCCGTGGCAGGCGAGCACGGCGAACACGCACTACCCGGAAATATTTATAACTGCCGTTGCGTTCCAGAGCCCATCATACCGGACCTAATATGAGACTTTGTTATCTATACTTGATTACATTGCCGGGTGGAAAGTACGTGGGAATTTCCTGCGAACCAAAAGCACGCTGGCAGGAGCATCAACGGAATGCAATCAATGGTGTAGCGCATCCGCTCTATCGTGCATTGCGTAAGTACGGAGTAGCGCAGGTAAAGTTTGAAGTTTTGTGTAGTGGTAGTTACGAAGCAATTTCTGCGCTAGAAATTGTTTCAATTGCGCTATGGCGAACACGAGTTCACTGTGACGGTTACAATATCAGCCTTGGCGGAACCGCAGGCACCTTAGGCACAAAAGCATCTGCCGCAACACGGCGTAAAATGTCCGGGCCACGTGGACCACATACACCTGAATGGACCAAGAAAATAGCAGATGCGCGGCGTGGAAAGCTGTGGTCCACAGAAGCTAGAATCAAGGCAGGAGAAAGTCAACGCAAGCGCAAACGAACTAAAAAAGAAATTGCATTTATGACTGTAATGGCGCGGCGGGTGGACCATTCTGCACCTGCATACAAAGAAAAGCTACGACTCGCTGCGCTGGCCCGTTGGGCTAGAGTGCGAGAACAAAAAGCAGCATAAAGGGAGGCATTCCAATGAAGCGGCTCAACCAGTTGTATCAGTTCCTTTTTGGTACGCGGCAGGCAATCGGTATCCAGCGTGGCCGTATGCGTACCGCTGACAGCCCGGCAGTCATGTACGGCGAAGTGCAGTACAGCATCCTGCCGGGGCCGGGCAGCTTTGGGCAGGCCATCAACGTCGTGCGATTGGTCAGCAGCACTTCGGGCCTCGTGGCGTTTGCCGGGGGCGGACAGACCAATGCCACGCAGATTACCACGCCATGGGCGCGGTTTGATACCGTGGCCACGGGCGGCGACAGCAGCAAGTTGCCCCCGGCAGCCGTGGGCTTGGGGATTTTTGTTGTGAATGCCGGGGCTGCAGCGATGAACATGTTCCCCAGCGGTGCGACAGACATCATCAATGCACTGGCTCCGGCCACGGCATTCAGCGTGCCTGCAGGCAAGACCTGCGAGTTCTTCTGCATGGCAGCTGGCAAGTGGAGCACGCAACTTAGCGCGTAAAGGCGTAGAAAGGAGAACAGCATGAAAAAGTATCTTGGTTGGATAGTTCTTGCTTTGGCGACTACGCTGGCAACAGCGCAGTCCACCGTTGTCAAGACCTATACAATTTCCACGAGTGGGAACACCGCAGATATCAACAATACCTACGGCACGTTTAATCCCACCTTCGAGGAAATCCCGAACGGCAGTCCTGCGACCGTCAACATTACAGTTCAGGGTTGCGGCAAGGGCACCAATGCCAATCCCAGCGTTCCAACCTGTGAAGCGATTGCGGGGCTGACGAATACATCGACCAGCGCCGCGATCGTAACCGCGACGGTGACAAAGTTCTACACGCACTTCATTGTCACGGCTACGTTCACGGGTGGAACCAATCCCAGTATTACGATCAATGCTGCATTCAGCAACGCCCGTACCAGTAGCGGGGGTGGCGGCGCAGTGGCGAGCGTATTTGGGCGAACAGGCGTAGTCGTGGCAACGAGCGGAGATTACTCGGTCGCACAAGTGACCGGGGCGGCTCCGCTCGTTAGCCCCAGCTTCACCACGCCCACGCTGGGCGTGGCCACGGCAACCAGCTTGAATGCGCTGACGCTGACTTCGCTTGCAACGGGCTTTAGTGTTGCAGGCGGAACGGCGTCGCGCACGTTAACGGTGGACGCTACCGTTTCTACCAGTGCGTTGGCGCCACTGGTTAGCCCTAGCTTTACAACTCCCACGCTGGGCGTAGCCACGGCTACGAGCTTAAATGCTCTAACCTTGACTTCTCAAGCAACGGGCTTTACGGCAGCAGGGGGTACTGCTTCTAGAACGCTAACCGTAGACGCCACCGTTTCTACTAGTGCACTGGCACCGTTGGCCAGCCCTAGCTTTACGACACCCACGTTGGGCGTAGCCACGGCCACAAGCTTAAACGCCTTGACTCTAACTTCGCAGGCCACGGGTTTTACCGTGGCAGGTGGCACTGCGTCGCGTACGCTGACAGTGGACGCAACTGTTTCCACCAGCGCACTGGCCCCGCTGGCCAGCCCTACTTTCACAGGTACCGTGACCATTCCCACGGGCGCGAACATCACAGGCTCCAATCTTTTGGGCCAGACGCTGCTGCCCGCGAACGCAGGCTGTGCAGCGCCCAGCATTTCTTACACTGGGGCTACTACGCTGGGCATTTCTCAGTTGGCCACCACGATTGGCGTATTCTGCGCGGGTGGTAGCATTTCATTCGGTTTTAAAGGTTCCGGTGCGTTGACCGTACCCGGCTCAGGGTATGGCTGGTCTACGGGAGCGGGCAGCTTAACGACTTTGGAAACCGTACTCAACCGTGCGGATAAGAATATTATTTCTTCCGGTACTACCATCGGTACCGCCGAAGACGCTTGGTTCGCCGGGTCGCAGGGTCTCAAGCAAGTTACGGCGGCAGACGTTTCATCGTCCACGACTACTAGCCCGCCGACGACCACGCTCTTTACCTTTACCCTGCCCGCTACCACCACGGCGCGGAATTACTCGTGGAATTGCCGCATTTACTATTCGGCCAGCGCGACAACATTGGGCCTGCTGGTTGGCGTGAATTCTTCCATAGCGCCTACGTCCATGCTGCATCACGCACGCATTTACTCTACGCTTACGGGAACGGCGACTGACGCCATTACAACTTCTACAACCTCTGGCTCTATCGTTACACTCGCAGGAGCGAATGCCACAATCACGACCCCGCTCGAAGCCGATTTAGACGGAACGATTGAAGAGGCTGTTGCGGGTGGTACGCTGATTATCAATTACAACGCGACTTCTGCCGGAACGTTAACCATCAAACGCGGTTCTTTTTGCAGTGCAACGGTGAACTAACATGCGATTCTTGACCGTCGAACAACTCGGACCCAAGCAAAGCCGCACACCGGAAGGCTACCTGCTGATTGAAGACGTGCCGTTGGCGCGTACGGGTACGATGATCTACGGACCGGGCGAGACACCCATAACGCCGGGGCCAGATGGTATCACGCGCATCGACCGAGACCCGGAAGAAGTTTTCCGCGAAGAAACGATTGCCAGCTACAATGGTAAGTCATTCGTGGATGAGCACCCAGCGATGGACGTTGGGCCTACAAATTGGCACGAGCTAGAGCGCGGGCAAGTGCTGAATCCTCGCCGGGGCAGTGGTACGGCGAACGATGTCATGTTCGCGGATATCCTTGTGAAAGATCCGCAAACCATTCATAAAATTATAGGAGGCAAGCGAGAAGTTAGTTGCGGTTATGAAGCCGACTACGTGGAAACTGCACCCGGCAGGGGGCGACAAGTCAATATCATAGGTAACCATGTAGCCTTAGTCGATAGTGGCCGTTGCGGGCCGCGTTGTGCCATTGGTGATAGTCAAACTGTAAAGGAGAGTGGAATGAAGAGCCTAAAGGACAGAATACTGGACGCTTTCAAGAAGAAAGATGAAAGCGCCATGACTGCCGTTCTTGACGAATTGCCAGAGAACGGCGCAACCGCCACCCACGTCCACGTTCACGCGGGCCGTACCCGTGACGCTGAAGCCGAAGAAGAGGAAGACGAGGAAGACAAAAAGAAAAAGACCAAGGATGCCATTGCATCCCTGGATGGGCGCGTGACCAAGATGGAAGATGCCCAGAGCAGCATGGCGAAGGACATCAAGTCCATTAAGGACTCCGTTGACGCTTCCCGCGAAGATGAGGAAGAAGATGACGACCGGACGGACGACAATGAGACCATTGAGTTCGAAGCCGAAGCGCCTCCGGGAACAAATGACGCTGCTTTCAAGGGTCTGAAAGACAGCAAGCCCTTCGAGAACAGCTTCCAAGCTACCATGGCGCTGGGCGAAATCATCGCGCCCGGCGTAAAGTTGCTCGCGTTCGACGCCAAGTCCAAACCCGGCAAAACGGTGGATGCCCTGTGCAACTTCCGTCGCCGCGCGCTGGACAGCGTGGATGGGCCTGCCAAGGCGTTCCGCGACGAGTTGCTGGGTGGGCACGAACTGAGCACGCGCAAGTGCGGTGACGTCCGCTCGCTGTTCAACGCAGTTGGCACCTTTGTCAAGAACAGCAACAGCAACGCGCTACGGGCCAGCGCCACCGACAGTGCTCGTACGGCTGCCGGGGTTCCCATTGCTAGCAAGATCAAGAGCATTGCAGAACTCAACAAAGCCAACACCGCACACTATAACAAGTAGGACAGCACAGGCAGCAAAAATTTGCAAGAACAGGAGAACACAAGCAATGAACTTCAAAAAGTACTTCTTTAGCCGCCGTGCTGAGAGTGGCCTGTTGGTAGGCCGCATGAAGACACGCGACGCCGCCTTTGCTTTCCGCATGGGTGCGGGGTTTGCAGGAGACGTGAACCGCACGCACCCGGTCAGCATTGAAGCCATGATGCTGGACGCCACTAACCCGCCCACGTTCTTTGGGCAGCCCGTAGTGCTGGACGCCACCAGTCACAATCCGCGAAAACTGTTGGCGGGCGACACGGCGCTGACTAGCATCGAGGGCGTGATTGTTCGCCCGTTCCCAACACAGCAGCCGCAGGCAGCGACGGATTTTGCCCCGGCTACGTTTAACAGTGGCGGCCCCAGCACCAAGTTCGCGCAGGACGTGCTGCGGTGGGGTTATATCAGTGT
>Ga0075028_100000715_pt1 | contig 11822 bp, 8 predicted proteins | sample LitLauG_LLR_2014_FD_71390 | JGI IMG/M metagenome (GOLD analysis project Ga0075028, IMG submission 71390) | Freshwater sediment microbial communities from Pennsylvania, USA - Little Laurel Run_MetaG_LLR_2014 | ecosystem: Environmental > Aquatic > Freshwater > Creek > Sediment | place: USA... | reverse complement strand
GGTCTATACCGTGGTGGGCGGCTCTAGCGGGCTGGCAGTCCTGTTGGGTCTGGACACTCAATTAAAAAAGGCTGTGTTTGCGCTGCTTCGTTCAAAGTCCGGTTCGGACACGATGGTGGACGAATTGTCGCTCGCCAAAGAGCTGCTCAACGTTCCGCTACCACAATATTCGGTGCCACGAGAAAAGGCGCTAGAAGCGCCGCTCGTTTCCATTATTATTCGCGCTTACAACCGGGCCTACATCCTGGCAGAGGCCATTGAAAGCGCCCTCGGTCAGACTTATCAGAATTTTGAGATTGTGGTCGTTGATGATGCGTCCACGGACAACACCGCGGCATTGGTCCAGCGCTTTCCCGGCAACCGCATCAAGTATGTGCGGCACGAAAAAAATATGGGCGTTGGCGCGGCTTGCAATACCGGCATTAATTCTTCTGACGGCGACCTGATTGCTTTCCTCGATTCCGACGATTTGTGGAAATTTGACACACTGGAGCATCAGGTCAGATTTCTGGCGCAACACCCGGAAGTGGATGTGGTGTTCGGCGATGTTGAAATGGTGGAAGGCGACATAACCAGTCCGTCGCTGATCGCGCTGATGCAACACTTTCCAAAGCTCCTGCCCAAGGAACCGCGAGCAAAAGAGCACGTTATCTCCGGCCGGGACATGTACCTTTGCTTGTTGGAGGAAGTGCCGATCAAACCGACGGCCATGGTCCTTCGCAAGGAAGTATTCGACAGGGTTGGGAAATTTAACGAGGATTGCCGGTCGGGTGAGGACTGGGAATTTCTTCTGCGCCTCGCGCCCTCGGCGTGCTTTGGATACATCGACGAACGCGTGGCGGTGCAGAGACGCACACCGGACGCCACCCATCGCCTGTATTGGGAGGATGACAAGGCATTCTTGCTGTCCAGATTCCGAAGGGAAAAGGCCGCGGTGATCCACGACCGGCAAGCCGTGAGGGCCGCCAATCGCGGCATCACAAGCCACTGTATCAATTTGGGCGGATTTTATATGGATTCAGGAAGATGGAAAGAATCGCTCTCGATTTACCTGCAAGGGTTCCGCGAGACGGGACATCCTATTATGTTGCTCCGCGCCGCTTCGACATTTCTGCCTTTTCGTTTGAATAGTCTAATGAAGCGAGCGTTCCGCACGCTGCGACCCAGGAAGCGCGCTATCTCCGAAAGTGTCTGATGAGCCTGTGGAGCACCAGGTTTATCGATTAAAATCATAAGGAAGCTGTGGCTGGACCATTTCCACTAAGTTAGCGAAACTGAAGACATGCAAGACCTTCAAGACACACCAGAGCCAGGATCAGGACCCGCGTTTGGAGGCGGAGCACTCGACACCTCCATGCACCCGGTGGTTGCCGTCGCTGTGGCGCTGGCGGTTGTCCTTATTATTGTCCTGCCGCGAAAGTACGTGATTTATCCGTTAGTGGTCGTCGCGATTTTCGCTCCCTTTGGTCAACAGGCCTACATCCTGGGAGTTCATTTTTATGACACCCGCCTGTTGTTCATGGCCGGATGGGTACGCCTTTTCAGGGCGGTGCTTACTTCCAGCAGGTCCGTGCTTGTCGGCGGATTCAACGAAATGGATAAGGCCTTCGTGCTCTGGGTAGTTTTCCGGACGTTTGCAGGCGTCGTGTATTACCGCGGCAATAGCGCCGACATCGTGTATCAGGCGGGTTTCTTCATCGATGCCATCGGCGGCTATTTCTTGATGAGGTATCTGATCCAGGACGAAGAGGATATTTTCCGGTTTATCAAACTCTGTGCTTGCCTGGTGGCGGTCCTCGGTATCTCGATGACATTCGAGAAAATGCGAGCGATCAATCCATTCGGTTTGATCGGCGGGCGTCTTACCCCGGACATCCGCGAAGGTTCGGTCAGGGCCCAGGGTCCTTTCGGCGTCTCGATTCTTGCCGGAGTTTATGGAGCCACGCTGTTGTCGCTGTTCGTATTGCTTTGGAAGAGCGGCAAGGCAAAACTCCTCGCCGTGACGGGGATGGTTGGCTCGACGCTGATGGTTTTGGGGTGTTCTTCCAGTACTCCGCTGTTCGCGTACTTGGCGGTTGTTTTCGGAATTTGCTGCTGGCCGGTGCGTAAAAGGATGAAGTTGATTTTGCGCGGTGTGGCGGCATGCCTGGTGGTCTTGCACCTGGTGATGAAAGCTCCGGTGTGGTTCTTGATTGCGCGTGTTGACTTGATTGCTGGGAATTCCGGATATCACCGCGCGCGTCTGATCGACCAGGCGATCATGCATTTCCGCGATTGGTGGTTGTTCGGAACCGACCAGGCCTTCTCCTGGGGAGATGATATGTGGGATTTGAGCAACCAGTTCGTGGCCGAAGCGGAGACCGGCGGTTTGCTCACCTTTATCTGTTTCGTTGCACTGATCGCCTTCTGCTTCCGAAGGATCGGAAAAGCGCGAAAGATGGTCGAAGGCGATACGCAACGCGAGTGGTTTTTCTGGCTTCTGGGCGTGGCCATGCTTTCGCATGTGGCCGCTTTTTTCGGGATTAGCTACTGGGACCAGATCAGGATTACCTGGTTCGGAATGTTTGCGATCGTGGCTGCCGCGACGGTTCCTTTATTTGCCACACAAACGGTTACAGAGGAAATCAGGCCAAAGTTCAACATGGGCGTAAGTACTTCCCGGCCCGCCGGGGTTACTTCGCGCCGTAGTCTTTCCTGAAAGCGCGCGAAGATTACATAAATTTCTGTCACGCAAGTGCAGCCTCACACCATGTCCAGACGATACGTCATCATTACACCAGCCCGCGACGAAGAAGCGCATCTGGAAGGCACGATTCAAAGTATGGCAGCGCAAACCATTCGGCCCACGCAGTGGGTCATCGTGAATGACGGCTCGCGCGACGCCACCGGCAAAATTCTCGATCGGCTCGCGGCGGAATATCCGTGGATCACCGCGGTGCACCGCGCGGACCGCGGCTTTCGCAAATCGGGTGGCGGTGTTGTGGAAGCCTTCAATGAGGGTTACAAAGCTCTGCGCAACGAGCAATGGGATTACCTCGTGAAGTTGGATGGCGACCTTTCGTTCGCGCCGGACTATTTCGAGCAATGCTTCCGGAAATTCGAAGCGGATGCAAAGCTGGGGATCGGCGGTGGAATGATTTGCCACATGACCAACGGCGTCAAAGCCGTTGAAGAAGTGCCGGCATTCCATGTGCGCGGCGCGACGAAGATTTACCGAGCCAAGTGCTGGGAAGATATCGGCGGCTTCTGGCCTGCCCCTGGCTGGGACACTATGGACGAGGTAAAGGCCAGCCGTCTCGGATGGATCACGCGAAGTTTCCCCGACCTGGAATTGATCCATCACCGCTTTACGGGAGCGGCTGACGGAACCTGGGGCAATTTAGTGAAGAACGGCCGGGCCAACTATATTTGCGGATATCACCCGCTGTTCATGATTTCCAAATGCCTGGTGAGGTTGGCGCGCAAGCCCTACCTGGTCGGCTCCGTGGCGCTGATGTACGGTTTCCTGTCCGGCTATATGAAGAAAATTCCACAGGTCAGCGAACCGGAAACGATTGCATATTTGCGGCAACAGCAAATGAACCGCCTGATGGGCCGCGCAACGATTTGGCAGTAGGGGTTCACCGGGAGTGTCCGGCTCCGACGAAGCAGCGATGCAAACAGAACTCTCCATCATCTTGGTGAATTGGAACTCGATGAATTATCTCCGCGAGTGCCTGAAGAGCCTTTACGAGACAACTAAAGGCGTAAGTTTCGAAGTTATTGTTGTGGATAGCGCCTCTCCGCAGCGGGACATTGAGAATCTCCCGCAGGAATTTCCGGAGGCCATCCTGGTCCAGAGCCAGAAAAATGTCGGCTTCGCCGGTGCGAATAACCTGGGATTCGCAAAATCCAAGAGCCCGATCCTGTTATTCCTGAATCCAGACACGCAGATTGTTGGCCCGGCGATTACGAAAATGCTGAAGTGCTACCAGGCACTACCCGACGCCGGAATTTTGGGATGTAAGCTGCTGAATTCCGATGGCAGCGTGCAGACCAGTTGTATCCAGAAATTTCCCACGATCGTCAATCAGACCACGGACATTGAATATTTGCGGCTGCGCTGGCCAGGTTGTCCGCTGTGGGATCTCGGACCTCTTTTTTCCGAAACGCCAGAGCCGGTGAAGGTAGAAGTGATTTCCGGCGCGTGCATGATGATGCGGCGCGAGATTTTTGAACAAGCAGGCATGTTCAGCGAAGAGTATTTCATGTACGCCGAAGACCTGGACCTTTGCTACAAGGTGCAGCACGCCGGCTACAGCAATTACTACACCGGAGATACGGTAATCATTCATCACGGCGGAAAGAGCACTGGCCAGCAGGACGTGAATGAGTGGGCCACGCAAATGAAGTTCAAAGCCATTCTTAAGTTTTGCCGCAAGACTCGGGGGCCGGTATACAACCAGCTATTTCGGTTGTCGTTGGGGGTTGCCGCGCTTCTGCGACTGCTTTTTGTCGCGCTGGCTTACCCCTTCGCGAATACGCGCAGGCTGCGGGCGGTGTTTTCGAAATGGCGCGCAATTCTGAAATTGGCGGTCGGTGGAGATACACGGGTGCTAAAAACGGTTGTCGATAGGTGAACGGAGTAAGAATCCAGTGTGTGGAATCTGCGGAAAACTAAATCTCGATAGCCGCCAGCCGGTCCAGCCAGAATTGCTGGCGGAGATGCTGCGCACGATTGCGCATCGCGGCCCGGACGGCGACGGATCTTATTTGTCCGGTCCGGTCGCGCTTGGGCACCGCCGGCTGGCCATCATCGATCTCGTCAGCGGACAACAGCCGCTGACCAACGAAGATGGCTCGGTCATTATCGTTTTCAACGGCGAGATCTATAACTATCAGGAGCTCCACGCGGAGCTTGTTACTCAGGGGCATACCTTCAAGACCAAGTCCGACACCGAAGTGATCGTGCACTTGTACGAACAGCACGGCCCGGACTGCGTCAAAAAACTCCGCGGCATGTTTGCGTTAGCGATCTGGGACGAGCGGCAGCAACAGTTGTTCCTTGCCCGCGACCGCGTCGGCATCAAGCCGCTCTATTACTGGCTGAGCGACAAAGCATTGCTGTTCGCTTCGGAAATAAAAGCGATTCTTGCCGATCTGGAAGTAACCCGGGAAGTTCGCCCTGATGTCATCGACCGGTTCCTGACGTTTTATTACACGCCGGGCGAAGAGACGCTACTGGACGGCGTGAAGAAACTGCCTCCGGGTTCCTACCTGATCGCGAAAAACGGAAAAATCCAAATACAACAGTATTGGGATCTGTATTTTACGCCTTCCAATCTGAGCCTTGCGGATGCGGAAGAGCAGTTGATGAGTCTTCTGGAAGAATGCGTGCGGCTGCATATGATCGCCGACGTACCGGTAGGATTCTTGCTCAGCGGTGGCGTTGATTCTACCGCGATGCTAGGACTGGCTTCGGGCAAGAGCCCGTTTCCGATTAGCAGCTACACTATAGGGTTCTCGCAGCCAGGCATCGCCGACGAACGGCCATTCGCCAGACTGGCTGCGGAAAGATATGGCTCTGAACATCACGAGGCTACAATCACCTCGAAAGACTTCCTGGATTTCCTTCCTCGCTACGTGTGGCACATGGAAGAGCCGGTTTGTGAACCCCCGGCTATCGCGCTCTATTACATCTCCAAGTTGGCGCGGAACTACGTAAAGGTGTTGATTTCCGGCGAAGGCGGCGACGAGGCCTTCGGCGGATATCCTAACTACCGAAACCTTCTGTGGCTGGAGCGTCTGAAAACCCTGGCCGGACCTTTGGGGCCGGCGATCGGTTCGGGCCTATCCCTGATGGGCCGTTCGTTCGGGCTGCCGAAGGCCACTAAGTATGGCCCGTTGATGGATGTGCCGCTGGAATCCTACTACTACAGCCGTACCTCTTCGCCTTTTCACTACTTCAACCAGAAATACGCGGAACTGTATTCCAGCGATTTCCTGGGCAGCATCAATAAGAAAACTTCCGCGAGTTATGCCGGGAGATATTTTGGTAACGGCGCCGGCAGCGACCGGGTGAACCAGATGCTGTATGTGGATACAAAAACCTGGCTGACCGACGATCTCTTGATCAAGGCCGACAAAATGACCATGGCCAATTCCGTGGAGTTGCGTGTGCCGCTGCTGGATCACAAACTGCTGGAATTCGCCGCTTCCTTGCCGGGAAATTTTAAGGTGCGCGGATTCACCACTAAGTTCATAGCCAAGAAAGCGCTGGAGCAAAGGGTTCCACAGGAAATTATCAAGCGCAAAAAGGCTGGATTCCCGGTTCCCTACGACACATGGCTGCGCACGGACTTAAAGGATTGGTTGGCCGACATTTTGTTGGATTCAAGAACAATTTCCCGCGGGTACTTCAACCGAGGCGCGGTCGAATCCTTGATTCGCAAGGATCAGCAGGATGGCGGGTACTCCAAGGAATTGTTTTCACTGGCCACGCTGGAACTCTGGCAGAGAACGTTTATGGACCAGAACCAACCAGTTACTTCCTGAGCGAAACGTCCGCAAGATCACCCAGCATCTGAACGAAAACGAGAAGACTACTTGAGCACAAACGGCAATTTCGGGAGAGCCACCCGCGTTCTCTACAGTTTCCCCCATCGCTTGGGGACTGGCAGAATCGCGGACACCGCCTGGTATCAGGTTACCGGCCTGGCCAAGGCCGGCGCGCAATTAACGGTTTTCACCGCGTCGAGCCATAAGCCGTTGCCTGACTCCGTGATCCTGAAGCCCACGCTTTCTCGCGGAAAACTCCGCGTGCCCTACAAAGTACTGGGCGACATGCGCATGTTTGCGCTCCACGACTACTTGGTTTCGCGGAAGCTGGAGAAAATGGCAGCGGAGGTAGATATCGTTCACGTCTGGCCGCTTGGCGGGTTGCGCACGATACAGGTTGCGAACCGACTGGGAATACCGGTGGTGATGGAGAGACCGAACGCACATACGCGGTTTGCGTACGAGGTTGTGCAGAAAGAATGCGAGCGGCTCGGAGTAACTTTGCCGCCCGACCATGAACACGCTTATAAACAGGATGTGCTCGAGCGGGAAGAAGAAGAGTACAAGCTTTCCTACCGTCTGCTTTGCCCAAGCGATTTCGTGGTCAAGACTTTTCTCAACTACGGATTCCCTCGAGAACAGCTTGTACGCCACATTTATGGTGTCGACGAAAAAACTTTCTATCCGCAACCCGCGGGCGGGAGTCCCACCGGAATTAACGGCGTGCAGGTAACAAAGTCCGGACTGACCGCTTTGTATGTTGGCGTAGCCGCCGTCCGCAAAGGCCTTCACTATGCCCTGGAAGCGTGGCTGAAGTCGCCCGCGCGTCTCACCGGGAAATTCTTGATTGCTGGTGAATTTATTCCTTCCTACGCTGAAAAACTAGCGCCGCTTCTAGTGGATCCCAGCGTGCATGTTCTCGGGCATCGCAACGATATCCCTGACCTGATGCGGAAGAGCGACATGATGATCCTTCCTTCCATCGAAGAAGGATTTGGCCTGGTTTGCACCGAGGCCATGGCCAGTGGCAGCGTTCCGTTGGTTTCCGACGCCTGCACCGACATCTGCAAACACCTGGAAAACGCGCTGGTGCATCACGTCGGCGACGTAGCCGCGATAACGCAACACATCACCATGCTGCATGAGGATCGTTCGCTTCTGAGACGATTGCGAACAGCCGCCTTGGCCGCGGTTCCTCAGATCACCTGGGATGCCGCCGGCGTCAAACTGTTAGAGCTGTACCGGGAAATAATCGAAGAAAAGCAAAGCAACACTAAGGTGAAAACTGTACAGCGCCAGGCAGCAATCGACGCTTAATATCCGAATTGATAGGAAACATGCGAACACTCGATTCCGTTAACGACAACCAGCAGCGAGAAGGAAACCGCGAGAACACTGCGAAGGAGTACCCTTGCAGTGTAAGGGCCCAAACGATGAGAGCTTGCATGGTGTCGTATTCGTTTTATGAGGAAGATAACCGGGTACGCCGGTATGCAGAAGCCCTGGTCAAGCGCGGAGACAGCGTCGATGTGGTAGCGCTGCGAAAAAAAGGTCAGCCTTACGAAGGTTACTTGAATGGAGTCCGTGTTTTCCGCATTCAGAAGCGCATAAAGAACGAGAGAAGCAAGTTCACCTACCTTGGCAGGCTTCTTCTATTCTTCGTTCGCTCCATGTTTTTCCTTACTGGAAGGCAATTTCGGGGTCGCTACGATCTAATCCATGTGCATTCCGTGCCGGATTTTGAAGTATTTTCCGCGCTGATACCCAAGCTGATGGGTTCCAAGGTCATCCTCGATATTCATGACCTGCTTCCCGAGTTTTACACCAGCAAATTCCAGAGCAAAAAGAAATCCCTGGTGTTTTCGATTCTGGTGGCCATGGAACGAATGTCGGCATCCTTTTCGGACCACGTCATCGCGGCGAATCACATTTGGGAAAAGCGTCTTGGGGAGCGTTCGGTGAGCCCGGAAAAATGCACCACCATGCTGAATTTTCCTGACACCGATATTTTTCAACGCCGTGGCAGGGACCGAAACGACGGCAAGTTCATCATCCTGTATCCGGGAACGCTTAATTTTCATCAGGGTCTGGACATCGCCATCCACGCATTTTCGCTGATCGAAAAGCAGATGCCCAACGCGGAATTTCATATCTACGGCGCCGGTGAACAAACCGAAGCGCTACGCCAATTGATCGTGGACCTCGGCCTGAAGGAAAAAATATCGCTTACCGACCGCTTGCCACTCGACCAGATCGTCTCGTTCATGGAGAACGCGGATCTTGGGGTGGTACCCAAACGAAGCAGTGGTTTCGGTAACGAAGCCTTCAGCACCAAGATCCTTGAGTTTATGTCCTTGGGGACGCCGGTCATTGTTCCGGATACCATGGTGGACAAATACTATTTCACGGACTCCGTCGCGTATTTTTTTAGTGCCAACGACGAAAAGAGCCTTGCTGAGGCAATGCTGAATCTCTACCGCAACAAAGAACTTCGCCAGAGGCTAGCCGACAAAGCCAGTGAGTTCGTCAAAAAATACACTTGGGATGCCAACTGCCAAAAATACTTCGACCTGGTCGATTCGCTGGTATATTCCTCCAACGGTGCACGCTCCAACGCAAGTTCACGGCCGGCGCAAACCGTGGGTACGGGACGCGAATCCGTAACCAAATCAGCATCCAAAACCTGAGTTCTATTGTTCTCGCCAGACGTTGCTTTCAGCATTAAAGGACATCGCATAACTCTGGGCGTGCCGCTGCCAGCTGTCCCTGCGATTGAGAAAGATGCAGATTCACCAGTTCAATCCGCTACTGGATGCACGGTGGGACGACTTTCTCGCGCGTCATGCTGACGCCTCGGTTTTTCACCAGAGTGGGTGGTTGAGAGCATTGGAGCAGTCCTACGGCTACGAGCCGTGTGTTTTGACCAACGCTGAGCCGGGCCAACCTCTTTCAGACGGCATCGTGATGTGCCGGGTGTCCAGCTGGATGACCGGTTCGCGTCTCGTGTCCCTGCCGTTTGCGGATCATTGCGAACCGCTGCTGAACGGCGCTGCCGAAGCCGCGAACCTGATGCAACGGATACAAGCGGAGGCGCACCGGGGTCTTTGGCAGTACGTGGAGTTGCGCCCTCTGATGGACCTGCCTTTATCACGCGAGGGTTCTTCCCCCGGGCAGGCATTCTGGTACCACGAGCTGAATTTGCGGCCTTCTGTGCGGGAGTTGTTTTCCGGCCTGCACAAGAATTCGTTCCAAAGAAAAATTCGCCGCGCGGAGCGCGAAGGTCTGTCACTGGAAATCGGGAATTCCGAATCGATGGTGGAAGAGTTCTACCGGCTGTTGCTGTTGACCCGCCGCCGTCATCGTTTGCTTCCGCAGCCGCGCTTGTGGTTCAAGAATCTGAGGCAGTTCATGGGCGAACAACTGGAAATCATGGTTGCGCGCAAAGAGGGAATTGCCATCGCGGCGTTGCTCATCCTTCGCCATCGGTCAACCGTAGTCTTCAAATATGGTTGTTCAGACGCCAGCTACCACAATCTGGGTGCCATTCCGTTTCTGATGTGGAAGCTGATCGAGCGAAGCAGGATTACCGGCGCAGCGAGGGTCGATTTCGGACGGTCCGATCTGCATAATCGCGGGCTCATTACTTTCAAGGACCGTCTCGGCGCCGCCAAGCGGATGCTCACGTACTATCGCTTTGCCGGCACGCAAAGTACCAAAGATGTGAATTTGCGCAGGCACCGGGAGTTTTGGAGTCCGCTCTCCAACTTGCCGGATTTTGTTCTTTCCACCGCGGGCCGCGTTCTTTACAGGCACATGGGTTAGCCGGAGCAGCACCGCGCTGCAACGTTCGCGTCGCGGACGGGTCCAATTCCATTGCCGGTTCAGCCCATCAGATTTCTGCTGAGGCAACTCGCAGTCGTTCGTTCCTGAGCAATTTTTTCGAGTTCTCCGCAAAACTCACTTCCACCGGCATAGATCACGCTATTGGTTCGCCGGTATTCCACTCCTGGAGTTTGCGCATGATGTTTCACGAAACAAGTCTTGCCGGTGTATTCGAGATTCACGTCGAACCGAAGCAGGACGAACGCGGATTCTTCGCACGCACCTGGTGCCAGCAAGAGTTCGATGCACAAGGTTTTACCAGCAAACTCGTGCAGTGCAGTATCTCGATAAACACGCGCCTCGGCACCTTGCGGGGACTGCACTACCAAGCCGCTCCGCATGGTGAGACGAAAGTGGTTCGTTGCACCAAAGGAGCGATTTATGACGTGATTCTGGACCTGCGCCCGGGCTCCCGCACTTATCGCCGGTGGACTTCCTTGCTTTTGACTTCCGAAAAGTGCAATTCCGTTTACATTCCCGAAGGGTGCGCTCACGGCTTTTTGACTTTGGAGGATGAGACCGAAGTGTTCTACCAGATGTCGGAGTTTTTCAACGCCGAATCAGCGCGTGGCATCCGGTGGAACGATCCGGCATTCCGCATCGCCTGGCCCGGCAGAGTGGAAATCATCTCCGATCGCGATCGCACCTGTCCGGATTTCGAGGCTAAGCACCAGCATTCCGAAAGAGTCTGAGCCGCGGTCCGCTGCCCGGGCGTTTTGTTGATCTCGAGATTTTTGTACCGGCGCCCCTGAATTCTTCGTGTTCCACCAGCTTTGTTATTTTGAAGTTCATTCGTACTTATACCAAAGGAGCTGTATGAGAATCTTACTGACGGGCCACAAGGGATATATCGGTTCGGTGGCAGGCCCGGTTTTGCGCGCGGCCGGACATGAAGTGGTTGGCCTGGATTCGGACCTGTTCTCGGGCTGCGATTTCGGACAGCTGGGCATCGGAATCCCCGAATTTCGAAAAGACCTGCGTGATTTGAAGACTACGGACCTGGAGGGCTTTGAGGGCGTCGTTCATTTTGGAGCCATCTCCAACGACCCGATGGGGAATCTTGATCCAAATTTGACCTATGACGTAAATCACCATGCGTCGGTGCGCCTCGCTGAACTGGCGAAGGCCGGAGGCGTCAAGCGGTTCGTTCTGTCCTCTTCCTGTAGCACGTACGGAGCATCCGGTGATGCCATGCTCGACGAAACCGCCGCGTTAAATCCCGTCACGCCGTACGGTGAATCCAAGGTGCTGGCGGAACGAGACATCAGTGCGCTGGCTGACGACTCCTTCAGCCCAACATTCATGCGCAATGCCACTGCGTATGGCGTTTCGCCGAGGTTGCGACTGGATATCGTCCTGAATGATCTGGTGGCCCTGGCTTATACGACTGGTGAGATTTACAT
>Ga0075028_100000712_pt1 | contig 11865 bp, 17 predicted proteins | sample LitLauG_LLR_2014_FD_71390 | JGI IMG/M metagenome (GOLD analysis project Ga0075028, IMG submission 71390) | Freshwater sediment microbial communities from Pennsylvania, USA - Little Laurel Run_MetaG_LLR_2014 | ecosystem: Environmental > Aquatic > Freshwater > Creek > Sediment | place: USA... | reverse complement strand
TTTGAAGTGTCCGTTTGGCGGCAAAGCTCGGTCCCGAAACCGCAACCAATAACCCAGCGGCAATTGCCACGACGTGAAATCTTGTCATCGTCATCCTCGTCGCTAGAAATTTCTTTATGTTACTTCTCCCGTGCTTGGCGGACCCGTCTAATCGCGCCAGCGCCGCGCAAGCTGGGAATAGAAGTTGAGTAGATGGCTGTCGCCGCGGGGGTCATCCATGACGAGAGCGACCCCATCAATTCCACCGCCGTGCTTCTCGAGCCACATTGGGCCACGTCCACGCATGTAATGACGTTCAGGGCGATAACGCTTGGTTAGAAACTTCTTCATGGGGCTTCTCCTGTGGGTCTACACGAGAGACTGCAAAACGCCCTGGGCTATTCCCGGCTGTTGAACACCAACGCGTGATCATCAATGGCTGCCCGCTGGCCGTGGTGCGTTAAAACCGGCCAGCGCAATAGTAACGCGCCCTAACGTTTCCATCGTGCCTTGAAATGCGCCATCGCCTGCTCGCGGCGCGCCGCGTGGCCACAACCGCTACGCGGGCTGTATGTATTCGCGTAGCGTTTTGGCACCCGACCGCACCCGCCCCTAAAGCGTTTCGGGAACGACGTGGCCGGTTGCGAGCTCCTGCTTGGGACGTGCCATTGCGATCGCAGGGGCCATAGACTCCAGTACATCGTCGCGAAGCACGAAATGGTGAAAGAGAGCTGCGGCTGCATGGCCTACGGCCAAGCCCGCGAGCGCCCATGCACCGAGTTCATGCGAAAAATGAAACGCGGCCTGCAGCGTCACGTCCCGGGGCATGAGTGGCGGAAGCTCCCAAAAGTACAAAGCGAATGGACGCCCACCAAAGAGCGTGGTGAGCAAGCCCGTCGCCGGCTGACCGATAAGCAGCGCGTAAAGCCCGTATTCACCCAATTTGACCGTAGCCCGATGCAGCTTGGTCATTTGTGTCGGGAAGGGCGGCAGGCTCGCGTTGGTTAACCGCCAGGCCAGGCGAAGCGCCGTGACGATCCAAATGGTCACACCAGACGACCGGTGAATCTGGAGCAGAACTGGTGTGAAGTCGCTCTGCCGGGTCTCCGCGAGCGTGTGCAACCACGCGCTAGCGAACAAGACTAGCACGAGAAGAACACTCCCCCAGTGCAGGCTTATCGTGAGCCCGTCGAAAGGTGGCCGCCGCGCGTTGATCGGCGTCTTATGGATCCAGGTGCCGGAGCGCAACGGCGCAACGTCCATCTCACGCGCACTCGGTTGGTTGAGCAAAGAATCCGTCTGCATGCTGCCGCTCCGCTATTTCCGTATCTGACGGGAGCAAGACTGTGCGGTGCGCGGCTTTATTCCCCTCAGCATCACCGGCGCAACCGGGCCATTCACGCCTGCGAGCCAGAGAGCGAGATCAATGTTCATCGCGCAACCTCTTCGCAACTTCCGCTGGGCTCTCGCGCACGTACAGCGAGCCGTTGACCGTGCGGATTTGCGTGCGCGCTGTTAGATTGCTCTCACGCGACGCCGACACGTCGGCGACACTCGCAGGTACAACGTAAACTGGATTGCCGTCTGGGCCGGTGAATTCAAGCAAGATCAGAACGGCGAGCGCGAAAAACTTTTTCAAGGCGGGCCCCCGTTTACGCTCCGGCTGGTTCTCGGCACCCAGGCCCAGAGGGCCTCACAGGCAACCGGTTCGTTTCCTGACGCGTCGGTGACTTTGACCGGAACGATCAGCTCACCCCGGTCTTCCGAACTGATGCGGCTCATGGCCTCGCTTGAGAGGGTCGCCACCGCTGCCAAATCACCCTCGGCTTTCTTCAGAAATCGGACGTGCAAGCTCTTGATCAGAGGCGTCTTGTCGTCGGGACTACTCATCGCCAGAGCGAACCCAGATGCTGCCTCGGCCAGCAATGTGATCGCCGCTGCATGCATGGTGCCAACGTGATTTCGGACGCGACGCCTGTTGCTCAGCGACAGACGGGCACGACCCATTGCCAGCTCGTCGAACCAAACGCCCACCGTGCCGACAAATGGCACGCTTCGCCCCAATATTTGCGAGACAAAATATGGGCGAATGCTAGCGGGAATGCTGTCGAGTCTCGTGATCAATTTCGCTAATTTGTTCGTCATGACCTCATCCTGACTTGTGCTGGCCAAGATGTGCTGGCCCAGAAATGTCGAGTACCTTGCGGCGGTTCAAGCCGTTACCGTGGCCTGTCACCGTCGAGTGTCCCGTAATGCCTTGACCTTAACGGGAACCCGCATTTCGTCCTGCGCGATTTCAAACAGGCCGATCCAAATGACGAGTGGTAAATAGAATAACAGCGACATTTTTGCACCTGCGTTTGGTTCCATGAGCGTTTACAGAGATCAGACCGGTCAAGACGGCGATCTATTCCCGCGCGAAGTGCACAAAAATGTCGTGTGCAATCACATCGTCCATTGTTTGGCACGAGCTTGGGCCGGCACGTCGCCAAACTTCGCGCCGTCCAAGATCTTTTCACGTAGTGCCGCTCTACTTTGCCCGATCAAATGAACCCGATCGCTGAGCAAGTGTTTGGCAGGTAGAAGACGCAACGCAGTTACAACCGCGACCATGGCAGTCACGCGGTCTCGAGTGCCGTCAGCCTGCCGGGAATAATCCGCAGGAACATCGAGTCAGATCAGTACAGCCGCGTTGTCGTCAGCGCGAAATAGAAAATCTTCAATGAGTTCGTAGGATGCTCGGCATGCTTGATAGACGATCATTGTTGACCGGAGTGACCGCGTCCGTTGCGATGAGTGTCGTTTCGGCGGCCGTGGGCGCTAGCGGTCCAATTCGCCTAGTTCTGGTTCATGGAAGAGGTCAGCAACGTCTTGATGCGACCGAGCTAAAATCGAACTGGCTAAACACTCTTCGTCGCGGCGTGGAGAAACTTGGGCGCACACTCCCGGACACAATAGACGTTGCCTTTCCATATTACGGCGATGCACTCGATAGATACATTCGGAATTACAACATTCCGTTGACCTCGGACATCCAGACAAGGGGTAGCAAAGTCGACGACGAGTTCTTGGTTTTTCAGGCTGAATGTGCGGAAGCTTTTCGCAAAGGCAGTGGCGTTACTGACGCGCAAGTAGATGCGGAATATGGTGCTAATACCAATCCGAAGGGTCCGCTCAACTGGGAATGGGTACAAGCGATCCTGCGTGCGCTTGACAGGTATGGTGGGGGGATCAGTAGCGCCGCCGTCGAGAGCTTTAGCCGTGACGTTTTCCTCTATACCACTCGCGCGGATGTTCGCGAGGAGATTGACCAGATCGTTGCGAACTCGTTGACTGAGGAGCCAACCGTGATGGTTGGTCATTCCTTAGGATCGGTCGTCGCCTACAGCGTTCTGCGATCAGATCGCCGGTCGCTCCGTGTTCCCCTGTATTTAACTGTCGGCTGTCCGCTTGGAATACGTGCTATCCGCGACCAATTTCGACCGCTCCAATATCCCTTGCCAGTGAAGGAATGGTTCAATGCGTTTGATACTCACGACATTGTGGCCTTGCATCCGCTCGACCGGGCCAACTTTCCGGTCACCCCAGAAATTGAAAATTATGCCGCAGTGAAAAATTTAACTGGCAATCGTCATGGTATAGTAGGGTACCTCGATGATCCCAAGGTGGCACAACGACTTTTAGGCGCCCTCGGTATTTAGCCGCTGAGTAAATAAAAAGTTAGAACACCGCTGACCGCTAACGACCTAAAGCGGACTTTCTTGCCTCAATGGACACCCATCGTCGACCATAAACCCGAAATCACGGTGGGTTGGGACAATCTGTATGGCCGAGGCGCGTGTTGAGGCATTCACGCGGCGGTACAGAAATCAATGTCCGCTTTTGAGGGATAAACGAAGTGGACATCGCTCAATCAGACGAACGCGGTCGTGGAGCGAGTGGTTGACAGTTACATTGAAAACGCAGCGCGTGGGTGCGGTCACAGCAAAATGGAACCGCGCCCGGCCTGGGGCGCGGTTCTACTTCTCGATCAGATGACGTAACTCTGCCAAAGCCACCTCGCGGCTTTTGCATGGGCTTCGGCCTTGCCGAAGGGCAGGTGGTAATCACCTGGTATCGTCAATTCATTCCAGTCTTGGGGGCGACGACGTTCCGCAATTCGTCCTGCGATGGCGACTCGGCTGGTCCAGTTCAGGAAGCTGTGTGACACGGGTGCCTCCAATCCTTAGAGTTGATCAGTCGGACCTATCAGCCTGGGCAAACAGACAGGCCAGTACAGGCCGCGAGCGTGTAGTTCCCTGCGATTTCATTCCCTCCTGCAGTTTCCAGTGCCTCATCGGACACTTCGTAAGCGAGGGGGTTTTCTTCGTTCGAGGTGCTAAGAAACTTCATCATGTTACTTCTCCTGTGGTTGAACACTCTGCAGGAGAAGACCGCAAAACGGTCTGCACTATTCCCGGTAGTTGGGAGCCAATGCTTCACTTCTGGATAACGAGATTGCGAAGACCGCCTGGGAATAAATCTCGCTCAATGCCTCTCGTCAGTCGACTTACTCACTTCTTCGCGACCTGCGCTGGCGCGATCGGTCTGCTTGCGCGGCGCAGGAAGCGGAAGGCTACCGCCGCCTGTCAAAACATCCGATCGGATTTTGGAGTGACCGCTGCGAGGCGGTTTTCCTTTTTTGCGTGGGCCATTTCGTGAATGTCTGCTTTTGATACAAAGCGGACACACGATGCTCTGCTCGTTTAACGGAAAGGCTGACGCTCGCCTCGTTATTCCAACTCGCCTCGCTGGTGGCGTCGAGCAGGGCGTCTGCGTTCTTTATAGAGGGCGTGTGCTATACCAACTAGCGAACAAAAAGCCGGGCAATGTCCGCTTGTGTCGGCGTCAGGTCGTGGATCCAGCCCATTTTCGGTTCGATATTGGCGGCTTTCTTGCCCGGCGCGGCAAGAACGATATTGATGGCCAAGCTGATCAGAATCGGAACGCTGACGGCGAGAATCCTTAGTCCTCTAAGCATGAGAGCCTCCTAACCCGCCATATTCGTTTGTCATCCCGTAAGCCACCGATGCCACTCGATGCGAACGCGTGATCGCGCTTGGCATGCCACTTGGGCCCGGGACCGCGCATGTAATGCAATTCGGATCTGTATGATTCGAACTGCATGAGCGTCCGAATTGCGTCCGCAAGATCCTTAGTAAGACAATAGGTTGCCGCGCTGGATGGCTTGCGTTCCACTGCCTTGATGGATGGCCGCCGGCGGTCCCGGAGTGGACTCTCTGTGTTCTGCATTTGATATGTCACGGGTTGATACTTCCGGTCGCCGCCTCCACGACAATCGTTCCGGTCATATGCGGATGCAGGGAACAAAAGTACTTGTAGGTGCCTGGCGTCGTGAACGTGAACGAGAACGTGCCGTCGGTATCGAGCACCTTGGATCGGAAGTTGTTGGGTGACACAACCGTGTGCGGCATGTCGTCCTCGTTGGTCCAAGTGACAGCGGTCCCCGCTTTCACCTTCAGGTCCTGCGGACCGAAGGTGAAGTTTCCGATTTTGATTGCTGTCGCATCGGCGGCGAAAGCTGGCGCCCCCGCCAATAGAAGAATGGCCACGAGGCCCGCAACAAGACATTTCGTGATCGATTTGATTCTGATCATGATCGCACCCAGCCCTGAATTGGTGTGTCGATGATGGCGAGGCGCTGCTCGTTCCGCATGAACGATGCATGATCTGGGCGGGAACAGACGTACCTTGGCCGATCGCGACCGGCGTGCCAACGCCGCTCGGTATCATCCACAAGGCAGTGGCCGCCGAGCAGAAGGGCTTCACCTTTCTGTAAACCAGCGACAGCCATATGGGCTTGGACAAGTCGGCCAATCCGAATGTCGAGTACCTTGCGGCGGTTCAAAGCATTGCGGTTCATCATCATCAGTCTCCCATAACAAGTTTGCGTTTACGGAAGCCAGACTGATCGTGGTGGCGATATATTCCCGCACGAAGTTACATCACAGGGATGTCATTGACGCCGTCCGATTTGCGAACTTGCCGCCACATTGTTCAAAATGGTGCGGTGATTGTCGTCTTCGACGCAAACTCAAAACACATAGTCAAAATTTATTCCCGGAAAAACTCCTCAATCTTGTTTCATAAAAACGTTATTTGAAACGGGATGGCAGTCATCATCCGCGGGGAATATCCCAGACGTCTGTCAGTCTCCTCCTGTGTGTGGCCCGCTCATGGCCACTCCATTCGCCGCCACAAGTTGACGACGAACGTAGTCGCGAAACCACTAGAGGATTTTTAGTCTCAACCACAGGAGAAGTGACATGAAGAAGTTTCTGACCACCCTGGCTGTGCTGACCGTCTTCGCGACGCCGGCATTTGCCCAGTCGTTCGATCCTGATACCGGCACCGGCAACGTGGTGACGTTCGCACATACACCGATTGCTCCCCAGAACGACAAAGTTGCAGTCGCTCGGAGCGGGCTGCATTCATTCGCCATGGTTCCGGGACCCCGCTCGGCTTTCGATTCGGAAAGTTCGCAAGCCACGGGCGGTGGCAGCCTCGGCTATAATGAGATGCTCCGTAACTTCTGAGCCGACGAGAAAAAAGGGCGGGCCTGGGCCGCCCTCTTTTTATCTTGAAAGCCCTGTCGGAGATCGTCGTCGAAACAGCAGCGAAAAAATTCTTGTTCCTTTGGGAATGAATCGGACCGTAACAGAGTCTTTTCAACGAGGTCACTGCGCCTGCTACCAATGCTGCGATCTAACCTATTGTAAAGACGATGAAAAACGGGCGGCGCCCTGACGTCAAATTGGTAGATGCGGCGAAGGAATCTTCTGATCGCCCGCGCACACCACTGGATGAAGAAAATTATGACGCGTTCAAAGACTGACGATAACTCGGTGCTGTTGGTTCATGCCTATCTGGACGGCGAGCTCGACCCCGCCAACGCGCTGGGAATCGCGCAGCAGATGAGCACCGACCCCGCGCTCGCGGACGAAAGCGAGCGCGTTAAGGCATTGCAGCGGCTGATTCGCGAACGGCTGCCCCGTGAGGAAGCGCCATCCGGGCTGCGTCCCCGCATCGAAGCGTCAGTTGGCAGAGTGAGACGACAGCACGTCCAACCGTCATGGCGCGCGCTCGCGGCATCTATCCTCCTAACCGCTATGGTCACCGGCAGCTCGACGTGGTTCGTGGTCGGGTCCCAACCGACAATCACGGTCGCGGACTCGCTCGTCTCCGACCACATCCGCGCGCTGATGGCGCCGGAACCAGTCGATGTGGTGTCATCGGATCGTCATACGGTAAAGCCCTGGTTCAATGGCCGTATTCCAAATTCGCCACGCGTTGTTGATCTTGCGAAAGATAATTTCCCACTGATTGGGGGGCGCATCGACGTGGTCGGTCAGACGCCTGTGCCGACGCTGGTCTATCGACATGCCAAGCACATGATCAGCCTTACGGAGGTGCCAGCCGAGAGCCGCATCTTGGACAGGACTCCCCGCACCGTAAACGGCTATAACGTAGTGCGCTGGATCGAGAACGGTGTGAGTTACTGGGCAATCTCCGACGTCGCCCTAAAGGACTTGGAGGATTTCGCTCGATTGTTCCGCGCCAGCCCAACCGAATTGTAGCGGATCGAGGGCGGACGCCGTGTCAATAACCTCTCTGCCGGTCCGCATTAGGCCAATTGAATCTGAAAGGCCAAAAATGCGGTTGGTTGCCTCTGGCGCCCCAGATTCCTTGAGCGGCCTGGATGACAACGCGCGCTTCAGGAGCGTGGTGATGCCGCACATCGACGACGCATATCGGCTGGCGCACTGGCTAACTGGCAATCGTACCGACGCTGAAGATGTGGTGCAGGATGCGTCGTTGCGCGCCTTCCGCGCCATTCGAGAGTTTGCCGGCGGTAGTGCCCGGTCTTGGTTGCTGACCATCGTGCGGAACACCGCCTACACATGGCTCCGCAAGAATCGCCCAACCGCGGTCGTCACGGTCGAAGATCTCGAAGCGGTCGAGCTTGAGTACGCCAAGCCAAGCGACCCGAACGGCGAGACGCCGGAGGCAGCACTTATCGCAAAAATCGACGCCGAACAGCTTCGCGTGGCAATCGCGGCATTGCCCACGCCATTCCGGGAAACGCTGGTGTTGCGGGACATCGAAGGGCTGGATTATCGCGAAATCGCTGAGGCGACTGAAGTGCCAATAGGAACCGTGATGTCGCGGCTGGCGCGAGCGCGCCGCCGGCTAATCGCTACGATCGGGAAAGAATAAAAGAATGATGACTGAGTGGCGGGACCTGAGCTGAAGGCGCTGTGTGGGAAGACTTAACGATCCCCCTTTGATTCAAAGCGGACAATATTGATGGATCGATATGACCGCCCCCGGCGGGAATAAATCGCCGCTCCACCCAGTCTAGTCATAACGGCTTCACTTAACCTCGGGAGACAACGATGACAGACCACAATGACGGCGTCAGCCGCCGGAAGGCGCTCGAATGCATGACCTGGGTAGGTACCGGAGTGTTGTGGACCATCAGTGGCGGGGTGCCGCACTCGCTCGGCCTGATCGACCAGGCCATCGCGAAGGAGGCTTCTGGCCTCACCTTCCTGCAGATCAGCGACAGCCATATGGGCTTCGACAAGCCCGCCAACCCTAATGCCAAGGGCACGCTGGAGGAGGCGATTGGCCGTATTAAGGCCTTGCCGGTAAAGCCGGCCTTCATGATCCACACCGGTGACATCACGCATCTGTCCAAGGAGTCGGAATTCGACGACGCGGAGAAAATCATTTCTGACGCGCGACTCGACGTGCACTATGTGCCAGGCGAGCACGACGTCATCGACCCCGAGATCAAGCTTTACAAGGAGCGCTACGGCCGCGGCACCAAAGGCCCAGGGTATTACAGTTTCGATGCCAATGGCGTGCACTTCATCGGTCTTGTCAACGTCGCCAATCTCAAGGGCGGCGGCATGGGCAGTCTCGGCGACGAGCAGCTCGAATGGATGGAGGATGATCTCAAAGGTCGCTCAGCGTCGACGCCGATCGTGGTGTTCGCGCATATCCCGCTCTGGGCGGTCTATCCGGAGTGGGGTTGGGGCACCGAGGACAGCGGCCGCGCGCTCGCCTACATGAAACGCTTCGGCTCGGTGACCGTGCTCAACGGCCACATCCATCAGGTGATGCAGAAGGTCGAAGGCAATGTCACGTTCCACACCGCGCGCTCGACCGCATTCCCGCAACCAGCGCCAGGTACGGCACCATCGCCGGGCCCGATGAAGGTGCCGGAGGACAAGCTACGCACGTTGCTCGGCACCGCCAGCGTAACGTTCAAACCGGGCGAGCAGCGGCTCGCCATTATCGATACGCCACTGCAGAGCTGAGGACGCTGATGACGTTTGCAAGAACGCTCTCGCTTGGCGCGATTATCCTGCTTGAGGCTATTACGATCGCAGGGAGCCCGGTCCGGGCGGCAGACACCGAGGTGAGGATCGACAACTTCACCTTCAACCCGAAGCAGATCACGGTAAAGGCTGGGGACACCGTCACCTGGGTCAATCACGACGATATTCCGCATACGGTAGCTTCGCAAACCCAAGTGTTCCGCTCGAAAGCGCTCGACACCGATGACAAGTTCTCATTCACATTCGCGACACCGGGTACGTATCCGTATTTTTGTGCTTTGCATCCGGTGATGACTGGTACGATTGTGGTTGAAGCGAGTGCGGGGAAGTAGCGTTCGGCGAGCAGTGTCGCGCGATATGCAGTCGCCGTTAGCAGGGTCGTCGCTGCTCGCCCATGGCTGGCGGTGGCCTTTCCTAATTCAAAGCAAACAACGCCGCCGATCCAAAGAAAAAGAAAACCTACAAGATGCCTGAATGTCTGCTTCCGGAGAAATGCGGGCATCGCGCGAACATGCGGCAATGTCTGCTAATGACCCAAAGCGGACATCACTGCGCCCTTCCAATATCCCGATTTGAGTCGCTACGATGTCCTCCCGAAGTCTGCGCACTCCGCGGCGGCTACCAGTGACCGCGCGCCATATGGGCGATCGGGATAAGGAAATTGTACCCCGGGCCAAACGGATAGGCTGAAGTCCCCGATAATCAAACGCTGGGACCCTCGACAAATCGTGCCGCCAAGCTCGGTCCCGAAATCGGAAGCAAAATCCCTGCAGCAATTGTCAGAACGTGAACTCTCGTCATCGTTATCTCATCTCGCAGTCTTCAGTGCTTGGGAGTATCACCCCGAGCGGTGGTCAAAGTCGGCAGCCGATAAACCAAGTGAATGCCTTTCCGCAAATTAGCGCCATATGGGCTTCGACAAGCGGGCCAATCCGAACCTTGCGGCGGTTCGAACCGTCATAGCTTTCTGTCATTGTCGAGTCTCCCGTAACGCCTTAACTTTGACGGGGACCCGCATTTTGTCCTGCGCGAGCTCAAACAGGCCCATCCAAATGATGACCGGCAAATGGAATAACAGCGGCATTTTGCGCCTCCGTTCGGTTCGAGGAACGTTTACGGAGACCAGACCGATGATGGCGGCGATATATTCCCACACGAAGTTACATCACAGAGATGTCATCGACGCCCGTCCGCCTTAGCGGTCGAATCGTGAATTTATCGTCGTCCTAAGCTTCGGCCGGGACACCGCCGAAACTCTGGCTCGCAGCGGCTATACAGTGTGCGATCCGCGACCAATTTCGGCTGCTACGATACCCCTTGCCAGAGAAGGAAAGGCTCAATGCGTTTGATACTCGCGACCTTGTAGCCTTGTGTCCGCTCGAGCGCGCCAACTTTCCGGTCACCCCGGAAATTGAAAATTATGCGGCAGTCAAAAATTCAACCGGCAATCGTCATGATAAAATTTCTAGTTAGGAACCCCGCCGCTCGGCACGGTCACGCTGCCTGAGCATTGAGCGGCTCTCGGCGGCGAGCTCTAATGCGCTTTAAGGCACCATTGTCCCGATGTCCGCTATTGGTACTAAGCGGACATTGCGACACGACTAGCTAATGTCCGCTTTCGGGGTAATAGCGGACATCACAATTAAATCGCGTCACGTCTGATTTCCGCGAGGCTAGGCCACATGAAACTTCACTACGCTCCCCAGTCCCCCTTTGCGCGCAAGGTCCGTGCTGCAGCGATCGAACTTGGCCTGTGCGGGCGAATTGATCTCGAATATACAGAGGTCGTGCCGGGTCACCCAAACAGGGCCTATGGGCAATCGCACAACCCTTTACGTAAGATTCCCGCCCTCGTTATCGACGATGGTACGACGATCTACGATTCCACTGTAATTTGCGAATACCTCGATGATCTTGCCGGCGGCGGCATCATTATCCCCCAACACGGGTCGCAGCGGTGGCGCGTACTCACGAACCATGCCCTTGCGCAAGGGTTGTGCGACTCCGTCATCCTTATCCGTTATGAAACCTGGCTTCGGCCGGAAGCATTACGATGGTCAAGCTGGACAGATGAGCACTGGGACAAGATCAACTCGGGTTTGGCATGGTTCGATCAGAATAACGCCGAGTTGGGTGGGTCAGTTAATATTGCCCATCTCGCATTCGGAAGCCTGCTTGGATATATTGACTTCCGTTGGCCGGAGAATGGTTGGCGTGACCGCTTTCCATCGGTGGGCGGCTGGTTTGCGGAACTGGAACGGAGGCCTTCGTTTCTCGAAACTAGACCCACCGTTCCACCATTGTCGTGACTTCCAATTCTGGCACAAAACGGCCGCGCTGACCCATTCCTCTTGAGTAGTCGCGGGTTGGTGAAGGCTTCGCCGTTCCTGGCCAAAAACGAACCGCGTGTAACCTCAGTGCGATGTCCGCTATTGGCACTTAGCGGACATTCCAATCGCGCTGCCGAATGTCCGCTTTT